>Ga0315912_10003294_pt1 | contig 16183 bp, 11 predicted proteins | sample VfabasoilMG_FD_204469 | JGI IMG/M metagenome (GOLD analysis project Ga0315912, IMG submission 204469) | Garden soil microbial communities collected in Santa Monica, California, United States - V. faba soil | ecosystem: Environmental > Terrestrial > Soil > Garden | place: USA: California... | reverse complement strand
GCATCCTTCGCCGTGACTGTGCCGCGCACGATCTCGAGCAGCCGCATGATGTTGGCTGGCGAAAAGAAGTGGGTGCCCACGACGTCCGCGGGACGCTTCGTCGAGCGGGCAATGGCGTTCACATCGAGCGTCGAGGTATTGGTCGCCAGGATCGAGCCGGGTTTCATGACCCGATCGAGTTCGCCGAACACCGCAAGCTTCACGTCCATGCGTTCGAACACCGCTTCGATGACGATGTCAGCCGAGCAGATGGCCTCGTAGTTCAGGACAGGCATCAGCAGGTTCATGCGCTTGTCGCGCTCTGTTTGCGCGAGCTTTCCCTTCTTCACCTGCGCGTCATAGATGCCGGCGATGCGTGCGACGCCGCGATCGAGCGCCGCCTGGTCCGCCTCCAGCAACCACGTGGGGATCCCTGCATTCACCAGGCAGATGGCGATGCCGCCACCCATCGTGCCGGCGCCGATGACGGCGGCCTTTGTCAGCGGGCGCAACGGCGTCGACTCCGGAATGTCGCTCACCTTGCCGGCCGCGCGTTCCGCAAAGAAGGAATGGCGCAGGGCTTTCGATTCCGGCGTCTGCATGAGTTCGACGAACAACCGCTTCTCGATCGCCAGACCTTCCGCAAACGGTTTGCCGACGGCCTTCACACACTCGATGCAGCGTTGCGGCGCAATGGACAACGGCGCTTTCGCCTTGACCATCTGCATCGCGAAATCGCACAGCGCTTCGAGATTCGGTTCGTTGACCCTGATGTCCGAAACAAGGCGCGGCACCAAACTACCCTGCCTGTCCAGTTCGCCGGCCAATTCGACTGCCGCGCGCACCGGATCGTCATCGACGACGCGCTCGAACAGGCGTGAATTCTCCAGCACACGCGCCGGCACCTGCTCACCGCTCAGGATCATGTTGAGCGCGGTCTCCACGCCGACCAGACGAGGCAGTCGCTGCGTGCCACCCGCACCCGGCAGCAGACCCAGCTTCACTTCCGGCAGGCCGACCCGAGCATCGCCTCTCGCGACACGATAGTGACAACCCAGCGAAATCTCGAAGCCACCGCCGAGGCATATGCCGCTGATGGCCGCGATCACGGGCTTTGCGCTCGCCTCGCAGGCCGCGATGACGTCACGCAGTTGGGGTGAAGCCAGCGACGCCGGCGTTCCGAACTCCCGGATGTCCGCACCTCCCGAGAACAAACCACCGGCGCCCGTGAGCACGATGGCCTTCACGCCATCGTCCATCGCGGCGCGATCGAGCGCGTCCAGCAACGCGGAACGCACCGCGTGCGAAAAGCTGTTCACCGGCGGATTCGCAATTGTGATGACCGCTGCCGCGCCGTCGCGCGCGTAATCGACGTGGTGCACTTCATGCTCCCTGGGTGGTGCAACTTGATGAAGCATCGCGTAAGGCTTAGGCTGCTTTCAAGTTTCGCAAAACTACATTTCGCACAGCGAAATACGGACTCCGCGATGGACCTCGAGTACACAACCCAAGAAAAATCGTTCCGCGACGACATCCGCGCTTTCATCCGCCAGAACCTTCCGAAAGACGTCGCTGCCAAGGTGCTCGAGCACAAGCGGCTCTCGCGCGAAGACATCATCGGGTGGCATCGCATCCTGCACACGCGAGGCTGGTCGGGCCCCACCTGGCCGAAAGAATTCGGCGGGCCGGGATGGACGGCCGTCGAGCAGCACATCTTCGACGAGGAATGCACCGCCGCGGGCACACCGCCGGTCATCGCCTTCGGCGTGCGCATGGTCGCGCCGGTGCTCATGAAGTACGGCTCGCCCGCGCAGCAGCAGTTCTATCTACCGAGAATCCTCTCGGGCGAACACTGGTGGTGCCAGGGATACTCGGAACCCGGCTCGGGTTCCGATCTCGCCTCGCTGAAGACCGCCGCGGTGCGTCGAGGCGACAGCTACATCGTGAATGGCCAGAAGACCTGGAACACGCTGGGCCACCTCGCGGACTGGATGTTCTGCCTCGTGCGCACCTCCTCCGAAGGGCGTTCACAGGAAGGCATATCGTTCCTGCTCATCGACATGAAATCGAAGGGCATCAGCGTTCGACCCATCGCGCTCATCGACGGCGAGCACGAAGTCAACGAAGTGTGGCTCGACAACGTCGAGGTCCCGGTCACGCAACGCGTTGGCGAGGAAAACAAGGGCTGGACCTACGCGAAGTACCTGCTGACGCACGAACGCGTGAACATCGCGCGACTCGGTGAGTCGAAGCGCGAACTGCGCTCGCTGAAGGCCATCGCCGCGCGTGTGCCAAGCAACGGGCGGCCGCTCATCGAGGATGTGCGCTTCCGCGACGCCATCGCCGCCGTGGAGATCGAGATCCGCGCACTCGAGTTTACCGTGCTCGGCGTGTTGTCGGCCGAAGCGGCAGGACGCGATCCGGGCGCCATATCTTCCGCGCTCAAGATCTCCGGCTCGGAAATCCAGCAGACGTTGTCCGAACTCAAGATGCGCGCACTCGGCCCGCGCGCCATTCCGCACGTGCCCGAGGCGCTGGACGCCGGCTGGCAGGGCGAACCGAACGGAGCGGAATGGTGGGCGGCCCTCTCCGGCCGCTACTTCAACATGCGCAAGACATCCATCTACAGCGGTTCGAACGAAATCCAGCGCAACATCATCTCGCACCGGCTGTTAGGTCTCTGAGGGGATCCGCACTCCATGCAATTCGAATTCGACGACGAACAACTCTCACTCCAGGAATCCGTGCGACGCTTCCTTACGGAACGTTATGACTTCGAGGCACGCCGCGGTTGCCTTGCAAAGCCCTGGGGATCGAACGACGAGATCTGGCAGGCGTTTGCCGAACAGGGGTTTCTCTCCATCGGGCTGCCTGAAGCGCATGGCGGCATCGGTGGCGCCACGGAACTCATGCTCACTATGGAGGAGATCGGCCGCGCACTCGTGCTCGAGCCCTATCTTTCCACGGTGGCGCTGTGCGCGCCGCTCATCGCCGATCACGGCACCGAGTCGCAGCAAACGGAACTGTTGCCTCGCGTCGCGGCTGGCACGCTCAAACTCGCGCTCGCCCATGGCGAGGCTGACGCGCGTTACGCGTCTGCCGTCCTCACCGAGGCGCGCCGCGCCGGTGATTCTTGCGTGCTCAATGGCGCGAAGACGACGGTGCTCGACGGCGCCGTGGCCGACCTGCTGCTCGTCAGCGCGAAGACCGAGAATGGCCTGGCGGTGTTCCTGGTCGATCCGAATACACCAGGCGTACGCCTCGCGCGATACCGCACGCAGGACGGACGCAGTGCCGCCGATGTGTTCTTCAAGGATGCGAAATTGCCCGCGAGCCTGGTGTTGGGCAACGGCGATGCGACAGCGGCACTGGAACGTGCAGTCGAACGCGGAATTGCGGCGCTGTGTGCCGAGGCCGTGGGCGCCATGGAAGCGACGAACGCCACCACCATCGAGTACACGAAGTCCCGCAAGCAGTTTGGCCAGCCCATCGGCCGCTTCCAGGCCCTGCAGCACCGCATGGCCGACATGTTCGTCCAGGCCACCCAATCGCGCTCGATGGGCATCCTGGCTGCCGGACGTTGCGCGGCTCATCAAAATGGCAAGGCCGGCAACGAGACCGATGCGGAACTGCGCCGCCGCGATGTATCAGCCGCGAAATACTACGTCGGCAAGGCCGCGCGATTCGTGGGCCAGCAGGCCGTACAGTTGCATGGCGGCATGGGCATGGCCGATGAACTCGCTGTCAGTCACTACTTCAAGCGTCTGACCATGATCGACATGACTTTCGGTGATTCAACGCATCACTTGGGCGTCGTCAGCGACGCCATTCTTCTGGACCACACATGAGCGTACGCGAGGCTTTCGATCTCAAGGGACGCACCGCACTGGTCACGGGCGGATCGCGCGGCCTCGGGCTCGCGATGGCGGGCGCTCTCGGGGAGATGGGAGCCAAGGTCGTCATCTCGGCGCGCAAGGTGGATGAGCTCGATGCGGCGGTAGCCAGTCTCAAGAACGACCGTGGCGTCAACGCGGTACGCGTCGTCGGTGACCTCTCGCGTCCGGAGGGCATAACACCCTTCGTTGACGCCGTTGCTGCGGCCGCCGGCGCTCCCATCGACATCCTCGTCAACAATGCCGGCGCCAGCTGGGGCGCTCCTGCCGAGGAGTACCCGCTCGAGGGTTGGAACAAGGTAATGGGGCTCAATCTCACCGGCATCTTCCTGCTGACCCAGCAGGTCGGCGTGCGCTGGATGATTCCGCGCAAGCAGGGTCGAATCATCAACATCGCTTCCGTCGCGGGACTCAAGGGAGGCCTGCCCGAGCACATGCGCGCCATCGCGTATTTCACCAGCAAGGGCGGCCTCGTGAACTTCACGCGCGCGCTCGCCGGTGAATGGGGACAATTCGGCATCACCGTGAATGCCATCTGCCCGGGATTCATTCCCTCGAAGATGTCGGCGGGCGTGCTGGACAAGATCGGCCCACGCGTCATCGCGGAAACGCCGTTGCGCCAGCTCGGCGACCCCGCTGACCTCGAAGGTCTCGCCGTACTGCTCGCCAGCGGCGCGTCGCGCCACATCACCGGCCAGATCATCGCCGTGGACGGCGGCGCCTCGGTAGTTTGATGCCGGCCATGGCTTCCCGCGACACCCCTTCCGCCACGATCCCGGTGCGCGAGGCGCATGCGCTGGATGTGGCAGGGCTCGAGCGTTGGCTCGGCGAACGGCTTCCGGATGCCAGCCCGCTGACAATCCAGCAGTTCAGTGGCGGCCAGTCGAACCCCACCTATCTGTTGTCGACGCCCGGTGGTCGCTACGTACTGCGGCGAAAGCCGCCGGGAACGCTGCTGCCTTCGGCGCATGCCGTCGACCGCGAGTTCCGCATCATCAACGCGCTCGCCGGCACGGACGTGCCGGTGCCACGCGCGCTGTGTTACTGCGACGATGTCACCGTGGCGGGCACGCCCTTCTACCTCATGGAGTATGTCGAAGGGCGCATCTTCTGGAATCCCGCACTGCCGGGACTGACGCCATCGGAGCGCGCCTCTGCCTATCAAGAGATGAACCGCGTCATCGCGGCCATCCATACTGTCGACCCCGACGCGGTCGGTCTCTCCGACTTCGGGCGCCGCGAGAACTACGTGGCGCGCCAGATCGAGCGATGGAGCAAGCAGTATCGCGCGAGCGAACTCGAACACATCGATTCCATGGAGCAGCTCATCGACTGGCTGCCAAAGCACGTGCCGCCCGACGAGCCCGCACGCATCACGCACGGCGACTTCCGCATCGACAATCTCATCTTCGATCGATCCGAGCCGCGCATCCTCGCCGTCATCGACTGGGAGCTCGCGACGCTCGGCAATGCGTTCTCGGACTTCGCGTACAACTGCATGCCGTACCGCATGCCCGAGTCGATGCGCAAAGGACTCGCGGCGCTCGACCTGGCGCAGCTCGGCATTCCTTCCGAGCGCGAGTACATCAACCAGTATCTTGCCCGGACCGGACGTGCCTCCGAGCCCGCACCCGGCGCCTTCGATTTCTACATTGCGTTCAATCTATTCCGGCTCGCCTCGATCCTGCAGGGCGTGGCGGCAAGAGCGCGTCTCGGCAATGCGTCGAGCGAGCACGCCACCGAAGCCGGCAGTCTCACCCGCCCAATCGCGGATCTCGGCTGGGCACAGGCCCGCGGGGTTCATTAGAGGGATCTGTATGTTCGAGTATTCCGAGAAAGTGCAACGGCTGCGTTCGCGGCTGGACGAATTCATGCGCGCGGAGATCTATCCCGTCGAAGCGGAGTATGCGAAGCAACTCGACGAATGCCGCAAGAGTTTTCCGTGGCCCAGTCCGCCTCTCATGGAAGAACTCAAGAAAAAGGCGCGCGCGGCCGGCCTCTGGAACCTGTTCCTGCCGGAATCCGAACATGGCGCGGGGCTCACGAATCTCGAATACGCGCCACTCGCCGAGATTCTCGGCCGCTCGCCGATCGCATCCGAAGCGTGCAACTGCAGCGCCCCGGACACGGGCAACATGGAGCTGCTGGAGCGTTATGCCTCTCCCGGGCACAAGCAGCAGTGGTTAGACCCATTGCTCGCCGGTGAAATCCGCTCCGCGTTCGCGATGACCGAACCCGCCGTCGCGTCGAGTGACGCCACGAACATCGACCTGCGCATCGTACGCAAGGGCGACAACTACATGCTCGACGGCCGCAAGTGGTGGGCATCGGGCGCCGCGGATGCGCGCTGCAAGCTGTTCATCGTCATGGGCAAGACGGACCCGCACAACAACGACCGGCATCGTCAGCAGTCGATGATCCTCGTGCCGGCGGACACGCCGGGCGTGAAAGTGCTGCGCAGCCTCAGCGTGTTCGGCTACGACGACGCGCCGCACGGCCACGCGGAAGTGGTGTTCGACAACGTGCGCGTGCCCGCGGACAACCTGCTCGTCGGCGAAGGCGAAGGCTTCGCGATTGCGCAGGCCCGTCTCGGCCCGGGCCGCATCCATCACTGCATGCGAGCCATCGGGCTCGCGGAGCGCGCGCTGGCGCTCCTGTGCAAGCGCATCTCCGGTCGCGCGACCTTCGGACGCAAGATCTCTGAACAGACCGTGTGGCTCGAGCGCATTGCCAACGCGCGCATCCAGATCGATCAATCGCGCCTGCTCGTATTCCACGCCGCGCAACTCATGGACACGGTTGGCAACAAGGCCGCGGCCAAACACATCGCGATGATCAAGGTGGCAACGCCCGCCATGGCCTGCCAGGTACTCGACTGGGCGATCCAGGCGCACGGCGGCGGCGGCGTGTGCGACGACTTCCCGCTCGCGGCGGGTTACGCGCACGCGCGCACGCTGCGCCTCGTCGACGGACCGGACGAAGTACACAGCAACCAGATCGGGCGGCTGGAACTCGCGCAGCAGATGGCCACCGCCTGAGTATCCCCATGCCGCGCAAACACAAATACAAAGAGACGCCTGACAACCCGCAGTTGCGTACGCTGCATCGTGCGCGTGAATCCGGGGACCGCCTGTTCGTCGCGGCGCTGGCGCGCGGGCTCGCGATCCTGCGCTGCTTCCGATCAGGCGATCGCTACCTTGGCAACCAGGAGATCGCGCGGCGCACCGGCCTCGCGAAGCCCACGGTCTCCCGACTCACCTACACGCTCAAACGCATCGGATTCCTGACGCATTCGAAGGCGCGCGAAGAATACGCGCTCGGCGCCGGTGTGCTGGCGCTGGGCCACACCTATCTCGCCGCACTCAACATGCGCGAGCTGGCGCGGCCCTTCATGCAGGAGATGGCGGACTTTGCGCAGGCGACGATCTGCCTGGCTGAGAATGACGGCCAGCACATGGTCATCGTCGAGATCTGCCATGGCAGCCCCACCTATCTTCTACGCCTGGACGTGGGCCAGCGCGTTCCTCACAACACCACTGCCCTGGGCCGCGCGTACCTGGCCGCCATGTCGCCGGAGATGCGCGAGCAGCGCATCGAAGCGATCACCAAGCCGCTGCAGCCCACCGAACGCGCCAGCCTTGCCGCGGAGATGCGGTCGAGCCTGCGCAACTATGACAAACAAGGATTCGTCTATTCGTTCGGCGAGTGGAACCCCGACGTTTTCGCCGTCGGCGTGCCGCTGATCTCGGCCGACCGCACGCGCGTCATGGCCTTGTCGTGCAGCGGCGCAATGTTCGACGTTTCGCGCAAACGCATCGTGTCGGAGCTCGGTCCGCGCATGGTGGTGCTGCGCGAACGCATCTTCCAGGCCTCGCGCGGAGTGTTCTGAAAAATGGGGACATTCCTCATTTCCTTGTGACAATCCGCGCAATAACGGCAACGCACCACAATCCACGATTGTTACAAGGAAATGAGGAATGTCCCCATTTTTCCCGCGCCGCCTCCCCTTCAACCTCGCGATTCCCGAGACCTCGCTCTGGTACAACCTCGAAGTCTCAGCGACCCGCTTCCCGGGCCAGCCCGCGCTGCATTTCGGCGGCGCCACCATCCACTACCAGGAGTTCCGCGCGCAGAGCGAAGCGATTGCGGGCTTCCTCCAGAAGGAATGCGGAGTACGTCGCGGCGATCGCGTCGCGCTGTTCATGCACAACAGCCCGCAGTTCGTCATCGCCTATTACGGCATCCTGCGCGCCGACGCCGCGGTGGTGCCCATCAATTGCATGAACACCACGGGCGAGCTCGAGCAGATCCTGCGCGACGCCGGCATCACCACGATCATTACGGCGCAGGAACTTCAGCCTCGCGTCCAGCCTTTGCTGGGTGACCTGGGCGACGGCAAGGCGGTGCAGCGCTCCATCGTGGCGTGTTACGCCGACTACGCAGGCAACGATGTGGCCGGCGCGCTGCCCGAGGCGCTGGCCTCTCCGCGCCAGCAATTCCCGCAGCCCCAGGTCACGCTGTGGCATGACGTGCTTGCACGCGCCATTCCTCCCGAGCCACACACCGCGGGCCCCGACGACCTCGCGCTGATCTGCTACACCTCGGGCACCACGGGCAAACCCAAGGGCTGCATGCACCGACATCGTGGCGTCATGCACAGCACCGTGTCCATCGCGCACTGGCACGACGTGCGCCACCATGGCTGCGCTCTCGTGGTGCTGCCGCTGTTCCACGTGACCGGCATGCAGAACTCGATGAACGTGCACATCTATGCGGGCTCGCGCCTGGTGCTGATGCCGCGCTGGAATCGCGACGCCGCGTTCACGGCCATCGCCAGGCACCAGGTGAGCACGATCACGACCGTCCCCGCGATGATCGTCGACCTCATTTCGAACTACGACGCGACGAAACACGACCTGTCTTCGATGCGTCTCATCGGCGGCGGCGGCGCCGCGATGCCCGAAGCGGTGGCTGCGCGCCTGCAGGAACTCTGCAAGCTGACCTACATCGAGGGGTACGGCATGACCGAGACCCTGGCACCCACGCACATCAACCCGGGCGACCGGCCCAAGGCGCAATGCCTGGGCCTGCCGATCTTCGAGACCGACGCAAGGATTGTCGACCCGACGACGCTCGAAGAGCTTCCGCAGGGATCCGTCGGCGAGATCATCGTCTCGGGGCCGCAGGTGCTCGAGGCGTACTGGAACAAGCCCGACGAGAACGCCGCCTGCTTCATCGAGCGCGACGGCAAGAAATTCCTTCGCACGGGCGATCTCGCGCGCATCGACGAAGACGGCTACTACCACTTCGTCGAGCGACTCAAGCGAATGATCAACGCGGCGGGTTTCAAGGTGTGGCCGGCCGAGGTCGAAGCGCTTCTTTATGGCCATCCTGGAGTGCAGGAAGCCTGTGTCATCGGCAAGACGGACCCACGCAGTGGTGAACGCGTGAAGGCGCTCGTCGTGCCGCGTGAGGCCGCACGCGCAACGCTTCGCGCAGAAGAACTCATCGCCTGGTCACGCGAGCGCATGGCCGCGTACAAGGTGCCTGACGAAGTGGAGTTCGTCGCCAGCCTGCCAAAGTCGGCCACCGGAAAGATCGACTGGCGGCTCCTGCAGGAGCAGGAAGCCGCCAGGCGCTGAAGCAAGGAAGCCGGAGGCGGAGGGGGAAGCCTCCGGCTCATTCCTCAGGCAACTATCAGAACTGGAACCTCAGCGTGAGACCGTAGATCCGCGGCGCGCCGAGGTACGCATTGAACGTACCGGTCTGCAGCGTCGCGTCGAACACCACCTGGTAGTACTCCTCGTCCGTGAGGTTCTGCGCCCAAGCTTCGAGGAACCACTTGTCGTCCTGCCCGCCGAGACCGAGGCGCGCGTTCACGAGGGTCATCGCGTCCTGTAGTTTGACGGGATTCAGGTCCGAGCCCGTGTTGTATTCCGAGGTGTACTTCGCGCCTATGTTGGCGCGCCACTTCATCGACTCGCCGATGTTGTGCTCGTACGTCGTGGCAAGCGACGCGGACCACTCCGGCGCGAACGACATCTGGGCACCCGGCAACCGGAACAGCGCCGCGAACGGCGGCGTGAAATCGCCGTATTCGGTCTTGGCGTAGGTGACGCCGGCGTTGAACACGAGCCCGTCGATCGGCGCCAGGTCGAAGTCGAGGTCGACACCTTCCGAAGTCACTTCCGGAATCGACACCACCACGAAGCTGATGCCCGTAAAGGTGTTGAGCTGGAAGTCCTCGTACTTCTGGTAAAAGAGCGCGGTATTCAAGCGGAACATGTTGTTCGCCGAGGCGTACTTCATGCCGAGTTCGTACGAATCCACCGTCTCTGGTTTGAAGCTCGTGTCGCCATCAAAGACGAATGCGGGCGCACCCGTCGATGTGATCGGCGTGCGCTCGCGATCCAGGTTGAAGCCGCTCGCCTTGTAACCACGCGCGTAGGACAGGTAGCTCATGAGGTTGTCGCTGAAATCGAAGGCCAGCTTGGCGGTGCCGCTGGTCTCGCTTTCATCGATGCTCTGCGTGGTATTGACGTCATTGTAGATAGGATCCGCGAACGTCGCACAACCGAAGTTGTACCAGCCTGGCACCGCGGTGGCAGGCAGCACGGCCGCCACGACGGGGTAACGTGCGCGCGAGGCCGCGCACCCCGCCCCGTTGTCGGAGTTCGTATAAGAAGAATCGAGATCCTTCTTCTCGCTCGTGTAGCGCAGGCCGAGGGTTCCGTGCAGGCGATCGGTGAAGTGGAACGTCTCGTTGGTGAACAGCGCGAAGCTGTCCGAGTCCTGCTCGAAGTGATCCTGGTAGCCCGCCCCGCTGGGGTAGGCAGTCTGCGCAGGACGGCCGGTGAGGATGTTCACCAGTGTCGGCGCCATGCCCGCGGACAACACGAGGCTGTAGTAAGTCTCGAAGTCCGGGCCGTAACGCAGGTTCAGGTCCGAGTCCAGGTTCTCCTTCGCGTAGAACGCGCCGAACATCCATTCGAGCTTGTCGGTCTCGCCGGAGAAACGCAGCTCCTCCGAGAGCTGGTCGAACTCGTTGCCATTCGGCCCGGCTGAGTTGCGCCACAACACGCCACCGGTGCTGTAGTCCGCGTCCTGGCCGATGGTCGCCTTGAAGTTGCGCCACGCCGTGATCGACGTGATCTTGCCGAACGACTTCTCGAAATTGAGCTCCGCGGAAACACCCATGTCCCGCAGCTGCTGCCCGTCGGACTGGTCGGCATACGCCACTCGCGCGAACGGATCCGCAGGGCGCGAGACGCCGCTGTCCGCCGCGACCGCATCCATGAGTGGCGCGGTGGCGCCATCATTGATCTGAACGGCGCCGCAGCAGTTTTCATTGCGCGCGGCGTAGTCGGCGATGATCAGGGCACTCGTGCTCTCCGAAGGCGTGAACAACAGCTGGCCACGCGCGACGATGACGTCACGATCGGCGTCTTCCTTGGTCTCCCGATAACCGTCGCCCGTGTTCACGTCGTATAGACCGTCGCGAACGCGGTAGCCGGCGTAGAAGCGGCCGGCGAGCTTGTCGTCCACCAGCGGTCCGTTGACCGAGGCTGCCACTTCGTAGCCGTTGTAGTTGGTGCCCGTGAGCGCGGCTTCTGCGCCGCCTTCGAAGTCTGGACGCTTGGTGACGACATTGATGACTCCCGCGGACGTGTTCTTGCCGAACACGGTGCCCTGCGGGCCCTTCAGCACTTCGATGCGCTCTAGCTCGCCGAGATCACCGAAGCCGACGCCGTTACGCGGACGGTAGACGCCGTCGATGACCACGCCAACCGAGGACTCGAGGCCGATGTTGTCACCCACGGTGCCGATTCCGCGGATACGCGCGGTGGTGGAGACCTCGCTCGACGTCGACGTCACGACCAGGCCGGACGTCAGCAAGGTCAGGTCCTTGATGTCTCGCACACCGGAATCCTGCAGCAGCTGCGAGTTGATTGCGGTGACGGTGATAGGTACGTCCTGCAGGTCCTGGTTGCGCTTCTGCGCCGTGACGGTGACCGTGGAAAGGAATCGATCATCGTCGTTCGAGTCTTGTTCTGCCGACTGCGCGAAGACACCGCCCGAGAGAAAAAGTCCGATGACGGACGAACCCAGTGCGATGCGTCGGCGGATGGAACTATCGTCCATTTGAAAACCCCCCGTATTTCGTAGTGCGAAACATCGAATCGCTCGATGCAGGACAGATTGCATGAACACGTCGGCGGCGACAACGACTACAAGACAAAAAACACCTTGGATTCCGCTGTGCGGAACCTTGTCGGAGTGCGTGGCGGATGCAGGAATCCGTCGACTAACTAGTGTCGCCTCGTCTGAATTCGCTGTGCGAACGCGAGGAATTTCTGCCGGGTGGGCAACGTCCGATGCAGTATGTGACCGTTACCGATGGCGTGCGCGCGATGCGCACCGCACGCTCTGCCCATGCGTATCAAATCGCTCATGGTTCGTTACATCGTCGAGAGTGTCGAAGCGTCAGTGGCCTTTTACCGGGATCACTGCGGCTTCCGGGTTGCAGCGCAGTCGGGTCCGGATTTCGCGCTGCTCGAACGCGACAACCTGCAACTCGTCCGCCTCGCCGACCGCGCAGGACGATCGACTAGCTAGCTGAATTCGAACGCGGGAAGTGCAACTCGTTTCCGTCGGGGTCCTGAACGATCATGACCGCGTAGCCCCAGTGCCCGTCCCTCACGGCGACGCCCCTCGCTTCGAGCTCGGTGCGCAGGGCCAGCAGCACATCGTGCTCCAGGGACACGAAGATCATCGCCGTACCTGCTTTCTCGGGCCACTGGGAAGACAGGATGATCTCGCACCCCTGGCGCTCGACCTGCGCCACGACGGGCCGGCCGTCCTCCTCGTGTTTCCAACTTCGCGCGAACCCCAGCTGGTCCATATAAAAGGAGAGCGAACGCCCAACGTCCGACACGAACAACACGGGGCGGGAGTACCAATCGCTCATGGCCGGCAGCCTATCAGCGGTGTACTCTCCGCGCATGGCCACATCGTATACGATTCCGCCGCGCCGCCTCTCGGCCTGGTTTGCCTGCGTCTTCGCCCTGCTGTGTGCAATGCAGCCAGCCACCGAGGTCAGCGCCGCCGCCCGCAAACGGCAGCCGAACATCGTGCTGATCCTCACCGACAACCTCGGATGGGGCGAGATCGGCGTGTACGGCGGAGTACGGGGCGCGCCCACTCCGCGCATCGACCAGTTCGCTTCCCAGGGCATGCGGCTGAACAACTTCAACGTCGAGTATTCCTGCGTGGTCTCGCGTGCCGCCCTGCTGACGGGGCGTTATGCAGTGCGCACCGGCGCCGCACAGCCCACTGGCATCACGCTCTGGGAGGTCACACTCGCTGAAGCGCTCAAGCCGCTCGGCTACGCCACGGCTCACTACGGCAAATGGCACCTCGGCGGCGAAAAAGACTGGCGCGGCAAGCGCGAGCCCACGAACCAGGGCTTCGACGAGTGGTTTGGCATCGCCCAGACGAGCAACGAAGCCCAGACCACGACAATGCCAGGCTTCGATCCCGCCAAGGACGAAGCGCCTTACATCTGGGAAGGAAAGGCTGGCGAACCGGCAAGCAAGGTCAAGGTGTTCGATCTCGAGTCGCGTCGCACGCTCGATCGCGAAGCCACCCAGCGCAGTGTCGCCTTCATGGAGCGCAACACGCGTGCCGGCACACCCTTCTTTCTCTACCTACCGCTGACGCAGATCCATTTCCCCACGCTCACGCATCCGGATTTCGCGGGCAAGACCGGCGCGGGCGACATCGGCGATGCGATGGCGGACGTCGACTACAACACCGGCCTGGTACTCGATTCGATCCGGAAGCTGGGCATCGAACGCGACACCATCGTCATCTGGATTTCCGACAACGGCGCCGAGGCGCGGCGACCCTGGCGCGGCACGGCTGGTCCGTGGACCGGCTTCTACAACACGGTCATGGAAGGTGGCGTGCGCACACCCGGCATGATCCGCTGGACGGGCCGCATCCCGGCGGGACAGGTCTCGAACGAAATCGTGCACGAGCTGGACCTGTTTCCCACGCTCGCAGCGGCCGTCGGCGCAGATATCGTGCCGAAAGACCGTCCCATCGATGGCGTGAACCAGCTGCCGTTCCTCGAAGGGCGCACTGCGCGTTCGGCGCGTGACAATGTCTTGTTCTGGACCACCAACACGCTGGTGCGCGCAGTGAAGTGGCGCGACTGGAAACTGCACTACGAATTCCAGGTGGAACGCGGCGTGAGCATTCCGCCCGCCCTGCGCCTGTTCAACCTGCGCTCCGATCCCAAGGAAGAAACCGACGTGAAGGACTTCAACCCCGGCGTGAAGATTCACATCGACGGCATCGTCGCGGATTTCATGGCGTCGACGCAGCGCTTCCCGAACGTTCCGCAGGGAGCGCCTGACCCTTACTTGCCGCCCGCGGGCGCCGTCTTGCGATAGATAGTGCGGTTTGCGACGGCCACGCCGCGCGCCGTTTCCACGACGAGCGCCGAGGCCTCTAGCCACAGCGTCTGCGTCACCGTGGCTTCAGCCAGCCCGCCCTCGGCCGGGAAGCGCGTGGTGATCACCAGCCGGCAATCGCTCCAGCGCGAAGAGGATGTTTGTGGTTGCGCGCCCTGCCCCACCATGACGACGTTCTCGCTGGTGCTGCCGCCCGGTAGATAGGTGAACTTCAGGGGCGGCTGCAGATCGCCGCGGGAGAAGTAGAAAGACTCGACAGTGATCCGGCCGCCGTCCTGCGTCAGCCGGATGCGATCGCTCCAGCCGCTGCCTTCGGCGCGGTAGGCATCGTCAGGTGTCGGACCCGCGGCTTCGCGGCTCCATTCGCCGGAAAGGTTCTTGTCGCATTCCGCGCCCCACGCCAGGGTTGAGGTGAGCAAGAGCACCGCGCCCAGCAAGTCCGGCTTCCGCATGATTCGTCCTCGAGGTTTCCAACCGCCCGAGACAGTGATCTCTTGGTGACTGGTTAGTCAAGCGTCCGGGTGCCGGCCCCGGTCACTCGCCGACGAGCGTCAGACCACCCTTGCGCCGGTCCCCCGTGCGGGTGACGAACTTCGCGTGGGATGGCAGCTTCTCCGCCGCCTTCTTGTGTTCTTCCGCCTGGGCCGGCAGACGATCCAGCAGGGGCAGCAAATCGTTGGCAGGAACCGGTCGCGAGAAGAGATAGCCCTGCAGCGAAATGGCCCGGTGCGGCAACAGCATGGCCAGCTGCTCGATGCGCTCCACACCCTCGGCGGTCACTTCGAGCCCCAGTCCGCGGCACAGCGCGATCGTCGCCCGCGCGATCGAGGCAGAACGCACGTTGTCATCGATGCCCGCGACGAGGCTGCGATCCAGCTTGACGCGCGAGAGCGGCAGCCGTTGCAGGGACGCGAGCGAGGAGTATCCCGTGCCGAAATCATCCAGCGCGACGGCAACGCCGATCGCGCGCAATTGATCCAGCGTCCTGATCGTCTGCGGGCCGGTCTGCAGGACCGATTCGGTGAGCTCGATCTCGAGGCATTCCGCCGGCAGTTCGTATTCCTTCAGAAGCTCTTCGATGCGGCTCACGAAGCGGTAGTCGAGGAACTGACGCGGGGACACATTGATCGCGATACGCGCCTTGGGCCACCCACCCCGATGCCAGCGCGCCGCGGTGCAGATGGCGGTCCGCAGTACCCACTCGCTGATTTCCATGATGAGCCCGGACTCTTCCGCCACGGCGAGGAACTCATCGGGAGAACGATAGCTCCCGTCGGGCATGCGCCAGCGAACGAGTGCCTCGACCAGCGGCACCTCGAGCGTCTCGATGTCCACGAGCGGCTGATAGAAGAGCTCGAACTCATCGCTCTGGATGGCGCGCCGCATCCGCTGCTCGATCGCAAACTTCGCCGAGGCGGTTACGAGCAGCTCCGGCGTGAACATCGAGAGCTGGCTTCGGCCCAGCGCCTTGGCGCGGAACAACGCTGCATCGGCGGCACGCAACAGCGCCTCCGCCTCGCGTTCGTGATCCGGATACACGCTGCCGCCCACGCTCACGCTGATGATCACTTCGCGCTCGTCCACCTCGAGCGGCGTCTCGAATGCATGAACGATGCTCGTACCGAAAGCCTGGATGGCTTCGACAGTGCTGCCGTTCTGTTGCACGACAGTGAACTCGTCACCACCGAGTCGCGCGGCAAAACCGTGGCCGCGCGCGATGGTGCCGAGTCGCTGGGCGATTGCGATCAACACGCGATCTCCATACGGATGACCCATGCTGTCGTTGAGCGTCTTGAAGTTGTCGATGTCGATGAAGAACACGCCGACGCGTTC
>Ga0315912_10003293_pt1 | contig 16183 bp, 14 predicted proteins | sample VfabasoilMG_FD_204469 | JGI IMG/M metagenome (GOLD analysis project Ga0315912, IMG submission 204469) | Garden soil microbial communities collected in Santa Monica, California, United States - V. faba soil | ecosystem: Environmental > Terrestrial > Soil > Garden | place: USA: California... | reverse complement strand
CGCTTCCGCGACGAGGCGCGCCGCGCGCGTCACCCCGGCGAACTGCTGGAGGCGATGAACCGCGACCTGGTCGCCCTCGACCATCCCGAGCGCTTCATGGGGCTGTTGTGTGCGCGCGTCGAGGCGGGCGCGGGCGTGGTGCGCTTCGCCAACGCCGGGCTCACACCGCCGCTGCTGCGACGCCGCGACGGGCGCCGCGAGCCGCTCACCGAGAGCGGCCTGCTGCTGGGCGTGCAGGAAGGCGCGAGTTACCCCGTCGCCACCGCCGAGCTGGAGCCGGGGGACGTGCTCGTCGTGTACACCGATGGCCTCACCGAAGCGCCTCGCGAAGGGGAACCGTTCGGCGAGGAGCGCATGTGGGAGTTGCTCGACCGGCACGCGCACCGGCGTGCCTCCGACCTGGTCGAGGAACTCATGCGCGCAGTGCGCGCCTGGGCGGACGAGCCGCTCGACGACCTCACCATCGTCGTCCTGAAGCAGATCGCCCGCTCTCGCTCGCAGAGCCTGGCCGCGAGCTGAGGCGATCCCGCCTCGACGGCGGGGCGAGCCCGGCTTCCGGAGTGTCCGGAGCGCGTCACGCTCCCTGCGAGAGGAGCTGACCCGGGATCGCGGTTCCAGCCGCATTCCGCAAGGCCGCGGGCGACCTGCCCGATTCCACTCAAGTGACCGGCCGGATCGGCCGATCCCACGGGGTGAAGCGGCAGGAAGCTGCTTCCCCCGCTCGCGCTGCCAACCCACGAGCGGCCGCACGCACTCGGTTGACCCCGTTCGCGCTCACGCGACCGGGCCCTCTCCGTAAAGGGAGGTGGCCGTGGACGTCGGACTGGTGATGGTCCTCATGGACCTGCTGTGGTGGATCAGGCGATAAGCAGTCTGCACCGCAGCTGACGACAGGCAGGCCCCCGGCGGCCCCGGTCCCGGGGGCCTGTCGCGTGTGGGCCGGATCTCCCCGGCCTCTCAGCGCAGCGCCGCGACCAGCTCGGCGGCGAGCGAACTGCAGCGTTCCGTGAAGCCCCGCGCGGGATCCTCCTGCACGGCCCGCATGAACGCCGCGCCCACGATCGCGGCGTCGGCTCGCCCACGCAGCGCCGCGGCATCGGCCGCACTCGAGATGCCGAAGCCGACGGCGACGGGCAGCCTCGAGCCGGCGCGCACCGCGGCGAGGCGGTCCTCGAGCGAGCCCGCGTAGCCGTCCGCACGGCCGGTCACGCCCGTGCGCGAGAGGCAGTAGACGAATCCCCTGCAGCGCGCGAGCACCGCGGGCAGACGCTGCGCACTCGTCGTCGGTGCCACGAGCATGACGGTGTCGAGCGCGGCCCCGTCCAGCGCCGCCCACAACTCGGGCAGCTCCTCGGGCGGCAGGTCCGACAGCAGGACACCGTCCACACCGGCTTCACTCGCCGAGCGGGCGAATGCCTCCGCCCCCATGCGCGCCACGGGATTCGCGTAGGTCATGATCACCACGGGCAGCGCGGACTCGCGACGGAACCGGGCCACGAGGGCCAGCACGTCATCCGCCCCCACCCCCTCGCGCAATGCCCACTCCGAGGCGCGCTGGATGTCGGGCCCATCGGCGATGGGATCCGAGAACGGGACGCCGACCTCGATCGCCAGTGCGCCGGCGCGCTCGAACGCACGCATCAACTCGAGCGAACCCTCGAGCGACGGGAATCCGGCCGTGAGGTACGGGATCAGTCCGGTCGCGCCCGTGCGTGCGGCGAACGCCGGCGTCAGGCGGGACACGGAGCGAGAAGCGTCAGTACGGCGTGGCGAACGGGTCGACCCGGCCGAGGCCGTTGCTGTAGCCGTAACCCGGATACCCGTACTGGAGCGGCGAACGCACGTCGTGCATCTCGACGCGGAAGATCGCGTTCGCGCTCGGACGCCAGGTGAGGTCGAAGCCCTCGAGGAAGAACGGCGAACCGCCGTTGCGCGCCTTGTCGAAGCCGAACGTGTTGCCGAGGCTCACGCTCACCGCGAGCGGAGCGCGGAACTGGTACGAGAGCCTCGTCACATTCAGCGCCGTGGTGCCGCTGCCGCCGAAGCCGGTGCCCACCGACATCGTGGACTGGAGGTGGAGCCGCGACGGATCGAACCAGTTCGCCGGGCGCGCGAACGCCGAGAGCGGAACCTGCGGCTGGAAGCCCGCCGCACCCGGCTCGGCCATGAAGCCAGCCTGTGCCACGGGAGCAGCCGAGGCGAACGCAACGACGGACAGTGCGACGATCAGGGCGCGACGCGGGTTCATTCGGTGCACCTCCTCGCCCTTAAAGCTAGGAACCCGCCCGGCCGCTGTCAACGAGGGACCGCGGGGCGCCGGACGGGTTCACGAGAACTGGACCTGGAGCGGTGCTTCGCGCTCAGGGTGTGGTGTCGATCTCGAGCCGGATGACGATCTCGTACTGCGCGCCGGGCGGCAGCTTGACCGGCACCACGATCTGGCGCGCCATGCGCTGGCCGGCCTCGCTGTGGTCGGCCGACTCGGCTCCCGCGGCCTGGCGCTTGAGCGACGGGCTCAGGGAGCCCGCGTCGGCCGTCACGCGCGTGGAGCTGACACCCACCGGCTCCGAGCGAGTCGTCGCGTGCGATCCCACCGACTCGCGCGGCGACGACATGGGCAGCTCCAGCTCCGTGCCATAGTCGATGCGATCCGAGTCCGAGGGTTCTGGGGGCGTCGCCTGCGCTTCGCGTCGGATCGACTGCACCGGCGCGCTGGGCGGCGGGACGGGACGTGAGATCACGGCCGGCGTCGCGCGCGGCTCTTCGACGACCGGGGCCGCGGCGGCAGGCGGCGCCGCCGGCGCGGCGGAACGCCCGCTGGAGCCGGGCGTGCGGCGCAGGTCCTTCGTGACCTTCTCCATCAACAGGTGCGACACGCCCCGGAACGTCTCGAACACGCCTTTCCCCTCGCTGGCCACCGCCTCGAAGGACGGCACACCCGCGGGGTTCAGTTCGGCGTTCAACTCCTCCACCGTGTAGACGTTCGGGAGGTCGCGCTTGTTGTACTGGATCACCCACGGGATCGAGTCGAGCGTCAGCCCGTACTCGGCGAGGTTCGTGCGCAGGTTCTGCAGCGACTCCTTGTTCTCTTCCATCTTCCCGACTTCGGAGTCGGCCACGAACACGATGGCATCCGCGCCCTTGAGCACCAGCTTGCGGGTGGCGTTGTAGAACACCTGGCCGGGGACGGTATAGAGGAGGAACCGGGTCTTGAACCCCATGATCTCGCCGAGATCGAGGGGGAGCAGGTCGAAGAACAGAGTCCGGTCGGACTGGGTCTTCATGCTCACCATCTTGCCGCGGCTGGTGTCCGGCACCGCCTCGTAGATGGCCTCGAGGTTCGTCGTCTTACCGCTCAGGCCAGCGCCGTAATAGACCAGCTTGGCGTTGATCTCCTTGCCCGAATAGCTCACGACGACCACGATCGGTCTCCTTCCCTTGTGGTGACCCCACCCCTTCGCGAGGGAGTTCCCATGGAGCCCCTTGCCGCCCTTTCTCCACAGGCCTCGAGGTGCCCGGCGAGACCGGACACGGATGGGGTCGCCACCACGGTCGCGGCCATCCGGGCCGCGGTTCCCATTCGCAGGCACTGCTCCGCCTGGCGACTCCGGATTCACTATCGGCGCCCGTTCCCGGGGACTTCACGGGAATCTGGGGCGGCTGCCCGTCCGCAGGGGGCCGCACGCGAAGGCCCCCCTGCCCTGGCGGCAGGGGGGCCTGTGGCGGGCGCGGCGGGTGCTGGGGCCCGGTCAGGCCCGGCCGGCGATGGCCTCGCGCACGATCCAGATGCCCGTGCGCTCGTGGACCTGAGTCTGGATGCGCGCCTCCTCGCCGGTGTAGTGCGAGAGGAAGATGCGCTTCAAGTCCTCGGCTTCGTCGGAGCGGAAATAACGTCTCGCTCGCGTGAACATGTCGTCGCGTTGCGAGTAGACGAACGCGGTGACCTCGGTGACGCGGTCGAACTGGTTCTCGGCGTAAGCCGCCTCGGGCGAGTCCTCCATGTCGAGCCACAGCGACGCGCGCGGGTCCATGACCTCGAAGCCGTGCTTCGAGGACATGAGGTGCTCCCACAGTCCGAAGATCTCGAGCGGGACATACCGGACCTGCCCGAGGCTCCCGTTGCCGGGCCTCCGGAGCTGACAGCGCACGATCTTCTGGCTCGACATGGGCCCTCCCCTGGCGCGGGCCCGTCCGGACCGAGCCGCGGTGCGGTCCGCGCTCTCCGGGACGGGACATGGTTGTCGCACCGCATCCTACTACGCACGACCCGGCGTTCCCCAGCGGAATGCTTGACACCCTCCGGAGTGCCGCCTACGGTCGCTGGCACTCGTGCGCCGGGGTCTGTCGGAGGCCCGGCCGCAGCGCCCCGATGGGGGCCTCAACCGGCACGCTGCGACGGGCCGCGGACGCGAGCGGCGCTCTCTCCCCCACCCGGCTCGCGCGCCGGCACCCGGGCGGAACGGCGCCCGCATGCGACGCCCGATCGAGCGAGCTCAGGAGGCAACGGAATGTCCCGACTGATCTTCGGCTGGCTCACGAGCCTCATCGCCAGCCTGCCCACCTGGCTGGGCTATGGGCTGGCCGACCTCGGCACCGGCCTGCACTGGCTGTGCTTCCCCGGCCGGCGGCACGCCGTCATGACCAACCTCGCGGTCATGCTGCCGCGCGCCTCGCGTGGCGACCGGGCCCGGATCGCACGGCGCATCATGCGCAACTACAACCGCATGATGTACGAGTTCTTCCGCCTGCCCCACATCTCGCGCGAACAGCTGCTGGCCTCGATCGAGGTCTCGGGCAAGGAGCACTTGGACCAGGCCATCGCGCGCGGCCGCGGCGTGATCATCACGTCCACGCACATCGGCAACTGGGAACTGGCGGGTGTGATGGTGGCGCAGTGGGGTTACGCGCTGCACGCCGTCGCCGGTGTGCAGCTGGGCCGCTGGCTCACGGGGGCGGTGCGCGACACCAAGTCCGAGCTCTCCATCACCACGATCTCGCCCGAGGACGGATTCCGGAAGATCCTCCGTGCGCTCGAGCACAACGACCCGGTCGCGCTGCTCGTGGACGGCAATCTCTACACGCACGGCGCGACGGTGGAATGGTTCGGCCGCCCGACGACGTTCCCCGCCGGCCCCGGCGTGCTGGCACAGCGCACCGGCGCGCTGGTCGTGGCGGGCTATTGCGAGCGCACCGGCGCCGGCCGGTTCCGCATCGTCATCGAGCCGCCGTTGGACCCCGCCACGTTCAGCTCCACGGCCGAACTTCACCAGGCCATCGCCACCGCGGCCGAGCGCCACGTGCGCAGTCATCTCGACCAGTGGTGCATCTTCCGGCCGATGTGGCCGGTCGAGGCCGGAGCCGAGGCCGGAGCGCCCGCGGGCGAGGGCCGCCGGGCCGGCGCATGAAGATCGGGATCGTCTCGCAGTCCTACTACCCTCGCTACGGTGGCGTCACCGAGCACGTGCACGCCCTGGCCCAGGAGCTTCGGCGCCGCGGTCACGAGGTGACGATCATCACCAGCTTCTTCCGCCGCGGTGAGAAGGGCTTCACCGACGGCGTGCTGCGGATCGGCTGGAACATCCTGGTGCCGTTCAACCGCGCGTTCGTGGACTTCGCCATCGGGCTCTCGCTCAAGCGCCGGCTGCGGCGTGCGTTCCAGCAGCTGGACCTCGACATCGTGCACGTGCACTGCCCCACCGCGCCGACGTTGCCGATCTTCGCCACCCAGGTCTCGGACCGGCCCACCGTGGGCACGTTCCATTCGACGGGGGGCCGCACGGCGCTCCAGGACCTGTTCCGGCCGCTCGTCGTGGGCGCGATGCAGCGGCTCGACGGGCGAATCGCGGTCTCCGAGACGGCGCGGGCCACGGCCGAGCTCTACCACCCCGGTCCCTACGACGTGATCCCCAACGGCGTGGACATCGAGCGGTTCCACCCGCTCGTCAAGCCGTTCGAGCAGTGGCGCGACCCCTCGCACACGAACATCCTGTTCGTGGGCCGGCTGGACCCGCGCAAGGGCGTGCAGGACCTGATCGCCGCGATGCCCGAAGTGGTGGAGCGCACCGACGGCCGCGCCCGGCTGCTCGTGGTGGGCGATTCCTACCTGCGGCCGCAGATCATGGCCGGCGTGCCGTCGGCCGTGCGCGAGCACGTGCACTTCCTCGGCCACGTCCCGAGCGCCGACCTGCCGCGCTGGTACGCCACCGGCGACATCTTCTGCTCTCCGGCCACCGGCAACGAGAGCTTCGGCATCGTGCTGGTCGAGGCCATGGCCGCCGGCCGGGCGGTGGTGTGCTCGGACATCCCGGGTTATCGCACCGTGGTCACGCCCAACCGCGACGCCTCCGTGTTCCCGCCTGGCGACGTGCCGGCGCTGGCGCGTGCGCTGTCGCGATTGGTCGAGGATCCCGACCGCCGCGGTCGCCTCGCCGAGGAGGGACGCCGCCGCGCACTCGAGTTCGCCTGGCCGACCGTCGTGGACCGCATCGAGGCGGTCTACCGCGCGGCCGCCGGCCGGCGCGCCGCCTCGATGTCGGGCACGACCGCGGCCTGAGCCCGTCATGAGCGAGCCGGGCCCGGGGGCGGCGAGCACGCCCGCTACCGCCGCGCGCCCGCTGCTGTTGCAGCGCGACTTCGCCGCCCTGTGGTGGGGGCAGTTGATCTCGCTGTTCGGCGACCGCGTGAACTACCTCGCGATCAACGGCCTCGTGCAGCACCACACGCGCGATTACCACGACGCCGGCCAGTCGTCACTCATGCTGAGCCTGCATGGCACCGTGACGGTGCTGCCGGTGCTGATGTTCGCGCCGTTCGCTGGTCCCTGGGTGGACCGCTGGAACCTGCGCCGCGTGCTCATCGTCTCGGACATCCTGCGCGCGTTGCTGGTGCTCGCGATCCCGCTCGTCTACTCCGCCACGCACAACGCCACGCCGGTGTGGTCACTGGTGTTCCTGATGTTCACCTGCAACGTGTTCTTCCTTCCGGCCAAGAGCGCGATGACGCCGGAGATCGTGCCGCGCGAGCAATTGCTCGCCGCCAACACGCTGCTGGCCGTGGCCGGCATCCTCGGGACGGTGGGCGGGTTCGCGCTGGGCGGCTGGGTCGTGGACCACTGGGGCTGGCCGGTCGCGCTCACGCTCGACGGCATCACCTACCTGGTCTCGGTGATCTCGCTGGCGTTGATCCGCTACCGGCCTCACGTGCGCGAGGTCGTCGAGGTGAACGCGCGGCGGTACCTGCGGGAACTGATGGATGGCCTCGACGTGGTCCGCCGCTCCCCCGCCGTGGGCCTGGCGATCACCGCGCTGGGCGCGGTGTGGCTGGGTGGAGGCTTCGTGCAGGTGGCGGGCATCCAGCACATCCAGCGCGCGGCCAGCATCCCGGGCGCAGAGCGCATCGCCGGCCTGGGCGGCGCGTTCGGCCTTGGCGCCGCACTCTCGACGTGGCTGGTGAACGCCTACGGCAAGCGCTGGCCGCGCTCGCTCGTGCTGGGACTGGGCCTCGTGCTCGCGGGCGTGTGGCTGGTGTGCATGGCCGTCTCCACGCGCTATGCGGTGTATGCGATCGCCGCGTTCCTGGTGGGCGCCTGCATCGCCCCGGCGTTCGTGCTCACCGAAACACTGGTGCAGGAGGGCACCGACTTGAGCCAGCGCGGTCGTGTGTTCAGCCTGCGCGACTTCTCCATGCGCGCGCTGCTGCTGGTCTCGCTGGCGATCGCCACACTGCTCACGCCGCTGCTGGGCACGAGCATCACGATGATGGTGGCCGCCGGCTTCGTCGCCGGCGCGGGTGTCCTCGCACTGGCGTGGCGCCGCCGGCTGCGCGAGGCCGGCATCGACACGCCCCCGCAAGCCCCCCCCACTCCCACCGCCTGAGCCAGCGCGCGGCGGGGCGAAGCGTCGATCACTCGCCCCCGGGTGGGAACAGCTCGACGCCGAAGCGCACACGCAGCTCGTCGCGGAACGGCCGAGTCGGCGCGTGCGCACCGGCGCGGCGGCGGAACTCGTCCCAGGCGCCCAGCAGTTCGGGACCGTGCTCGGCGAACAGACGCCGCTCGCGCGCCGCGGTCTCGAGCCCGGGGCCCAGTCGCGTGACCAGCTCGTCGAAGACGCCTCGCGCCATCGCGCGCAGGTCCTCGCTCGAGCCCACGATGGACCCGCCGGCGTCCACCGCGAACTCGCGCCCGCAAGAGGGACAGCGCACCTCGGCTCCGCCATCCCCCATCAGCGAGGACGGCAGCAGGTAGCGCGTCTTGCAGGCGGGGCACTCGATGGGCAGGCCGGTCATGGCGCGAGATTAGCGCCTCTAGCGCCGCGGAGCACGCCCGCGTTCTCACGCCGCGGCCCCTCCAGCAGGATGGCGTGGGCTCGCGGCCCACGCCATCGCCAGTTCAGGCCGGCATCGCGCCGGCCGGGCTTCAGTGCGCTCGGACGGTCTCCAGGTCGAGCGTGAGCTCCACTTCGTCGCCCAGGAGGAAGCCGCCGTTGTCGAGTGCGGCATTCCACACCATGCCGAACTCCTTGCGGTCGAGCGAGGCGCGCGTGCTGAAGCCGGCACGCTCGCCGCCCTGCGGATCCCTGGCGACGCCGTGGAATGCCACATCCAGGATGAGCGGCTTGCGGACGCCGCGCAGCTCCAACGTGCCCTCGACCCGGTAGTGCTCGCCGCCCGTGGGCTGCATGCTCGTGCTCGTGAAACGCACGACCGGGAAGCGCGCGGCATCGAAGAAGTCGCCGCTCCTCAGATGCGCGTCGCGGTCGGCCTGGCGCGTGTCGATGCTCGCCGGGTCCACTTCGAACGTGACGCTCGAGCGCTCGGGCCGGGCGCGATCCAGCCGGATCTCCCCCGTGAACTTGCCGAAGCGGCCGCGCGTGCGGCTCAGCAGGTGACGCACGCTGAAGCCCACTTCGGAATGGATCGGGTCCACCTGGAACGACTGGAGCTCGGCGGACTGCGTCGGGGGGGCGAGTGTTTCGGTGATGATCGTGGTCATGACAGGCTCCTCGGGTTGGGGTTCGCCGCACGAGGCGGCGGGTTCGGATGAGATGCTTGACTAGTCAACTATTTGTGCCGAGGCCTGCGGTCTCGGGTTCGGGGTTCGGGATCAGTCCTGCTCACCTCGGATGCGATCGAGCGCGGCCATGAGCGCCTGGAGCTCGCGCTCGGTCAGCTTCGAGAGCCTTGTGCGCTCGATCCTGTCGAGCGGTGCATCCACCTTGGCGAGCAGCGCGAGCCCTTTCGGGCTGATGCGGCACAACACGCGCCGCCGGTCCTCGTGACAGCGTTCGCGGGTCACGAGCCCTGCGGCTTCCAGCCGGTCCAGCAGCCGCGTGATCCCGGGCGCGTGTTCGATCATCCGCTCGGCGATCTCCAGCGTCGGCATGCGTTCGGGCTCGGAGCCACGCAGGATGCGCAGCACATTGTACTGCTGACCGGTGATGCCGTACGGGGTCAGGGCCAGCTCGACGTCGCGCCGGATGACCTCCGCAGTGCGCAGGAGGGCGACCGCGGCCTCCTGTGCCGCGCTCGGGAACGGCCGGGCCTGCTTGAGTTCGCGACGGATCGCGCTGGCGGGTGGCTTCATGAGAGTCAGCATACGCATCAATAGATGACGCGTCAACTAAAAGGATTCAGGATCCCTCGAACCGCCCCGTTCAGCCCGAGAGCGCCAGCTCCAGGGGTTGGGCGAAACGCTCGCGCAGGAGGGATCTCAGCGCAACGTGTTCCGGGGCCAAGAGATGCGGGTCGGCGGCCAGCACCGTGCTCGCCGCCTGCTGGGCTTCGAGCATCAGCGGCTCGTCGCGGGTGAGGTCGGCCATCCGGAACGCCGGCAGGCCGGCCTGCCGTACCCCCCACAGCTCGCCGGGGCCGCGCATGCGCAGGTCCGCCTCGGCCAGTTCGAAGCCGTCGTCGGTGGTGGTCATCACCTCCAGCCGTTCACGTGCACGGGCGCTGGCAAGTGCACCCGCCACCAGCACGCACACCGAGCGCTCGCTCCCTCTCCCGACGCGACCACGCAGCTGGTGCAGCTGCGTGAGCCCGAAGCGCTCGGCGTTCTCCACCACCATGAGCGTGGCGTTGGGCACGTCCACACCCACCTCCACCACGGTGGTGGCCACCAGCACGTGCAGTGCGCCGGAGCGGAACGCCTCCATCACCGCCTGCTTCTCGTCCGCCTTCATCCGTCCATGCAGGAGACCCAGCTGGAAGGCGCGCAGCGGCGGCTGCGCGCGCAACCGTTCCACTTCGGTCTCGGCGGCGCGCAGGTCGGCGCGTGGCCCCTCCTCGATCGCCGGCACCACGACGAACGCCTGCCGGCCCGCGGCCAGCTCGCGCGCCATGAACTCCACGACCTGCGGGTACTTCTCCTCGCCCGTGACGCGCGTCACGATCCGGCCGCGGCCGGCGGGCCGCTCGCGGATCACGCTCAGGTCCAGGTCGCCGAAGCACGCCAGCTGCAGCGTGCGCGGGATGGGGGTGGCGGTGAGCACGAGCAGGTGCGGCAACAGGCCCTTGGCCGCGAGGGCCGCGCGCTGGCGCACACCGAAGCGGTGCTGCTCGTCCACGATCGCGAGGGCCAGGGCGGGGAACTGCAACCGCTCCTCGAGCAAGGCGTGCGTGCCCACGACCAGCATCGCCTCCCCCGCCGAGAGCCGAGCTTGAAGCGCGCGCCGCTCGCCGGGACTCGCCGAGCCGGTGATCACCGAGACCGCGACGCCGCTGCCCTCGGCGAGTCGCGCGAGGCTCGCGCCGTGCTGGCGGGCGAGGATCTCGGTGGGTGCGAGCAACGCGGCCTGCTGGCCGGCCTCGATCGCGGCGCATGCGGCGAGCAGTGCCACGACCGTCTTGCCACTGCCCACGTCACCCACGACCAGCCGGTGCATGGGGCGCGGACGGGCCAGGTCGGCCGTGATGTCGCGCACGGCCGCCTCCTGGCCCGCCGTGAGCGTGAACGGCAAAGCCGCGCGCACACGTGCCGCCAGTTCGCCACGGCCCGCGAGCGCCAGCGCGCGACCCTCCTCGGAGAGCGCGCGCCGCCGCAGGCCCATCACCGCCTGCAACAGGAACAGTTCCTCGAACGCCAGTCGTGCGCGCGCCCTCTCGAGCGCGGCGGCATCGTCCGGGAAGTGGATCTCGCGCAGGGCGGCCGCCAGCGGGGCGAGCGCGTGCGCCGAGGCGACCGAGGCAGGCACGGGATCGGGCACCTGCTCGGCGACCAGGTCGAGCGCACGCCGCACCGCCTGGCGGAAGCCCCGTGCCGTGAGCCCGCGCGTGAGCGGGTGCACGGGCACCAGCCGGCCGGCGTGGAGCAGCGATTCGAGGTCGTCCTCGACCACCTCGAACAGCGGGTTCGTCATCTGCCGCTCGGCACCCGAGATCTCGCCGCTCACCACGACCTGCTTGCCGGGGACCAGCGTGCGCGCGAGCCACGACTGGCCGAACCAGTAGCACGGCAGCGTGCCGGTGCCGTCGGTGATCGTGGCCGCGAAGTCGGAGCGGCCGCCGCGCGTGCGCAACGCCCCCGCATGCTTGACGGTGCCCGTCACGGTGAGCAGCTCGCCCGGGCGCAGGTCACGCACCTTCACGAACCGGCTCGCGTCGAGCCACGTGCGCGGGAAGTGGCGCACGAGGTGCTCGAGCGTCACCAGGCCCAGCCGCTCGTAGGCCAGCGCGCGCTGCGGCCCGATGCCGGGCAGGAACTGCACGCGCGTGCGCGGGTCCAGCCGCGGCGCGGGCCCGGAGCGTCGTTCCGCGCTCACGCCCTGCGGCATGGGGGCGAATGTCTCGGCGGCGACTCCATGGGTCCCTCCGGGAGGACGAGTGCGGGGTGCCACGCGAGTCTAACCTCGCGCGCACCCCGCTCGCCACAGTCGCCCGAAGTGGGATCGCTACAACGAACGCAGGAACTCGATCAGCGCCTCTCGCTCGTACCGGCTCGCCTTCCGGAATGCGGCACGCGCGCGCGAGCCCTCGCCGCCGTGCAGCTCGATCGCCTCCTCCAGTGTCTTCGCCGCGCCGTCGTGCATGAACTGCGTGCCGAGCCGCACGCCCATCAACGGCTCCGTGCGGAACTCCGCCGGCGTGGCGAGCCCGAGGCAGATGTCGCCGCGCTCGGGGCCCATGTCGTGCAGGAGCAGGTCGGTGTACGCGTGCACGGTGCGGCGGTCGAGCGCGCGCACGCGACTCGGGCCCGTCTTGAGCGACGGAGTGTGACACGACGCGCAGCCGAAGCGTCCGAACATCGCGCGGCCCTGCTGGCCCCGGGCCGAGAGCGGCAAGGACGCCGGAGGTGCCAGGAAGCGCACGAAGTCCAACGCGAAGGCGAGCGCCTCCGCTCCCAGTTCGGGCTCCGGTGTGGGGTCCGCCGCGGGCGGGATCGCTGCCCCGCCGATCGTCTCCTCCACCAGCGAGCCGGGATTCGTGACCCCCATCTCGATCACGAACGCGCCGGCATTGAACTCGTCGAGCGAGGGCACGAACCCCTTGCGGCCGAAGCGGCCGACGCGCCCGTCGGGGAATCGGTTCGCGCGGCCCGAGATCCCGTCGTGGTTCCGGTCCGCCGAGTCGGCGCGCGAGAGGATCTCGCGTTCGCTCACCGCATCCAGCAGGCCCATCCCGAACACGTCGGGCGACGAGCGCGTGCCACGCACGAACGGCTCGCTCGGGAGCGGCTCGCTCGTGTCGCCGGTGGCCGCGGTGAGCGCGGGCGTGGCGTGGGACTGGAACACCGGCCCGCCGCGCGTGATCAGGAGGTCGCAGCCGCCGCCCTCGATCGGGACGGCGATGTGCGTCTCCAGCTCATCGCCGGTGCCGCCGAGCACGGGGTCCTCGTGGCACTCGCCGCATGCGTCAGCGTTGAAGAGCGGGCCCAGCCCCTGTTCGGGCTCGAAGGCCTGCGCGAACACAGCGCGTCCCGCGAAGAACCGGGCGCGCTCCGCCTCGCTCAAGTCGTTCAAGGGATCGCCGGGCTGCGGCTCCGGCGGGCAGGCGCCGACGGCACCCAGCGCCTGCAGCACGGTCGCGAGCACGAGCACGCTCGCGGCCGCTCTCATCGTCCACCGTCCGCGTCACGCCGGGCGCAGGCAAGCCGGAATCGAGGGCGCATGCCCTCCCCCTTCACGCGGCCGAGCTGCGCTCCCGCGGCCGGCCCCAGGGCCCGCATCGCGCGGAACGCCGTGGGCGGGCCCAGCAACAGGTGAACCACCGCGCGCGGCGTGCGTCCGGGCGAGGTCAACCGATTCCGCGCCGGTTCGTTGGCACCCGCCGGGTGCGCGCGGCTCGAGCACGACCGGATGGGATCGCGTGCACATCGCATCGCGTGCAACGGCAGGTTGCACGGTGCGCCGCGTGTCCCGACGGGGCGCGCCAGCGGCCAGCGGCAAGCGAGAACCGGTCGGAAAGCGCCCCGCGGCGCGGCTTTACAGCCCCGGGCGCACCCGGTATAGTTCCCCGGCTCTTGACGTCCCGGGTCCATTCCGGCGCCTTCGCGGCGCGGTGGGCCGTGTCTTCTGAGGAGAATCCAATGGCGAAGTGCTTCGTTTGCGGCAAGCAGCGCATGGCGGGTCAGAATGTCAGCCATGCCAACAACGTCACCAAGCGCCTGTTCAAGCCGAACATCCAGACGGTGCGCGCCAAGGTGGACGGACGCGCGAAGCAGATCGCCGTCTGCACGCGTTGCCTGCGTTCGGGCAAGGTCGAGAAGGCGCCGCGCGGCAGCCGGGTGGCCGTGGCCGTCTAGCGACTGTTGCCCCGTGATGTGACGAGGCCCGGCGTCCCTCGCGGACGCCGGGCCTTCGTGTCCCTGCCGGGCTTCGCGTCTCAGCCGCCGCGTGCGGAGACGACCAGCTCGCGCCAGGCCAGGGCCTCGCGCGGCAGCGGCATGAGCGGGTCGAGCTCGAGCGCTTGGCGGAACTCGGTGTCGGCCTCGGCCACACGGCCGAGCTTCAAGAGCGCCCAGCCGAGGTCGCCACGTGCCACGGCGAAGCCGTCGTGGATCGCGAGCGCATGGCGTAACGAGCCTTCGGCCGCTGCCGCGTCTCCGAGGATCAACCGGGCGCGCCCCAGCAGCGCGTGCACGTCGGCCCAGCGCGGGCGTCGCAGCGCGAGCGGCTCGAGCCGTGCGGCCGCCACGTCGGCACGGCCCATCTCCAGCGCCAGGGCGGCGCGCTCGAGCGCGGCCGCATCGTAGTCGGGCTTCAATGCGAGGGCGCGCTCGTAGGCGGCGGCCGCCTGCTCCAACTGGTCCTGCGCTCGGAGCGTGCGCGCGAGCGCGAGATGCAGGTCGGGCCAGTCCGGACTCACCGCGAGCGCGCGGCGCAGCGCATGTTCGCATCCCGTGACGTCGCCCAGTTCGTAGAGCAGCTGTGATTCGGCCAGTGTGGCCTGCGGGGCCTCGCTGCCGCGCGTGAGGCCGCGGCGAAGCGCCTTGAGCGCGTCATCGTGCCGGCCGAGCGCGTGGTAGACCAAGCCGAGCAATCGCTGGGCGCGCGCGAACTGCCGGTTCAGGTCCACCGCGCGCTCGAGCGGTTCGACCGCACGCTCGAGGTCACCGGCACGGAAGCGCACGAGCCCCAGCCAGAACCACAGGTCGGGGTACTGCGGGTGCGCCGCGATCGCCTCGGCGATGTGGCTCTCGGCCGCGAGCGGCTCGCCGCGCTCGAGTTCCACCCTCGTGGCCAGCAGCCGGGCCTCGAGGTAACGCGGGTTCAGCTCGAGTGCCACACGCAGCTGGCCGACCGCCTCATCGAACCGGCCCGCCTCGACCAGCAGCCCCGCGAGCCGGCAGCGCAGGTCGGCATAGCCGGGCTTGCCGTCCACGGTCTCGGCGAGCGAGTCGATCGCCCCGGCGAGGTCGCCCGCCTGCCGACGGGCGATGGCCTCGTCCAGGGGCCCTCTCGCGCCGGACTTCTCGCTGCCGGGCAGGAGCCGGCGCCATTGCTCGCCGGTCCACTCGCCCGCCACTTCCGGCGTGACCCACTCCGGTGCTTCGAGACCGAGCGCGAGCGCCTCGCCGAGGGCAGCGGTGGAACGTTCGCGATCGAGCTTGGTGCCGAAGCAGACCGCGAGCAGCAGCCAGGCCTCGACGTAGTGCGGGTGCTCGGCGAGCGCCCGCTCGAGGTCGGCGATGGCCTCGTCGGTGCGGCCCGAGCGCTCGAAGATCCGGGCCCGCTGGTAACGCAGATCCGGGAACGTGGGGTTCTCCTCGAGCGCGCGCGTGAACTCGCGCTCGGCACGCGCATGGTCGCCGGCGTGCAGGCACGCCAGGCCGAGGTTGGCTCGCGCCTCGGCGGCGTGCACGAGCGCCAGGCAGTGATCCGGGTCGTTCGGGTCCCGGACTTCCTCCAACACGCTCTCGAAGCACTCGGCTGCGCGTTCGAATTCGCCGCGATTGAAGTGGAGGATCCCGTCGTTGTAGCGGCGGGTGTGCCCCCACTTCACCAGGGACGCGAGGAAGGCCACGACGGCCGTCCGGTCAGTCCATCTGTCGGCGGAGGAACGTGGGCACCTCGAGTGAATCCGCACGCGGCCCCGACCGGCTCCAGCCCGGGCGCCCCTCGCGACGCTGCCAGGCCGGCGCGCGCAGTCCCGAGAGATCCTCGTCGCCCGCCGCGGCCGCGACCGCCGCCGGCGGAGGGGACGAGCGATGCGCACGCTCGATGAGCCGCAGGTTGGCTCCGTGCGAGCCGAACCCGGTCGCCACGACGGTGATGAGCAGGTCGCCGTCGAGCGAGGGGTCGATGACCGCGCCGAAGATCACGTTGGCGTCGTCGCCGGCCGCCTGGGTGACGATCTGGGCCGCCTCGTTCACCTCGTGCAGCGTGAGGTCACGTCCGCCCGTGATGTTGACGAGCACGCCCTCGGCGCCATGGATGGAGACGTCCTCGAGCAGCGGGCTCGACACCGCCGCAGTGGCGGCGTCCACGGCGCGCGAAGGACCGCTGCCGCGGCCGCAGCCCATGAGCGCGTTGCCCTTGCTCGCCATGATGCTCTTGACGTCGGCGAAGTCGAGGTTCACCAGCCCCGGCACGGTGACCAGCTCGGAGATGCCGCGCGTGGCCTGCAACAGCACGTTGTCCGCCACCTGGAACGCCTCGGACAGCGACGTGCCCTTCTCCACCACCGAGAGCAGCCGCTCGTTCGGGATCACCAGCAGCGTGTCCACCTCGGCGCGCAGCTCCTCCAG
>Ga0315912_10003291_pt1 | contig 16185 bp, 15 predicted proteins | sample VfabasoilMG_FD_204469 | JGI IMG/M metagenome (GOLD analysis project Ga0315912, IMG submission 204469) | Garden soil microbial communities collected in Santa Monica, California, United States - V. faba soil | ecosystem: Environmental > Terrestrial > Soil > Garden | place: USA: California... | reverse complement strand
GTCCGCGGCACCCGCCTTCAGCGCCGCGACGGCCATCGGAACGTCCGCCTGGCCGGAAATCAGGATCACCCCTGGCCGGGCCTCCACCCCGCCCAGGGCCTTCACCAGGCCAATGCCATCCATTCCCGGCATGCGCACGTCGGAGACGACACAGGCATGATCCGCTCGGTCTGCGGCGGCAAGGAATGCCTCGGCACTCGCGTAGGTCGTCACGGCATAGCCGTAGGCGTCCAGCATTTCCGCCAGGGCGCGGCGCACTTCTTCCTGGTCGTCGATCACGGCGATGCGGTTCGTGCTCATCTCGGTCTCAGCTGGGGTTGAGGGGAAGCCAGAAGCGGAACTCGGTGGCGCCCGGATCATGCGCGTTCAGCCAGATCCGGCCGCCGTGAGACTCCACGATCAGCGCGCAGATGGAAAGCCCAAGCCCCAACCCGTCCGCTTTCACGGAAACCAGAGGGGCGAACACGCGCTCGGCCAAATCCGCCGGCATCCCGGGGCCATTGTCGCGCACGCTAAACTCTATGCGCCCCGCCGCCCGATGCCATGCGACCGAGACGGCAATCACGCCAACTTGCGGCGGCGGGGACATGGCGGAATGCGCGTCGATTGCGTTGCCGATCAGGTTCAGCAGTACCTGCTGCACTTGCACACTGTCGCAAGGCAGCGGGGGCAGGCTGGTGGGCAGATCCACATCCACCCGGATGCCGGCGCGCTCGGCACGCGGCCGCGCAAGGGCCATCGTGTCTTCCACGATCTCGGCCACGTCGGTTGGCGCACGCTCCGGCCCACCATGCGCGATGAACGCACGCATACGCGCCAGGATGTCGGTGACGCGGTCAATATTCCCGACCACACCCTGGATGTTCTCCCGCAGGCGCGGCATGTCCGGGGGGCCATCCCCAGCGAGCCGCAAGGCGGCGGCGCGAGCCAGGGCGCGGGCGGCGGTCATGGGCTGGTTGATCTCGTGCGACAAGGCCGAACTCATGGCACTGGCCAGGGTCAGGCGGTCCGCACGCAAAGCGGCCTGTTCAAGCCCCGCCAGGCGCGCCCGCGCAGCGGCGGCCAGAGCCGTGGCCACATTGCGCTCGCTGACAATGACCCCCACCAGCACCCCAGTCGCCGTGAGGACGACCATCTCCGCCTGCGTCGCCGCGAAGGCGGCCGCGCCAAAACCATAGAGATGCATCACAATGATCAGCGCCACCTGCGCGACACCCAGCGCCAGGCATGCGCCATCCAGGCCCATGCGCAGGGCGGCAACGACGATGGGCAACACCAACACGTAGAGATGCACCGGGGCGGCCGCGTCCCCTCCGTGCAAAATAACCCACACGAGCACCACAACCACCAACAGGGATGCAGCCAGCCCGACTGCATCCGCCGGCGCGGGAGACGAGGCACCGTGGCGATAGGCGAACAGGCGGAGCGTCAAAGGGGTGATCACCGCGATACCGATCCCGTCCCCGATCAGCAGCGGCACGGACGCATCGGCGATATCGCCCCATTCCATAGCGCCCTCTGCCATCAGCAGGACGCTGGCGAGAGCCGAATAGAGCGTGGCCCCCGCGCCACCGGCCAGGAACAGCAGCATCACGTCGCGCAACCGCGCCAGCGCCGGGTCAATGCCCTGGCGGCGTGCATGCACCACCGGCAGGGCGAAGCACCCGCCGGCCAGAACGCCCAGGCCAATAATGGTCGCCCGGTCCAACACGCTTTCGACGACGAGGACCTCCGCCAGCACGATGCCGATGGCCAAGGCAAGTGCGGTCAATCCAGGGGCGTACAGCATTGCCGCGAACAGCAGCCCCAGGCCGGGGTTCCAGGCCGTAACCGGAAGCCCCTTATGTTCATGCACCTCGCTGATCCACTCCGCGCCGACATAAGCCAGCACGAGCACGGCAATGATGCCGGCACGGACAGCCATTCTGGCGAGCGGGCGGGAGAGGGTCATGCCGGGCATGCCTCGAATGTCAGGCCACGGCGCCACCTCTTCAACCCCCAGGGGCCAATCCGAGGCGACACTGGCCGCATCGGGCGATCTCCGCCAGGATGCATGGACAAATGCAGGGAGCGAAACGGCATGCCTAACGCCCACGACGTGTTCGAGATCATCGGCACCACCCGTTCCATGCGCCGGTTGAAACCCGACCCGGTGCCGGACGCGCTGATCGCCAAGATCCTGCAGGCCGGCGCCAGCGCCGCGAACGGCGGCAACACCCAGCGCTGGCGCTTTCTGGTGGTGAAGGACCCCGCCATCAAGAAGGCCGTGCAGGTCTGGTACAAAAAGGCGTTCGACGAGGTGGTGGGCCCGCGCTATGCCACCTCCGCCCCACCGCCGGGCGTGGACGCAGCGCGCTTCGCCCGCCAGCACAGCGCCGTGGAATACCTGACCGAGCACTTCCACGAAGCGCCGGTATGGATCGTCGCCTGCATCGACGAGGGCGAAGCGAGGCCGACGCGCTGGTCCGGCGCCTCCATCTACCCCGCGGTGCAGAACATGCTGCTCGCCGCCCGCGCCCTGGGCCTGGGTTCCACGCTGACGACGCGCCACCTGCGGCATGAGAAGGAAACGGAAGCCGCCCTCGGCCTGCCGCCGGGCGTGCATTCCTATGCCATCCTGCCGATCGGCTACCCGATGGGCCGTTTCGGCCCGGTGGGGCGGGGCAAACTGTCGGACTTCGTTTACCAGGACAAATGGGGCCAGCCCTACGCGGGCCTGCAGGAGTAGCGCGATGGAAACCCGCCCTTTCTACCACGACGGCATGCTGGCATTTCAGGACCGGTTCGACGGCCGCCGCGTGGCCGACGCGCTGGCGAAACATCGCCGCCGGTACGACTTCTGGGACGACGACCGCAAGCTGATCGAGGAAACCCCGTTCTTCTTCATCGCCACGTCCCATGGCGAATACGTGGATTGCAGCCTGCGCTCCGGCGCGCCCGGCTTTGTGAAGATTGTCGGACCCGGCACGCTGGAATACCCGGAATACGACGGCAATTCGCAGTACCGCACCATCGGCAACATCGCCCGCAACCCGAATGTCGGCCTGCTGTTCGTGAAGTTCGACGGCAAGACCTACCGCGTGCGCGTGAATGGCCGCGCCACCATCCTGGACGACGCGGAAAGCCTGGCGCGCCACCACGGCGCCAAGCTGGTCGTGCGGGTGGTGTGCGAATTGTTCTCCAACTGCCCGCGCTCCGTGCACGACCTGACCACCGGCACGCTGTCCGAATTCCTGCCCCGGCGAGGCCATGTGGCAAAGGCGCCGGAATGGAAAAGCCGCGACTACATCCGGGGCATCCTGCCCGCCAACGATCCGCATTTCCCAACCAAGTCCTGACCGGGAGAACCCGCATGCCCATCATCATCGGAGACGGCGCGTATCGCTACGAGGTGATCGAGAACTGGGGCCGCCTGCCCCTCGGCTGGCGCTACGGCGAAGTTGCTGCGGTCGGAGTTGACAGCAAGGATAACGTGTATGTCTTCACGCGCAGCGAGCACCCGATGATCGTGTTCGATCGTGAGGGGAATTTTCTACGTTCCTGGGGTGAAGGCCTGTTCAAGCGGGCACATGGCATCCATGTGGCACCGGACGACACGCTGTGGTGCACGGACGACGGCGACCACACCGTGCGGCAGATGACGACGGAAGGGAAAATGCTGCTGGAAATCGGCATCCCCGGCCGGCCCGCACCGTATATGAGCGGCGATCCGTTCCATCGCTGCACCCATACGGCGCTGTCGCCGCAGGGCGACCTGTATGTGGCGGACGGCTACGGCAACGCCCGCGTGCACAAATACGACCCCAGCGGCAAGTTGCTGTTCTCCTGGGGTGAACCGGGCACCGACCCCGGCGAGTTCAACATCGTCCATAACATCTGCTGTGACGAGGATGGCTGGGTGTACGTGGCGGACCGGGAAAACCATCGCATCCAGGTGTTCAACGGCAAGGGACAATTCGAAACTCAGTGGCACAACATGCACCGCCCCTGCGGCCTGTGCATGACACGCGGCAAGAACGCACTGATCTGCATCGGCGAAGCCGGCCCATCCATGACCGTGAACGTGAACTCCCCCGGCATTGGCCCCAGCGTGAGTTTGTGGACATTGAAGGGCGAACGCATCACCCGCGTCGGCAATGCCACGCGCACGGCGCCGAGCCAGTTCACCTCGCCGCACGGTATCGCCATGGATTCGCGCGGCGACATCTATGTCGGCGAGGTCGCCCGCACCGCGATGAAGAACAAGGGCAGCCCGATCCCGGACGACCAGGACATACGCTGCCTGCAGAAGCTGGTGAAGCTAGCCTAGAGCCCGGTCCAGTATCCCCTGCAGCGTCACCGCCCCGTTCAACCCGGGCGGTGACACATGCCCGCCATCGGCGATGCGCTTCTTCTGCGCATCATGCCAGTGCTTGCCGTCAAAGAATCGCGTCGGCTTCAGCGCCGGCCCGTCGATGTCGTCCAGGCAGCGTGCATTCACCGTGATCTTGTCCGGCTGGGACCGCGGCACATAGAACGGATGGATGCCGCAATGTGGGCAGAACGTGTGCTGCGCCGTGCCGGTTTCGAACGTGTAGACTTTCAGCACGTCCTTGCCGCGCAGCAGTGTGAAGTCCTTGGGGAAGATCGGCAGGTGCATGATCCCCTTCTTCACGCACATCGTGCAGCTGCATTGGGACAGCAGGTCCAAATCCACCTCCGCCCGGAACCGCACCCGCCCGCAATGGCAGCCGCCTTCTCGTTTTTCCAGCATTTTCGTTGCCTCCCTATTGTCCCAACGCGGTCTTGCGCAGTCCGGCGATCTCGCCGGCGGTAAACCCGGCCTCGCGCAAAATCTCGTCCGTGTGCGCGCCCAGTTCCGGCGCGCCGAAACGATGCTCCGGCTGCGTCACGCTGAAGCGCGCGGCATTGCGCGCCTGGCGCAGGCGGCCGGCCCGGGGGTGGTCGTTCTCCGTCACGATGCCGCTGGCCTGGATCTGCGGATGTGTGATCATCCGAGACCGTGTCAGCACCGGCGCGCAGGGCACGCCAGCTTCCTCCAGAAGCGCCATCCACTCCTCCGTGTCGCGCGTGATCAGCGCGGACTGGATCAGTTCCAGTCGGGCATCGATGTTCAGGTCCCGCAATTCCGTGGTGGCGAAGCGCGAGTCTTCCAGCCATTCCGGATGGCCGAGGGTACGACAGGCCGCCGCCCATTGCTCATTCGTCATCACGGCCACACTCATGTAGCCGTCCTTCGTTTCGTAGATTAGGTCGATGAAGCTGGCGGCACGCTGCTGCGTCACGGTCTGGCCCACATAGGTCTGCGCACCCATGTCGGACGACCACAGGAACGCCACGATCGCATCCAGCATGGACAGCCGCACATGCTGCCCCTGCCCTGTCCGCGCCCGCGCCAGCAGCGCCGCAGTAATGGCCTGCGCGGATGTAATCGCCGTCAGTTTGTCCGGCAGAATCGTCCGCACCAGGCGGGGGCGTTCCTTGTCCGACCCGCCCTGCACCGACGCGAGGCCGGACAGCGCCTGCACGATCGGGTCATACACCGGCTTGTGCGCCCAGGGCCCGTTCTCCCCGAAGCCGCTGATGGAGACGTAGATGATGTTCGGCGCCACCTTGCGTATGTCGTCCTCGCCGACACCCAGGCGTTCCACCACCCCGGGGCGGAAATTCTGCACCAGCACATCGCACGTCGCCGCCAGCCGCTTCACCATCGCCACGCCATCCGGATGGCGCAGATCCAGCGTGATGGAGCGCTTGTTGCGGTTGTTGTTCAGGAAGCTGGCGGACATGCCGCCCTGCTTGTTGCCGGCGCTGCGGGTGAAATCCCCGCGCCCGGGCGGTTCCACCTTGATCACGTCCGCGCCCTGGTCGGCAAGGATCATTGTACCGTAGGGGCCGGAGATGACGGCAGAAAGGTCGAGTATCCGAAATCCATGCAACGGCCCGGGCATCACGTGTTCTCCTTCACGGCCGGTATCCGAAACTCACCGGCCCCAGCTGGTGACTCAGCAACGGCCACGCCATATCCAGCCAGTCGCACAATTTCGCCCGCGTCTCGCGCGGATCGATAAGGTCGTGCACCGCCAGCGCCTCGGCGCGCGGGAACGGCGACCGCCGCGCCGCGAAGGCTTCCTCCAACTCCGCCCGCTTGGCCGCCGGGTCCGGGGCCATGGCGATTTCCTTGGCGAAGGCCACCGCTACGCCACCTTCCACCGGCAACGCACCGGATTCCGCGGACGGCCAGGCCAGCACGTAGCCACCCGGCGCGTAATGCGCCGCCGCCCCCAGCCCCATGGATTTGCGCACCATGATGGACGCCCAGGGAATGGTGGACATCGCCACCGCCAGCACCGCTGCCGCACCGGCACGCACCGTACCTTCACGTTCGGCATCCATGCCGATCATGAACCCCGGTTCATCAACAAAATTCAGCATCGGCAGATGGAACAAATGGCAGAATTCCACAAAACGCCGCAGCTTGCGCGCCGACGCTGCGGTCATCGATCCCGCCAGTTGCCGGCAGTCATTCGCCGCGATCGCAACCGGCCGGCCCATCAGCCGCCCCAGCCCGGTGATCTGCCCAGTGCCATGCCGGCGCCCGATTTCAAAGAACGAATCCCGGTCCAGCACCGCGCGCACCAGCTTGCGCATGTCGAACACCATGCGCCGGTTGGCGGGAACGATCCCGGCCAGAAACTCCTCTGCCCGGCCACGCGGATCGTCAGTGGCAATAACTGGCGGCAATTCCCACACATTCTGCGGCAGGTAGCCAAGGAACTGCCTGATCGCCGCGAATGCCGCGTGCTCATCCTCCACCACATCGTCGATCACGCCGGTGCGTTCATGCAACTCCGCGCCGCCGAGTTGTTCCTTCGTCACCTTTTGGCCCAGCGCGCGTTCCACCAGCTTGGGCCCGCCCACCAGCACCTGCGCCGTCGTCCGCGTCATGACACAGTAGTGGGACGACACCAGCCGCACCGCCGGCAACCCCGCCACTGCCCCCAGCGCCGCCGTCGCCACGGGCACGCTGGCCAGCGTGCGGCCGACGGAGGCGAAGCGATGCGCCTCATACACCGGCGAAGGCGGCAGCGGCGCCTGGCCCTTCCCCGCCGCGCCCGTCACGCTGCCGCCGGCACCTTCATGCAACCGCACCAGCGGCACGCGGTACTGGCAGGCCAGTTCCTCTGTGTAGATGGATTTCCGCAATCCCCCCAGGTTGGGGGAACCGGCATTGATGGTGAAGTCCTCCCCCGCCGCGATCACTGGCCTGTCCGCCACCTTGCCAAACCCCAGCACGAAATTCGCCGGCGCGAAGTGCTCGCCCTCCTCATCGGTCCAGGACTGCCCGGCAATCGGCCCGATCTCGCGGAAACTCCCCGCGTCCAGCACCCCATCGACCCGCTCGCGTATCGTCAGCCGCCCGCGATTGTGCTGGCGGGAAACCGCGACCGCCCCGCCCTGCAGCTTCGCCGCCTCTCGGCGGCGCGCAATCTCCGCCAGCGGATCAGTGGACAACGTAGCCCCCATCCACCAGCAGGTCCGCGCCCTGCAGGAACCGGCCCTTACTCGTCGCCAGGAACCCGATCACCTCGGCAATCTCCTCCTCCGTGCCGAATCGACCCACCGGCACCCGTGCCTCCATCGCCGCGCGCCCGGCGGCATCGCCCCCGTAGCGCGCCTTGATGAAGTCCGTGTCGATCGGCCCGGGGCTGACAGTGTTCACCAGGATATTGTCGGTGGAAAGTTCCAGCGCCATGGACTTCGCCAGCCGGATCAGCGCCGCCTTGGTCATGCCGTAGATCGTGTTCAACGGCGCCGCCACGCTGCCCATCTGGCTCGCCACATGCACAATCCGCCCGCCGCCCTGCGCCCGCATTGCCGGCAGCACGGCCTGGCTGGCAAAGAAGGCGCTCGCCACGTTCACAGCCATCAACCGGTCGAAATCCTCCTGCGTGAATTTCCCGAACGGCTTCTGGCAGCGAATGCCTGCCACGTTCACCAGCACATCCACCCGCCCGAACCGCGCCAGCGCCGCGGCCACGGCGTCCTCTGCCGCTCCCGCCGCGCCCAGGTCGAACACGCCGCATGCCGCATCCGGCGCCCCCGCCGCCCGGCAGGCTGCCACCGCAGCGTCCAGTTCCGCCGCCGTGCCTTCCGCCACCAGGAACACGGAAAATCCCAAGCCCGCCAGATGCACCGCTGTCGCGCGGCCAATTCCGCGCGATGCCCCGGTGACCAACGCCACACGTTCCTTCTCAGCCATTCCCGCCTCTCGTCCCGTGATCGCGCCACACTGCCGGGCATCCCCACACTAGCCAAGCCACACGCGCTTCGTCACACTCCCCGCAACAACACCGAACCGGCCATACCGGGCCGGAAAACGATTGGGGAGAGACACGATCATGCACAGCGCCCGGCGCGTGCCCGGACCGCCAGGTTAGCGCGCCACCATGGATGTTTCGCTGGACCTGCTGCTGAACGCTATCATCTCCGGCCTGCTGCTGGGTGGGTTCTACGCCGCGGTCTCCGTCGGTGTCGGCATCTCCTTCGGGCTGCTGGATGTGGTGAACATCGCCCACCCAGCTTTCATCCTGCTCGGATCCTATATCGCCAACCAGGCGAACACCCGCTGGGGTGTGGACCCGATCCTGGCCGCCGTCATCGCGCTGCCGGGCTTCTACGCGCTCGGCACCGCCGTCTACCAACTCTACTACGTCGCGTTCGAACGGCGGGACGACCAGGCCCTGCGTGGCCTCTCCTTCTTCTTCGGCCTACTGTTCATTGTCGAAGTCGCACTCATCCTCGTCTTCGGTGTCGATCACCAGTCGGTGGAGGCGCCCTATATCGGCAAGAGCCTGGATCTGGGCCTGGTGCAACTGCCATTTCGCCTGCTGGTACCCTTCCTGGTCGCGATGGCCATGGTGATCGGGTTGCAGATGTTCCTCTCCCGCAGCTTCCTCGGCCGCGCCATCCAGGCCGTGGCGCAGGACCAGCTGGCACTGCGCCTGATGGCGGCGGACCCGGTGCGCATCAAGCGCATCGCCTTCGGCCTCTCCATCGCCACCGCCTCGCTCGCTGGAGCGGTGCTCATCATCATCCAGCCGGTGGAACCCTCCATCGGCCGCGAATATATCGGCCGCATCTTCGCCATCTGCGTCCTCGGCGGCCTGGGCAGTTTCCCCGGCATGGTCATCGCGGCGATGACGCTCGGCATCGTGGAAAGCATCACCGCCACCTTCTTCGGCCCATCCTGGGCACCCGCCGTCGCCTTCACCGTGCTCCTGGCCACCCTGGCCGTGCGTCCGGCCGGCATACTGGGGCGATAGGCATGCGCAACGCCGCCTTCGCCCTCATCCTCACCGCGGTGGCCGCGGTGCTGTTCATTGCGCTGCGCTGGGTGAACTACAGCTACGCCTTCGTCGCCGGTTACGCGGTACTGCAATTCCTCGTGCTGGGCACCGGCTGGAACATCCTGGGCGGCTACACCGGCTACGTGAATTTTGGCGTCACCGCCTTCTTCGCCATCGGCGCCTACACCACGGTGGTGCTGCACAAGGCGGCACCTTTCCTGCCCCTGCCAGTCATGATGCTCATCGGCGGCACCATCGCCGCATTGGCGGGCCTCGGCACCGGCTACCTCACGCTGCGCCTGCGCGGCGTGTTCTTCTCCATCGCCACGCTCGCCCTCGCCGTGGTGCTGCAAACCCTGATCACCAACTGGGACTTCGTCGGCGGCGCCCGTGGCGCCTATGTCATCCCTCCGCGCACCGCGCCCCTCATCGGCGGGGACTACAAGCAATACCTGTTCCTCATCATGCTCATCACCAGCATCGTTGTGCTCGTCGTTGCCCGCGCGCTGGAACGCTCCACCCTCGGCTACGGCTTCGCCGCCATCCGCGACGACGAGGCGGCCGCCGAAGCCACCGGAGTGCCAACCCTGCGTCTGAAGCTCATCGCCACCTCGCTCTCCGGCGGCTTCATGGGCTTGGCCGGCGCGCCCATGCCGTATTTCATGGGCTACCTGAACTCCACCTCCACCTTCGACCTGAACTACGCCGTCAACGCGCTTGCCATGCCGCTGATCGGAGGCACCAGCAGCTGGGCCGGCCCGGTCATCGGCGCGGCCCTGGTGGGCGGGCTGCAGGAATGGCTGCGCGTGTCAAACCTGCAGGAATGGCTCCACATCTCCATCCCGTCAGAGGCGAATGTCCTCATCGTCGGCGTGCTGATGGTCACCTTCGTCATCGCCGCGCCGCAGGGCATCGTCGGCCTGTTCCGGAAGAAGCGATGAGCACCCTTCTGGAAGTCTCCGGCATGGGCAAGCGCTTCGGCGGCTTCGTCGCGCTGGATTTGATCGACCTGAATTTGCCGGAGGGCCAGCGCCTTGGCCTGATCGGCCCGAACGGTTCCGGCAAATCCACCTTCGTGAACTGTGTCTGCGGCACGCTGCGCAACGAAACCGGCCAAGTCCGCTTCGCCGGCCAACGCGTGGATGCGCTTTCCGCGCATGAACGCACCAGGCTCGGCATGGCGCGCAGCTTCCAGTTGCCGCGCCCCTTCGCCAGCCTCTCCCTCGCGGAGAATCTACGCGTGCCCATCCTCTACGCGGCAAACACCCGCGCGGAAAGCCGGATCGCCCAAGCCGCCATCCCTGCCCGCTGCCAGGAAATGCTGTCCTTGGTCGGCCTGGCCGACAAGGCGGAGCGCCTGCCGAGCGACCTGACGCAGATCGAGATGCGCAAGCTGGAACTGGCCCGCGCCATGGCCTCTTCCCCGCGCCTGCTCATCGCCGATGAATCCTTGGCCGGCCTGTCGCATGCCGAGGTGGACGAGATTCTCGCCCTGCTCATCCGCCTGAACGAGCAGGGCATCACCGTGATCATGATCGAGCACATCATGCGCGCCGTGCTCGCCTTCTCCCAACGCCTGGTGGTACTGGTGGCTGGCCGCAAGGTCGCGGATGGCGACCCTAAGGATGTTGTGCGCGACCCCGAGGTGGTGAGGGCATATCTTGGAGAGTAGCGCCAGCAGCAGCCTGACCATCAAGGCGATCGACGCCGGCTACGGCGCCGTGCGGGTATTGGAAGGCGTCTCCCTCACCGCCAATGCGGGGGAAACCGTTGTCCTGCTCGGCACGAACGGCAACGGCAAGTCCACGTTGATGAAATGCATCATGGGCATGGTCCGCCCCAGCGCCGGCAGCATCGTCGCGGAAATCGACGGCACGCGCCATGAACTGATCGGCCGCGCGACGGAGGAGATCGTCGACCTCGGCATCGCCTTCGTCCCGGAAGGCCGCCGCCTGTTCCCCAAGCTGACGGTGACGGAGAACCTGCTGCTGGGCGCCTTCCGCCCCAGCGCGCGGCCGCAGATCAAGCGCAACTTGGATTTCTGCCTGGAAACCTTTCCGCGCCTGCGCGAACGCGCCCACCAGCTCGCCGGCAGCATGAGCGGCGGAGAGCAACAGATGCTCGCCCTGGCCCGCGCCCTGATGTCCGCCCCGCGCATATTGCTGATCGACGAACCCTCCGTCGGCCTGGCGCCCCTGCTGGTGGCCCGCACCATCGACAAGATCAAGGAACTGAAGGACGGCTACAATCTCACGGTACTGATGGCCGAGCAGAACTTCACCCAGGCTATCCGGATCGCGGATCGTGGTTACGTGATTGTTCACGGCAGGATCGAGTTCGAAGGCGAGTCTGCCGTCGCGCTCAATAACAACGAACTGATCCGTGAGTTCTATCTAGGGGTGTAATGCGCCGCCGATGAGCCGGACTAGCCTCCTGGATTTTCCTGCCAACCCAGCTGGCCGCATACCCAGCCTTGATGCTGTGCGGGGCATCATGGCGTTGATCGTGGTCGTGCATCATACACTGACATCGTTGCCCGCTTTCATCACGCCTTCAGGGTCATGGCTGGTGGAGGCGATGAAACTTTGGCCACTGCGCCTGTTATGGGGCGGCGAGGAAGCGGTGATCGTCTTCTTCGTCCTGAGCGGCTTCGCTTTAACGCAGGGATTTCTTGGTGGCGATACCCCAAGCTGGGCCAACTTTGTCCGCCGCCGTTTACTGCGCCTTTATCCTGGTTATCTTGTTGCCCTGCTTGCAAGTGCCGCCTGCGCCGCAGCGTTGTCGACGTATCAGTTGGATGGCATGACCGTTCCGTTCAACGCTGCATGGCGCGCGCCAATGTCGGGGCAAGACGTCCTGCTCAGCGCCCTGTTCCTGCTAGACGCGCGGCAGATAAATCCTGCCCTTTGGTCACTGGTCGTGGAGATGCACGTCTCCTTGGTATTTCCGCTCCTCTTTATGGCGACCGTGCGCCTTGGTCCATGGGCTTCCCTGGTCCTGGCCGCCGCGCTGAGCAAGTGCGCGCTGGAACTGGCCGACCTGGTGCCTGCTTGGTTCTCTGGCATTGGCGCAATCCCGCTTGTTGCGTTTTTGTTGGTCCTGAAGAGTGTCTACCTGCTGATTGTGTTTGTGCTGGGGATTCTGCTGGCGACCTATCGGCCGGTCATCATCACGCGCCTGGCCCACTTGCTGGAGAACAGGTTTACCACGCTCGCTGTCGTTGGCCTTGGTCTACTCGGTCTTGACGGGCGCCTTCCATACGGGATGAGCGCATGGGCAGTTGGACTTGGCGCCGTCGCGCTGTTGACGGTGGTGCTGGCAAGTGAGCGCGTCCAGCGGTTACTCGCCGCCAAGTCGTTACAATGGTTGGGGCGCATTTCCTACAGTCTGTATCTGATCCACATGACCGTGCTGTATAGCCTGTTCTATGAGCTGCATGCCCACCTTCCGCCATACGCAATCGCGCTGCTTGTTACGCCAGCATCGTTGCTGGCGGGGTGGCTATTATGGGTGGTGGTGGAACGACCATCGCTAGGATGGTCGCGCCGCGTGAGGGAGCCGCAGGCACCCCGGCAGACCGGCCAGGACAACATCACCTGACCCGCCGCCGCCTGCCATCCCCTCGGAACCTACCGCGTGGGAGCGTAGGGGTAGATCACATTGCCGGTCTGGTATTTTTTCGGCCACAGGATCACCTCAGTCTTCGAGTCCTTGAACTGGTCAATTCCGTTGCCGGTGATGCCCTGGAACTGCACCGCCATCACCTGCGGTTCGCTCCACTCGCCCTGTTCGTTGAACTTGAACTCGCCGACCACGGTCTTGAAGCTGTTCTTGCGGCAGAACTCCGCCAGCTTCGCGTCATCCGTGCTGTTGGTGCCCTTCACCGCCTGCTCGATCACCTGCATGATCGCGTAGCCGAACGGCGGCAGGTAATAGCCCAGCAGATCCACGCCGGCTTCGTGCGACTTCGCCTGGTATTTCGACAGGAACGCCTTTGCTTCGTCCGACGCGAAACCGGCCCAGGGCAGCCAGAAATCATACACCACAATGCCGTTCATCAACGGACCAAGCTGTGTCTTGATGGATGTCGCCTGCAACCCCACCATGCCACCGCCAAACATCTTCGGCTTGAAGCCCACTTCGTGCGCGGCACGGATCATGCCCACCGTATCCGGCGGATAGGAACAAACGAAGCAGAGATCGGGGTTGGTCGCCGCAATGGCGCGCACGATCGGCGTGTAGTCCGTCGTCGCCGGCGGGTAGGTCTTGTCGTACACCGTCTTCATGCCGGAGCGCTTGATCTGTGCGCGCAGCCCGTCCAGCGCGTTGCGCGGAAATTCGGCGTCCGCACCGACAATGGCAATCGTCTGCGGCTTCGGGTTCTGTTCCATCGCCACCTCGAAGAAGCCCTTGGAGAAGCTCTCCTTCGGTTCCGGCCCGCCGGTGGGCGTGATGGAGAAGTAGCGGTTGTACTTGAACTCCGTATTCACCGCCAAACCGAGCAGGCCGAAGAACGTGCGGTCCCGCTGCATCACCACGGGCATGGCGGGTGCCACCATGTTGGTGGCATAGCCGCTCATCACGATATCAACCTTATCCACGTCCAGCAGCTTGGTGTACAGGCCGGGCACGGTGGAGGGATTGGACTGGTCATCGTAATATACCAGCTTCACCGGCCGCCCCAGCAGGCCGCCACGGGCGTTGATGTCTTGTTCCCAGATCTGCTGCGCCAACAGCGCCGCCTTGCCGTTTGGGGCCAAGCCGCCGGTCAATGCCATGCCAAAGCCGATGGTGAGTGGCTTGGCCTGTGCGAAGCCCGTGCGCGACAATGCCGCGCTGGCCGCCGCCACGGCGCCAAGTTGGCCGAGGGTGCGCCGTTTCAGGGTCATTTTTCTTCCTCCCGGAATTGCTTTTGCGCTCATCCTAGGCCGGTTTTCCACCGCCGCGCCAGCGTCTCGCCCGCCGCCGCGCGCTGGCCTATCATCCGCCGACAAACCGGGAGGCCGCCATGCAGGACCTGAACGAAACCACCATCACGCCCGCAGTGCTGGAACAGATGGCCCGCACAACGGATCCCCGCCTGCGCCAGATCATGGATGCGGCGGTACGCCACCTGCACAATTTCGCGCGGGAGGTGAACCTGACCCCCGCCGAATGGCTAACCGGCATCAAGTTCCTCACCGAAGTCGGTCATGCGTGCACGCCAATCCGGCAGGAATTCATCCTGCTGTCGGATGTCCTCGGCGTCTCCGCGCTGGTGAACGCCCTGCACGACAAGGGCGCGGCCGAGCTTGGCACGCAAACCTCCCTGCTCGGCCCGTTCTATCGGGAAAAAGCACCTGAACTGCCGCTGGGCGCCTGCATCGTCGCCAATCCCAGCATCGATCCCATCACCATCTACGGCACCGTCACGGACAAGCAGGGTAACCCCATCCGTAACGCCCGCGTGGAAGTGTGGCAGACGGACGAGCTCGGGCTGTATGACCTGCAAAAGGATGGCGGCGCGGGCATGGACATGCGCGGCAATTTCACCGCGGATGCACAAGGGAAATACCACTTCCGCACGGTTCGCCCGCTCGGCTATTCCATCCCGCTGGATGGCCCCGTGGGCCAACTGGTGACGGCACAAGCACGCCATGGCTTCCGCCCGTCCCACATCCACATCCTGATCTCCGCACCCGGCTACCGAGAGCTCGTTACCGCGCTCTATTTCGGGGACGATGACCACATCGGCTCGGACACTGTCTTCGGCGTTTCCGCCAGCCTGGTGGTGCAGGCGAAGGACGACCCAACCAGCCCCATCCAAGGCCTGCAGGCCGTGCGCTATGACTTCCAACTCGGCAAGGACGCCGCACAGGGCACCGGCCGCCTCGGCGCCGATCCGTCCGCCGTCGTTCCCGCCCACTGATGCGCCCCGTTCCCAGAATGCTGCCCACCACCGTTGTGGGCAGCTACCCGCAGCCGGACTGGCTGGTGGACCGCGCGCTGCTCTCCAAATCCGTCCCCCGCGTGCGCATGCCGGAAATGTGGCGTATCCCGCCCGAGTTCCTGGAACAGGCGCAGGACGACGCCACCATCCTGGCGATCCGCGACATGGAACGCGCCGGCATCGACATCATCACCGATGGGGAAGCCCGCCGCGAAAGCTACTCCAATCGATTTGCCCTCAGCCTGGACGGCATCGACGCCGACAACCCCGGCACCACCGTCGGCCGCATGGGCCAGGTTTCCACCGTGCCGCGCGTGGTGGGCAAAATCGGCTGGCGCGGGCCGGTGGAAACACGAGACGTCGCCTTCCTCCGCGACAATACCAGCCACGCCATCAAGATCACCCTGCCCGGCCCCTTCACTATGGCACAACAGGCGCAGGACGATTTCTACAAGGACACGGAAGCCTGCGCGCTGGACTATGCCGCCGCCGTCAACGCCGAAGCCAAGGCCCTGAAGGCGGCCGGCGCCGATGTTATCCAGCTTGACGAACCCTGGCTACAGGCCCGCCCGCAGGATGCGGCGCGCTATGGCGTCAAGATCATCAACCGCGCGCTGGAAGGCATTTCCGGCCCCACCGTTGTGCATCTCTGTTTCGGCTATGCCGCCGTCGTCACCGCGAAGCCGTCCGGCTATTCCTTCCTGCCGCAACTGGCGGACTGCATCGCGGAGCAGATCTCCATCGAAGCGGCACAGCCGCACCTCAACCTCGATGTCTGCTCGGCGCTCTCCAACAAGAAACTCCTCGTCGGCATGCTGGACCTCGGCACGCACGAGATTGAAACGCCGGACACGGTGGCAGCCCGCATCCGCGCCGCCCTCCATCACGTCGCGCCGGAACGGCTCA
>Ga0315912_10003289_pt1 | contig 16192 bp, 17 predicted proteins | sample VfabasoilMG_FD_204469 | JGI IMG/M metagenome (GOLD analysis project Ga0315912, IMG submission 204469) | Garden soil microbial communities collected in Santa Monica, California, United States - V. faba soil | ecosystem: Environmental > Terrestrial > Soil > Garden | place: USA: California... | reverse complement strand
AGATTTTAAACAACTAATTGAAACTACTAGCGTTTCTAAATTTTTACCTCCGCCTGCATCAGTTCCTCATACATCCCTTTGCTTTTTTCCGAGAAACGGGAAATATCCAGTTCTGTATTTCTTAAAATATCGAGAAGGGCGTTTATTTTACCTTCTGTGGTGTAGAACTTGTTGACAATCATTATTTTCTGCTCGCGCAGCAGGCAGTAGCCCGATTTAAAATTGCCCTTTTCATAGCGGAGTACATAATCCGATTCAGAGATCATATCCTCAATTTTGGTGAGAAAATGGTTGGTGTACTTAATCATTTCGTAGTGGTAGAATAATGGTGCAAGTTAATATTTCCTGCGGGATGGGAGGCTGAACCGGACTGGTAATTTAGCCGTAAATTGTGCCGTGAAAAATAAATTGCTCATTGCCGTGGTAGGGCCAACAGCCGTTGGTAAAACAGGCCTTTCCATCCGATTGGCGCAGCATTTTAAGACAGAAATTATTTCAGCCGATGCCCGCCAGGTTTTCCGGGAGTTGAAACTCGGCACCGCTAAACCTGCGAATGAAGAACTGTCATTGGCGAAGCATCATTTTATTAATTCGCATTCCATCCATGATGATTTTAATGCTGGTGCGTTCTCCCTTCAGGCGGAGGATTTGATGCAGAATTTATTTGAGAAAGACGATAAAATTATCCTTTGCGGTGGCTCAGGGCTTTATATTAAAGCCCTGTTGCACGGATTTGATGACATTCCGGAAGTGCCGCTACCCGTAAGGCAAACTATAATTGCCGATTACGAAAAATATGGGTTAGAGTGGTTGCAACAATCTGTTATGCAGGCAGACCCCGACTATTACTATCCTTCCGACAAGCTAAATCCACAGCGGCTTATGCGGGCACTGGAAGTTTTTAAGGCATCGGGAAAGCCATTTTCCTCTTTTATGGGAGAAAGGAAAAAGAAGTTGCCCTTCGGGGTTATCAAAATTGGGTTGAACATCGAGCGAAAGGAACTCTACGCGCAAATTGATAAACGCATGGACGACATGATCGCCTCCGGACTTTTTCAGGAAGCGGCCGAACTTTATCCGTACCGAAATCTGAACGCATTACAAACTGTTGGTTATACTGAAATTTTTGATTTCATGGATGGAAAATATGATAAGGACGAGGCTGTGCGCCTGTTGAAAAGAAATTCGCGCAGGTATGCCAAGCGACAGCTTACCTGGTTTAATAATGACGATGAGATAAACTGGTTCCATCCAAAAGATTATGAGGCAATTGTTCAATTCATTCAGGAAAAATCAACAATCTTGTAGCGATAAATTATTCAATGAAAAGAAGACGTTTTATTAAACTTTCTGCTGCGGCTTCCATGCTAATTCCGGGAAGCGCAATGGCAGCTTTCAAAGTTCATGCACCGGCATTTGAAACTATTTTAAAGAACGGAAAAATTTATTTCCAGGGGAAATGGCAAGCAGCCAATATTGGCATTGACAGTACGGGCAAACTAAGCATACTATCCACTTTGCCCAGCGATGGAAATATTATTGACGTTGCCGGAAATATTATTTCTCCCGGGTTCATCGACATCCTGGCTGATAATGCCAAAAACCCGGAGAGTACGTATAAAACTTTTGAAAAATTTAAAGTTACTGATGGTGTTACCACGGCACTTCAAATGCATGGCGGCTCGGAAAAGTGCGGATGGTATTACCAGCACTTTGGCGCCCAGCCACATTACATCAATTTTGGAGTTTCGGTTTTTGTTATGCGCATACGAAATGCCTATAACCAAGTAGCCGATCGCAAAAAAGTTGTTGAGAAAAATTTATTGGATGGAGCGCTTGCCGTGTCACACAGCATTGAGTATCAACCAACTCCATACGAGGAAGTTTTGGAGTATGCTAAGCTGGCAAAAAAATATGACCGGCCATTCTTTCTTCACTTGCGCTATTCTTCCACCGAGCAGGAGCTGGAAGGCGTGGATGAAGCGATAAAAATTGCCAGGGAAAGTGGCGCCCGTGTTCACATCGATCATTTGCATTCCACGGGTGGAACTTTTCACATGGTGGAAGCGCTCATTAAAATAAGAACAGCCAATCAACAAGGCTTGCAAATTACCACTTGTGTTTACCCGTACTCATATTGGGCAACCTATCTCCACTCCAAGCGCTTTGATGAAGGATGGCGGGAGCGGTATCACCTCGATTACAAAGATTTAAGATTGGTTGGCAGTGGCGAGCATCTCACAAAAGAAAGCTTTACTAAATACAGAAAAATGATGAAGCTGGCGGCCGTTCCAGAAGGCACCATGCCGTTCGATAAAACAATTGACCTGGCTTTGAAAGAAGATTTTTGTATGATTGGCTCGGATGGAGGAATTGAAAATGAAGATCAGGCCAATAACCATCCCCGTGGAGCGGGATGTTTTGCCACCGCTGTTCGTCATGGTTTGGATATTGGTTTGTCACTTGAAAAAATATTGGGAAAAATGACAACTATGCCGAGAAGCCTCGCACTACCGGTTATGAAAAACAGGGGAGTGATGGAGAATGGCGCCATAGCTGATTTAACCGTGTTCGACCAGGCGACCATAAACGGAAAGGGAAGCGTGGAGAACCCAAACCAATTTTCTGCTGGGATAAAAATGGTGATCGTGAATGGAAAGATCGCTTACCAAAACGGAAAGCTTGGGGCAACAGCGGGAGTAGGATTGAAATTTTAAGCTATCTTGAATTGGTTTTAACTAGATACGTAAATGAATTTTATTCCTAAAAAAGTACTGGTACTGGCCCCTCATACCGATGACGGGGAGTTTGGTGCTGGCGCTACCCTGGCCAAATGGAACGAGTCAGGAGCAGAGCTGCACTACGTTGCATTTTCCACCTGCGAACAATCTGTGCCCGATGGTTTTCCAAAAGACATTTTAACGAAGGAAGTTAAAGAGGCAACCAAAGTTTTGGGTGTGGTGCCTGAAAATTTGCATATCCTTAATTATGAGGTTCGGAAATTTACCGGTCAACGGCAGGAAATTCTGGAAGACATGGTGAAGTTGCGCAAGTCTGTTTCACCCGATGTAGTGTTGATGCCTTCATTCAACGATTTTCATCAAGACCATTTTACGATTGCACAGGAAGGTTTAAGGGCTTTTAAACATAGTTCAATCCTGTGTTACGAAGTGCCCTGGAACAATGTCAGCTTTAAAACCATTTGCTTTTCTAAAGTTTATGAAGGTCATCTTGATATTAAAGTGAAGGCATTAGCACAATATAAGTCGCAGCAGTTTAGAAACTACGCTACCGATAATTTTATTCGTTCGCTGGCCACTGTAAGAGGCGTGCAGGCAGGTAGCAACTTTGCCGAAGCATTTGATGTGCTCCGATGGTACGTTTGATTATTTATTCAGCGGTTTTCCGGGATTGCCAATTATGGTCTGACCTTCTTCTACATCTTTGATCACAACCGCTCCCATGCCCAGCACACTATTGCTCTGAATATTTTTCTTATTCAAAATTGACGTGGAAGGCGCTACCCACACGTTTTCACCAATATGCGTTGAGCCGCCAATCATGGTGTTGGCAATGATCAACGAATTTTTCCCGATGGTTACTCCGTGCGCTATGTGAACCAGGTTATCAACCTTCACATTCTCTTCCAAAATTGTACTTCCCAGAACAGCCCGGTCAATGCAAGTATTGTTACCGATCTCAACCCCTTTTTTTAAAACCACATTCCCTATGTGTGGAATCACCTGGTAGCTTCCTTCTGCATCTCGTTCATATCCAAAACCAACGCCCCCAATTGTGCAGTTGCTTCCAATTTTTACTCCATCATCAATCCGTGTATCCGATTTGATTACGGTATTATGGTCAATCATTACATTATTGCCGATGATACAATTTTCCTCCACCACAACATTGCCACCAATAGAAACAGCATTTCCCAGCTTCGCACTAGGATGAATGAAAGCGCTTTTGTTGATAGATGGTTCGGGTTTCTTAATAAAGAATTCTTCCAGTACTTTTTGAAAAGTTTGACGTGGATTAGCGCTGATTATATATTGGCAACCGGGTTGAAATTCTGAAAAAGTTTCCGGGCAAATAATAACGCCTTTTTTTACTTGTTCGATGATTTGAATATTTTTTTCACTTGCCCACATCAGCACATCCGCACGATCATTACTGGGCGATAGCTGGATAAGTTGAACCACTTCCGATTGATTGTTCCCTACAAAACGCACATGCGGGACTTTCCTGAGTAATTCTTCTATTTTTGGCATCTTAAAATCTTTGCACGAATATTATTCGATATTTTTGATTCTGACAGATGCCCGAAAAAAAAATTTTAATTATCACTTATTATTGGCCCCCAAGTGGTGGCAGTGGGGTGCAGCGGTGGCTTAAGTTTGTTAAGTACTTGCCGGAGTTTGGTTGGCAGCCATTTGTTTTTACACCTGAGAGCCCATCTTTTGTGCAAGCCGATGAATCCTTGTTGAAGGATGTTGCTCCTGAAGCGGAAATAATCAAGTTTCCTATTTGGGAGCCGTATAGTGTTTTCTCTAAGCTCACTTCATTCGGAAAAAGTAAAAGAAAAATAGCCAGCCCTTCTCAATTGGTTGGTAAAAAGAAATCCCTGGTTCATCGATTAGGTGGTTGGATAAGAGGTAATTTTTTAATCCCTGATCCTAAAATATTTTGGGTTCGCCCATCGGTATCGTTTTTGGAGGAATTTCTAAAGGGCAACAACATCCAAACCATTGTTACTACAGGACCACCACATAGTTTGCATTTGATTGGCCTTCGGCTAAAAAAGAAAAATCCATCACTGTATTGGATTGCCGATTTTCGCGACCCATGGAGCGAATGGTCGTTTTATGATTCATTTAATATGATGACCCCGGTAAAGTGGATGCACAAACAGTTGGAACAAAAAGTAATTAGGCAAGCCAACCAAGTGGTAACCATTACACCATTCTATGTTAAGCGTTTTGAGGAGTTGTCTCAAAGAAAAGTGACCTTGCTGACCAATGGATTCGATGAAGATGACTTTTTGAACATTCAATACAAAAGGCCGGCAAAGTTTACCATCAGGCATATTGGTATTGTGTATGAAATGGCAAACCCTCTGCCCCTGGTGGAAGCGTTGAGTTGGCTGATGAATGAAAATAGAGAGTTCAAAGAAAATGCGTCCATTGAATTTATTGGTGAGGTAAATGCATCTTTTCAAAAAATATTGGAAGAATCTATAGTGGCTTCAATTACCACTTTCCGGAAAGCTGTGCCGCATGGCGAGTTGTTAGATATCTATGGAGATACTTCTGTTTTATTATTGAATATTGATGGCTACATCCATGCCGAAGGGTTATTGCCCGGAAAAATTTTTGAATACCTGGCCACTGGCCTGCCCATTCTTGCCATTGGCCCGGTGCCCAGCGATGCCAATTCGCTGCTTCGCGAAACCAATCGGGGTGGGATGATCACTGCTAAACAAGTTGATTTAATTAAGGAAAAAGTTCTTGCTTTGTTTGAGGACTGGAAGCGAGGGCAAATTCGCGGCAAACAATCCGATGCACTTATGTATTCCCGAAAACATCTTACCTTTAAATTGGTAGAATCGATTAAATCGCTCTAACTTCTGTCATGAAAAAATTATTGACTGGATTGCTGTTTATATGGATTGGTTTTGGAGTACATGCCCAATTCAAACAAGAGCAGGAAGTATTGCAGCTTTCTAAAAGGAAATTTATCTGGCTGATCAATAAAAAAATTGATTCTTTAAAATTCATTTTGGATGAGCGCCTGACTTTTATTCACTCCAACGGATGGGTTCAAACCAAGCAAGAGTTGATTGACGATCTATCCAGTGGTAAACTAACTTATGTGAGCGTAGACGTAACGGAAGCCTCCGTGCGGATGTACCCAAAGTCGGCAGTGGTTATTGGTAAAGCAAAATTTGTGGTTACGGTAAATGGGGTAACTGCTTCCAGCGATTTATCGTATTCGGAAACTTATGTTCTTCAAAAGAAGGAATGGAAATTAGCTTCGCGCCATGCGAGTAAGTTGCAATGAAGCATTTGATATAAAATCAGTTGATCAGCCTTAGGTTTATTAAGAGTTCAATAGTTTACACGTTGGCAGGAACGCTGCCAATGGCCAGTGCTATTATTTTGCTTCCCTTTTATATTGGCTACTTGCCTACTTCGGTTTATGGAGCGTTGTCACTTTACCTGGCGTTTTCTTTGTTCATTCAGATAGTGGTAACCTATAGTTTCGATTCCTCCATATACATTCACTACCACGATTATAAAGGCGATTTTAACAAGCTTTCATCTTTCATAAGTTCAGCATTTATTTTTATGCTGCTCATTAGTGTGGTTGCTGGCATTGTTTCGGCTGTGATAGGCGATTTAATGTTTACTTTGATTTTTAATGACAGTAAAATTTCATTCTTCCCATTTGGCATCATGTCCGTAGCCACGGGAGTTTTTCAGGCGTTATTTAAAGTTTACAGTAATATTTTGCAGAGCAGCGAAAAACCGGTTTTGTTCCTTCGGTCAAATTTGTTGTCACTCACATTAATAACCTTGTTTACCATTATCGGCTTATATTATTTTCCTGAAACTCTTATTGGCCCGGTAGGTGGGCGAATGCTTGCTGGGTTGCTGGTGGCCTGCTGGGTACTGTACCGGATTTTCAGTCAGTATGGAGTTCACTTTAATTACCCATTGTTAAGAGCTACCTTTGGGTTCAATCATTACACTTTTATTTATCAGCTGCAGCAATGGGTTATAAATTATTTCGATCGCTTTCTCATGCTGTTCTTTCTTCCTTTATCCACAATTGGTATTTACGACTTTGCGCTCAAATGCCTGGTTGTTATTGAAATATTAATGAATGCCCTGCACACATCCTTTTACCCAAAAGTGGTTAGTACAATAATTTCCCTTCCCGCTAAAGGATCCACACCTGAATTAAATCGCTATTACCACGGCTTGACCGCAGTGGTAATGATTTTGATTAGCTCAACCATATTCGCAATGCCGTTCCTGGTAGATTTTTTTGTTAATAAGCAAGGATACCGGGATGTGGTTCAATATTTTCCTTACATCGCTGTTATCTATATTCTACGTTCGATGCGCCTCTTTTTTTCTTTACCCTATGGGGCATTAAAATACACGAAACCACTTCCGGTAGTTTACTTTTTCGTATCGCTGGTAAAAATTGGCGTGATGGTGCTCCTCATAAAGTCGTATGGCATTTACGGAGTGGTAGTTTCTTCACTATTGGCAGCGGGCATTGAGATTCTTATGCTGAACTATGTGATTAAGGAAAAATTCAAGTTTAAATACAACGCCTTTAAAATTATTATCGCACCAGGCACGTTGCTCGCAGTGGTGCTGCTTCTCGAACCCATATTTGGAAAGGACTTTGGCTGGCAATTGCATTTGCTTTACATGGGAATAACAGCGGGCTTTTTAGTTTGGCTGTATCGAAATGAATTGAAATTATTGAACCTTCCTTTTTTTTCTTAGATGTTCTTTCCGGACTTTGCAGGCAATTAAAAATCACATATTCAATATTTTTTAGAAATGAAGAAGGAAGAAATTATTCAACGTGTTGTTAATAAAATAAAGGCTAAACTGTATTTGGAAATTGGAGTTCAGCGGGGAAAAAATTTTTACAAAATTATTGCTCCAGAGAAGATAGCCATCGACCCGAAATTTATGATTGGATACAGGAGACGTCTTTTAGGGATGCGTACCTTTTTTACTTCAACTTTTTTTGAAATGACCAGCGACCAGTTTTTTCAAACAAAAGCCGACCAGGTGCTTAATGCAAAATCAATTGATGTCGCCTTTATTGATGGGTTACATACATACGAGCAGTCTTTAATGGATTTTAATAATTGCCTCAAGTACCTTTCACCAAATGGCGTTATTTTTTTTCACGATTGCAATCCAGCATCCCTGGAAGCAGCAGAGCCGGCATCATCACCGCAAGAGATGATGGAAAAATTTTCTAAAAAAAATTCGGAATGGAACGGGGATGTATGGAAAACCATTGTACACATCCGGTCGGTTCATCCAACTTTAAATGTTTTTGTTCTCGATTGCGATTTTGGGGTAGGGGTCGCTTCCTACGGCAAGCCAGAGGAGGTGCTTGGCTTCTCTCCCGATGAGATCAAACAAATGAACTACGACTACTTTAATAAAAATCGGGCTAAGCTTCTCAACTTAAAGGACCCACAATACATAAATGACTTCCTTGTCTCCTTATAAAAAAGTAGTTGCTGTTATCGTTACCTACAATGGGAGCAAGTGGGTACATCAATGTTTAAGTTCTTTTCGGGAGAGCGATTACCCAATTTCTGTTATAGTTGTCGACAATAATTCGTCCGATGATACTGTCGCGATGATCGAAGAGTCCTATCCGGAAGTAAAGCTGATAAGGCAACAAACTAATTTAGGATTTGGAGGCGCAAATAATATCGGGATCAAAGAAGCATTGCGCGAAAATGCTGATTACATTTTTCTTCTTAACCAGGATGCATGGGTAGAAAAAAACACCATCCATAAATTGGTAAAGGCCTTTGAAGAAAATAAATCGTATGGGGTAATAAGCCCCATGCACTATTCAGGCACCGGAGCAAAACTGGATTATGGTTTCGAGATATGTATCTCAAAAAATTATTCAAAAGAATCCATTCTTAATTTTGAAACAGAGCCAACAGATCAGGTGAATAGCTGCGAATTCATTAATGCCGCGGCCTGGCTGGTGAGTCGTGAATGCCTGCAAAAGATTGGTGGATTCGGCCCTGTTTTTTTCCATTACGGAGAGGACAGGGATTACATTAATAGGTTGAATTACAATAAGTTAAAGATCGGATTTATAACAAACTGCAAAATTTTTCATGATCGGGAAGGCCGTGAAATTAATTCCTATTTTACTACCATGAAAAAAATGTCGTGGTATTATTCGTTGGCGTGTGTGGTTTGGTTTTCGAATATTAATAAATCTTTGGTTACAGCCCTGGTGGCTGCCCTGTATAACCTGAACCGGGATATTTTATATCATTTTCTGAAAGGCAGATTATACGCATGGCCAGCTTTATTCGTGGCACTTTTCAATTTTATTCTTTCGCTTGGAGAAACTATTTCCTACAGACGCCTTCTTACGTCTAAAGCTGAATATTTATTTCTCCGGGAACCGGAGATTTAACTCCAATTATTTATTGAGTTTAAGGCTTGGCAAGTTAAAAAACCGGAGAACGGTATTAATGGCATACAGCATTTCTAACGCAATAGATTTTGGTTTTACCGATGTTTCCATTTCAAAACGAGGAACTCCCTTTTTGGAATGTATCGGTTGGTTATGCTGCCCTTTCTCGATAACAACCATGCTATCATAGTAATGAATAGAGCGAACCGACCGGGTGAATGAATTTACTTGCAGCGATCCCTGCTCGGAATGGTAAGCATGAAGAGAATCAATAAAATTTTTGGTGTACTCGATAAACGTCCCCATCCTTTTGTGACCTCCACCGTAGCCAAGTTGATATGAAGTTTGAGTGTCCTCACAAATATAAATTCCGTCCGGTTGCACTTTTTCAAACATTTCCTGAAACGTAATAATTTGTTGTTTCATTTTATGGCCGCCATCATCAATCAAAATATCGATTGGAGGAATTTGATCTTTGATGGATTGTAGAAATTTAGGATCGGATTGAGAGCCGATGAATATTTTAATATTTTCAGCTTCTAATTCCTTTAAGCGGGGATTAACATCAATCCCGAATATTTTGGCCTGATCACCAAAGTAATCTCTCCACATTAGCAAACTTCCTCCGTGGAAAACACCAATTTCAAGGATGACTACCGGTTTATTTCTAAAACGATGAAAATACTGATCGTAAATTTCAAAATAGTGATGCCATTTGTGAACCAGGGTGCCTTTATTTTCAAAAAAATATTTTTCGAGATCATTCATGAATTAGAGAATTATAGCCAGGTACTTAATTTTCTTTTCTCCAATACACTCCGGTCCAGTCAATAGTTTTAATTTCTTCGGTAATTCCATTTTGTTTCCGATAATCATTTATGGCCAGCTGACATGCTTTAATGGCACCCCAATCATCTACAATCAGATATCCTCCTTTCGAAAGTTTTGGGTACAAGGCGGTAATGGCATCCATAGTTGATTCATACATGTCACCATCCAGCCGCAAAACAGCAAGCTTTTTTATCGGAGCAGTAGGTAAAGTATCTTTAAACCAGCCTTTTAAAAACTGTACATTATCATCCAGCAAGTCGTACTTCTCGAAATTATAACGAACAGTCTCCATGGAAATGGCCAGTTCATTATGTATATAATGTTTGTCATTTTTATCGGCACTATATTTTTCGCCATCCGGTTTAGGAAGCCCCTGAAAAGAATCGGCAACCCACACAACGCGCTGTGTATCATTGGCTGCTTTTAATAAGGCCTTCATAAAAATTGTAGCGCCACCACGCCAAACACCGGTTTCAATAAAGTCGCCAGGAATATTTTTTTGGATTACATCCTTCACGCAAAATTCAATATTTTCCAATCGCTTCATGCCGATCATGGTATCAGCATATGCCGGCCAGCCTCTACCTTCCAATCTTTTCTTCGGATCAAAGTCAATCTTTTGACATACAACAAATTTTTTAGAAATCTTATTGAAAAAAGTTGGCCAGGGTTTGTATTCCCCCTTCTCAACCCTATGATAATCAACCAATACCTTCTTGAGAAGATTTATATACATCTCATTGTTCATAGATCATTTTATTTTTTTTTGGCCGTCAAAAGTATGTAAAAATTTGGTAGTTAGGCCTTTTTCTTCCCACCCCTTTGATTGCCAGCGCGGAGATAAAATACTATTGTTGGATGTTTCTATAAGTCAATAATATTTTCAGGTGGTTTGATGGAAGGAGTAAACTCTTGTATTTTTGCCGCCTTAAAAAACTAAATGATTACTCTTATCCGCAAGGCAATACGTGAGTTGGTGGGGCAGCATAATCTACTTTATATAAGGAGTTTATTGCCTGACAGAGCTGAAAGCGAGTTTCTTCAAAAGAGAGTAAAGCTATACTCCAGGTTTTTAAAGAAAGGTGACTTGTATTTTGATGTGGGAGCTAACCTGGGCAATCGCATTACTCCGGTGCTCCAAATTGGGGCGAGGGTAATTGCCGTTGACCCGCAAGACGTTTGCAATAAATTTTTGAAAAAAAAATTTGGAAATAGAATTACTCTCATTAAAAAAGGATTAGCAGAAAAGGCTGGCACTCGAGATTTTTATGTTTCCAGCGTGCATTTAACATCCTCTTTTTCTCCTGAGTGGATTGAATCGGTAAAAAACAGCAATCGCTTTAAAAATCGTGATTGGAGCAAAAAAGTATTAATGGAAATGACCACTCTTGACGAATTGGTTAACGAGTATGGAGTTCCTGATTTCTTAAAGATCGATGTTGAGGGTTATGAGCTTGAAGTCTTAAAAGGGCTAAGCCACCCTGTAAGAACAATTTCCTTTGAATATACGGTGCCTGAGTTTACGGAACGCCTCATTCAATGCATTCAAAGAATAGAAGAAATCAATAAAAATATTTCATGCAATTACTCGGTTGGTGAAAGCATGGAATTGGAAATTGAAAATTGGATTCCGGCAGCCGATATGATTGCTTTTGTTCAATCGGAGAAATTTTTACGAACAGGATTTGGAGACGTGTATATCAGGGCTAACCTCTGATTCACAGACTCTCAATGCCTGTCATTGCATTGCTTTTTGCAATGATGAGCCCATCCCATGAAGAAGTCTGGTCAAGGTCATACGAACACAAGACCTTAAATCCAGCCTGGGTTAAAAATTTACTACACTCATAATGTAGCGGATTGGAATGTGTGGAAATAAAAACATACCCGATTTTGTTATCAGCAATAGCTTTCGTGCACCCTTGCAACATATTCAACTCATGTCCTTGAATATCGCAGTGGAGCAAATGCAAAAATTCTATTTTGTGGTTTTTAATTAAGTGGTCAACCGAGTAGTGTGGTATACTTTGATCGAGGATAGTGTTATTACCTATAAACCCAAGATCAAATGTTCCGCTAAGCCCGTTCATTTTAAAATTCAACTTTCCAAAATTTATTTTATGCGGGTCGGGTTCGATCATAATGCATTTTGCCTGCTCCACCACAGAGGCAAACCACATCGAGTAAAAGGCCCAGTAACTTCCAAGTTCGAGCATACAGCCACCTTTGGGAATGCACTTTAATATTTCCTGAAATGCGTATTCTTCTTCCGGCTCGTGCACTCCTTTGTTTTCAAGAAGTAAGTTGGTGATCCCGTAATCATAGTAACTACCCAAAGCAATTTTCAGACCGTTGTGCATTAATTGATAATCCGTGAATAATTTTCCGGAATCCTGCACATGGTTTATTTTATCATTATCGGGGCATTGTTTAACCCGCTCAATCCTTTTTTTCCAACCCTCTGTAATTTTATACCTGGGAAAAAAATATTTAAAAAGTAAGGTGAAGTAGTTTAAAGAAATTAAAATTTTAAAGATGAATGTATACAGGCTCGGGTGGTTTTTAAGCCTTTGCTTAATAGACATCAGGGAACTATTTTTGGTAACTTTTCAAAGCTATTAATATACATTGAAATTGCAATGATCATACTTCGTTTGCGTGGCGGCCTGGGTAACCAACTTTTTCAATATGCTGCTGGCAAGTCACTTGCACTGTATCACAACACAGATCTTAAACTCGATCTCTATTATTACAAAAAGAATAGGGCGCGTAAATTAGAGTTGGACAATTTTAATATCCCGATTGAATTGGCGAGCAGAGATGAGGTACATCAATTCACGGGCTCCAACCCGATAATTCGCTACCTGAATAAAAGGGAAAATTATTTAAGGTGCCCTTCAGTATTTTCCCAACCCCATTACCATTTCTTTTCCGATTTTTTTTCTTTGCCTTCCAATATTTATTTGTCAGGGTATTTTCAAAGCGAAAAATACTTCAACCAGATTCGATCGAATTTATTAAGCTGGTACACGCCAAAAAAAGCCCTTGATAACGCAAATGAAAACCTGATCAGTGAAATAAAGGCTTGTGAAAGTGTGGCCTTGCATGTACGCAGAGGTGATTATGCTAAAGGCGAGTACACGTCATTCTTTGGAACACTTTCGGATGGATACTATGAAAGCTCCATTCGCAAAATCAAGGAAAAAATTAAAAATCCAATATTTTTTGTTTTTTCAGATGATATTGATTGGTGCAGGAAGAATCCATTGCTTGAAAATGCGGTTTTCATCAGTCACAATAAAGGAATGGATTCGCATAAAGATTTAATTTTAATGTCGCATTGTAAGCACAACATAATTGCCAATAGCACCTTTAGCTGGTGGGGCGCGTGGCTCAATCAAAATCCGGAAAAGCTGGTAATCGCCCCGGAAGTGTGGTTCAGGAAAAAATATTATGATGGAAAAACATCAGTATATCCTTCCCGCATTTACAATACAATGGACCTAATTCCACAAGAATGGGTTCGGCTGTAACGAATAAGGTTTCCATTGTTATGCTCGTGAATGCAGGGCATAAACCATTTGATACCAGGATTTTTCAGAAAGAAGCTATAAGTTTAATAGCGGCTGGTTTTAATGTCTCCATAATAATTCCATACCACGAAAATACAGTTCGGGATGGCGTTGCTATTGAAGCTGTTCCGTTACCGGATAAAGGGTGGAAACAATTAGTAGTTTGTCCCTGGAATATCTTTTTGAGAGCTCTTAAACATCCGCGCCAGGCAGTATATCACCTGCACGATTCAGAATTATTAGTGATCGGACTTTTATTAAAACTCTTTGGCAGGAGAGTGGTTTACGATGCTCATGAAGATACACCCCGTCAAATAAAATATCAGCATTGGATACCCGCTTGGATAAAGGGAGTGTATGCAGCTTTTTATTTTTTCCTTGAAAAGTTGGCTGGATTGTGCTTCGATTTCATAATAGCTGCCGAACCCGTTATTGCGAAGTATTATCCATCCAAGAAAACTGTTCTGATAAGAAACTTTTCAAGAGTCGATTCATTTAAGAATTACCCCGATGCTGTCCCTTATGCAAAAAGAAAAAAGTCAATAATTTATGTTGGCTTGCTGAGCCGCCCTCGCGGATTGTTTGAAATGTTGGAAGCATATGAAACAGCGCGAGTTCAGGATCAGGAATTAAGATTTGATATAGGCGGGAAATTTTCCCCACAAAGCCTTGAAGGGGAAGTTCTTAAGCAGTACCACATAAATTTTTTAGGTTGGATTCCTTATGAAAAATTGCCTGGCTTGCTGTATGAGTCAATGATTGGAATTATTATTCCTCAACCCAACCCGCGCTACACAACCAATTATCCGGTAAAACTTTTTGAATATATGGCGGCCGGGCTTCCGGTTATTGCCTCAAAATTTGGGGAAGCAGCAGCTTTTGTAAAAGAATGCAATGGTGGGTTACTGGTTGATCCGGCCAACACAAAAGAAGTTTCAAATGCAATACTTTGGCTTTTAAATCATGCCGAAGAGGCGGAAGCCATGGGCAATCGCGGACAGGAAATGATTTTTAAAAAGTATAATTGGGAAACAGAAAGCGCAAAACTGATTTCTCTTTATCAATCTATGGCGTAAAATAATTTAGCCATATAGCATTTCGCTCAATTTCCTTCATTATATAGCTCGCTAATTACCGATTCGCTGATTGCCGTTTTATAAAATCTTATATCATCAATTTTACCAGCAAAAAATCTAACCAATTGGCCACGACAGCCAATGGTAATATGAGAGTTGTTTGAAGTTTCACAACTTAAAGTGCTGGTGATTTGAGAAACTTTAGCACCATTTAGGTATTGATGTATCTGATTTCCGCTTTTAATCACAACCAGGTGCTGAAAATTTGTGTAGGTGATAGCACTTGAAAATGAGGAGGATGTATGTCCACAAGACAACCCATCATAACTTGCTATAAAAAATTGGTTCGGATTTGTTGGGTGGATGGAGCTACATAATGAAATAGAAAATGGATATGGCTGATTATCTCCAACCCACTTCCTGAGTATATCGTGAAATTCATCACTTTGAACTGTGTTAGGTTTAATCCACAACGATATTGAGAAATCGGATGAAGAATTAAAGTCGGTGGCTTCATTATCCGGAATTGAAATGTAATCGTTAATACCATCAAAAGAATAGGCGCTATTTTCTGTGTTTTTTCTGTCGGTAGTAAGTGTGGCACCGAACACAGTACCGTCATGATTTGAGTTTCCCGGGTTTGTATCTTCTGCATTACCATTAAACAGGTATTCACCTACAAGGTCATCACCAATATTATTATTTTTAACAGTTATTACTATTTCCTTTTTTGAACCAATGCTATAACCACCAGGAACCTGAATAATTTCTAGAGTAACTGTTTCATCACTTTCGTGCTGTGTATCGAAAACCCCCGTTATTTCAATTGAGGGATTTGTACCTGAGAGGAGGATTTCATCGCCATCTACAACTTCGGAAATAGCGAAATCAGCAGTCGAAGCGGTCCCGGGAATAATAGCGACTCTTAAATTATAATCGGCTTCTATTTCAGGATTGTTAAAATCTATTTTGACTGTAGATCGTTCACCTACATTCTCTTCAGTCAATAAAAATTCTATTGGAATAAGTACCTCATCTTTTTTGCAGCCAAAGATCACTAGAAGAAATATAAAGGTAATTGCGAATTTGATTTTCATGGTTCTTAATTTATTTGCCAAAGAAACAGAATTTTAATTCAATAAGAAAGATAGTTCTGCTCTGCGCGTTATTTTACCCTGCCAGCATTCTCCTTCACAAATTTTTCCCATGAATTACTTTTTTTAACCGAGGTTCCCTTCTGAAAATAATGGCAGACGGCCACGGCCAGCGCATCCGTAGCATCAAGCATTTTTGGTTCTTCCTTTATACGAAGGAGCGACATTAACATTTTGGCAACCTGCTCTTTGGAAGCATTTCCATTTCCGGTAACAGCCTGCTTAATTTTCTTTGGTGCGTATTCGGTAATTGGTATTTCACATGAAAGCGCGGCTGCCATGGCCACCCCCTGTGCCCGGCCCAGTTTTAACATTGACTGTACATTTTTACCATAAAAAGGAGCTTCCA
>Ga0315912_10003288_pt1 | contig 16194 bp, 13 predicted proteins | sample VfabasoilMG_FD_204469 | JGI IMG/M metagenome (GOLD analysis project Ga0315912, IMG submission 204469) | Garden soil microbial communities collected in Santa Monica, California, United States - V. faba soil | ecosystem: Environmental > Terrestrial > Soil > Garden | place: USA: California... | reverse complement strand
TCACCAGCGAGCAGATGACCCGCTTCATGATCACGCTCGAACAGGGGATCGAGCTGGTGTGGCATGCGCTCGAGGACATGGTGGGCGGCGAGATCTACGTCCGCCGCATCCCGTCCATGCGCGTGGTGGACATCGCGAGCGCCGTGGCGCCGCAGGCCCGCCAGGAGATCGTCGGCATCCGGCCCGGCGAGAAGGTGCACGAGCAGATGATCGGCGTCGACGACGCGTTCTACACGCGCGAGTACCCGGACTACTACAAGATCCTGCCGGCGATTCACGACTGGAGCAGCGATCCGGCGCGGACCACCGGCGGCCGCCCGGTCGCCGCCGGCTTCAGCTATTCCTCCGACACCAACCCGCAGTGGATGACCATCGACTCCCTGCGGGAGTGGATCGACCAGAACCGCGCGCTCATCGGCCAATTCTGATGATTCCCTACGGACGCCAGCAGATCAGCGACGACGACATTGCCGCCGTCGCCGCGGTGCTGCGCTCCGACTTCCTGACGCAGGGGCCGGCGGTGCCGGCGTTCGAGACGGCGCTGACGCGCTACTGCGGCGCGGCGCATGCAGTCGCCGTCAACAGCGCCACGAGCGCGCTGCACCTGGCGTGCCTGGCCCTTGGCGTCGGACCTGGCGATCTGGTGTGGACGAGCCCGATCACGTTCGTGGCGAGCGCCAACTGCGCGCGCTACTGCGGGGCCGACATCGGCTTCGTGGACGTCGATCCGCGCACCTATTGCCTGAGCGCCGACCGGCTGGCCGAAAAACTGGCCGAGGCCGCGGCGCGGGGCCGGCTGCCGAAAGTGGTCATCCCGGTGCACCTGGCCGGGCAGTCGTGCGACATGCAGGCCATCCATGCGTTGAAGCAGCAGTACGGCTTCAGCGTCGTGGAGGACGCGTCGCATGCGGTGGGCGGCCGCTACCGGGGGACGCCGGTCGGCAGCTGCGCCTTCAGCGACATCACCGTTTTCAGTTTCCATCCGGTGAAGATCGTCACCACCGCCGAAGGCGGCGCGGCGCTCACGAACGACGCGGGGCTCGCCGGCCGGATGCGCCGCCTGCGCAGTCACGGCATCACGCGCGACGCGGGCGAGATGGCCGGCGAATCCGACGGCCCGTGGTACTACGAGCAGCTCGAGCTGGGCTTCAACTATCGCCTGACCGACGTGCAGGCAGCGCTGGGCCTGAGCCAGCTCGCGCGCATCGATGCGTTCGTGGCCCGGCGTCACGAGATCGCCGCGCGGTACGACGAGATGCTGCGTGCGCTGCCGGTGGTGACGCCGTGGCAGCACCCCGACTCCGTGTCGGCGACGCACCTGTACATCGTGCGCCTCGACCGCTCGCGAGTGCGCCCGACGCACCGCCAGGTGTTCGACGCGCTGCGCGCGGCGTCGATCGGCGTCAACCTCCACTACATCCCGGTCTATCGGCAGCCGTACTACGTGCGCCTCGGTCACACCGCGGCCGGCTGCCCCGAAGCCGAGCGCTACTACGCCGAGGCGATCAGCCTGCCGATGTTTCCGGCGCTGACCGCTGCGCAGCAGGACCGCGTCGTGGCGGCGCTGGCGGAGGCGTGCGCGGCGTGAGAGTGGCCGTAATCCCCGCGCGCGGCGGCAGCCGCCGGATTCCGCGGAAGAACGTCCGTGCGTTCTGCGGCCGGCCGGTGATGGCCTGGGTGATCGAGACGGCGCGCGCGTCGTCGCTGTTCGAGCACGTGCTGGTATCGACCGACGACGCCGAGATTCGCGACATCGCGCTCCAGCACGGCGCCGAATGCCCGTTCGTGCGGCCGGCGGAGCTGGCCGACGACCACACGGTGACGAGCGCGGTGATCGGCCATGCGACGCGCTGGGGAATCGACGCCGGCTGGACGATCGACGCGGTGTGCTGCATGTATCCCACGGCGCCGCTCATCGACGCCAGCGACCTGCGCCGCGGCTTCGAAGCCTTGGCGTCGGGCGACTGGGCATTCGCGATCGCCGCCACGACGTACGCCGCGCCGATTCAGCGCGCCTTCACACGGAGCGCCGATGGCGGCATCCAGATGTACTTCCCCGATCAGTTTTCGACTCGCACGCAGGATCTCCCGGTGACGCTGCACGACGCCGCGCAGTTCTACTGGGGCCGGCCGCAGGCGTGGATGGACGGCCGGCGCATGTTCGACCGCTGGTCGGTGCCGGTGATGATTCCGCGCTGGCGCGTGCAGGACATCGACGAACCCGAGGACTGGGAGCGCGCGGAGTCGGTGTTCCGGCAGATGCGGGCATCTCACCCGGTGCAGAGGAGCGCGCCGTGAGCGAACAGACGCCGCAGGAGACGTTCTGGGCCGGCGAGTTCGGCCGCGAGTACACCGAACGCAATTCGGGCGACGCGCTGCTGGCGTCGAACGTGCGGTTCTTCTCGCGCGCGCTGGCCGCGGCCGGATCCGTGGCGTCGTGCCTCGAGCTCGGCGCCAATCGCGGCATGAACCTGAGCGCGCTGCGGGTGCTCTATCCCCGGATGGCCATGCAGGCGGTGGAGATCAATCCGGACGCCGCCCGGCAGCTGGGCGAGCTGATCGGACCGTCGAACGTCCACACGGGCTCGCTCTCCGATTTCCAGCCGGCGGCTCCGGCCGATCTCGTGCTCGTGAAGGGCGTGCTGATCCACCTGCATCCCGACCGGCTGCCGTCGGCCTACGACACCATCTACCGCTCGTCGGCGCGGCTGGTGCTCATCGCCGAGTACTACAACCCGTCGCCGGTGTCGATCCCGTACCGCGGCCACGCCGACCGGCTGTTCAAGCGTGATTTCGCGGGCGAGCTGCTCGACCGCCATCCCGACCTGGTGCTGCGCGACTACGGCTTCGTGTACCGCCGCGATCCGGCGTTCCCGCAGGACGACATCACGTGGTTCCTGCTCGAGAAGGGCGGGCACATCTGACGATGCACCCCAACGGACGAAGCCGATGCTGACCTACTGCGTGAAGTGCGTGATGCCCAGCACCAAGCCGGACCTGGTGCTCGACGAACACGGTGTCTGCAACGCCTGCCGTGCCTACGAGGCGCGCCAGACGGTGGACTGGGCGGCGCGCCAGCGGGAACTGGCGGCGTTGCTCGAGCGCTACCGCCAGCATGGCCGCACCTGGGACTGCATCGTGCCGGTGAGCGGCGGCAAGGACAGCACCTACCAGGTGATTCGCGTCCTGCAGCTCGGGCTGAATCCGCTGTGTGTCACCGCCACCACGTGCGACCTCTCGCCGATCGGCCGCGCCAACATCGAGAACCTGAAGCGCCTCGGCGTCGACCACGTCGAGTTCTCGCCGAACCCGCTGGTGCGGGCGCGTCTCAACCGGATCGGGTTGACGGAAGTGGGCGACATCTCGTGGCCGGAGCACGTCGGCATCTTCACCATTCCGGTGCGCGCGGCCGTGCAGTACAACGTGCCGCTCATCATCTGGGGCGAGAACTCGCAGAACGAATACGGCGGGCCAGCCGCCGCGGCGGACAACAACGTGCTCACGCGGCGCTGGCTCGAGGAGTTCGGCGGGCTCCTCGGCCTGCGCGTCAGCGACCTGTCGGCCACCTACGGCATCGAGGCGCGTCACCTGCTGCCGTATCAGTATCCGACCGACGAAGAGCTGCAGCGGGTTGGCGTGACGGGTCTCTTCCTGGGGCACTACCTTCCCTGGGACGGGCTGTCGAATGCGCTCATCGCGCAGGCCAACGGGTTCGCGAGCCTCGGGCGCCCGGTGGAAGGGTCGATGGTGGACTACGAGAACCTCGACAACCACCAGACCGGCATTCACGACTATTTCAAGTTCCTCAAGTTCGGGTTCTCGCGCGCCACCGACATCGCCTGCCTGCACGTGAGACGAGGGCGCATCACGCGCGAGGACGCGCTGCACATCGTGCGTGCCCGCGACGGCCGTTTCCCGTGGACGTATCTCGGGAAGCCGCTGGCCGAGATCCTCGAGCCGCTCGACCTGTCGGTCGACGCGTTCGTGAAGGTGTGCGATCGCTTCACCAACAAGAAGGTGTTCAAGCGAGACGGGTCGGGAGCGCTGGTGAAGGATCGCCACGGCAATCTCGAGAAGACCAACCACGACAACGCCCGCCCGGAGGGCGGGCAATGAAACACTGCCCAGCGAGGCGGAGCCGACGGGCTCTTCGAACGCAAGCGGAGCCTCGCTGATGAAAGTCGGCCTGATCAACTACGGGATGGGGAACCTCGGCTCGGTGCGCCGGGCGCTGGAGGATCTCGACGCCGGCGTCGTCATCGCCGATCGGCCCGAGGCGCTGGGCGACGTCGATCGCATGGTGCTTCCGGGTGTCGGGGCGTTCGGCGAGGCGATGGCGCGGCTGCGCGCCTGCGGGTGGGAAGAAGCGCTGCACCGCGAGGTGCATGAGCAGGGCAAGGTGCTGCTCGGCATCTGTCTCGGCATGCAGATGCTGGGCGAGTCGAGCGACGAGAACGGCCTCACGTCCGGACTCGGCTTCATTCCCGGGCGGGTCCGCCGGCTCGACACGATGGGGTGCGAGCTGCGCATTCCACACGTGGGTTGGAACGAGGTGCGGTTCACGGACGGCGCGCGGCTCTTCGCCGGCATCCCGCAGGGCGTGGATTTCTACTTCGTCCACAGCTTCGCGCTCGATCCCGCGGCCGAGGGCGTGTGCGCCACCGCAAGCTACGGCTCCACCGTGGCCGCGGCGGTGGAGCGCGGGCGCGTGCTTGGCACGCAGTTCCACCCGGAAAAGAGCTCCGCGGCGGGGCGTCAGATCCTGCGCAACTTCCTCGCGGTTCCGTCGGCCTGACATGCTCAAGGTCCGCGTCATTCCGACGCTCCTCTGGAAAGACTTCGGGCTCGTCAAAGGCGTGCGGTTTGACAGCTGGCGGCGGGTCGGCTCGGTGCTTCCGGCGATCAAGGTCTACAACGCGCGCGACGTGGACGAGCTCGTACTGCTGGACATCACGGCGTCATCGGCGAAACGCAGCCCGGACCACGAGTCGGTGACCGACTTCGCCGACGAGTGCAGCGTGCCGTTGACGGTGGGGGGCGGCATCAGCGAGCACGGCCAGATCGTGGCGCTGCTGCGCGCCGGGGCCGACAAGGTGGCGCTGAACACGGCGCTCTTCGAGCGGCCGCAGCTCGTAGACGACGCCGCGCGGCAGTTCGGCGCACAGTGCGTCGTCGCGAGCCTCGACGTGCACCGGGGCGACGGGGACACGTTGCGGTGTCTGAGCTGCTCCGGCACGCGCGACACCGGCCGCGATCCGGTCGCCTGCGCGCGTGAGGTGGTGGATCGCGGGGCCGGCGAGATCCTGCTCACGTCGGTCGATCGCGACGGCACGATGACCGGCTACGACCTCGATCTGATCGGCCGCGTGGCCGCGGCGGTGGCGGTGCCCGTGATCGCGTCCGGCGGCGCTGGCACGTATCAGCACATGGTGGACGCCGTGACGCAGGCGGGGGCGTCGGCGGTCGCCGCCGCGAGCATGTTCCATTTCACCGAGCAGACGCCCGCTGAAGCGAAGGCCGCCATGCACGCCGCCGGCATCCCGGTGCGGCAGGCGTTCGGCGCGGGGAGCATGGCACGCGCATGAACGTCGCCGTGCGCGTCGACGCGTCGGCGGCCATGGGTGCCGGGCACGTCATGCGTTGCCTGAGCCTGGCGGACGGGCTGCGTTCCAGAGGCGCACGGGTGTCGTTCGTCAGCCGCGCACTGCCGGCGCACCTGGCCACCATCGTCGAATCGCGCGGTCACGAGGTGCTCTCGCTCCACGGCTCTGCGGCGGCCGATGCGGCCGATACGGCGCGCGCGCTCGCCGGGTCCCGCTATGACTGGCTGGTCGTCGATCATTACGGCCTCGACGCGCGCTGGGAGACCGCGCTGCGCGCGACCGCGGCGCGTATCGTCGCGATCGACGATCTGGCCGACCGCGCGCATGACTGCGACGTGCTCCTCGATCAGAACCTGCATGCGGACGGCGCGCGGCGGTATGCCGGCCTGGTGCCGCCACACTGCGAGATCCTGGTCGGGCCCCAGTTCGCGCTGCTGCGCTCCGAGTTCCGCGCCGCCCGCGCCGCGAGCGCGGCGCGAGCCGGCGCCGTCCAACGTGTTCTCGTGTCGTTCGGTGGGACCGACCCGACGAACGAGACCGGCAGCGCCATCGACGCGCTTGCCGCCACATGCCCCGCGCTGGCCCAGGTGGACGTCGTCATCGGGGCGGGACATGCCAATCGGACCGCGATCGAGACGGCTTGCCTTCGGCACGGGTACACGTGCCATGTCCAATCCGATCGCATGGCGGAGCTGATGGCCGCCGCGGACCTGGCGATCGGCGCCGGCGGTGTGAGCACATGGGAACGCTGCTGCGTGGGGCTTCCAGCGGTATCGATCGCAGTGGCGCCCAATCAGCTGGACGTTGTGGAGCACGCCGCGCGCCGCGGCCTGGTCTACGCCCTCGACGCGCCGGTGAGTGCGTCGCGTCTCGCCCTGCATCTCCGCGCGGTCGCGGACAACGCGCGGCTGCGGTGCCGCATGTCGCAGGCAGGGTTGGATGCCGTGGACGGTCTTGGCGTCGATCGAGTCGTGGACGCCATGGGGCTCGACGAGATCCAGGTGCGCGAAGCGGTGGCCGACGACGCGCGGCCCCTGTTCGAGTGGCGCAACCACGAGTCGGTGCGGCTGATGTCGCGCCGCCCGGAGGCCGTCGCCTGGGCCGATCACGAGGCGTGGCTGCGGGCCGTCGGCGCCGACGCCAACCGTGTGCTGCTGATCGGCGAGCAGGCGGGCCATCCGGTTGGCGTGGTGCGCTTCGATGTCCACGACGGAGATGCGGAGGTCTCCATCTACCGCGTGCCCGCGTCCACCGAGCGCGGGGTGGGTGCCCGTCTGCTGCGGGCCGCGGAGCGCTGGCTCGCGGCGCGGCGCCCCGACGTCCTGCGGCTCACAGCGGAAGTGCTCGACGACAACGAGCGGTCGCACCGGCTGTTTCAGTCAGCGGGCTATCAGCCACGGTCCTCGACCTACGAGAAGCGGGTGCACGCATGAGCGGCGCCATGCGGATCGGCAACCGGCCCGTGGGCCGCGACGCGAAACCGTTCGTGATCGCGGAGATGTCCGGCAATCACAACCACTCGCTGGAGCGTGCGCTGGCCATCGTGGACGCCGCCGCCGATGCCGGCGTGGACGCCTTGAAGCTGCAGACCTACTCGCCCGACACGATGACGATCGATCTCGACGAGCGCGAGTTCCATATCGCCGATCCGTCGAGCCCGTGGGCGGGTACGTCGCTCTACCGGCTGTACGGCGAGGCCTGCACGCCGTGGGACTGGCACGCGCCGCTCTTCGAGCGCGCCCGTGCGCGCGGCCTCGTCGCGTTCAGCTCGCCGTTCGACGCGTCGGCCGTCGAGTTCCTCGAGTCGCTCGCCGCGCCCTGCTACAAGATCGCGTCGTTCGAGAACACGGACCTGCCGCTCATCCGCCGCGTGGCGGCCACGGGCAAGCCGGTGATCATCTCCACCGGCATGGCGTCGCAGGCGGAGCTCGAGGACACCGTGACCGCGGCGCGCGCCGCGGGCTGCCGCGATCTCGTGCTGCTCAAGTGCACCAGCACGTATCCGGCGCCGCCCGAGCACACGAACCTGGCCACGATTCCGGATCTGCGCGCGCGATTCGGCTGCGAGATCGGCCTTTCGGATCACACGATGGGCACCGAGGTGGCGGTGGCGGCCGTGGCGCTCGGCGCGACCGTGATTGAAAAGCATCTGACGCTCGCCCGTGCCGACGGCGGCGTGGACAGCACGTTCTCGATGGAGCCGCCGGAAATGGCGCGGCTCGTCACGGAGTCGGCGCGTGCCTGGCAGGCCATCGGGCGGGTGAACTACGGCCCGACCGACGCCGAGAAGCCCTCGCTCCAATTCCGGCGTTCGCTCTACATCGTGAAAGCGCTGGCGCAGGGCGAGCTGATCACATCCGAGCACGTGCGCGCGATCCGGCCTGGGCTCGGTCTGCCGCCGAAGCATCTCGACGCCGTGATCGGACGTCGCGCCGCGATCGCGATCGCGCGCGGGACGCCGCTCGACTGGAACCTTCTCGCCTGACGTGATCGCCATCCGCCTGCAGGACGTCGGCCGCTATTTCGGCCCGCGAGTCGAGATCGAGGGTCCCGAGCGGCCGCGCGAGTCGTTCGCCACCCTGATGCGCATCGCCGGTTTCAATGCGCCGCCGGTGACCGAGAACGAGAACGTTCAGCGCACGATCGCCGCGACGGGGCACGTGTTGCGCGACATCACGCTCGAGATCGAACAGGGGAGCGTCGTATGCCTGGCGGGACCATCGGGAGCGGGCAAGAGCGTCCTGCTGCAGATCCTGGCCGGGATGACGGCGCCCACGAGCGGCCGCGTCGAGATGTATGGGCCGGTCCGCAGCTGCGTCTCGCTGGGATCGAACGTCGACGAGCGCCAGACGGCGCTCGAGAACATCCGGTCGTCCGAGGAGTTCAAGCAGCTGCCAGCGGCCGACGGCGAGCGCTATCTCGCCGAGGTGATCGACTTCGCCGAGCTCCGGGGCTTCGAGGAGTCGCCGCTGCGCACGTATTCCACCGGCATGTCGATGCGGCTCAGCGCTGCGATGGCGCTGTGCGGCCGCCCGTCGATCGTGCTGATCGACGACGTCCTCACGGTCGGCGACATCGGCTTCCAGGCCAAGTGTGTCGACCGGGTCCACGAGCTGAGAGAGCTGGGATGCACGCTGGTGGTGGCGTTCAGCGACGAGGCGCTGGTCCACGATATCGCCACCAGGGTCGTGACGCTCGGCGGGGGCCACGTCGTGAGCGACCTGCCTGGACCGCAGTGGCGGCAGGTGCGCGAGGCAAGCAGCGCGGCCGACGTCGAGTGGCAGGTGCTCCGGAGTCTCCCCGAGGACGACGTGATGCGCGTCGTCTCGATCGACGTCGAGGCGGGTGAAACGGCAGACACGTCGTTCATGGACGTGTCGCTGGGGCTCGAGGCGAAAGCAGCGCCCGTACGCTGCCGTCCGACGGTGTTCGTGATGCGTGGCAAGACGGTGGTGTTTCGCACGATCTTCCCGGAGTTTCTGGAGATCGACCGCCCGCACGCGTTTGCGAGCCGCGTCCGCATCCCCACGTCGCTGCTGTCGAACGGCAGCTACACGCTGACGATCAACATCGTGACGCTGCAAGGGTCCCTCGCGTTTTCGATCAAGTCGGAGGACGCGATCACGCTCACCGTGCAACGCCGGGAACTGGCAACCGGCAGCGGCGATCCGGTACTCGCGCTGCGGTTGCCGATCGGCGTCGAACGCCTGGCGGAGGTGACGGCGTGAGCGAGGCTCGCGTGTCGGTGCGCGGCCTTTCCAAAGTGTTTCCTCGCCACAGCGCGCGCCGTCGAAAGGGGATCTCCCTCGAGGGCGCCGCCTTGCTGAAGCACCTCCTGCTCCAAACGCTGAAGCCGGCCGCGCGGCGAGAGGTGCCCGTTCGCGGCGACGCACGATTTCTCTGGGCCCTCGACGAGATCGATCTCGATGTCCCGCCGGGCGAAGTGCTCGGAATCATCGGACGCAACGGCGCGGGGAAGAGCACGCTGCTCAAGATCCTTGCCCGCGTGCTGCACCCCACTTCGGGGCGGTCCACCATCCGCGGCCGCGTTGCGTCGATGCTGGAGCTCGGCATCGGGTTCGCTCCCGAGCTCACCGTCCGCCAGAACCTGCAGGTGCAGGGACACCTCGCCGGCGTCCCGGCCAGACGCATCGCCGAAGCCGAGGACGGCATCCTGGACTTCGCCCGGCTCGCCGAGTATCGCGACGTCCCCCTGCTCGACTGCCCGAGCGGCAGCTCCGTGCAGCTGGGGTTTGCCGCGATGATCGGCTTCGGTGTCGAGGTGGTGCTCGCTGACGAAGTGCTGGCGGTCGGCGACACGGCCTTTCGTCATGCGTGCGAGGCACGCGTGCGCGCCGCGGCCGACTCGGGCGAATCCGTGCTGTTCGTGTCGCACGACATGGCCGCGATCAGGCGCATCTGCACCCGCGTGCTGTGGATCGACAAGGGGCGCATCGCCCGAATCGGCCCGACCGACGAAGTCGTGGACGAGTACACCAACCAGCTGCTCGCCGGACGGCTGCTGCCGCCGCTGACGGGGGAAGGCCTTGCGGCCAGCTGCGCGCTGCTCGACGTACGCCTGCTCGATGACGAGCGCGAGCCGGTTGGAGCGCTCCAACTCACCGAACCTGGATTTCTGGACTGTCTGGTGCGGCTGTCGCGCCCCGACGTATCGGCCACCGTCGAGATCGAACTGTGGCAGGGCAAGCACCACGTGCTGTCGGCGTCGAGCCGGCCGATCACCGCGCGCGTCCCGGCGACCTACAGTGCCGGCGTCCGTATCCCCGCGGACTTCCTCAACGAGCAGCAGTACCAGGCGCGGTTTCGTGTCACGCCCTCGGCGCAGCAGGATGGCGCTCCCGCGGCGGTGCCGGTGGAAGAGCGGCTCGACTTCTCGGCGATGAACCCGAATCCGGGCGCGTCCGTGTGGAACGACTGGCGATGGGGCCGTCCCGGCTTGATCAGCCCTCGGCTCACGTGGACCGTGGAAAACAAGGGGCTCGAGTAGTGGCCAAGGATCCGGGCGTGAAGGCCGCCAAGAAAGCGAAGGCCGCCTCGCAGGCCGCGAAGGCGTCCACGCCGCAGCCGTGGTACCTCCGTCATCGGCTGTTGAAGTCGGTCTACAAGACGCAGAAACAGTGGCGGCGCTCGCTCGGGGATGGCCTCGACCGGGTCTATTACCGCTGGAACGTGCGGCAGGCGCATACCCGGCTGCACCAGCAGCTGGGCGCCGTCGATGGCTCGTACGACACCTACCTGCGAGAACAGCTCGAGGAGACGCTGCGCAAGAAACGCCTGTTCGGGCGTGTCCGGTTCGACGTCGTGCCGCTCGTCGACATGCTCGCCTCGAAGCACGACTTCCGCGGACAGGCGGTGCTGTGCGTCGGGGCGCGTCAGGATGACGAGATCCGCTACTTCCGTACCCGCGGCGCCGGCCGCGTGCTCGGCATCGACCTCTACGACGCGCCGCCGGACATCGTGACGATGGACATGCACGACCTCAAGTTCGGCGACGGCGAATTCGACGTCGTCTACAGCCGTCACTCGTTCGAGCACGCCTACGACAAACGCAAGGCGGGGCTGGAATTCGTGCGCGTGCTCAAGCCTGGCGGCGTCGTGGTCATCGAAGTCCCCGGCAAAGTGAAGGGTGGCGGCGACTACAACCTGTTCAACGGCTTCGACGACGTGCTCGAGGCGTTCACGCCGCACGTGGGTGAGTTCCTGTGGCAGGAATACTCACGCAAGGAAGAGAACACCGACAAGATGGACATCATCCGCCTCATGTTCCGCGTCAGGAAGCCGTGATGGAACCGGTCACCCTCACCGACGGCGCGCACGAATACAAGTTCGTCTGCCACACGCAGAAGGAGCGCAATCGCGCCAGCCGGCTGTTCGACAAGGAGAAGGGCACCATCGAGTGGCTCACGCGCGATCTGCGCCCTGACGACGTGTTCTACGACGTCGGCGCCAACATCGGCACCTTCACCATCTTTGCCGGACGGCGGCTGGGCGACGGCGGGCGCATCATCGCGTTCGAACCCCACATTCCCAACGCCAACAGCCTGATCGAGAACATCTTCCTGAACGGGCTCGAGAAGAAGGTGCGGCTCGTCACCGCGGCGCTGACCGACCGCGTCGGCTACAACCAGTTCAACTACCACTCGATGTATGCGGGCGCGTCCACCAGCCAGTACGGCCGGCACTCGTACGAGGGGCAGTCGTTCGACCCGCTCTTCGTCGAGTTGAAACACGGCTGCACGATCGACGGGCTGGTTGGCGCGAACGTCATCGAGCCGCCCGACCTCGTCAAGATCGACGTCGACGGACTGGATTTCGAAGTGCTGGCCGGCATGCGCGGCGTGCTGGCGTCAGCCGGGCGCCCGCGCGCCGTGCAGATCGAGCTGGGCACCGAGTCCACGCCGAAGATCATGGAGTTGTGCCGGCAGCTCGGCTACGAGCTGCGTGAGCGGCACTGGACGCAGGCCGGCCTCGACTTCATCGCGCAGGGCAACGTTCCCGAGGAGTACCCACACTATGGCATCTTCTACCACCCAGACGTCGCCTGATACGGCTGGCGCCGCCGAGCTCGTCAAGCTCCGCAAGTTTCCGCACCTCGATCGGCTGAACGCGATGCCGTCCGACCGCGCGCGTGAGATCTGCGCGCGGGCGATGAACAACCCGCACACGTTCCTCGTGCTCAACCGGCGGTACATCGCGGCGGCCCGTAAGCACGCGGCGCCGCCCCTCAGCGAGGCCGGCCGCCGCGTGGCGCAGGATCTGGCGGCCAACGGCATCGCTTTCGCCTCGTTCGACGAGTTCTTTCCTGCCGCTTTCTTCTCGACAATCAGCGACCGGTTCCACGGCTACCTCGCCGAGTTCCAGCGCACGGCCGTGCCGGGCAAAGAGAAGGGCAAGGGCGTGTTCCTCGACACCATCCACAAGGCGCACACCTTCGTGCCCTCGGATGCCGTGTCGACGTATCTGGCGGATCCCGGCATCGCGGCCGTGGCCGCCCAGTACATGGGCATGGTGCCGCGATTCGTGGGGAGCTCGTTCTGGCGGACGCGTCCCGCGACCGGCAGCGATCGCCTGTATTCGCAGCTCTGGCACCGCGACTACAACGACCGCATGCTGGTGAAGGTGTTCCTCTACATCACGGACGTCGGCGAGCGCGAAGGGTATTTCGAATTCCTCACCGGCTCGCACGAAAGCGGGGCGCTCGGCGCCGAGTTCGACCGCATCGGTCCGGACGGATTCCGCGCCTATCCCGAGGCCGCGGCGCTCGAGCCTCGCGTCGCGGCGCTGCCGGTCTACCGCCTGGACGAGGTGCCCGTGGAGCGCCGGTCGGGCGAGGCGGCGCCGTGGCACCGGACCCCGGCGGTCGTGCGCGCCATCGCGCCGCGCGCCACGCTGATCTTCGCCGACACCTACGGACTCCACCGGGGCGGATATGTGCACGAGGGGCATCGCGACATGGTGATGACCACCTACTCGACGAATTTCAACGTGCACAAGCCGCACTTCTCCGTGTCACGCGCGTTTGCCGACTCGCTCTCGCCGTTCATGCGCACGTCCTTTGGCATTGCCTGACGATACCCACGCTCCCGCGTCGGCGCTCGATGCGTTGATGCGAGATCGCAGCGTCGTGCTCGTGTTCCTCCCGAACACGAACGAGCTGCAGCGCTTCGTGTGGTCGCGCGCGTTTGCGGGCCTCGAGCACGACTACCGGCTGCACTACGTGCTGCCATCGGTGGAAGCGGAGAAAATGCTGGCCGCCGCGGACGGTGCGTTCACGTCCGCGACGTCGACTGTCATCGACGTGCCGCCCGAACGGTTCAAGACGTGGCAGGAGATCTTCCAGGCGGCGTGCATCCACTACCAGCAGGTGTCGCCGTCGTTCGCGCTGCGCGCCGGCCTGACACCCGATCCGGAGTGGCGGCGCTTCCTTGCGATGGACGGTGACGACCGCGCGCCGATGGACGCCGCGTTCGACGCCGCGGCCGACGCCGCGCTCGCCGGTCTGGCGCCGCTGCCGGTCATCACCGAACTGCTCGAGCGTCTGAACCCGCTCTTCTGCATCGTGCCGACGTCGCTTCTCGACCTGATGTGCAACGACGTCGTGTGGGCCTGCAACGCCGCCAACGTGCCGACCCTGCTGCTGCAGAGCGGTTGGGACAACATGTCGAGCAAGGGGCTGCTCGCGATGCGTCCGTCGTTCGTCGGCTGCTGGGGGCCGCAGTCGCGCGAGCACGCCAAGGTCATCCAGCGTCTCAGCCCCAAGTCGGTCGAGCTGCTCGGCGCGCCGCACTACGAGCAGCTGAAGCCGGCTACGCCGGAGGAGGTGCGGCAGCTGCGGTCTGAGCTTGGCGTCGCCGAAGGCGAGCGCCTGATCCTCTTCGGCGGCTCGTTCCGCCAGTTCGACGAGACGCGCACGCTCAACCGGATCGAACGCGCCATCTCCAGCGGCAAGCTTCCTGCCGTCAAGGTGGTGTACCGGCCGCACCCGTGGCGCGCCGCGCGGCAGCACGAAGACAGCTTCTTCGCGCGCACCTGGCAGCACGTCGTCTTCGACCCGGACATGCGCGAACGTTATGTGCGCGAACAGGAGGAGGCCGGCTTCATCAAGCGCAACGTGCCGATGTTCGACATGGTGTATCTGTCGCGCCTGCTGTCGGCGGCCGACGCGGTGATCTCGCCGATGTCCACGCTGCTCGTCGAGTCGCTGCTGCTTGGGAAGCCCACGATGGCGATCGCCTTCAGCGACGGGAAGCACAGCTACGACCCGAGCGTGACCGCCCAGATGACCCATTTTGCCGATTTGAAGACGTCGTCGGCGCTCATCTGGTGCGATGACGAGAACCGGCTGATCAAGGAGTGCGTCCGGCTCCTGCGCAAGGCGCCGGAGTCACGTGCCGGGGCGCGCCACCGTCTCCTCCGCACGATCGTCACGACGGGTCCCGGCAGCTACGCCGAGCGTCTGGCCGATTTCTGCCGCAGCAGACTAGAACCGCGTGGGCGAAAGCAGCGGGTGGAGCGAGCCGCGGCGAGCCGCGGCACCATTTCGCACGCCTACGGCGCGCATCTGATCGCGCGCGCCTATTGCGGTCTCGACGATCCGGAACTGGCGGTGCCCGACTACTGGATGCACGGCTGGATCCCGTCGTACCACAACGTGCACCCGGCGCTGATTGCGCTCCACAAGAAGGAAGGGCAGCACGAGGCCTACGACTATCACGCCCAGATCCGCGAGGAGAAGGCGGACACGATGCAGTGGGTGAGCCGGGAGGACCAGGCGGAGTTCCTGCGCCGCCATGGCTACGCCCGCGTCAAGGCGATCGGGCTGCCGATCACCTACCTGCCGGCCTGCGACGCCCCGCGCGAACCCGGCTCGCTGCTCGTGCTGCCGCCGCACAGTCACAAGAACCACGGCGGCGACGATCCGCTCGCCGAGCGGTACGCCGACATGATAGCCGCCCTGCGCCCGCGCTTCTCGCGCATCGTGGTCGGCGTCCACGAAGACGATCGCGCGAAGGGACAATGGGTCGACTCGTTCTGGCGGCGCGGGATCGACGTGTTCGTGACCACCGATCAATCGGACAGGAACACGCTGGTGCGGCTGCAGCGTCTGCTGTCGTCGTTCGAATACGTGACGACGAACGGCTACGGGTCGCACATCGCGCTGGCGGCGTACTGCGGCGCCAAGGTGTCGATCTACGGCCCCTTCGCCGAGTTCCCGTTCGATCGGATGAAGGCCACCCACGCGGTCAAGATGTTTCCGGAGCTGGTGCAGGAGGCGTACGAGCTCTGTACCGAGAAGGCGCTCCGGCAGCATTACCCGTTCCTCTTCGTCGAGCCGGACCGCGCAGTGGTTCGCCGCGACTGGGCGGCGCGCGAAGTCGGCGAGCCGTCCCGCGTCAGCCCCTCGGAGCTGCGGCGACTGTTCGGGTGGGAATCGACAGGCCGCTCGACGCGCGCCGCTCGGACACGCCGCGCGCCGCTCGTGCTGTTTGCAACCGCGCACGCGGGCTTCGTCCGCAACTTCGAGGGGGTGATCGCCGGGCTCCTCGACGCCGGCGTGAACGTCCACGTTCAGCTGTCGAAGGCGCATCACACGATTTCGATGCACGACTACCCGCTGGCGTCGGTGCCCGGCGGCGGGCAGCTGACGCACGCGACGAATCAGCTCAACGGCGGCGCCGATCCGCGCCCGAACATCGATCGCATCCGCGTGATTCGCGATCTGATTCTGTATTCGCGTTCCCAGTACGACGCGGCCATCGACCTGCGCGAGCGGTTCACCGATCTGCAGAAAAAGAGCGCGCTGCCGGTTGCCGCTCAAGCGTTGCTCGCCCGCCTGTTGCGGCGCGCACCCGCCTCAATCCTCGATCGGCTCGACCGGCTCCTGCAGTCGTGGGACGAGGCGTCCGCGCCGGTTACGGCGGCCGAACAGTTGATCCGCCAGCTCCGGCCGGACTATGTGGTGGCGACACCGGTCGTCAACTTCCGCGCGAGAGAAGTCGACGTGCTGAAGGCGGCGCAGCGGCACGGCGTGCCTACCCTGCTGCCGGTCGCGAGCTGGGACAATCTGACC
>Ga0315912_10003287_pt1 | contig 16195 bp, 15 predicted proteins | sample VfabasoilMG_FD_204469 | JGI IMG/M metagenome (GOLD analysis project Ga0315912, IMG submission 204469) | Garden soil microbial communities collected in Santa Monica, California, United States - V. faba soil | ecosystem: Environmental > Terrestrial > Soil > Garden | place: USA: California... | reverse complement strand
GCCAGCGGGTTGGGCTCGTTGATGACGCTGCATGCCACCGACCGGCCGCTGCGCAACGCAGCCGACCTGGCCGGCAGCGACCCGCGCATCAAGGACCTGCTGTATTTCGCGCTGCTGGAGCGCGGCATCTATATGGCGCGGCGCGGCATGGTGGCGCTGTCGCTGCCCTTCGGCGATGCCGAGGTCGATCGGTTCGCTGCCGCGCTGGACGACGCGCTGGCGCAGCATCAGGCCGCGCTGCCGGCGTCCAGCTGATCGACATAGGCGCTGCCCAGCCGCGGCGCGTGCTGCAGGCCCAGGCGCATCATCCAGCCGTCGGCGATGGCGCGGCCCTCGTCGTCGGACTGGCCCTCGCGCAGCACCACTTCCAGCTCGACGAAGTCGCCCAGGCCTTCGACACGGTCGAGGTGCAGCCGCGTCTGCCCGAGCCTGAGCAGCCAGCGCCGCTTGCGTACGCGGCCGCGCACGCCGCAGCCGCGCGCCAGCGCCTCGCGCAGCGCCGCGGCGTCGGCCACCGGCACGCGCACGTAGTCGGACGCCCGCGCTGCGGTGCCGTCACCACGGTGGTAGTGGATCAGCTCGGCGCTGCCATCGGCAAACTGGCGCAGCTTGAGCCGGCCGTGGGCGGCGTGGAAGAAGGTGTCGTCCTGCTCGATCAGTTCGGGCTCGCCGTCGGCCAGCGTACGCGTCTGCGACAACAACGCCTCGATGCCGTCGATGCGGGCCTTGATCTCGATGTTGCGCGGCATGGCCGCAGTCTACGGTCGGGTGTCGGACAATGGCGCCAGGAGAGTGCGCCCGTGACCGAGCCCGCAAAGTTCTTCGACCTGTACCGCCAGGGCTTCGCCCGCGTGGCCGTGGCGGTGCCGCGCTGCCGCGTCGCCGACCCGGCCTTCAATGCCGAGCAGAGCATCGCGCTGCTGCAGCAAGCCGCACAGCAGGGGGCGGCGCTGGTCGCCTTTCCCGAGCTGGGGCTGTCGGCCTACAGCTGCGACGACCTGTTCCACCAGCGCGCGCTGCTCGACGGCTGCGAAGCGGCGCTGGCACGCATCGTCGCCGCCAGCGAAGACCTGGCGACGGTGGCGGTGGTCGGGCTGCCGCTGCGCGTGGACCATTCGCTGTTCAACTGCGCCGCGGTCGTGCACCGCGGCCGGCTGCTGGGCATCGTGCCCAAGACCTACCTGCCGAACTACGGCGAGTTCTACGAGGCGCGCCAGTTCAACCCGGCCGACCATGCGCAGAGCACGCAGCTGCGGCTGCTGGGCCAGGATGTGCCCTTCGGCGCCGAGCTGCTGTTCGAGGCGCAGGATCTGCCGGGCCTCGTCTTCCACGCCGAGATCTGCGAGGACCTGTGGGTGCCGATCCCGCCCTCGTCCTATGCGGCGCTGGCCGGTGCCACGCTGCTGCTCAACCTGTCGGCATCGAACGTGACCGTTGGCAAGTCGGCCTACCGCCACGCGCTGGCGGCCTCGCAGTCGGCGCGCTGCCTGGCGGCCTACCTATACTCGTCGGCGGGCCAGGGCGAGTCGACCACCGACCTGGCCTGGGACGGCCAGTCGCTGATCTGCGAGAACGGCCAGCTGCTGGCCGAATCGGCGCGCTTTGCGTCGGACTCGCACCTGATCACCGCCGATGTCGACCTGGAGCGGCTGACGCGCGAACGCCTGCGCCAGACCAGCTTCGGCCAGTCGGCCGCGCGCCATGCCGACCGGCTGGCGCAGTTCCGGCGCGTGCCGCTGACTCTCGGCCTGAGCGGCCCGGTGCGGCTGCAGCGCCGCGTCGAACGCTATCCCTACGTGCCGGCCGACCGCGCGCAGCGCGACGACCGCTGCCACGAGGTCTACAGCATCCAGGTGCAGGGCCTGACGCAGCGGCTGCGCGCCAGCGGCATCCGAAGGCTGGTGATCGGCATCTCCGGCGGGCTGGATTCGACGCATGCGCTGCTGGTGTGCGCGCGCGCGATGGACGCCCTGGGCCTGCCGCGCAGCCACATCATCGGCGTGACCATGCCGGGTTTTGCCACCGGCACGCGCACCCTCGACCAGGCCTTGCGGCTGATGCGCGCGGTCGGCTGCGAGGCGCGGCAGATCGACATCCGCCCCAGCTGCACGCAGATGCTGAAGGACCTCGGCCACCCCTATGCCGAGGGCAAGGCGCAATACGACATCACCTTCGAGAACGTGCAGGCCGGCGAGCGCACCAGCCACCTGTTCCGGCTGGCCAACTTCAACGATGCGCTGGTCGTCGGCACCGGCGACCTGAGCGAGCTGGCGCTGGGCTGGAGCACCTACGGCGTGGGCGACCACATGTCGCACTACAACGTCAATGCCAGCGTGCCGAAGACGCTGATCAAGCACTTGGTGCGCTGGGTCGCGGAAAGCGCGGACCGGCTGGTGCCCGATGCACAGGTGCTGCTGGACATCCTGGACACCGAGATCAGCCCCGAGCTGGTGCCGGGAGATGCCGCCAGCCAGCCCGGCCAGAGCACCGAAAGCCAGATTGGCCCCTACGACCTGCACGACTTCTTCCTGTACCACGTGCTGCGCTTCGGCTTCGCACCGTCGAAGGTGGCCTATCTGGCGCATGCCGCCTGGCACGATGCCGCCGCCGGCGCCTGGCCCGAAGGCGCGCACGTGCCGCGCCAGGCCTACGACCTGGCGGCCATCAAGCGCCACCTGCGCAGCTTCGTCTGGCGCTTCTTCAAGACCAGTCAGTTCAAGCGCTCATGCGTGCCGAACGCGCCCAAGGTGGGCTCGGGCGGATCGCTGTCGCCGCGCGGCGACTGGCGCGCGCCCAGCGATGGCGAGGCGGCCGTATGGCTGGCCGAACTCGACTGCGTTCCAGACATCCAGACGGGATCGACTTGATCCCGATCACGGTAGAGCCGTTTCGGCACACTGCATACATGCGGCCACGGCGGCCCGTGCCGCCGCGACTGCGGTCATCGACGCGCTGTCCGCCAGACCCGATTCGCCTGCAGCGCCCGCACCTGCTCCCGAAGCCAGGCCTGCGCCGGCTGCCTGGAGAGAAAGGCCCGCCGTATCGTGCCCGAGACCGCAGCGGCCTGGGCCACGCCTTCGTAGACGCTGAACTGTTCGGGCGAGACCACCACCGCCACCGGTACCGAGCGCAGCGAGGGCGGCACATAGCCGTAGTGCTTGGGGTCGATTGGCGGCAAGGCGACCAGGGCCTTCTCCACCGTGCACAGCACCCCGGGCGAGGCGTGGTCAGCCCCGGCGCGCAGCAGCAACGCACTCAAAGCCCCTGCGTTGGCCGGCACCAGCAGGCCGCCGATGCTGGCGTTCACCATGCCGTCGTCATCGATGTCGAAGCTCGCCATGCAGGCGCCGTAGTCGATCCGTTTCATGGGTTCTCTTTGACCACCGCCATGTCGATCCCGTGCGACAGCGTCGCCGCCAGAATGTGTCCATCAACCGCGGGCGCGAAACCACAAGATTGATGACATTCGCGCCACGTCTTCAAGGCAACTGCAGGCCCAGTTCCTGCAACCGCGGCAGCCAGCGTGCCGCGGCCGCGGGCTCGTCCAGCGCGGCGTCGGCATCGATGATCAGCAGGCCCTCGCGCTCGTCGTCCTGCAGCGGCTGCGCGTGCAACAGCTGGGATTCGAGCACCGCCAGGTCGGCATCCGAGGCATCGTCGTCGCGATGCACGCGCCGGCGCACGCGCTCGCGCAAGGTGTCGGGTCGGGCTTCGAAGTGCAGGATGGCAAAGCGGGCACCCAGGCTCGAAGCCAGCGCGCGTGCCTGCAGCCGCGGCTCGCGCGCCAGAAAGGTGGCATCGAGAATCACCGGGTAGCCGTCGTGCAGCGCCAACGCCGCCAGCTCGAACAGCCGTGCGTATGAGGCCCGGCTGGCGGCGTCTGAATAGAGCAGCGCCCGGCGCGTGGCATCGCTGCGCTGCAGCGCGTCCATCCCGAACAGCCGCTTGCGCTGCACATCGGCCCTGAAGCGGATCGCACCGCAGGCCTCGAGCAGGCCCTGCGTGGCCGCGGTCTTGCCGCTGCCCGAGAAACCGTGCGTCAGCATCAGCACCGGCGTCGGCCGCCGGCTGCTTTGCAGCGCCGCCTGCAGGTAGTGGTGCAGCAACTGGCGGGCTTCAGCGTCGGCATGAGCCAGCTGCGCCGCACGCAGCGCTGCGACCTTGGCGCGCACCAGCGCGCGGTGCGCGGCGTAGTAGCGCAGCACGCGCAGGCCCTCGGCGTCGCCGCTGCGCTCGACATAGGCATTGACGAAGCGGTGCGACAGGGCATCGAGGCCGTGCGAGCGCAGGTCCATCGCGATGAAGGCCACGTCGCTGTAGACATCGGTCCAGCGCAGGTCGGCGCTGAATTCCAGGCAGTCGAAGAGCACCGGCCGGCCCTCCAGCTGCGTGACATTGCCCAGGTGCAGGTCGCCATGGCATTCACGCACACGGCCGGCGGCGCGGCGCTGTGCGAAGACCGCCTGCAGCGTGTCGAAGGCCTGCTGCTCCCAGTCGCGCAGCTGCTGCAGCATGCTGCGTTGCGCGCCATCCCGGCACAGCGTGCCCAGCACCTGCAGGTTCTCCGACATCGGAGCGCGCACATGGGGCGGCGTGCCATAGGCACTGTCGCCGCCGGCCACCGCGGCCGCCTCGTGCAATGCACACAGCGGCTCGACCAGAGCATCGATCTGGGCCGTGCCCAGCTCGCCGCGTGCCGCCAGCCGATCCCACAGCCCGTCTTGCGCGAAGGCGCGCATGTGCAATACCCAGTCGATGACCGCGGCATTGCCGCCGAGCATCGGCTGCTCGGGCGTGCCGGTGAGCGGCAGCACCTCCAGGTACAGCTGCGGCGCGGTGCGGCGGTTCAGCCGCAACTCCTCCTCGCAGTAGAAGCGGCGCTGTGCCAGCGTGCGGAAATCGGCGAAGCCCAGGTCCAGTGCCTTCTTGATCTTCCAGGCCTGCGCACCGGCCAGCAGCACGTAGGAGATGTGGGTTTCGATCAGTTCTGCGCCTAGCGATCGGCACAGTGCGTCGACCATGCCACGCTGCGTGTCGTCGGGCTCAGCCATCCCAGCGCGCCGTCGTCAGCTCGGCGATGAAGCGCGGCAGTTCGCTGTCCGGCAGATGGTCGATCCCGGCCGCGCCGGCGCGGCCGCCACCACCGAAACGGCAGCAGAACCCGTCGGCGCCACCGGGCGCGGCCTGCGGCGCGCGCAGGCTGACGACGTGACCGCCGCGCCGGTGGGCCAGCAGCACCGCATGGGCCTGTGCCGGTTCGCTCGCCGCCAGCGTGTTGGCAAAGCTGCCGATGACCCGCCGCGCCCATGCCGCATCAGGCAGGCACACCCAGCGCGCGCCGCGGCCCGCCGCATGCTGCGGCTGGGCCAGCGCCTGCTGCAGGTCGGCCTGGCGCAGCGCATCGAGCTCGGCGCCGATGCCGTCGTGGCGCAGCAGCTCCAGCGGGTGCGCATGGCGCGCCAGCCGCGCATACAGCCGCTGCGGCGCGATATGCTGGTCGCTGGCGTCGTCGCCGTAGGCGTTGTAGTTGATGCCCTCGCCCAGCAGGCGCAGTTGCCGACGTTCGTGCTCGTCCAGGCCGAGGCCGGCGGCCAGCGCATCGGCCACCGCGCCCAGGTTGTCGCCGTAGGCGCCGACCAGCGCCCAGGCGCGGAAGCGGCCATCGAGCAGCCGGTCCATCAGCAGGCTGGTGCACACGCGCGCATCGACATCGATGCAGGCCTGCAGCGCCGCATGCGGCGGCACCTGGTCGACCTTGTGGTGGTCGACGTAGCGCACCTGCACGCCGGCGTCGAGCAGCCGCAGCAGCGCGGCGTGATTGCGCTGCATCGACAGGTCGCACACCAGCACTTCGTCGCCGGGTTCGGCCGGGACCGTCTGCAGCAAGGCCAGTTCGCGCTTCAGGCCGGTCACCAGCGTGGCCGGCGCCGGGTGCGCCAGCCGCCACTGCAGCACCGCGCACAGCCCGTCCGCATCGCCGTTGCAGACATCGAAGCGGCGCATGCCGCCTATCACTCGCGTTCGATGCGCGTCGGCGCCTGGCCTTCGGCCGGCGCGCCGCTGTCGGGGTCGATCCAGTCGGCCATGCCGAGCTCGCTTTCGGCCTCGGCCAGCGTCTCGCCCGGCGTCCAGCCGGCGGCATCACCCGAATCCATGTCGGCCAGGGCCTCGGCATAGGTGTCGAAGGGGCCGATCTCCTGCTTGCCGTCGATGGCCTGCCAGTAGTAGCCGTCGGGGCGCGACGAGATGCGCTCGCCGAGGTCGCTGGTGTCCAGCACTTCGTCATCGGCGTCCTGCACGGGCGGCACGGCGGCAGCGGCAGGCTTGCTGGCGGCCTTGCGGGGGGTCTTGCGGCGCTGCGTCATGGTGGGCTCCGGAATGTCTTCCTGGTCGTGTTCGGCAAGACTAGCGCGAAGAGCTCAGCGCGTCGCGCACGAAATCGAGCCGGTCCTGGCCGAAGAACATCTGCGCGCCGACGAACATCGTCGGCGCGCCGAACACACCGCGCGCCACCGCTTCCTCGGTGTTGGCGACCAGCCGCGCCTTGACCTCGGGATCGTTGACCAGCGCCAGCAGCGCTTCGACATCGAAGCGGGCGCGCTGCAGCACCTGGGCCAGCACGGCCGGGTCGCCCATGTTGCACGGCGCCTCCCACATGGCGCGGTAGACGGTGTCCACGTAGCGCTCGAACTCGGCCGGCTGGCGCAGCTGCAGACCCGCCGCGCCGCGCATCAGCGTCAGCGTGTTGATCGGGAAATGCGGGTTCATCGCCAGCGGCACGGCGTAGCGCTGCGCCCAGCGCGCCATGTCCTGGTTCATCCAGCGGCCCTTGGCCGGCACCATCGCCGGGCTGGCGTTGCCGGTGGCCTTGAAGACGCCGCCCAGCAGCATCGGCCGCCACAGCAGCTGCGCGCCGGCCTGCGCCGCCAGCTTGGGTAGCTGGGTCCAGGCCAGGTACGAGGTCGGGCTGCCGAAATCGAAGAAGAACTCCACGGTCTTGGGCATCGGAGGGTCTGCGGCGTCTTGTGCGGGGCGTCAAGTATGAGCCCCCGGATAATCGCCGCCGTGGACAAGCAGCGCATCGTGGTGGGTCTTTCGGGCGGCGTCGATTCGGCCGTCAGCGCCTGGCTGCTCAAGCGCGCCGGGCACGAGGTCGTGGGCCTGTTCATGAAGAACTGGGAAGGCGACGACGACGATGCCTACTGCAGCGCCAACGTCGATTTCGTCGACGCCGCCGCGGTGGCCGACGTGCTGGGCATCGAGATCGAGCACGTCAACTTCGCCGCCGAATACCGCGAGCGCGTGTTCGCCGAGTTCCTGCGCGAGTACCGCGCCGGGCGCACGCCCAACCCCGACGTGCTGTGCAATGCCGAGATCAAGTTCAAGGCCTTCCTCGACCACGCGCTGCGCCTGGGTGCCGAGGCCATCGCCACCGGCCACTATGCGCGCGTGCGCCAGCGCGAGGGCCGCTTCGAACTGCTGAAGGGGCTGGACCCGCTGAAGGACCAGAGCTACTTTCTGCACCGGCTGAACCAGGCGCAGCTGGCGCGCACGCGCTTTCCGGTGGGCGAGCTGCCCAAGACCGAGGTGCGGCGCATCGCCGCCGAGATCGGGCTGCCCAATGCACAGAAGAAGGACTCCACCGGCATCTGCTTCATCGGCGAGCGGCCCTTTCGCGAGTTCCTGAACCGCTGGCTGAGCCACGAGCCGGGGCCGATCCGCGACGAGCGCGGGCGCACCGTCGGGCGCCATGTGGGGCTGAGCTTCTACACCCTGGGCCAGCGCCAGGGCCTGGGCATCGGCGGCCTGAAGGAGCGCGGCGCGGCGCGCGGCGGCGCCGAACACGCGCCCTGGTACGTGGCCGGCAAGGACCTGCAGCACAACGTGCTGCAGGTGGTGCAGGGCCATGACCATGCGGCGTTGCAGTCGCGCAGGCTGTGGGCCGAGGACTGCAGCTGGATCGCCGGCAGCGCGCCGGCAGCGGGGCGCTATGGCGCCAAGTCGCGCTACCGCCAGGCCGACGCGCCCTGTTCGCTGGCACTGCCGGCCGAAGGCGGCTTCAGGCTGGATTTCGACGCGCCGCAATGGGCCGTCACGCCGGGCCAATCGGCCGTGCTCTACGACGGCGAGGTCTGCCGCGGCGGCGGCGTCATCCAGCGCGCAGAGCGCTGGGCCGCGGCCGAGCGTTCACAGGCGTGCGAGCCAGTCGATCAGTAGTGCGTTCACCTGCTGCGGCCGCTCCCAAGTGAGCATGTGCCCACATTCGTCGATCAGTTCGAACCGTGCGCCGGGAATCAGCGAGGCCATCTCCTGCCCATCATGGCCAGTAGCGCGGCGCCAGCGCCTTGGCGTGTCGGGGGTCGAAGGCAAGGGCGTGTGCACCTCGCTCACCCGCACCGGGCGCTGCGCTGCCAGCGCAGCCATCTGATCGCGCCACAGTTCGGCGTCACAAGCCAAACCGGGAAGCAGGGAGATGGGCCGCATCGCCAGCAGTCTGCCAGACACAGCGGCTATGCTGCCGGACCTTGTCGTGGTGGAGCGCCTGTCTTGCGCCGTCTGTGGTCCCTGTTCCTGTGCATGATGCTGGCGGCATGGGCACCGGCGTCGCTGGCCAACGTGGTGCGCACCGACCATGTCACCGCCGAGCTGGTGGCCGAGCGCAGCGCCGTGCAGCCGGGCGGCAGCCTGCAGATCGGGCTGCGGCTGCAGCACATCCCGAAGTGGCACACCTATTGGCGCAACCCCGGCGATTCTGGGCTGCCGACGAACATCGACTGGCAGCTGCCCGCCGGCGCCCAGGTGGGCGAGATCGAATGGCCGGCGCCGAAGCGGCTGCCGATCGGCCCGCTGGTCAACTACGGCTACGAAGGCGAGCTGCTGCTGCCGATGCGCTTCACCGCGCCGGCCGATGCCCGCCCCGGCAGTGAGCTGCGCCTGCGCGCCAAGGTCGACTGGCTGGTGTGCCACGACGTGTGCATCCCCGAAAGCGCGATGCTGGAACTGCTGCTGCCGGTGGTGGCGGCCGACATCACGCCCGGCACCACCGCCTGGACCGCGCAGTTCGAGCGCGCCGCTGCGCTGCGCGCCCAGCCGCTGCAGGGCTGGACGGCAGCACTGCAACGCCACGGGCGCGAGTTGCTGCTGACGCTGGAATCCGACACGCCCACCGCGCCGCTGCCGGCGGTCGAGGTATTCCCCTTCGCCGAGCAGCTGATCGAGCCGGCGCAGCACGAGCTCTACGCCACGCCGCGCGGTTATGCGCTGAAACTGCGGCTGCTGGCCGACGCCGCGCCGCCGGCCGATCTGAAGGGCGTGGTCGTGGCCCAGGGCGGCAGCGGCGCCGTCTGGGGCAGCGCCGGCCCGATGGTCGAGTTCGCCGCGCCCGTGCGCGAGGTGCCACGCCTCGTGCTGCCCGAGGGCGCGCGTCGCCTCGACGGCGCGCCGCTGGCCACGGCCGCGTCGGCCTCGGGCGCGCTCGGCACGGGGCTGTGGATGGCGCTGCTGCTGGCCTTCGTCGGCGGCATGGTGCTGAATCTGATGCCCTGTGTGTTCCCGGTGCTGTCGATCAAACTGTTGAGCCTGGCGCAGCAGCAGCCGGGTCGCGCCGCGCTGCGCACGCATGCGCTGGCCTACGGCAGCGGCGTGCTCGCCAGCTTCCTGGCGCTGGCGCTGGGGCTGATTGCACTGCAGGCCGCCGGCAGCGCCGTCGGCTGGGGCTTCCAGCTGCAGGAGCCGGGCATGGTGTTCGCACTGGCGCTGTTGTTCTTCGCGCTCGGTCTCAACCTGATGGGCGCCTTCGAGTTCTCCAGCCTGATGCCGCAGCGCGCCGCGGTGTGGCGCGCGCAGCGCCCGGCCGGTGACGCCTTTGCCTGTGGCGTGCTTGCGGTGGTCGCCGCCAGCCCCTGCACTGCGCCGTTCATGGGCGCGGCGCTGGGTTATGCGCTGACGCAGTCGCCGCCGGTGGCGCTGGCGGTATTTGCCGCGCTCGGCCTGGGCATGGCCGTGCCCTACATGGCGCTGACCGTGGCCCCCGGCTGGCGCCGCCACCTGCCGCGTCCCGGCGCCTGGATGGAACGGCTGAAGCAGGGCCTGGCCTTCCCGATGTTCGCCACCGCGGTGTGGCTGCTGTGGGTGCTGGGCCAGCAATCGGGTGTCGGTGCGATGGCGCGCGTGCTGATGGCGCTGGTCGGACTGGCGCTGCTGCTGTGGATGGCGCGCATCGGGGCCTTGAGCGGCGTCGTCGGCAAGGGCGTGGGCGCGCTGGCGCTGGCCGGCCTGCTGGCCTGGAGCTGGCCGGCCGAGCCCCCTCCCACCGACACCGGCGGCGCGGTCGCCAAAGCCGCCGAAGACGGCTGGCTGCCCTATGACGAGACGGTGCTGGCGCGCTTCGCGGCCGAGGGCCGGCCGGTGTTCGTGGACTTCACCGCCGCCTGGTGCGTGAGCTGCCAGGTGAACAAGCGCCTGGTGCTGAACGCCGCCGCCACGCGACAGGACTTCGCACGCGCCAACGTGGCGCTGATGCGCGCCGACTGGACGCGGCGCGACGCCACCATCACCCAGGCGCTGGCGCGGCTGGGGCGCAACGGCGTGCCGGTGTACGTGCTGCTGCGCCCGGGCCTGGAACCCCTGCTGCTGCCCGAGATATTGAGCCAGCGTATCGTGCGCGAAGCCCTGTCCACGCTGCAACCTTGAGGAGGCGTCCATGCGAGCATTCTTCGACACCCGCCGCCAATGGCTCGTCGCCACCGTGCTGGCCGCGTTCGGCGCACCGATCTGGGCACAAAGCGCCAGCGTCGGCCAGGCCGCACCGGGCTTCGAACTGCTCGACACCCAGGGCAAGGCCGTCAAGCTGTCGGACTTCAAGGGCAAGCATGTGGTGCTGGAATGGACCAACCCCGGCTGCCCCTTCGTCGTCAAGCACTACGGCTCGCAGAACATGCAGTCGCTGCAGAAGGAGGCCGGCGCCAAGCAGGTGGTCTGGCTGAGCATCAGTTCCACCGCCCAAGGCCACGGCGACTACCTGGCACCGGCGGCGCTGGCCGGGCAGTACCAGAGTTGGGGGGCCGCGCCCGCCGCCATGCTGATGGACGACAGCGGCAAGGTCGGCCGCGCCTATGGCGCGCGCACCACGCCGCACATGTACCTGATCGACCCACAGGGCGTGCTGGTCTATGCCGGCGGCATCGACGACAAACGCAGTGCCAACCCGGCCGACGTGAAGACGGCAAAGAACTTCGTGCGCGCGGCGCTCGCTGATTCGCTGGCCGGCAAGCCGGTGGCCACGCCCAGCGCTGCACCCTACGGTTGCAGCATCAAATACGCTGCAGGCTGATGCGCTTATGCGCACGGCAACTATCGATAGAAACATTCATTCGATTTACGCGCTGGCGACAGATTCATAATCCGGAAATCGCATAAGCGTCGTGCTCAGCACCGCTCGCCGTGAATTTCCAGCAACTGCGCTCTGTCCGCGAAACCGTCCGCCAGGGCTTCAACCTCACCGGCGTGGCCGCGGTGCTGCACACCTCGCAGCCGGGCGTCAGCCGGCAGATCCGCGAGCTGGAAGACGAACTCGGCATCGAGCTGTTCCACCGCGCCGGCAAGCGCCTGACCGGGCTGACGCCGCCGGGCCAGGCGGTGCTGCCGATCGTCGAGCGGCTGCTGCTGGAAGCCGACAACCTGAAGCGCGCCGGCGAGGACTTCGCTTCCACCGGCCGCGGCACGCTGACCATCGCCGCCACGCACTCGCAGGCGCGTTACGCGCTGCCACCGGCGGTGCGTGACTTCAGCGCCGCACACCCCGAGGTGGTGCTGCGTCTGCACCAGGGCTCGCCCAAGCAGGTGGCGGAGATGCTGCTCGGCGGCGAGGCCGACATCGGCGTGGCCACCGAGGCGCTGGCGCAGTACGACAGCCTGGTGGCGCTACCCAGCTACCGCTGGACGCATGCGGTGGTGGTGCCCAAGGGCCATGCGCTGGCGCAAGAACGGGACACGCTGACGCTGGAGCGGCTGGCGCAGTTTCCGATCATCACCTACGAGCCCGGCTACACCGGCCGCACACACATCGACGAAGCCTTCCAGCGCCGCGGGCTGCCGCTCAACCTGGTGCTATCGGCGATGGATGCCGATGTCATCAAGACCTATGTCGAGCTGGGCATGGGCGTGGGCATCATCGCTGCGATGGCCTTCGACGAGGCGCGCGACGCCGCGCTGCAGGCCATCGACGCGCGCCACCTGTTCGCCAGCAACATGACACGCGTGGCGGTGCGTCGCGGTGCCTTCCTGCGCGGCTATGCTTACGAATTCATCCGCTGCTTTGCCCCGCCGCTGACGCGTGCGCTGGTCGACCAGGCGCTGGCGCAGGCCCCCGGCAGCAGCTTCGACATCTGAGCCGTGCTGCACTGGAAGGCCGGCCAACCCTGGTCGCCGCGCTTCGACGACCGCTACTTCTCGGCCGATTGCGGCATCGACGAGACACGCCATGTGTTCCTGGAAGGCAACCGTCTGGGCGAGCGTTTTGCGGCGCTGGCTGAAGAGCAGCTGTTCCGCATCGGCGAGACCGGCTTCGGCACCGGGCTGAACTTTCTCTGCGCCTGGCAACTGTTTGAGCGACTCGCCCCGGCGCGGGCGGCGCTCGAGTTCCACAGCGTCGAGGCTTTCCCGCTCGACACCGATGCGTTGCGCGCCGCGCTGGCGCTGTGGCCGGCGCTGCGCACGCCGGCACAGGCGCTGCACGCCGCCTGGCCGGGCGCAGCGCCGGGCCGCCATCGGCTGCGATTCGGCCGCGTGCAGCTGGTGTTGGACGTTGCCGATATCGCGGCTGCGCTGCCGCGCTGGTCAGACGACAGCATCGACGCCTGGTTCCTGGACGGCTTCGCACCGGCGAAGAATCCGGCGATGTGGAGCGACGCGGTGCTGGCCGAGGTGGCGCGCACGGCGCGTCCCGGTGCGAGCTTGGCCACCTATACCAGCGCCGGCTGGGTGCGGCGCGGCCTGCAACGAGCCGGCTTCCAGCCGCGGCGCGTCCCGGGCTTCGGCAGCAAGCGTCAGATGCTGGTCGGCCAGCGCGCTAACGGTTTGCCCTGATAGCGCTACCGCCCGGCGCTGCCGATACTGCACCGGCGGCCTGCGTCCGCGCATCCGGGACCTGCGTGCATGGCGAGCGTCACGATTGAGGCAGTCAAGAAGAACTTCGGCGACACCGCCGTGCTGCACGGCGTCGACATCGACATCCCCGATGGTTCGTTCACCGTGCTGGTCGGCCCGTCGGGCTGCGGCAAGTCGACGCTGCTGCGCATGATCGCCGGGCTCGAACACATCAGCAGCGGCGAGATCCGCATCGGCAACAAGCGCGTCAACGACGTGCTGCCGAAGGAACGTGACATCGCCATGGTGTTCCAGAACTACGCGCTGTACCCGCACATGACGGTGCGCCAGAACATGGCCTTCGCGCTGGAGTTGGCGAAGCAGGACAAGGCCACGGTCGACAGCAAGGTAGCGCGCGCTGCCGAGATCCTGGCGCTGGGCGCGCTGCTCGACCGCTATCCGCGCCAACTGTCCGGCGGCCAGCGTCAGCGCGTGGCGATGGGCCGCGCCATCGTGCGCGACCCGCAGGTCTTCCTGTTCGACGAGCCGCTGTCCAACCTCGACGCCAAGCTGCGCGTGGCGATGCGTGCCGAGATCAAGGAACTGCACCTGCGCCTGAAAACCACTTCGATCTACGTCACGCACGATCAGATCGAGGCCATGACCATGGGCGACAAGATCGTCGTCATGCGCGACGGCCGCATCGAGCAGACCGGCAGCCCGCTCGACCTGTACGACCTGCCGGCCAACCAGTTCGTCGCCGGCTTCATCGGCTCGCCGGCGATGAACTTCCTGCCCGGCACACTGCGGCGCAGCGGCGCTTCGGCACGCATCGAACTGTCCGACGGCACCCTGCTCGACGCGCCGCCGCGCTCGGGCGGCGTGGACGGCCAGGCGGTGGTGTTCGGCACGCGCCCTGAACATCTGACGCTGGCCGACGCAGGCGGCATCGCCGCCCAGGTGGTGGTGATGGAACCCACCGGCATGGACACCTTCATCGCCTGCCGACACGAAGGCGTGGATTTCTCGGCCGTGTTCCGCGAGCGCCACGACTTTGCCCCCGGTACCACCATCCGCCTGCAGCCCGACCTGCGTCGCGCGCATCTCTTCGATGCCGCCAGCGGCCTACGTCTGGCAGCCTGAGCTTCGTTCCCCGCCCACCACCAAACCGAAGGAGACACGCATGACGACCCCGTTCAACCGCCGCAAATTCCTCGAAGGCTCGGCCGGCGTCGCTGCCGCCGCCACGCTGGGCACGAGCGCCACGCTCTTTGCGCCCGCATTGCAGGCGCAGACGCTGACCTACAAGCCCGAGAAGGACGCCAAGCTGCGCGTGCTGCGCTGGAGCCGCTTCGTGCAGGGCGACATCGACACCTACATGGCCAACGTCAAGAAGTTCACCGAGAAGACCGGCATCGAGGTGCGTGTCGACAACGAAGGGTGGGAAGACGTGCGCCCGAAGGCCGCGGTGGCGGCCAACACCGGCGCCGGGCCGGACATCATCCTGTCGACCAACGACGACGCCAACCTGTACCCGGACAAGCTGCTCGACGTTACCGACCTGGCCGAGTACCTGGGCAAGAAGTACGGCGGCTGGTACCCCGCGGGCCAGGCGTTCCTGCGCCCTGACGGCAAGAAGTGGATCGGCATCCCGCTGGGCGCCGCCGGCTCGATGATGGTCTACCGCGAAAGCATGGTGAAGGCAGCGGGCTTCGACAGCTTCCCGAAGGACACCGACAACTTCCTGAAGCTGATGAAGGCGCTGCACGCCAAGGGCACGCCGGGCGGCATGGCGCTGGGCAACGCCACCGGCGACGGCCTATGGTGCAACTGGCTGATGTGGGCCTTCGGCGGCCAGCTCGTCGATGCCAACAACAAGGTCGTCATCGACAGCGTGCAGACGCTGCGCGCGCTGGAATACGGCAAGGAGCTGTACGCGACCTTCATCCCCGGCACGCTGTCGTGGCTGGACCCGAACAACAACAAGGCCTTCCTCGACGGCCAGATCGCGCTGACCAACAACGGCATCTCGGTCTACTACGCGGCGAAGAATTCGCCCGATGCCAAGCTCAAGGAGATGGCGGCCGACATCCAGCACGCCTCGTTCCCGGTCGGGCCGGTGGGCCAGCCGACCGAGTCGCATCTGTTCTTCAACCAGATGATCATGAAGTACACCAAGTACCCGAACGCCGCCAAGGCGTTCCTGCAGTTCATGATGGAACAGGATCAGTTCGGCGCCTGGCTGACCGGCTCCGGCGCCTACATCGCCACGCCGCTGGACGGCTACGCGAAGCTGCCGATCTGGACCGTCGACCCGAAGAACACGCCGTACCGCGATGCGGTGAAGAACCTGCGTCCTGCCGGTTATGCGGGCAAGCTGGGCTACGCGTCAGCGGGCGCGGCGGCGGACTTCATCGTCGTCAACATGGTGGCCGAGGCGATCAGCGGCTCGAAGTCGCCGAAGGAAGCGATGGAGCGCGCGCAGAAGCGGGCCGAGCGGTACTACAAGGTCTGATGCGCACCGACCCGGCAAGCTGAAGACAGGCGACGCATGTTCGAAAAGCTGCAAAACAGCCGCAATGCGCTCGGCCTGATCTTCATGCTGCCGGCAGCGGTGCTGCTGCTGCTGTTCCTGACCTACCCGCTCGGGCTGGGCGTGTGGCTGGGCTTCACCGACGCCAAAGTCGGCCGGCCCGGCGAGTGGATCGGCCTGGAGAACTACATATTCCTGGCCACCGACAGCGTCACGCAGCTGGCGCTGTTCAACACGCTCTTCTACACCACCGTCGCCAGCGTGCTGAAGTTCTTTCTCGGCTTGTGGCTGGCGCTGCTGCTGAACAAGAACCTGCGCTTCAAGTCCTTCTTCCGCGCGGTGATCCTGCTGCCCTACATCGTGCCGACGGCGCTGTCGGCAATCGCCTTCTGGTGGATCTTCGATGCGCAGTTCTCGATCATCAGCTGGGCATTGGTGAAGATGGGCTTGATCGATAAGTACATCGATTTCCTCGGCGAGCCCTGGAATGCGCGCTTCTCGGTCATCGCCGCCAACGTCTGGCGCGGCGTGCCCTTCGTCGCCATCACCCTGCTCGCCGGCTTGCAGACGATTTCG
>Ga0315912_10003286_pt1 | contig 16200 bp, 15 predicted proteins | sample VfabasoilMG_FD_204469 | JGI IMG/M metagenome (GOLD analysis project Ga0315912, IMG submission 204469) | Garden soil microbial communities collected in Santa Monica, California, United States - V. faba soil | ecosystem: Environmental > Terrestrial > Soil > Garden | place: USA: California... | reverse complement strand
TGCTCGCGCTCTCGCGCAGCTCCCTCTACGCCAAGCTCAAGAAATACGGGATAAAGCCCGCGGACTCTTGAGCTCGATGGCCCGCATCAAGCGCTGCGGGATGTCGTCGAGCGCCACCACGTCGACCGCGGCGCCGCAATCGATGGCAGCCTTCGGCATCCCGAAGACGACGCACGTCGCCTCGTCCTGGGCGAGCGTGTGGGCGCCCGCCTCGCGCATGGCGAGCATGCCGGCAGCGCCGTCGCGCCCCATTCCCGTCAGCAACGCGGCGATCGAGCGCGCCCCCACGACCTCGGCGACCGAGTGGAAGAGGACATCGACCGCAGGCCGGTGACCGTTGACGCGCTCGCCTTGGTGGAGCACCGTGCGGAGCTGCCGGCCCACGCGCTCGACCTCGAGGTGCTGATCCCCCGGCGCAACCAGGACGAGTCCCGGCACGAGCTCGCGTCCGTGCCGCGCCTCTTCCACCGTGAGCTCCGAGAGGCCGTCGAGGCGACCGGCGAACGCCTTGGTCACGTAGGCCGGCATGTGCTGAACCACCAGCACGGGCGGTGTGTTGGGCGGCAAACGGCCCACGATCGATTCGACCGCGACGGTTCCACCCGTCGACGCGCCGATCACGATCAGCTCGACGTCGCTGCGCCCGTTCAGCGCCACTTGAAAACGCTGCCCACGAGCACGACCAGGGCGCGACGTGGCGGCCGCCCGTACGGCATTGACGAGCTCGGCACCGAGCTCGGACAGCGCGCGCGGACTCTGCGGCTTGAAGATCACGTCGACCGCGCCCGCGTCGAACGCCTCGAGCGCGCGTCGCCCCCCTGCCTCGGTGAGGGAAGAGCACACCACGACCGGCAGCGGGTAGTGCTGCGAGAGCTTGTGCAAGAAGGTGATGCCGTCCATTTTCGGCATCTCGACATCCAGGATCAGCACGTCGGGCTTGAGCTCGACGATCAGGTCGCGAGCGACGTAGGGGTCGGGAGCCTCCGCCACGACGCTCACGTCCGGCGCGAAGGCCATCGCTTTGCGGAACAACCGGCGCACGACGGCTGAATCGTCGACCAGCACGACTCGGATCACGTGCGCCTCACGGCCGGTGTGGTGAGCGCCACGGCCAGGGGCCGCTCCAGGAGGTCGACGAGCACGCTCGAGCATCGCACTCCGGCATCCGTCCGCGGCCAGGCTCCGCGCCGGCTCGTCGGTAGTCCCATTTCGCAGGGGGGGTCGGCGTCGAAGTAGCGGCCCGCCAGCACTCCGAGCAGCACGTTCGAGACCTCTGCCAGCGTCGCCGGAGCCGCCTCGGCGGCGAGCGGATCGTCTGGCTCGAGCCGCAGCATGTCCGCGGTCGCGGCTACCATCAACGGTTCGGACGCCGCGAGGATCAGGCGACCGGCAACGGCCCCCGCGAAGGGGATTTCGGCGATGAGCACGTCGGCGGGCCAGGTGACCTCGCCGGGAGCCGGGTCGAGCATCAAAAAGGCGCAGTCGGCGAGCACCGTCGCGGCGAGCTGGCCGAGCATCTCGCTCGTCACCGCTATCACGGCGCCTCCGCGAGGCCGAGCACGGAACGGAGCACCCGCCCGAGCGTCTCCGGATAGAACGGTTTCTCGAGGTAACCCCGCGCGCCGAACGACTCGAGCCGCTCCCGTGTCGTCTTGCCGCGCTCCGAGGAGATCATCACGATCGGGATGCTCTTGGTCCAGCCGCCACAGTCGAGGCGCTCGAGCAGCTCCGTGCCGTCCATCGTCGGCATGTGAACGTCGCACAGCACGAGATCGGGCGGAGAGCTGGCGATCGACAGCAGCGCCTCTTGACCGTCGCGGGCTTCGCGCACCTCGGCCAGCGGAAGACCGCTGAGCGCAAGGGCGTGCGCCACCATCTTGCGCGTCACGGAGGAGTCGTCGACCACGAGCACCGTGAGGGGTAAGAGGGTCGCACCCGCGGCGTGCGCGGAATCTCGTCCGGCGAGGCTCGTCACAGATCCACCTCCTGGAAATGGTCGCTGGCGCGCACGGTCACGCGGCCGTCGGCCACGGCGTGGCGTGTGGTGCGCGACAGCCCGCCACCCACCGACTCGGCCCGAATCGCGAGGCCGGCCGACCACAAGAGCTTGCGCAAGATCACGTAGTTGCGCTTGCCGATCTCGAAGGTCTTGTTGTCATCCTGGATGCTGGCCCCGCCGACGACTTTCACGATCCAGTCCGTCTTTTTCGACGCGAGCTCCGTCATCTTGCGGAACAAGAGCGGAACCCCGGTATCGCCGAACATGGCGGGCCGCTCCTTGGCCTTTTCCGGGGTGATCTGCGAAAGGGGCAGCATGTAATGGACCATGCCCGCGACGTGGCGGACGGGGTCGAAGACGAGGACCGCAATGCAGGAGCCGAGCCCGTAGGTGACGAGCACGCTCGACGGATCGTTGCTCACCTGCAGGTCGCCGACGCCGACCGTGATGAGATTCACGAGCTCACCTTGCGATAGACCGAGGGCCGCACGGTGCGCAGACCGGTGCGAATCCCGTTCAGCGTCTCCGAATGCGCCACCACGAGCAGGCCGCCGGGCCGCAGCAAGCGCTCGAGCTCGCTCACGAGCCGCTGGCGCACGGCGTTGTCGAAATAGATCATCACGTTGCGGCAAAAGATCGCGTCGAGGTCGCCGCGCATCGGGAACGGCGGCGTCGCGAGGTTCACGCGTTTGAACAGGACGCGCGCGCGGAGCTCACTCGAAATCCGCCCCGCGCTCTCCTCGCCCGGCGCGACCGGTTGCTCGTTGAAATAGCGCGTGCGGAGCAGCGCGGGCACCTGACCGAGGCGTGAATTCGGGTAAACACCCGCGGCAGCCGTCCTGAGCGCGCTGACCGAAATGTCCGAAGCGAGCAGCTTCCACTCGACGGGAGCGTGACCGACGGTTTCCGCCAGCGTCATCGCGAGGGAGTACGGCTCCTCCCCCGTGGCGGCCGCCGCACACCAGATGCGGAGCTTGCGTGCGCCCTGGTCGAGCCAGCCGCGAATCTCCTCCTCGAACAGCTGGAAGTGGTCGGCCTCGCGAAAGAAGTTCGTGAAGTTCGTCGAGATCGCGTCCAGGAACCGGACCATCTCCTGCCCGCTCTTGTCACCCTCGAGGAACGCCAGGTACTCCCGTTCGCTCGCGAGGCCGCATTCACGCATGCGCTTGGCGATGCGCGCCGACACGAGCGTCTGCTTGTTCTCGCGAATCGCGATGCCCGCCTGGTCGTACGCGAGGCGCCGCAGCGCATCGAATACGGAGTGAGTCATCGCGGGCTCGGGGTTCATGGCGCGGCTCGGCAGGCGGCTCAGAAGGCGGCCAGCTCGGGATCGTTGTCGAGCGGGATCAGCGACTCGGGACGGCTGTGCCCGTTGCTCGGCGGATACTGCCTGGTCGCGCGCGGCGCGCGCGGTGGCACCGAGCGGCGAGTGCGGGTCGCCCGATATTGCGGCTGCGGTTGCCGCGCGCGCTCATGGCCCTCGAGCTGGAAGCGGGCAACCAGCGTCGCGAGCTCCTGCGCCTGACCCGCGAGCTCCTCGGCCGCGCTCGAGGTCTCCTCGGAGTTCGCGGCGGCCTGCTGGGTGACCTGGTCCATCTGTGCCATCGCCTTGTTCGACTGCTCGATGCCGTCGGCCTGCTCCTGGCTGGCCTGCGCGATGTTGGCGACGATCTCGCTCACCTTGCCGACGGCGCGCACGATCTCGTCGAGCTTGCCGTTGACCTTGGTCGAGAGCATCTCGCCCTGCTCGCTCAGGTCCACCGACTCGCCGATCAGGTTCTCGGTCTTCTTGGCCGCTTCCTTGCAGCGCAGCGCGAGGTTCCTCACCTCTTCCGCCACGACGGCGAACCCGCGACCGGCCTCGCCCGCCCGTGCCGCCTCGACGGCCGCGTTGAGCGCGAGCAAGTTGGTCTGGAAGGCGATGTCGTTGATGTCGCGAATGATCGCCGCGGTGCCCTCGGCGGCCGTACGGATCCGATTCATCGCTTGCGTCATCTCCGCCACGGCCGTGCCACCCGATTCGGAGGCCTCGCGCGCGCCTGCGGCGAGACTGCTCGCATGGCGCGCGTTCTCGGCCGTCTGCTTGGTGGTCGCCGCCATTTGCACGAGGGCGCTCGACGTTTCCTCGAGGGCACTCGCCTGCTCCGAGGCGCCCTGCGCGACGGACTGGCTGCTACCTGCGATCTGCGACGAAGCCGTCGCAACCTGTTCCGAGGTCGCGGACACCTGCAGCAGGCTCTCCGCCAGGCTCTCCGAGGCCTGGTTGAGCGACGCCATCATGCGGCCGTAGTCACCGCGGAACTCACCCTGGGCGCGGGCCGTGAGATCACGGGCTGCCAGCCGCGCGAGGGTCGCGTTCGCCTCGTTGAGCGGCTCCGCCACGGAGTCGAGCACCTGGTTGAGCCCGGCGATGAGCTCGGCGTAGGCGCCCTGGTACGCGGCGGCGTTGCCGCGCTTGGCGAGCTCACCGGCGCGCGCCGCGTCGATCAGCGTCTTCGACTCGGCAATCACCTGATTCAGCGTGCGCATCGCCTTGGCCATGTTGGACGACAGCACGTCCTGCTCGGACTTCGGCGTCACGACGGCCGTCACGTCGCCGCGACTCAGGCTGTCGGCCGCGGCGGCAATGCCCTTGATGTAGGCCATCAGCCCGCGGAACGCGCTACTGAGCTCGCCGATCTCGTCGCTGCTCTCGTGGTCCACCGTCTGGTTCACGTCGCCGAGAGCCACGCGACCCGCCGCCACACGCAGCTTGTCGAGCGGACCCGTGATGCGAGTGGTCATGAAAAGGCCGAGGCCCAGCGCGAACAGCACGGCGAGCCCGGCGGTCAGCGCGATGGAGCGACCAGCGCTCACCTGGGTCGCGTTGCCGTCCGTCTCGAGCTCCTTGGCCTCCGCGGTTTGCAACTTGAAGAGGACGTCGAGCGCCTCGAGCGTCGCCTTCGTGGAGGGCGAGCGGCGCTCGAGCCCTTCCCAGGCAGCCTTGGAGTCACCGGCGTGAATCCCGCGCCAGACCTCGTCGTCGACGTTCCGCCACGTGCGAAAGGCTTCGCCGAACTCCGCCCAGGCCTTCTCCTCCGCAGGACTCTTGTGCAGGGCCGCGAAGCGGCTCATGCCCGCCGCCACCTTTTCGAGCGACTGGTCGCGGTTGCTCGTGGCCGACTGCGTCTGCGCCGGGTTTTTCATGAGCAACGACGACTCGCCCTTGTGCGACGCGTAGAGCGCCTGGCTGAAGTTGAAGCGAATGGCGCTCAAGACCTCCACCGTCGGGATCAGCTCACCGGTCGCACCGTTGAGCAGGTCGTCCACGCTGCTCACCGCCGAGTGACCCATCACTCCGACCACCGCAGCGGAGAGCGAGATGGCGATGAACGCAGAGATTAGCTTGGCCTTGATCGATTGGAGACGCATGGGAACTTTCCTCGAAATATCGGTTGGTCGTGGCGGTGGCTCAGGCGCCCGCCGGCGCGGGGTGGGTAAGCTCGCTCAATGGCCGCCGCTCTTCGGGCGTGAGCACGCGATCGATGTCGAGCAAGAAGATCACTCGCTTGTCGGCCTTGCCGACACCAAGAATGAAAGACGCCGCGACCTGCCCCTGCAGGTTCGGCGGAGGCTCGATGTCGTCGGCGCCGATGGCGCGCACTTCGAGCACCTCGTCCACCAGGATGCCCATCGTGAGGCCCCCGCTCTGAGGCGCGAGCTGCACGACGATGATGACCGTCTGGCTCGTGGGGTCGGTGGCCTGCATCTCGAACTTCAGGCGCAGGTCGATGACCGGAATGACCTTGCCGCGCAGGTTGATGACGCCCCGCACGTACCCGGGCGCTCTCGGGATGCGGGTGATCTCCATGAAGCCGATCAGCTCGCGCACCTTGAGGATCTCGAGGCCGTACTCCTCGCTGGCCAGGCGAAAGGTCATGAATTTACCGGCAAGTCCGCTGCCGGTGCCGAGCGGGGTGGGCCCTGTGTTCGTGCTCATCGCTACCTCCAACCTGGGGCGACCGAAGCCGCACTGGCCGTCGAATTTCCTCTTGCTCCGGCCGTCACGCGCGATTCCGCGCGTGGCGTGAGCAGCACCAGGAGGGCCCGCGTCGAGCCCAGAACGATATCGGCTGCCTGCACCTCGGTGTCGGGACCGATGAGAACGCCGCCGTCCACGAACAGAGGCAGGCCAATGCTGAGCTCGGCCTCGCCCGCAAGCTCGACCGTCAGGGAGCGCGCGACGGCGGTCACGAGCGCGCACGCACCTTCGACCACCTCGTCCTGGGCGCGGGCTTCGTCGGATTGCACGACACCGTGGAGGGAGTGCCAGCCCAGGGTGTCCGACAGGAGCCCGATCTGCAGCGCGCGGTCCCCGCTCGTCAGCGCCACGTAGCCGCCCGAGAGCCCCGAGGGGATCGACTCGCGGTAGGCGAGGACCCTGCACGTGAGGCGTGCTTCGGAGAGGGAGCTCATACCGGCGAGGAGGGCAGTCATCGTCGTGGACGGAACGGGCTTGGTCATGAACGGGGCGAGCACGCGGGACAGCGAGCCGAGTCCGCACTGTGCAACCCCCGGGCCAACGACAAACCCGCGAAAATTCTGCTCGATCGCCGCATTTCTCGTCCGGGGTTCGGGACGCGAGTCCGAGAACTGGGACGCCCTAAAGAAGCTATCGACCCCGACCGTTCGTCCCGCCCGAGGACCCTCCCTTGAAAGCCGCCGTTTCGAAGCGCGTCGAGCCCCTGCGGCTCTTTCGTCGTCGTGGCTCGTGGAGCATCGAGTACACGCGCCTCGTTTCGGTCGACGAGCACATCCTGCGCCCCGAGCGCCGGCGCGCGCCCGCAACGGCCGACCTCCTGCGCTCGCTCGGAGAAAGCTGCCCCCCACTGCGAATTGCCGAGGCCGTAGCGTTGATCAGCGCAGCCGATGACGGCTCGGAACGCACCTTCGAGCTGGTCGAGGACGGCTGGGCCGAGGCACCTACATCGCCGCCGTCACAGCGTCCGCTCGCCCAGCATGACGTGAAGGCGATGCTCGCGGAAACGCAGGCGCAGCTTTCCGTGCTGCGTGGCCTCTACGACGCGCTGCTCTCGCGCGTCGTGGCGCTCGAGAGCGACAACGCGCAGTCACTTCGCAGCCTGCCCCCGCGCGTCGTGCGCCGCGTGCCGTCGCGCAAGTCGGTGCTCGATGCGTTGAGGCACGGCTCCCGCGGCGAACCTGCCATCCGCTCGGTTCCGCCGGAGCCCCCGCTGCCCGCCGCGCGCGCCGGCGCCTTCGATCCCACGCGTGCGGGCGCCGCTCCGGCCGCGCGCCCCGCCGCTCCCGAGCCCGCGCCGCCCGCGCCCGCCTCGCCGGACGCGACGCTCGCCTCGCCCGGGGCCGCGGCCCTGTCGATGCCGAGCTCCGTGGATATCGTGGGCTGTCTGCAGATGCTGGCGGCAGACGTCGAGGTCACCGCGACGAAGGCCGGCGCGCCCGGCGATCTCACCGACTTCCATGTCACGCTGCTCAGTGACGAGTCCGGTGAGGCCATCGCGGCCTGGTTGTTCAACCGGCGTGCCGCGGCCGAGCTCGGCGCCGGCATTCTGGGCGGCAGCGCCGAGGAGCGCGATCTGCAGGCGCGGGGCGAGCTGACGACCGACACGCTCGACGGGCTCAACGAGGTCGCGAACAACCTGACCGGGCTCCTCAATCGCACGAACCCGAAGCATCAGGTCAAGCTCGGCGCGCTCGAGCGGGCGCCCGCGAGCGCGCCCGAATGGCTGAAAAATCCGGCCAAGACCCGGGCATTCTCCCTGCGCGAGAACGGCAGCCTGTTCCTGCTCGTCCGCTGACCTGCTCCCACGGCACTCTTCCGCCGACCTGCGCCGCACGCCCGTCGCGACGCGGTGCGGCGCGCCGTCCGACTTCTCGGACTCGAAATCCCAGTTCCCGGATCTCGCTTGCAGTGAGTGACTATGTGGGTCTGACAATCGAGTCCGAGTCGTTTCGCTTTTGAACGACGAGCTCTAAAGCACGGTCGTGAAGCAGCCGTTTGGGACGCCTGAGACATGCGACGTTTTCGGTTTCCCCTCCTCGGTGTGCTCCTGCTCACCTCTCTGACGATGAACGCGACGGCGGCAGAGGAGTCGACCGGCGCCGCAGTCAGCACCGATCTGATGACGCTGCTGCCGCTCGACCTGACGGCGTTCGGCGACATTCGTTACCGCTTCGCGAACCCCGGCCTCGACCAGTTCGAGATCGGCTCCGTCGAGCTCGACTCGGCGCTGCAGCTCTCGCCCTACGTCATGGTTTCCGCCGCGTTCGCCTACGTGCCCGACGAGGACAAGGTCGCCCTCGGCGCGTTCACGGTCGACGGCTCGCTGTTCGGGCCGGAGAAGAAGCACCTGTTCAAGACCCAGCTCCTCTCCGATTCCGGCCTCGTTTTCGGCAAATTCGACGTGCCGTTCGGGCTTGCCTACCTCGAGTACCCGGCCACCGAGAATCGCTTCGTCGACCTGCCCCACGTCGTGATGGCAACGCACGGCGGCTGGAACGACATCGGCGGGCAGGCGTACGCGATCGCCGAGTACTTCGACCTCACCCTCTATCTCGTCAACGCAAAGGCGCTCGAGAGCGACGAGCCGGTCGCGGCCGGCAAGCGCGCGCAGCACGCCTACGGCGGCCGTCTCGGCCTCAAGCCCATCGAGGGCGTTTCCATCGGCGGCTCCCTGGCGGAGGTGACTGGCGAGCTCGAGACCGGCATGTGGGGCGCCGACATCTCGGCGACCGTCGGACCCTTCGTGCTCAAGAACGAGTTCATTCGCCGCACGCCCGCCGAAGGCCCGAGCGTGCAGGGTGCCTACTCGCAGGGCTTCGCCAGGGTCGGCCGGTTCTTCGCCGGCGTCCGCTACGAGACGACGCTCACGGACACGGCCGTCACCGACACCGCCGGCGCCGTCACCCTGGGGGCCGAGGTCTTTCCGAACGCGGAAATCCGCGTCGCTCACTTGCGCTCGTTCGAGTCCGACACCCAGACCACCTTCATCCAGCTGGTCGGCGGCAGCATCTGGCAGCCGACCGGTTTGCGCCGCTGATCCAGGGAAATTCATGACGTTTTTCAACCAGCTCAAGCTCGTCCACAAGCTCGTTGGCATCTGCCTGGTTGCCTTCCTGGCGCTCGGCGTGGTGACCGCCGTCGGCTATCGCAGCCTGCGCGTCAGCGACGTGAGCGGCCGGCTCGTCAACGCGAACGCCGTGCAGCGCGCACAGATGGACGCGGACATGATGCACGACGCCATCCGCTCCGACGTCGTCCTCTGCGGCGTGACGAAGAACGCGGGTGAAGTCAACACCGGCATCGCCGCCATCGCCGAGCACGTACAGCGCATGCGCGAGGACATGGGCCAGGTGAAGCAAAGCCCCGAGCCCGAGGTGCAGCAGGCGCTGAGCGACACGACCGCGGCGCTCCGCAGCTACCTCGAGGAGGCGGAGCGCTACGCCCAATCGACGACCGGCAAGGTTGGCGTGCAGCCGGCCGCCACCTTCGGCGAGGCCTTCGAGACACTCGAGGGAAAGATGGAGAAGCTCGGCGACGCGATCGATACGTCGACTCGGCGGATAGCGGACGAGGCGGCCGTGGCGCGGTCGGCTGCCACTCAGGTCAACCTCTGGGTTTCGGCGGCTTGCGGTACGTTGCTGATCGTCCTGTGCTGGCTGCTCGTGAGCTCGATCCGCCGCCCGCTCGGGGCCATGGCCGCGGCGGCGCGTGCGGTCGCCGCCGGTGACATCGAGCAGACGCTCGCCGCGACCTCGGCCGACGAGGTGGGCGAGCTCGCGCGAGCCCTCGGCCAGATGATCGACTACATCCGCGAGAAGGCCACGGCGGCCGAAGCGCTCGGGCGCGGCGACCTCGAGATCAGCGTGAGCCCGCGCTCGGAGCAGGACACGCTCGGCCGGAGCTTCCTCGCGATGAAGCAGAGCCTCTCGCGGCTGGTCAAGGACAGCAGCGTGCTCATCCAGGGCGCGCGCGCCGGCGACCTTTCGCGGCGCGCCGACGTGAACGGACTTTCAGGCGCATTCCGCGAGATGCTCGAGGGCCAGAACGCGCTCCTCACCTCCGTGGGCGCGCCCATCGCCGAGGCGAAGGCCGTGCTGGCACGCGTCGAAGGCCGGGATCTCACCGCGCGCATGACCGGGGAGTACGCAGGCGACTATGCCGTCATCAAGGCATCGCTCAACAGCGCCGTGCAGACGCTCGAGCACGCCCTCGGCGAGGTGGCGGGCGTGGCGGACGGGGTTGCCTCGGCGGCGCAGCAGATCACGACCGGAAGCACCGATCTCGCCGAGACCGTTGCGGCCCAGCTTGCCACGATCGAGAAGATCACGGGCGAGCTCGGCGAAACCACGAACATGAGCAAAGAGAACGCGGCGAACGCCGAAGGCTCGCGCAGCCACGCGGTGGACGCCATGACCAGCGCCGAGAAGGGCTCGGAGGGCATGCGTCGCCTGTCGGTCGCCGTCGAGTCGATGAAGGCAGCCGCGGACGAAACCGCGAAGATCGTCCGCACCATCGACGAGATCGCATTCCAGACGAACCTCCTGTCGTTGAATGCGGCGGTCGAAGCGGCCCGCGCCGGCGACGCAGGCCGTGGCTTCGCGGTCGTTGCCGAGGAGGTGCGCACGCTCGCGATGCGCAGCGCCGAGGCGGCGCGCAACACGACGCAGGTCATCGAGCGCTCGCTCAAGAAGGCGGAGGAAGGCGTGCTGCTCAACCGCGACGCGTCGGTGGCCTTCGACGCCATCTTCGAGCAGGTGAAGAAGATTTCGCAGGTGATGGCGGCGATCGCCGAATCGTCCCAGAAGCAGCACGCCGGCGTGGCCCGCGTGACCGCGTCCGCAGACACGATTCGCGACGGCGCGCAGAGCGGAGCCGCGACGGCCGAGGAGACGGCGGCCGCGGCGACCGAGCTTTCCGCACAAGCTGCGTCCATGCGGGAGATGACAGCCAGCTTTCGGCTCGGAAACGTGGGCGCGGGCGCGCCACGGCCTGGAACGGCCGCCGGCCACGGCGCCGCGAGTCGGGCGCGCGGCGGAGCCCGGAACGGCCTCTCGAACGGGCGGGGCCACAACCCGGGCCACGCCAACGGCCATCCGTCGTTCGACGATTTCAGCTGACGTCCCGGCAGGTTTCGGGGCGCACGCTAATGCCCTGAGCCGCGGAATTGTTTCTCCCCATTTTGGGAACTCGTCACACTTGAGCGCGTCTAGAGTACCCACCCCATGCGGTTAGCGGTCCTCGCGGCGTCGCCCTATGCCGCGTGCCAGAAGCTCCCCGAGGTCACGGGCGCGACCCTCAATCTGGACGTGCTCGGGCAGCGCCTGTCCGACACCGATGCAGGCTACACGGTGCACGCGTTTCGCGCCGAGCGCGGCCTCGCGGAGGCGCTCGAGCAGGTGCTCGCCGAAGCGCCCGAGCCGGTGGAAGCGTTGCTCTTCTACTTCTCGGGCTACGCGCTGGTCGCCGACGAGCGGGGGCCGGCCCTGCTCCTCGACGGCGAGCGACTGGCGACGCTGTCGTTCAAGCGCCTGCGGCGGGTGCTCGACGAGCGGGTGCGGAGCGCGTTCCTCGTGCTCGACACGCTCTCCGCCTTCGACAGCGTGACGCCATCCGACGAGGCCGCGCGTCGCCTGTCCCAGGCGCTCGGACCGGGCTCGACGCCCGTGCACTGCCTGGTGGCCCATCGACCCGAGGCAGCGGCCGCCGAGCGCTCGCCGTTTGCGAGTCTGCTCGAGATGGTCCTCGACTGGCAGTCCACGCGCGTCGAGCCGCTCGGCGCTCACGACCTGGTCGCGGCGCTGCGCGCCGAGGAAACGCTATTTTCCGCGCTCCCCGCCCTCGAGTACCTGCCCGCGGAGGGGCCGTTCGCCGTGCTGCTCGGCAGCCGTCCCACGAGCTTGCTGCCCGACGCGGCCGCAGCGGCGCTGGAACCGGTGCCGGATCCGACCCGGGTCAGCGCCGAGCAGCGGGCGCGCGCACTCGAGGCGAGCGTCAACGCGGAGATCGAGGGCAACTTGCCCCTGGCGCTCCAGCATGCACGGGTCGCGGTGCGCGGCGACGCCCTCGACCTGAGCACGCTCGAGTGGACGCTCGAGCTCCTCGAGCGCGCCAACAAGGCGGACGGAGTGTACCACGCGCTCGCCGCGCTCGCCCTGGCGGGGAGCGCCAGCGAGACCCAGCGCGCACTCGTGACGGCGCATCGCCCGGAGGGGCTCTTGGCCGCTCGAGGTGTCGTCACGGAGGCAGACTGGCTCGCGAACCTCTTGTGCCCGGAGTGCGATCCGATCACCCACGAGCTCGTCCGGGCGCTCGGCGACGGCGCCGTCGAGCTCGGGCTCGAAACCGCGCAACGCAAGCGCCGGGCCGTGGCCCTGGACCCGACGGCCGAGCAGGACCCGGAGAAGAGCACCACCACTCTGGCGCGAACGCTCGTTTGGTCGGCGCGAGTGCTCGGCCTGCCGCGACCGAAGCTTCACGTCCGCGACGCGGTGCCCGGCGAGCTCGCCATCGCCGACACGAAGCACCCGACCGTGCTCGCGAGCAAGGCGCTCGGCAGTGGGCTCACCTTGCCGGAGCTCGCGTTCCGCTGGGCACGTGTCCTCGTCTACCTTCGGCCCGAGCTGCGCCTGTACGCGCATTTCTCCGCGCCCGGGGAGCTCGAGGCCGTCGGGCGCGCCGCCGTGGCACTGGTCGCGAGCACGCCGCCGCGCCTCGATGGTGATGCGAAGCTGCTCCTGCGCGGCCTGCGCCGGCATGTGCGCGGCCCGGTGCTCGCGCGCCTGGCCGAGGCGATCGGTGCGCAGTCTGCCGCCGAGGTGGGGGCGCGTCTTCGAGTGGGGGCGCGCACCGCCGAGCTCGTGGCCGGCCGCGCCGGGCTTCTGGCGTGCGGCAATCTGGAGCTCGCCGCGAAGATCACCGAGCGAGCCCCGCTGGGCGCGTGGCCGGCCGCCGAGCAGAGCGCCGATCTCGTGGCCTATTCGCTCGGCGACGAGTATTCGGCGCTGCGCGCGCGACTCGGCGTCGCCCTCACGAGCCTCGGCAACGGTTGACGCTTACTGGCAGTACGCGGCCGGGGCGCACGCGCCGTCGTCGAGACCTTCCAGTGCAACGCAGCAGCCGGTGTCGCACTCGTCGCCAGTCATGCACGAGGGAACGCAGGTCTCGAGGTCGGAAATGCAGTAGCCGGCGCCCGCGTTGTAGCTGCAGCAATCGCTGTTCACGGCGCACGTGTCGCCGTCGGCAACGCACGAGTCGGCGCAGAACTCCGCCGGACCACAGGCAAAGGCACCGCTCTGCAGCTGGGCGCAGCAACCCGTGGTGGCGTTGCAGTCACTGTCGAACTCGCAGCCGTCCGCGCACAGGCCGCCGACGCAGAAGCCGTTCGACTGCGTGAAGCTACAGCAATCGCCGTTCTGCGTGCAGGCGTTGCCCGTCGCGACACACGAGCTGCTGCTGCCACCGGTGCCTCCGCTGCCTCCGGTCCCGCCCGAGCCACCCTTGCCGGCGCTGCCGGAGGAGCCGCCGCTCCCGCCCTTGCCGGTGTCACCCGACTGGCCGCCGCTGCCGGCGTCGTCGCTGTCGTCGTCCCCGACCGTGAAGCAACCGGGCAACGTCAGCCCGACGACGGTCGCGAGCAGCACGGCCTGAGCCCCAAGAAGCAGCTTGTGTCCCATGATGATCCTCGAAGTAATTGGACGGAGAGCGCCCGAAAAATATGGACCACGCTAGCAGGCCCACGGGCCTAACGTCAACTCGCTCTAAGGAGCGCACTCGGCGTCGCCGAACGCGGCCCGCGTGTCGCACAGCGCGCCGTCCTGACCGTCCTCGGCGGCACGGCTCAGGGCGAGGAAGCGGCAGGCGAGCGTGTCGGGCGTGGCCGCGTAGTTCACCGAATAGCGGGTGCCCAGCGTGTCGTCGTCCGTGAAGATGGCATCGACGAGCATCGCGCACTCCGCGGCACACTTGGCGTCGTCGCCGTCGAACCCGGACGCCGAAGCGTAGACCGTCGGGCAGACGCCACGGGCGAGGTGGCAGTAGGAGAGACACTTGCCTTCCTGCGTCGTGTCGCAATGGCCCTCGCCGCCGGGGCTCGCGTGCGGGCAGTGCGCGTTGATCGGGTTGGGGTCGCAGAGCGAGTTGTACGAGTGGTACAGCCGACACCCGAGCGTATTTTCCTTCTTGTCCGCAATCGCGCCCTGCTCGAAGTAGGGGCAGAGGGCGAGGCACTGCTTCTCGCTCTCGTACATCAGGTCCGCGCCATCGCACGCCACCGTGATCACGCGGCAGTAGTCGACGCAGAGCGGCTCGTCGACGTGCCCCGGCGTCGCCCCCGTTGCGCCTCCGGCGCCCGGGTCTTCGTGGGGCAGGTCGTTGCACTTGTCGGTGGGCGTCGAGAGGGCCCCGTGGCCACAGTGGGTCTTGTCCCCCAGGGTCGAGTTGCTGAGGTGGATGAGACGGCACTGAAGCGAGTTGCCCGTGTAGTCGTCCTCGAGGTCGAAGGTCTTCTTGTTGCGGAGCCCCTTGCATTTGGCCACGCAATTGGCATTCGAACCACACTGAATCTCGCCGCACGAACGCTCGTAGAGCTGGCAGTAGCTCTCGCAGCCGCCGCCGCAGTCGAGCCCCTCGGGCCCCGCCGAGCGACAGTGGTCGGAGATGTTCTCGTCCGCGGAGTTCCCGGCGGACTTGGCGGCGCGCAAGCGGCAAGCGAGCGTGTTCGTATCTTCCGGCTCGGTGGCGTCGCCGACGTCCCAGGTCTTGCAGACCCCCATGCACTTGGCTCGCTCGGCGTAAACCTGGTTTTCGCCCGTGCAGTTCTGCATCACCGTGTCGCAGAACTCGCCACATTTCCCGAGCTCGCGCTCCTCGATGTTGGCGAGCGATTGGCAGCTCGCGGCGAGCGCGAGGACGCCGAGCACGAGCAGCACCGAGAGGAGCGCGCGCAGCCCGCGAAACACCGCAGAGCTCACAGGCGCCCCCCGAGGCTCAGGCCGGCGAAGCCGGGACCGACCATCGGGGCCAGGCTCACGCTGGCGGACTTGCTCGGCGCGGTGAAGTAGATGACCGCACCCGCCGCGATCAGGCCACCACCGATCGCGAAGGAGACGGTGGAGGCCGTAGCCGCAGATTGGGCCGCGTCGGAATTCTCGAAGTCAGCCGTCTCCTGGCACAAGGTGGGCGTGCAGTTCGCGTCGGCTCGCTCTTCCTTGGCGATCGCGGACAGCCCGAAGTACGTGCCGAGACCGACGCCCACCAGGCCGCCACCAGCCAGGATGAGGCCGATCACCCGCTGAGTGCCACCAGGATTGTCGTCGGCCGCAGGCGCCGGAGGAGGGGGCGGCGGGGCGGGTTTTGCGGGTGGCGGCGCGAGCGGCGGAGCTGCAACCACCGCGGCCGCCGCGACCGGGCGTGGGCCTTGCGGCGTGGCCGCGAGCGTCGGGATGAGCACCGTCTGGTGCGCGCCGGGCTGCACGCGCACCGTCACGGAGAACGATTCGTGATCGGGCGCGGTCACCTCGATCTTCGAGGTCCCGGGATCGGCGGGGACCGCGGCGCCGATGATGCCGACCCCCGTCTCGGTGCCGTCTCGGCGCAGGCGCAAGCCCGGCAGGCTTCGGGTCGTCTCGGAGACCTCGATGGTCAGGTACGCGAGCTGGGGCTCGAGCTTCGCGATGCGGTCACGCGCCGTCTTCGCGCGCTTGGTTTGACCGGAAGCCTCGGCTTCGGACGCCGCTTCGCGGAACGTGGCCCAGGCGCTCGCGGTGCGTCCGAGCTTTTCGTAGCACTCGCCGAGGTAGAGCAGCGTGCCGACGCCGGGATCGATCCGCTGGCTGTTCTCGAGCTTCGGACACGCCTCGGCGAAGCGGCCCTCCTTCATCGCGCGCAGCCCTTCGTCGAAGAGCGCCTCGGCCGACGCCTTGTCGGAGGCGGTAGCATCCGCGGCCGCTGCGGGTCCCGCGCCGAGCGCAACGAGCAACCCCAGGAGCCCCCCGAGAAACGCAGAAGTGCCGTTCATTGTCCCGGCGGAGCGTATCATCTCCTCCGTTTCGCCGGGATATCGCCGGCCCGGGGGCTCTGTCAGCGACGTCCGCCGAAGTCGGTGAGGCTGCCGCCTGCGCTCGGGGGCCCGTGTTTCGGAGCCGTGACCGAACCGGTTCGAGGTCGCTGGGCGACCGCGGAC
>Ga0315912_10003285_pt1 | contig 16203 bp, 18 predicted proteins | sample VfabasoilMG_FD_204469 | JGI IMG/M metagenome (GOLD analysis project Ga0315912, IMG submission 204469) | Garden soil microbial communities collected in Santa Monica, California, United States - V. faba soil | ecosystem: Environmental > Terrestrial > Soil > Garden | place: USA: California... | reverse complement strand
GGTCCGGGATGAGCGTCTTGAGATCTTCCGGACCGGTGTAGGCGACGCGGAACAGGCCCGCGGTGAAGCGCGAATTGCCGCCCGCCTCGTCTTCGGGTGCGCGCTCGAGAACGAGGACCTTCTTCTTGTGCTCGGAAGCGGAAAGCGCCGCGCACAGCGCCGCGTTCCCTCCGCCTACGATGATTACGTCGTACTGCATCAGTCGATCTTGATGTTGGCCTTCTGGATGACGTCCTTCCAGCGGGCCTGCTCCCTGGCGACGAAGTCCGCGTACTCCTGCGGCGTCGAGCCGATCGGCTCGGCGTCGTCGGTCTTGAAGCGGTCGATGACTGCGGCCGATTTCACCGCCTTGGCCGCCTCGTCGGCCAGGCGCTTGACGATGGCGGGCGGCGTTTTCGCGGGCGCCGACAGGCCGTACCACTGGGATGTCTCGAAGCCCGGGTAGCCCTGCTCGGCGACCGTGGGCGCCTCGGGCAGCGAGTGCAGCCGCTTGGGCGAGCCGACCGCGATGACGCGCAGCTTTCCGGACTTGACGTGCGGCATCAGGGGCGGCGTACCGGCCGAGGTCGCTTGCGTGCGGCCGGCAATGAGGTCGATGAGGTTCGGCCCGGTCCCTTTGTAGGGGACGTGCTGGATCTGAATACCGGCCATGAGCTTGAGGTACTCCATGGCGAGGTGACCGGCGCTGCCGTTCCCGGCCGAGCCGTAATAGAGCTTGCCGGGCTCCTTCTTCGCGAGCGCCACGAACTCGCGCAGGTCCTTCGCCGGGACGCTCTCGTGCACCACGAAGATGTTCGGCACCTTGGCGAGCAGGGAGACGTGCGCGAAATCGCGGTCGACGTCGAACGGCAGGTTCGAGTAGAGGAACGGGTTCAGCGCCAGGCTGCCGATGTGCGTGATGAGCAGCGTGTAGCCGTCCGGGTCGGCGCGCGCGACATCGAGCATCGCCGGGTTGCCGCCGCCGCCGCCCTTGTTCTCGATGACGAAGCTCTGGCCGAGGCCCTTGGCCATCTCGTCGGAAACGAAGCGCGCCACCAGCGTCGAGCTGCCCCCGGGCGCGAAGGGTACGACGAGGCGGATGGGCTTGGAAGGATAGTTCTGCGCCCAGCAGGGGAATGCCAACGCAAGAAGAATCAGCAGTCTCAAAATTGGTACCTCCTCAAGCCGCCGTCGACGGGGATCATGGTGCCGGTGATGTAGCGGGCAAGCGGCGACGCGAGAAAGCACACCAGGTTGGCGATGTCCGACGGCTGGCCATATTCGCCCACCGGAATGTCGTGCTCGCTCTCCTTCTTGCGGAATTCGGGCGAGTAGTTGCGCCGGATCTGCTCGCTGTCGATGCGCCCCGGCGGAATGCAATTGACGGTGATGCCGTGCTTGCCGACCTCGCGCGACAGGCCCTTCGACCACGAGTGCATCGCCGCCTTGGCGGCAAAGGCGCCGTTCAGGCCCTCGGGCTCGGACTTGCCGGTGATGTTGATGATGCGGCCCCACTTGCGCGCGATCATCTGCGGCAGCAGCTTGTGCGCGAGCTGGCGCTGGCGAGTGAAGTTGAGCGTCAGCGCTTCGTCCCACTGCGCGTCGTTCGACTCGAGCGTGAAGCGCCGGCTGCCGCCCGCGTTGTTGATCAGGATTTCCACCGAGCCGAGACCCTTCAGGGCCGCGTCGGCGATCTTGTCCGCAGCATCCTCCCGGAGGAAGTCCTGCTCGATGATCACCAGCTTGGCCTTGAGTTCCGTCTGCAATTCTTCCAGCAAATTCCTTCTGCGAGCGACGACCGCGAGCTTCACCCCCTCGCGCGCGAGTGCGACGGCGATGCCGCGGCCGATGCCGATGCTCGCTCCGGTGACGAGCGCGGTCTTGCCTGCGATGCCGAGGTCCATGGCGCGGGATCGTACCCGAGCCGCCCGGACTATGGCACGCAGCTTGCACCGGCAGTTGCGAACCAATTTTTCCTGGAGAGCGCGATGAACTGGAAGACCCTTGCCGCAGCGGCCGTCGCGGCCGCATTTGCCCTGCCTTTCGCGGCGTCTGCCGACAACGACAAGGCGAAGAGCGAGAAGGCTTCCGGTTCGTCGGCGAGCGGGCGCACGACCGGCTCGGCGGCGCTGTTCGACCGGCTCGACAGGAACAGGGACGGCTTCGTCACCCGCGACGAGGCGCGCGACGCGACCGAGCTGCAGGGGCGATTTGCCGAGATGGACAAGGACAACGACGGCAAGATCTCTCGCAGCGAGATGCGCGGCCTCGACAACGATCGCCGCGGCGCCGCGGGCGCGACCAAATGAAGCCATCGACCGCCGCGGCGCTCGCCGCGCTGGCGCTCGCCGCGGGCGCGCAAGCCGCGCCGCGTGCCGAGAGCGCGCTCGAGTGCGGCATCGCCGCCGACATGGCGGTGGTGGCGCATTCCCTGGCGCGCGAGGACGTGCAGCGTCCCAAGGCGAGCCAGATCATGGCGCGCATCTACGATGTCGCGGAGTCGGAGCGCGGCAAGGAAATCATGAAGGAGATCCTCGAAGCGGCCTACGCCGGGAGCGGCGGCTCCGGGCACAAGTTCGCCGAGGACCTGTTCGCCGCCTGCATGAAAAGCGGCGGCAATCTCGACACGGTGCTGGGCAGGCGGCTCTAGTCCGCCTTGGCGCCGGATTCCTTGACCAGGCGCTCCCAGAGCTTCGCATCCTGAGCGAGGAACGCGCCGAAACCCTCGGGTGAAGTCGAGCCCGAAGTCTCGGTACCCTCGCGCGCCAGGGTCTTCGCGATCTCCGGCAGCTTGAGCACCTGCTCGGTGGCGCCGTAGAGCTTTCTCACGGCTTCCGCCGGCGTCCCCGCCGGAACGAAGAAGCCGTACCAGAACGAAATCTCGTAGTCGGGCAGGCCCGCTTCGACCATGCCCGGCACGCCGGGCACGAGCGGCGTCGCATTGCGGCTCGTCACCGCCAGCGCGCGCAACCTTCCCGCCTGCACCAGCGGCAGCACCGAAGGCGGCGTCGCGAACGCGAGCTGCGTATCGCCGGCGAGCACCGACTGCACCGACGGTGCGCCGCCCTTGTATGGCACATGCACCATCTCGACGCCAGCCAGGCGCATGAAGAGCACCGCGGAGAGGTGCGGCGCCGAGCCGTTGCCGGAGGTTGCGTAGTTCAGCTTGCCGGGGTTGTCCTTCAGGTACTTGATGAGGCCCCGGAGATTCGTGATGCCGATCCCCGGATTCACCGCGAGGATCAACGGCGAGGAGCTCACCTTGCTCACCGGCACCAGATCCTTCAGCGGCTGAAAGCCCGCCTTGGGCGTGAGCAGCGGGTTGACGAGGATGCTCGACGGGCTGGCGATCAGGAACGTATAGCCGTCGGGCGCGCTCTTCGCGACGTGCTCGGCGGCGATGCTCGACCCGGCGCCCGGGCGGTTGTCGACGACGACCGGCTGGCCGAGCGCGCGGCCGAGCGGCTCCTGGAATGCGCGCGCCACGAAGTCGGCGGCCCCGCCGGGCGCGAAGCCGACCACCAGTCGCACCGGCTTGGTCGGATAGGACTGCGCGAACGCCTGCGCGGCGAACAACAGCAGAAAAGCGAACCTCATAGCGCTCCCTCCAGCGATGACAGCAGCGCGCCGAGCTTCGGCGGGCTCGCCTCGACGCCGACCCTGACTCCCGCTTCGCGCAGCGCCGCCGACGCGACCGGACCGATGGAGGCGACGAGCGTGCGGTTCAGCGGGCCCTGCACGTCCTTGTTCAGTTTTTTCGAGACCAGGAAGAGATTCCGCACCTGTTCCGCGTTGGTGAACAGCACCGCGTCCATCTCGCCGCGCTCGAGCCGGCCGACCAGCTCGGCAAGCGGCGCGGTGTCGCCGGGCAGCGCCCAGCGGTAGGTCGGAATCTCGATCACCTCGGCCCCGCGCGCCTCGAGCGCGCGGTCGAGCTCGGCGTTGACGCTGCCGTGACGCTGCACGACCACGCGCTCGCCTTTGACGGCGAGGTCCTTCGTGCAGTCGAGGATCTCGTGCGTGGTAAACGGGTCGCCGGCGCTGCGGTCGATGCGCACGCCCCGCGCACGCAACGCCGCGCTCGGCTTCGGACCGCGCGCGGCGACCGTCGCCTTTTGCAGCTGGGAAAGAAATTTGTCTGTCAGGCGCAATGCGTCGGTGGCGGCGAACAACGCCTTGGTCCCCACGCCGGTCTGGAACACGAACAGCTTCGCCGGCCGCGCTTCGAGCGAGCGCACCAGCTCGCCGATCTTGCCGCTATCGAGGTCGGGAAGCTCGGCGAGCGCCGGCGCATGGAAGGGCCGGCCGCCGCGCCCCTCGACCAGCTCGGCAAGCTGCCGGCCGAGGCGGCTCTCCAGCACCGCCACGCGCTTGCCCTGCATGCCCATCAGCGCGACGGCGCGATGCGGGTGTTGGCGAGCGCGAGCCGGTCGGCGACGTTGCGCACCAGCGCGCGCGTGAGCTGCAGCTGCGCGCCGAGGCTCATCTTGTCGAGCGCGGGCGGCTCGAACTCGGCGAGCAGCACGTCGGTGTGCGACTCGACCGTGGCGTGGCGCGCCTCGCCGCCGGCGATGTACGCCATCTCGCCGAAGAACTCGGTGCCGCTCACCATGTTCAGCAGCTTGCCGCCGCGCGTCACTTTCGCGTCGCCCTTGGCGAGGAAGAAGAAGCTCACGCCGCGGTCCTTTTCCTTGACGATCTGCTTGCCCTTGGCGACGCGCGTCCAGCGCCCCGCGCGAGCCAACTCCCACAGCTCGGAGTCGGCGAGCAGCGACAGCATCGGCACGCTCTTCAGCATCACGTACTTCTCGCTGTCGGCGATCGAGCCGGGCGGCAGCACCAGGGGCCCGACCTTGGTGATCTCGAGCGCGAACTCCGCCCAGGTGGCGTAGCGCTGCAGCGGGTCCTTCTTCAGCGCGCGCAGCACGAGGGCATCGAGCGGCTTGGGCAGGTCGGCGCGCAGGCTCGAGGGCGGCGCCGGCTCGTCCTGGATGATCTTCTTCATCAGCGCCTCGATGTTCTCGCCGCCGAACGGCCGCCCGCCGGTGAGCAGCTCGTAGAGCACCACGCCGAGCGAGTACATGTCGCTGTGGAAGCTGACTTCCTTGCCCTGGATCTGCTCCGGCGACATGTAGTAGGGCGAGCCCATCGCCGCGGTCTGCACCACCTGGCTCTTCTTCAGGAACGCGGCGCCGAAATCGGCGATCTTTACCTCGGTGCCCTCGGCGATCATGATGTTCGCCGGCTTGATGTCGCGGTGGACGATGCCCTGGCTCGCCGCGTATTGCAGCGCGCCGCAGCACTTGAAGGCGATCTGCAGCACGTCCGCGACCGGCAGCAGCTTGCCGGAGATGACGTGCTTCGACAGGTCGCCGCCCATCACCAGTTCCATGGCGATGTGGCCGGAATCCGCCGCCACCACCGCATCGAGAATCGAGACGATGTGCGGGTGGCGCAGCTTGCCGGCGAGCGAAGCCTCGTTCAGGAACTGCGAGCGGTAGACGGTGCCGAACTCGGGGTCGCGGAACACCTCGGGCTCGATGGTCTTCAGCGCCACCTCCTTGCCGGTGAAGCTGTCCTTCGCGAGGTAGACGGTGCCGGTCGCGCCCTTGCCGAGGTGCTTCTGCACCTCGTATTTGCCGACCTGGAGAGAGAGGTCCATTTGCGACAGAATGTACCTCAGCCATGACCAAATTACTGACCTTCGTTCTCTGCGCGTTCACCGCTGCCGCCAACGCCCAGGTCCGTGTGCAGGAATACCCGGTTCCTCCCGGGCATGGCCTGCACGATGTTTGGGCAGACGCGAATCCCGGCGGGCCGATCTGGATCTCCGCCCAGAGAAGCGGCCACCTCGGCATCCTCGATCCGAATAGCGGCAAGGTCGAGTTCGTGAAGCTCGGCACCGGCTCCTCGCCGCACGGCGTGACCGCCGGCGAGGACGGCGCACCCTTCCTCACCGACGGCGGGCAGAACGCGATCGTGCGTGTCGATCCGAAGACCCGCGCGGTGAAACGCTGGCCTCTACCCGCGGACAGCGGCTACACCAACCTCAACACGGCGATTTTCGACAGGAAGGGCGTGCACTGGTTTACCGGCCAGAGCGGCATCTACGGCCGGCTCGACCCGCGCAGCGGCAAGATGGAAGTGTTCGACTCGCCGCGCGGCCGCGGCCCGTATGGCATCCACGTCACGCCCGATGGGACCGTGTACTACGCTTCTCTGGCGGGTTCTCATATTGCAAAACTGGATTCAGGAAGCGGCAAAGCGACGGTGATCGAGCCGCCGACGCCGCGCCAAGGCGCGCGCCGCGTCTGGTCCGACTCGAAGGGCAACATCTGGGTCGCGGAGTGGAACTCCGGCAACCTGAGCCGCTACGAGCCCGCGACCGGCAAGTGGAGCGCATGGCGCGCGCCGGGCGACGATCCGCACGTCTATGCGGTCTACGTCGACGAGACCGACAAGGTGTGGGCTTCGGAGTGGAGCGCGCAGGCGATGCTGCGCTTCGATCCGGCGACGGAAAGGTTCGAGAGCTTCCGCTCCTCGAGCCGCAATGCGAACGTGCGGCAGATCCACGGCCGCAAGGGCGAAGTCTGGACGCCGGAATCGGCGGCCGACAAGATCGTCGTTTACCGCTACTGAGGCGCTCCAGCCGCCGCGGCGCAGAGCCGCGGCGGCGAGCGCAAGACCCCCTTGGTCTCCCCCGGCGTGTTACTGCAGCGTGCGCGCGAACGTGCGTCCGCGCAGGTAGTCGTAGGCGTGCGGCTCGTCGTGCACGAGGTCCGAGATCGCCAGCGTGATTTCGTCGTGGATCTCGTCGTACTTGGAATCGAGCTTCGGAAAGATGCCGATCTCGGTGATGAACAGGTCGGCGTCCGGAATGCGGTTCTTGTCGACGTTCCGCGGCAGCATGGCGCGGTCCTGCACCGAAAAGCCATGCAGGCTGGGGCAGCGCGCGAACAGCGCTTTCATTTTCGCGTCGACGTTCGCCTCCAGCCGCCCGAGCAGGCTTTCGGCGGCCGAGCTGATCTTGAATTCCGGGATCTTGCTGCTGGTACTCATGGTGCGCCCTCTGTGTAGCGTGACATGGAGGCCACGTGTCGCTGCGAACACTACAGGGCGGGGAAAAATCCCGGAATCGGGGATTTCCCTAGACCACTACAGGGGAAACCTGTCGCTTTGTTTTAGAGTGTTTTAGTGCAGGGTACGGGCAAATGTCCGCCCGCGGAGGAGCTCGCAGGCCTCCGGCCGCTCCTCGAGGAGCTCGGAAAGCGTCGCCGCGATGTCCTGGTAGATCTCGCCGTACTGCTCGGCCGAGAGCCGCGGCGCGATGCCGACGTCGCTGACGAACAGCTCGCCGGCGTCGCCCCGCACCGAGAACCCGGAGAGCTCCGGGCAACGCGAGAACAGCAGCCCAAGGCGCTGCTCGATCTGACTCACTACCTGATGCCGCATGCTCATGGCTGCAACGTATTCCCCAGAGGTTTCAGGCGGCTCCGTGCCCCCCGTCCCGTGCGGTCTAACCACCCGCGCGACACCCATCGTCGTCCTCCCGCGACAGGGTTTCGCGGCGGGAATGCACAGGCCTTGCGGTTTTTTGCCGTTCCGATAAAGATACTATCTTCAGGATGACCGTCCATCCCCTCTTTGCCGGCCGTTCGGCCACCCTCGCCTCGCGCATCGTCGCGGACGTTCGAGAGGCGCTATTCGAGCGCCGCTACCGGCCGGGCGAGTTTCTGGGCACGGAAAAGGACCTCGCGGCACGACACGGCGTGAGCCGCATCGTCGCGAGAGATGCGCTGCGAACCCTCGAGGCGCTGGGCATCGTCGACATCTCGCGCGGCGCCGGAGGCGGCGCGCGCATCACGCGCGGCAACCCGCAGCTTTTTGCCGAGGCGCTGGCGGTACAGCTCGAGCTCGCCGACATCGAGCGCGAGGAAATCATGACCGCGCAGGGCGCGGTCGAGGGCCTCGCAGCGGAACTTGCGGCCCGCCATGCAACTGCCGAGGAAGTCGCTTTCCTGAAAAAGCTGCTGGTCGAGGCCGAAGGGTTGCTGGACGACCTGGACGCGTTCACCCGCTCGAGCCTGCAGTTCCACCTCGGTGTCGCCGAGGCGTCGCACAACCGCGTGCTGCACTACCAGCTGATCTCGCTGCAGCACGTGTCGTGGCCGAGCCGCAACCGCACGCTGAATCGCGCGGTGGCGCGGAAGATTCTGGAAGCGCACCGCAAGCTGGTCGCGCTCATCGAGGCGCGCGATCCGGCCGGGGCGCGGCAATTCATGGAGGCGCACGTCGGCATGATCCGCGAGCGCCGCGTCGCCGAATCGAAGATCTGTTGCTAGAGAGGAGAAACAAGCCATGGCCAAGTTCCTGATCACCCCGCACTTCCGCCTGCACGAGTGGGTCGCCGAGGAGAAGGGCTACTTCAAGGCCGAGGGGCTCGACTACGAGTTCCGCCCCGCGTTCAAGGGCAAGGACCTGTCCGCGGCCCACAAGACGCCGGACAAGGTCGGCGCCTACCAGAACATCGAGTCCGGCCGCGAAAGCAACGTGAGCTGCGCCTGCCACTGGACCGTGAACGTCGCCGCGTCCAACGGCCACACCAAGATGTACGCCGACGCGTACTCGGTGTCGCCGGCCGCGGTATTCGTCCCCCCCGAATCGAAGATCAAGACGCCGGAAGACCTGCGCGGCGTGCCGATCTCGGTCGGCCACCAGTCGGGCAGCCATTACTCGACCATCCAGGCGCTCGAGCAGTACATGCCCGCGTCCGACATCAACCTTTCCTTCGCCGACGGCATCCTCTTCGGCCGGCTGGAGAACCTGATCGACCGCAAGGTGCCCGCCGCGGCGCTCTTCTCCGGGCCGTACTACTTCCTCGAGCAGCTGGGTTTTCGCAAGGTGATCGACACCACCTTCATGATGGCGTCGATGCTGAACGGCGATCCCGACTTCGAGGACGTGAGGAAGTACTTCCGCGGGCTGCGCCGGGCGCAGCGCGACATCGACCTGCGTCCCGAACTGTACACGCACTACTACAAGAAGGAATTCCCGGCGCGCTTCCTCGAGCAGATGGATACGCGCCGCTGGGGCCCGGGCGAGCGCATCGTGTTCGAGCCCTACACCAAGCAGGTGTTCGAGGAATCCTTCGAGTGGATCAAGGAGCACAAGATCTTCGACCCGAAGGCGATGGGCATCGGGCGCTACGAAGATGCCGTGGTTTCGTTGACCTAGGAAAAAATCAGATTTTTCTGATTGATTCCGAAAACATCCGCGAGCCAGTCGATCATTAACTCCTGACCGAGCGTCGGGTTGTCGTGCTGGCAGTGCTCGGCGCCGGTCTCTTCCTCGGTGGTGAGGCGCAGCGTGACCTTCACGCCGTGCTGCTTCGCATACTCGTAGACGGTCTTCGAGTTCTCGACGCCGAGCACGTCGTGCCCGCCGTGCAGCACCAGGTAGGGGCACTTCATCTCGTTCAGCACGCCCTCGAGCTTGAACGGCTTCGCCTTCTCGATGGCCTCGGCCATGCTCTTCGCGCCGAGCACCCATTTCATATGGCCCGCAAGGGCATGGTCTTCGCCGCGGTCGCGGAAGCGCTGCTCGACGTCCCAGATCGCGCCGTGCGAGATGCAGGCGGCGAGGCGATGCTCCTTGGAGCCGGCGCGGGCTGAGTAGTAGCCGCCGAGGCTCGAGCCGCTGACGGCAATACGCCTTGCATCCACATCGCTCCGCGCAAGCAGATAGTCGATGCATCTGCCGACCGGCACCTCGTAGTCGTACCGGCTCGGCACCTTGTGCCGGCGCAGCGTCCCGCCCTGCCCCGGCCCGTCCACCATCAGCACCGCGATGCCGCGCTGCACCGCGCCGCGCCCGGTCATGAACCACAGCTCGTCCTTGAACGAATCCAGCCCGCCGAAAGAGATCAGGACAGGGCACTTGGAAATGTTTTTGGGTTTTATGAAATAGGCAGGCAGAGACACGCCCTTCTCATAGGGGATCTCGACCACCTCGCCGCCGAGGTATTTCAGCCATTTGTGGCTGGCGCGCTCGCACTTGTCGAAGGTCTTCAGGCGGCGCGGATCGTCCGCCGCCAACCAGAACTCCGCGGAGCGGTAGTAGTCGGCCGAGCGCAGCCAGCAATTCATCGCCGTCCGGATGTGGCCGGCGCGTTCCGCCTCTTCCCCTCTCAAAAAATTTCTATCAGCAACGCGCAGCCACTCGACGTGCCAGCTTTCGAGGTCCGGCTTCATGCGGCTCGCGGCCTGGAAGCATTCGCTGACCGCGCCGCCGCCTTCCTGCGTCTCGCCGAGCGCGCGGCGGAACTGGTACGAGAGGAAGAAGTGGTCGGGCCAGTGATGCCAGCCGAACGGCTCGTAGTGTGACTCGCGCACGCGCTCGATCATTGCGGCTTGAAGCCGATGCTCTTCACCAGGCTGCCGTACTTCTCGTAGTCGGTCTTCAGGATCCGGGCGAAGAACTCCGGCGGCTCGGTGACGATGATCAGGCCCGCGTTAACCATCTTCTCCGACACGTCGGGCTGGCGCATGGCGCGGTTGATCTCGGCGTTCAGCGTCCTGACGATCTCCGGCGGCGTGCCCGCCGGCGCGACGTAGCCGAACCAGCCGCGCGACTCATAGCCCGGCGCCGCGTCGGCGAGAAGCGGCAGTTCCGGCCGATTCGGCACCTTGACGTCGTTCGTCACGCCGATCAGCTTCGCGCGGCCCGAGTTCACGTGCGGCGACATGCTGGTGTAGGCGCCGATGCCGAGCATCACCTGCCCGCCGATCACGTCGGTGGCGATCTGCGACGCGCCCTTGTACGGTACATGCTGGAACTTGAACCCGGCCATCGCCGCGAAATGCTCGAACGCGAGGTGCGGGAAGCTGCCCTCGCCGTTGGTGCCGAGCGAAAGCCTGCCGGGGTTCGCCTTCGCCCAGGCCACCATCTCCTTCGCGTCCTTGAACGGCACGCTGGGGGTGGCGATCACCGCGAGGTAGTTGGTCGCGAGCAGCGCCACCGGCACGAAATCCTTCAGCGGGTCGTACTGCAGCTTCTGGTAAGTGTGCGGCGCAACCACCATGTTGCCGCCCTGGCCGACGCCGATGTTGTAGCCGTCGGCGGGCGCGTCCTTGAGCAGAGCCATGCCGATCTGGCCGCTCGCGCCGGCGCGGTTCTCGACCACCATCTGCTGCCCGAGCCGCTCGCTCACCTTCGGCCCGATCAGGCGCGCCAGGATGTCGGCCGCGTCGCCCGGCGGGTAGGGAACGATGACGCGGATCGGCCGGTTCGGGTAGTTCTGCGCGTGCGCGGTGGCGCCGAGGAGCAGTAGCAGCAAGAGAAGCTTTTTCATCTCATTTCTCCGGAATGATGGGTAGCAGCAGGTACGGCTTCTGGTCGAGGTGCAGCGTCACCTTGCCGCCGAACACCGCGGGCGGCCGGTCGGTCGGATCGTCGTGCGTGAAGGGCCCGCAGCCCTTCATCGGGTGCTTCATGTTGGAGAGCGTCGCCGCCGCGTCGTCGTGCTCGTAGTCACGGCCGCGGACGTTGAGAGAGATGCGCCAGCCCGCCGGCACGACGATGCAGGTCGGCCAGATCTCGATGTCGAGCTCGACGACTTCGTTTTTCTTCAATTTCCGCAACTCATCGTGCGTGTGCCAGGGCCGGTACGGCAGGCTCTTCTTCGCATCGAGCTTGCGGTGCGAGGCGCGCAGCCAGCCCTGCGCGACCGGCGTCTTCGGATCGAGCGCGCCCTGAAAGAGGACTTCCTTGCCGGCGGGATCGAAGATGCGCAGCACGACGAAGAGATCGGCGTCGTTCGTTGCCGAGGAGACGAAGAGCTTCAACGCCGACGGGCCGGTGATCTCGGTCTGCGTCTCCGCGATCATCGAGAACGTCACGCCGTTCCCCATCGGGTCGTATTCGATTTTTTTCGAGGAATTTCTCTCCGCTGTGGAAAGGGAAAGGTCTTCTCCGAGGTAGAAGCGAGTCCACTTCGTCCGTGCCAGCGGCCACTCGTTCTCGTGGCGCTGCACGAACTTCTCGCCGGGGTGGCGCACATTCAGCAGAACCCGGGGCTGCTGGTCCCAACCGTTCTTCTCGCCCTTCAGGAAGAAATCGAAGAACCTTTTCTGCAGGCCGATCCCATAGTCGGTATAGAACGGCGCCCAGTGGGACCCGCCGTGGACTTCCAACCACTTTTGTGAAGAAGAAGAACGAACGAAGCCTTCGAAGTTGCCGCGCGCGTGCAGCCCCTGCCCGCCCCAGTTCGCGGCGGTCATCATGGGGATCGTCACCCTCGACAGGTCCGGCGAGCGCTCGGCGTAGTAGTCGTCCCAGGTCTCGCGCGAGAGGAAGGCCTGCCACATGTCTTCCCGGTTTTTCACTAAATCAATATCCGAAAGAATTTCCGAACCGCATACGGGCTCGCCGGTGTTCGGGTTCTTCGTGCCGCTGTCGAAGCCGTGCTGCACGGTCTTCACCTGCATCTCCTGCCAGTTCTTGCGGAAGCTGCAGATGATGCCGCCGTGGCGCGCGCTTTCGCGGTAGGCGTCGTTCCAGCCCTCCCAGACGCAGATCGCCGCGAGGTGCGGCGGCTTCGCCGCAGCGGCGCGCCACTGGTTGCTGGCGTAGTAGGAGATGCCGTTCATGCCGACCTTGCCCGTGCACCAGGGCTGCTTCGCCGCCCACTCGACGCAGTCGTAGATGTCCTTCGTCTCGCGCGCGCCGTTATGGCACAGGAAGCCGGGCGAGCGGCCGGCGCCGCGCGAATCGACGCGGATGCAGACATAGCCGCCTGGCACCCACTTCTCCGGGTCGACGACTTCCCAGTTCTGGTAACGGTTCGAGGAGCCGGCGAGGACGTCGGGGTTCTCGCGCGCCATGATGTCCCAGGCGGTCTTGTAGCCGTCCTGGAAGGCGAGGCCCTTGCCATAGGGACCGTAGCTCAGGAGCGCGGGATACTTGCCATCGCCGTCCGGACGGAACACATCGGCGCGCAGCACCAGCCCGTCGTCCATGGCGACGGGGACATCCCAGTCGATTTTCAAAGTGCCGCTAGTGTAGCGTGCGGGCGAAGGTGCGGCCGCGCAGCACGTCCTTCGCCGCGGGGCGCGCGAACATGAAGTCGAGCAGCGCGACCGCGATCTCGTTGTAGATCTGCTCGCAGTGCTCGGTGCTCAGGTTCGGATAGACGCCGATGTCGGTCACCACCAGCTCGCGCTCGAGGGCGAGCGAGCGGAATTCCTCGGGCAGCGCCGAGCAGTCCTGCACGGTGAAGCCGTACAGCGTCGGGCAGCGCTCGAAGATGATCTCCATGCGCGCCGCCAGATCATCCTCGAGGGGAGGCAGGTCCGTCTTGAGGCTGCCCAGTTGCTGCGGCTTCATGCTCATGGCACGGACACCGCAAGCGGCGTACCCGGAACTGCGGTCCGCGGACCCCTGCTGTCGGGCGGTGGCGACCCCTCGCCTCTATACTGCGCGCCTGTGGAGCACTCACAGCTTCTTCTCCAGGCCGCGGTCTACTTCGCCGCCGCGGTGCTCGCCGTCATGCTCTCGCACCGCCTCGGCCTCGGCTCGGTGGCGGGTTACCTGCTCGCCGGCATCGCGATCGGCCCATGGGGCTTCAAGCTCGTCGGCCAGATCGAGGACGTGCGCGCCTTTGCCGAGCTCGGCGTGGTGTTCCTGCTGTTCGTCATCGGCCTCGAGCTCGAGCCGCTGCGGCTGTGGAGCATGCGCACCCGGCTGCTCGGCCTCGGCGCCTCGCAGGTACTCGGGTCGGTCGCGGTCATCGCCATCGTCGCCTGGGCGCTCGATGTCGACCCGCGCGCGGCGCTGGTGGCGGCGATGGCGCTTTCGCTTTCGTCGACCGCGCTCGCGCTGCAGCCGCTGAGCGAGCGCGGCGCGCTCGGCACGCAGGGCGGCCAGGCGACCTTCGCCATCCTGCTCTTCCAGGACCTGGCGGTGATTCCCATGCTGGCGCTGATCCCGCTGCTCGGCGGCAGCGGCGAAAGCTCGGCGTTCTCCTGGCGCGGGCTGGGCTTCGCCGTCGGCGCGATCGTCGCGACGCTGGTCCTCGGCCACTTCCTGGCGCGGCCGGTATTCCGCCATATCGCCCGCACCCGCCTGCGCGAGGTCTTCACCGCTTTCGCGCTGCTGCTCGTGCTGGGCATCGCGCTGGTCTTCGAGTACGTCGGCCTGTCGATGGCGCTCGGCGCCTTCCTCGCCGGCGTGCTGCTCGCCGAGTCGGAGTACCGGCACGAGATCGAGGCGGTGATCGAGCCGTTCAAGGGATTGCTGCTCGGCCTGTTCTTCATCTCGGTCGGCATGACGGTCGACTTCGCCGTGCTCTTCGCCCGGCCGGTCGCGGTGGTCGCCCTGATCGCGGGGCTGTTTCTCCTCAAGGGCGCAGTGCTCTGGATGGTCGCGCGCGCCACGGGGCTGCCGCGCGAAGAGCGGCCGCTCTTCATCCTGCTGCTCGCACAGGGCGGCGAATTCGCCTTCGTCCTGCTCGGCGTCGGCGCGGCGCGCGGCGCGATGGACCCGGCGATGGCGCAGGCCATCACCCTCGCGGTAGCGCTGTCGATGCTCCTCACGCCGCTATTGCTGGCGCTGCACGATCGATTCCTGATGCCGCGCCTGGCGCGCGGCGACGACAAGCCGCCCGCCGACACGCCCGAGGCGGCCCGGGTCATCGTCGCCGGCCTCGGCCGCGTCGGCCAGGTGGTGGCTCGCTTGCTGAACGCCGCCGGCATCCATCCCACCGTTCTCGACGACGATCCCGACCACGTCGAGCAGAGCCGCAAGTTCGGCTTCCGCGTCTTCTACGGCGACGCGACGCGGCTCGACCTGTTGCACGCCGCGGGCGCCGACCGGGCGGACTTCCTCATCATCGCCATCGAGGACGCGCCGGCGATCACCCGCCTCGCCCGCATCGCAAGGACGAACTTCCCGCGCCTGCGCATCATCGCTCGCGCTCACGACATGCGGCACAGCTTCGAGCTGCGAGACCTCGGCGTCGAAGTCATCGTGCGCGAGACCTGGCTGGCGTCGCTCAGGCTGGGCGAGGTCGCCCTGGCCCTGATCGGCAGCGACACCGAGCGCGCCCACCGGGCCGCCGACGCGTTCGCATTGCACGACGAAGAGGTGCAGGCGAAGCTCTACGAGGTGCATCGCACCAAGCCCGACGCGCTCCTCACCGTCTCCAACGAGCTCCGGGACCAGCTGGCGCGCACCCTGAGCGAAGACGAGCGTAGTAACATCTCCAAACGATGAGTGGCGGACCAGCACCCGCGAAGGTAGAAGCCCAGGCCGGCGCAGCGCGCGAGGCCTACATCGATCTCGCGGAGAAGATCTACATCAACCTTTCGGCGCGGGTGTACGGCACCCTCTCAGGCACCGACCAGAAGAAGCCCGACCCGAAGGCGCTTGCCGCCTTCTGCTTCAAGCTCGCCAACGCCTTCGAGGAGGCGACGAGGGAAACCGACCGGATGAAGTCGAAGATCGAGGCCGAGAACAAGGCCGCGGTGAAGCTCGACCAGGTCGACGTCTCCAGCTTCATCGGCGCCGAGAAGAAGTAGTCCTGAAGCAATCTTGAAGTTCGTCCTCGTTCACGGCGCCTGGGGCGGCAGCTGGATGTGGGGCCGCCTCGCGCAGCTGCTGCGCACCCAGGGCCATGAGGTCTTCACCCCCTCGATGACCGGAATCGGCGAGCGCGCGCATCTTGCGTCCGCCGATGTGGATTTGAGCCTTCATACAAAGGACATTCTTCAGGTGATCGAGTACGAACGGTTGTCCGACTTCGTGCTCGTCGGCCACAGCTACGGCGGCATGGTCGTCGCCGGCGTCGCCGATCGAGCGGCCGACAAGGTGCGCACGCTCGTCTACCTGGATGCGTTCGTGCCGCGCGACGGGCAGTCGCTGCTCGACCTGGCCCGGCCCGAGATGCGCGACAAGATCCTCGCGCTGCAGGATTGGCGCGTGCCGCCCCCGCCGCCGCAGGGCATGACGGACAAGGACGAGATCGCCTGGATCGAGGGCCGCAGGAATCCGCAGCCCGTGGGGACGATGAAGGAGAAGGTTTCCCTCAAAGGAAACTACAATGGCAAGCGCGTCTACATCTTCTGCAGCGGCTACTCGCCGACGACATTTGCGCCATTCGGCGCCGCGACCAAGGCCGACAGGTCCTGGCAGTACCACGAGCTGCCGACGCACCACTATCCGCAGATC
>Ga0315912_10003283_pt1 | contig 16205 bp, 15 predicted proteins | sample VfabasoilMG_FD_204469 | JGI IMG/M metagenome (GOLD analysis project Ga0315912, IMG submission 204469) | Garden soil microbial communities collected in Santa Monica, California, United States - V. faba soil | ecosystem: Environmental > Terrestrial > Soil > Garden | place: USA: California... | reverse complement strand
TGCGCTCCTTCGAGAGCGTGAACTCCTTGATCACCTGTCCATCGAGACTCAATATCAACTTCGCCATGGCTGCTTCCCTTTATTTGAACCACCCAAGGAACTTCGTCATCCAGCCGTCGTCGGCCGGAAATTCCTTCTTGACCTTGATCAGGATGACCGACACATTATCGCGCCCGCCGTTGTCGTTGGCCATCTGCACCAGCTGCTCGGCAGCCAGCTGCAGGTTGGCCCCGAGCGCGCCCAGGGTCATCTCGATGTCTTCGTCCTCGACCATGTCGTTCAGGCCGTCGGAGCAGAGCAGGAACACATCGCCATTCTGCACCGGATAGGCGTGGATCTCGGCTTCGACCTGGGGTTCGATTCCCAGGGCACGGGTCACCAGGTTCTTGTTCTGGGAGCGCCGCGCCGCCTCCTTGGTAAGCAGGCCGCTGTCGATCTGCTCCTGGAGCAGGGAATGGTCCCGCGTCACCTGCTCGAGCTTCTCCCCGCGAAAGCGGTAGCAGCGCGAATCGCCGATGTGGGCGATGGTGATCTGGTTGTCGCACAACAGCGTGACGACCAGCGTGGTGCCCATCCCGGCGTACTGCGGCTGGCTGTTCGCGGACTGGTAGATCGACGTGTTGGCCTTGGAAATGATGTCGCGCAGCAGCTTCGTGGCCATCGTGGCGCCGCTGGCGCGATCGATCTCGTGCGGCGCATGCCGCACCATCGCCTCCCGCGTTTCGCTGGAAATCAGCGCCGTCGCGATTCCGCTCGCCACCTCGCCCGCGTTGTAGCCGCCCATGCCGTCGGCCAGCACGGCGAGGCCGATCTCCGCGTCGGTGGTGATGCTGTCCTCGTTGTGCGAACGCACCATCCCGGTGTGGGTGGCTTTCACCATTTGTATCGAGGCGTCGAGGCTCATTGTCCTTGTTTCCGTCAGAGTGCCACGTCGACGCCGCCGAGCTGCGCGGCGCAATCGCGTACTGCCTTGGCGAATTCGTCGCCCGTCCTGTAGCGCTGGGCCACGTCCTTGGCGAGCGCCTTGTCGATCACCGCCACCAGGCATTCCGGCAGCGCGGGATTGATGGCGAGGATGTCCGCGGGCTGCTCATTGGCGATCTTGAACATCAGTTGCGTCATCGATTCGCCGGTAAACGGCAGGCTGCCGCAGCTGAGCTGGTACAGCGTCACGCCCAGCGAGAACAGGTCCGACTGGCCTTCGATCTTCTTGCCGGCGAGCTGCTCGGGCGACATGTAGGAAGGCGTGCCGAGCACCATGCCGGTCTTGGTCTTCGAGGAATCGGTGATGCGGGCGATGCCGAAGTCCGTCACCTTCACCGAATCGGCCTGCGGGTCGTACATGATGTTCGCGGGCTTGATGTCGCGATGGACCACGCTCTGCAGGTGCGCGTAGGAAAGCGCTTCCGCGACCCGGGCCACGATGGAGAGGACCTGCGGCAACGGCAGTAGCCCGCCTTGCTTGGTCTGCGGCACCAGGTCCTTGCCCTTCAGGAACTCCATGGCGATGTAGGCGAGGTCGTGCTCCTCGCCCGCATCGTAGATGGTGACGATGTTCGGATGGTTGAGCCGGCCCGCGGTTTCGGCTTCGCGGAAAAAGCGCTGCTTCACGTCCTCGAGCTCGTCCGCCTCGAACTCCTGCGACAGCGCCATGGTCTTGATCGCCACCACGCGGCCGATTTTCGGATCCTTGCCCAGATACACCACGCCCATCGCGCCCTTGCCGAGTTCCTTCTCCACCTGGTAGCGCCCGAGCATCGGCTTCTCGACCGCGCCGCCTTCCAGCACCAGGGTGCTGGCGTTGGTGCGGCCGCTGCCGCCGCCGAGGATGACGGTTTCCGACATCTGCTTGGCGCGGTTGAGCTTCTGCTCGAGGTCGCGGAACTTCGGGTTGTGCGTGGCCATGTGCTCGTACACGGCCTGTGCCTTGTTGAACTGGCGCTTGCGCTCGAAGTCGAGCGCCAGGTTGTAGAGGTTGTCCATCACCGCGTCTTCCAGCGGCACCTTCTTGAACTTGTCGAAGGCCATGTCGAGCTGGCCCTGGCCCTGGAATGCGAGGCCCAGCATGCGGTTCGATTCGGCGCCTTCGAGGTCCGATTTGGCCTTGCCGCGCTCGGTGACGAGGAAACGCTTGGTGGTCAGCAGCACGTGGCCGACCACGAGCAGGACCGCCGCGGCCATCAACTGCAGCCACAGCAGCTTGCCGGTCATGAGCACGAAGTGGACGGCGAGCAGGGCGACGAGCAGCGCCGCGGTGATGGCGAAGCCCATGCCCGCCTTCAGTCGCGGCAGCAGCAGGATCAGGTAGAGCGCGATCAGCAGGAACACCAGCTTCTCCACCCAGAAACCCCAGGTGGGCGCCACGAAGAAATCCTCCTCGAGGATGCTCGACACCGAGTGCGCCAGGGTCACCACGGGCGGCATGGCCGCCGAGATCGGCGTGACCTGGTTCGTCCCCACGCCGGCGGCGGTGGCTCCGATCAGCACGACCTTGTCGCGATATTTCTCGGCGGGGATCTTGTCGGTGATGACGTCGTAGAACGAATCGACTGCAAATGCGGACTTGCCGTCCCTGTCCTTGTAGAAGTAGCTGTGCATCTGCAGGAAGGGATCGGTGTGGATCGTCAGGTTGCCGAGCTTGACGCCTTCGCCCAGCCGCAACTCCACGTCGCCGGGGCCGAGGTTCAGGCTCCTCGCGGCCAGCATCAGGGAGAAGGAGGGGTAGTACTGGTCGTAATAGCGCACGACCAGCGGCTCGGTCCGGGTGCTGCCATCGACGTCGGGCAGTGCATTGAGGTGGCCGATCGCCGCCGCGCCGCCGGCGATCTGCTCCAGCGGGACGATGGCCTGGAGCGTGGGCGACGGGAAAATGTTGCTCTGCGCCGCGCCGACCTGGTCGACGACCTTGGTGATCTGGCTCTTGAGGATGTAGTCGGGCAGCGGACTATCGGGATTGCCGCGCGGTTCGCCCATGACGAACAGCATGGGCAAGGTCACGTTGGCGGCTTCGCCGACGGAGGCCGCCAGCTTGCGGTCGCTGTTGAGCGCATCGTCCGCCTCCGCCAGCACCGAAGCGAATTCGGCCAGGCCCTGCTGCTGCGCGGGAGGCAGCGTCTGGTACAGCTCCGCGAGCTTGTGGATGTAGGCGAGGCCGGGATCGATCTGCGGCTCGAAGAAGAACGACGAATAGCCGACCACCTTCGCGCCAGCCTGCTTGAGCTTGGCGATCATCTGCGCATGGACTTCGCGCGGCCACGGCCAGCGGCCGATGTTCGCGATGCTCTGGTCGTCGATGGCGATCACGGCCACGCGCTGCGAAGGCGCGAGGTTCGAGGCCCGGACGCCAAGGTCGTATGCCTTGCGTTCGAGGCCTTGTACGAGATCGCTGTTGGATGCGGCCAGCAATACCAGCGCGACGACGACGCCGAGGAACCAGTCGGCTTTCCAGAAAGCCGTTTTCTTCATGCCACCCACCCTGTTGGATGCCTGAAGGCTTTGATTTTAGTAAGTTAAGCCCTTAGAGCTCGAGATTTTACGATATTCCGGCCAAAAGTATATGATTTTTTTAAAAACTAAGGACTTGGCAACCGGTCCGAAATGCGCCCCGGCGTGCCGCAATTCCGGGAGTCCGGCGCCCGCGCCAGGGGCGGCGCGAGGCAGGGTCGCGCCATTGTCACAATAAATCCCCCGCGGGCCAACCGGCGGCCTGAGGCGTCGAGGGGATTCAGTCCTTGGAGGCAGGAGGGCGCCCGATGGGCGGCAAGGTCAGGCGCCGGCGGGAAGCCGGAAATGGCAGGCCGGGACTACAACGATGAGGGTCCGCCTCAGGCGAGCACGGCCTCCTGCCGCCGCACGACGTCGAGCAACACCGCTTCGAAATCGTCGAACACCTTCTCCCAGTCGATGCGCTCGGCGGCCTTGCGCGCCTCGGCGCGCAGCGCCGGCATACGGCCGGGCGCCTCCACCAGGCCGGCCGCCAGGGACCTGAAGGCGCCGGCGTCGCCGAAAGGGGCCAGCAGGCCGCTCACCTCGTGCCGCAAGTGCTGCTGGGCCGCGGCGTAATCGAACGCCACGACAGCGAGGCCGCTTGCCATGGCTTCCAGGGTGACATTGCCGAACGTCTCGGTCTGGCTCGGGAACAGGAACACGTCCGCCGAAGCAAAATGGGTCGCCAGGTCTTCGCCGGTGCGCGCACCGGCGAAATGCACGGCTGGATGGCGGCGTTGCAGCGCGTTGCGCTCGGGGCCATCGCCGACTATGACGAGCCGGCATGCGGGCACCTTCGCGCGCATCGCCTCGAACGCCTCGATGACCAGCGGCAGGTTCTTTTCCGGCGCCACGCGCCCGACATAGAGCGCGACGAGGTCATCGCCTTTCACGCCCCACTGCGCGCGCAAGACGTCGCTGCGCTTCGCGGGCGCGAACAGGCTGGTGTCGACGCCGCGAGCGACGACGATCAGGTTCTCGAAGCCCTGGGTGCCGAGGTCCTTGCGCATGTCCTCGGTGGGGACCAGCGTGGCGAGCGCCCGGTTGTGGAACTTGCGCAGGTACGCGGCGATCGGCTTCTTCATGAAACCGATGCCGTAGTGCCGGCTGTAGCTGTGGAAATTGGTATGGAAACCGGTCGACACCGGCAGCTTGAGTTTCAGCGCGGCCGCAAGGGCGGACCAGCCGAGGGGGCCTTCAGTGGCGATGTGGACGACGTCGGGACGCTTCAGCGACCACAACCTGAACAGGGCCTGTTTTGCCGGCAGGCCCATCCGCAGGCCGTCGTAGCGCGGGATCGGGATGCCCTGGCGCAGGATCTCTTCCAGTCCCTCGCTGCTGGCCGGATTTTCGTCCGGCCCCTGGCGCGGGCGGATGAGCTGCACCCGATGGTGCCGGCGCTGCAGGCCCCCCACCATGCGCGAAAGGGTCATGGCCACGCCGTTCACCTCTGGAGGGTAGGTCTCCGTGACGACGGCAACTCGCAGGGAGGAAGCGCCTTCCGCAAGTTCCTGGAGGACGAATGCAGTGTCATTCATGCAGGCGCAACTCTGCCCGCGGCCGGCGACGCGCCGGTGACAGGCGGGTTACCGTTTCATGACGATCCTAGCCCAGCAGGACCAGGATCCAGACCGTGATGACGTTGATAATGGAGAACAGGACGGCCGCGCTGCCGATGTCCTTGGCCCGCTTGGCGAGGCGATGGTGTTCGAGGGAAACGCGGTCGACGGTGGCCTCCACGGCGGAGTTGAGCAACTCCACGATGAGCACCAGCAGCACCGAGGCAATCATCAGGGCCTTGCCCATCCCCGACGCCGGCACGAACAGCGCCACGGGGATCAGCACCGCGGCAAGCAGGATTTCCTGCCGGAAGGCATCCTCGTGCCGATAGGCCGCCTTCAGCCCGTCAATCGAATAGAACAGCGCGTTCCACACGCGCCGCAGCCCGGTCTTGCCCTTGTGCGGGCTTTCTACCTGTTGTCCTGATTGTCCGGAGTCCATCTGATGTCCAGTTCCCGCACCGCCTTGACGTCATCCAGGCGGCGCACCACGGTTGTATGCGGCGCGGACTTTACCACTTCAGGGTCGCGGTGCGCTTCTTCCCGGATCGATGCCATTGCTTCGACAAATGCGTCCAGGGTCTGGCGCGATTCCGTTTCGGTCGGCTCGATCAGCAGGCATTCCGGGACCAGCAGTGGAAAATAGGTCGTCGGCGCGTGGAAGCCCTTGTCGAGCAGGCGCTTGGCAAAGTCCATTGCCGTCACGCCGGTCCGCTCCTTCAAGCCCTTCAGGCTGACGATGAACTCATGGCTGGCACGGCGTTTCGGAAAGGCCGGCTCGAAACCGGCCGTCCGCAGCCGCGCCATCAGGTAGTTCGCATTCAGCGTCGCAAATTCGGCGACGCGGCGCATGCCTTCCGCGCCCAGCATGCGCGCGTAGATGTGCGCGCGCAGGAGGACGCCGGCGTTGCCGTTGAAAGCCGAGAGCCGGCCAATCGACTGCGGCAGGTCGTCTTCCTCCAGCAATCGAAACGTTCCCTGCCCGCCGGCAACGACCGGCAGGGGCAGGAAGGGCAGCAATCGCCGCGACACGCCCACCGGGCCCGCGCCGGGTCCGCCGCCGCCGTGCGGCGTGGCGAAGGTCTTGTGCAGGTTGATGTGGATGACGTCGAAGCCCATGTCGCCGGGCTTGACCTTGCCGAGGATTGCATTGAGGTTGGCGCCGTCGTAATAGAGCAGCCCGCCGGCACCGTGCACGACGTTGCGAATGCCCTCGATGCTGCTCTCGAAAACGCCGAGGGTAGACGGATTGGTGAGCATGAGGCCGGCCGTTTGCGGGCCCACCGCGGCCGCAAGCGCAGCCAGGTCCACGTTGCCGTCGCGTTGCGTCGGCACTTCCCGGACGACGTATCCGCACATCGTCGCGGTTGCCGGGTTGGTGCCATGCGCGGCATCCGGCACGATGATCTCGGCGCGCGCGCGATCGCCGCGCGCCTGGTGATAGGCGCGAATCATGGCAACCCCGGCGAGTTCGCCCTGCGCGCCCGCCATGGGCGCAAGGCTGACGCCCGCCATCCCGGTCGCCTCGCGCAGCATTTCCTGCAACTCGTGCATGCAGGCGAGGAAGCCCTGCCCCGTCGCGGCGGGCGCCAGCGGATGCCGTCCCGCGAATCCGGGCAGCATCGCCAGGCGATTGCAGGCACGCGGGTTGTACTTCATGGTGCACGACCCGAGTGGATAGAAGTGCGTGTCGATGGAAAAGTTGCGCTGCGACAAGCGCGTGTAGTGCCGCAGCGCATCGAGTTCGGACACTTCGGGAAGCACCGGCGGCTGCGCGCGCAGCAGGTTGCCGGGAATCGCCGCAACCGGCACCGCTTCCGGCGCCTGCAACCGGGCGCGCCGTCCGCGGCGCGAAAGGCCGAAGATCAGTTCGCTGGATTCCCGAGTTTCCATTTGCCGCAAGCCGCGCAGGCTATTCCCGGATTGCTACATGCTCATTTCAACGCAGCCAGCGCCGCGTCGTAGTTGGGCTCGCTGCCGATCTCTTGCACCAGCTCCGCGTGCAGCACCTTGTCGTTCTCGTCGAGCACCACCACCGAACGCGCCGTCAGGCCCTTGAGCGGCCCGTCCGCGATGTCGACGCCGTACTTGCCGTGGAACTCGCGGCCGCGAAAAGTGGAAAGCGTCACCACGTTGCTGAGGCCTTCGGCGCTGCAGAAGCGCGACATGGCGAAAGGCAGGTCGGCGGAGACGACCAGCACGACGGTGTTGCTCATGCCCGATGCCTTCTGGTTGAACACCCGCGTCGACTGCGCACAAGTGGGCGTATCGAGGCTCGGGACGATGTTGAGCACCTTGCGTTTGCCCGCATAGGTTTTCAGCGAAACGTCGGCGAGGTCCTTGCCCGTCAGCTTGAAATCGGGCGCTGCGTCCCCCTTCTTCGGCTGGTTGCCCGACACGGCGACGGGATTGCCCTTGAGTGTTACGGTTGCCATCTTCTTCTCCTTGGGTTGTGGGGCTGGCGTTGCATTGCGATCGGGTGTTCAGCTTTCCAGCGCGCGGCGCAGTGCCTCGACATAGGCTGCCGTGTCTGCTTCCGTGCGCGTTTCCGTGACGCATATCAGGAGGGCGTTGCCCAGTTCCGGATAGTCGCGCGCAAGGTCGAATCCACCGAGGATGCCGGCTTCGAGCATGCGTTCGAGCACGCCTGCGGCGGGCTGCGGCAGGCTTACGACCCGCTCGTGAAAACACGGCGCATCGAACAAGGCGCGCACGCCGGGCAACCGGGCAATGTCCTGGACGAGCGACGTGATGCCCGCGTGGGATTGCGCTGCCACGTTACGCAGGCCCTCCGCGCCCAGGATCGCCAGGTGGATCGTGGCCGCGGTCACGGCGAGCCCCTGGTTGGTGCAAATGTTCGAAGTCGCCTTGGAGCGCCGGATGTGCTGCTCGCGCGCCTGCAATGTCAGCGTGAAGCCCGGCCGGCCATCGGCATCGACGGTGCGGCCGACGATGCGACCGGGCATCTGCCGCACCAGCGCCTGCTTGCAGGCGAGGAATCCGAAATAGGGTCCGCCGTTCGAGAGCGGGACGCCGAGCGGCTGCCCCTCGCCGACCGCAATGTCGGCGCCGGCATCGCCCCATTCGCCGGGCGGCTGCAACAAGGCCAGCGCGACGGGATTGACGCAGCCGATCGCCATGGCCCCGCGCGAATGCGCGAAGTCCGTCAGCTCGCCCGCCTCTTCGATGACCCCGAAAAAATTCGGTTGCGGGATGACCAGCGCTGCGAACTCCCCTGTCGCGGCCCGCGCCTGCTCCACGGACAGGCGGCCCGTGCCGCGATCGAACGGCAACTCGATAAGCTCGATGCCCTGGCTCGAGACGATGGATTGCACGACCTTGCGGTAACGCGGATTGACGCTTCGTGGCATGAGGACACGACGCGAGGACTTGTGCAGCCGGACCGCCATGAGCACCGCTTCGGCCAGCGCCGACGCGCCGTCATACAGGCTCGCGTTGGTCGCATCCATGGCGGTCAGCGCGGCCATCATGCTCTGGTATTCGTACAGCAGCTGCAGCGTGCCCTGGCTGGCTTCGGCCTGGTAGGGCGTATAGGCGGAATAGAACTCGCCCCGCGTCGCGATCTCCCAGACGGCGGCGGGAATGTGGTGCTCGTAGGCCCCGGCGCCGATGAAATTGACGAACTCGCCATCGCGGCCCGCGCGCTCCCGCATCAGACGCGTGACCTGCGCTTCCTTCATGCCGGCAGGAATGCCGGACAGCGCGCCGGACAGCAGCCCCGCGGGAATCTCGTCGAACAGCGCCTCGATGTCCGGCGCGCCGATGACCGCGAGCATTTCGCGGATGTCTTCCTCGGTATGCGGGATGAAGGGCATGCGGCGGGCAGGTTCAGCCGGTCGCCTGGCGGGCCGGGCGCGCGCGCCGGGCGCTCACGCCGCTTCCGCCTCGACCATCTTCGCGTACGCGGATGCCTCCAGCAGTCCCGCAAGCTCGGCCTTGTCCGCCGGCTTGAGGCGGAACATCCAGGCGCCGTACGCGTCCGCGTTGATCTTCTCGGGCGCCGTCTCCAGCTCCCCGTTCACGGCAACCACTTCGCCGGAAATTGGCGCGTAAATATCCGACGCGGCCTTCACCGATTCGACCACGCCGCACTCTTCCCCCTTGCGCAGCGTGCGTCCCACCGCGGGGTTCTCCACGAAGACGATGTCGCCCAGCAGATCCTGCGCATGGTGCGTGATCCCGATCGTGACATTGCCGTCGGGTTCCACGCGGATCCACTCGTGGCTGTCGGAATACTTCAGGTCGGCGGGTATCGACATGGCAACTCCTGGCGTTTCACTGCGTGGCGGGAAATTCGGGCAGCAGGCTGCGGCCGCGCCGCACGAACGGGGATTCTACCGCCCTTGCCGCCAGCCATCGGTCGCGCACCTGGACCTCGACGGACTGGCCGCAGGCGACGCCCGGCGCAACCCGGGCGAGCGCGATGGAAACCTGGAGCGTGGGTGAAAAGGTTCCGCTGGTCACGACGCCGGTGCCCTGCGGCGACCTCACATCCTGATGCGCCCGCAGCACGCCGCGCTCCAGGAGCACGAGCCCGGACATGCGTGAGCGCGGGGGCGATGCCAGCAAGGCGGATCTGCCGATGAATTCGCGCGGGCTGGCGAAATCCACGGTCCACTCCAGCCCGCATTCCGGCGGTGTCACGTTCTCGTCCATGTCCTCGCCGTACAGGTTCATCCCGGCTTCCAGGCGCAGGGTGTCGCGCGCAGCCAGGCCTGCGGGCGCGACCCCGGCTTCCAGCAGGGCTTCCCATGCGCTCACGGCCCCGTCCGCCGGAAGCATGAGTTCGAATCCGTCCTCTCCGGTGTAGCCGGTGCGCGCGATGAATACGTTTCCTGCAAGCACGCAGGAGAAGGTGGCAAGGCCCTCGCTGGCTGACCTGGTGCGCGGGAAAGCCTGCCACACCTTCTCCCGCGCTTCGGGGCCTTGCACGGCAACCATCGCGAGGTCGCGCCGCGGCTCCAGCGTGACGCCGGCCGGCGCATGGCTTTTCATCCAATCCTGGTCTTTGAGGGCCGTGGCGGCGTTCACCACCACGCGGTAGCGGTTCGCGCCGAGCCGATAGACGATCAGGTCGTCGAGGATGCCGCCCGCCTCGTTCAGCATGCAGGAGTAGAGCGCCCGGCCATCCTCGCGCAGGCGGCCGACGTTGTTTGCCAGCAGGCCCTGCAGGAAACTTTCGGCTTGGCCGCCATGCACATCCACCGCGAGCATGTGCGAAACGTCGAACATGCCGGCGCGGGCGCGCACCGCCTGGTGCTCGGAGATTTGCGACCCGTAGTGCAGCGGCATCTCCCAGCCGCCGAAATCGACCAGTTTCGCGCGCAGCGCGCGATGGGCTTCGTACAGTGGCGTTCTCTGGAGGCTCACGGATAGAACAGATAGAGGCGATAGCCTGCTGCCCGCAGGGCGCCCGTATCGAGGAACAGGTGCACGCCCAGTTCCGTGCCGGGCTTGATCATCGCTTCGCCTGCGTCCCGCAGATATTCGCGAGGCAGGAATACACGGCGCCCGATCGCCTGGTCGAGCCCGTCGGTCAGCGTCAGCTCGAAGGCGGGATGGGCGAGTTCGATTGGCGCGCGATTGCGGATGGAAGCCGTCAACTCGATTTCATTGGGGGCGCCCGCGTCGACGGCCTTCAGGTCCGATGCCTCGATGTGCAGGTAGGACGACAGCGCCGGCGGCGACACCCGGCACCCCGCCAGCGCGCAGGCCCTGGCGAGCCACGCCCGGCTCTGCGGATAGGCGATCGCGAGGTCCGTGCGCCAGGTAAACGCCGCCTGCGCAGCCAGTACGGCCACCAGCAGCAGGGAGAGCGACAGCCAGAGTCCGGTGCGCGACGGCGCCGCGGGCATGCGGAACTCCCATTCGTACAACCCGGCAGCGGGGTCCGGGCGTCCCGGCTGCGACACGGGATCCCGATCCCTGGCGACAACCGGATCCGCAGACGCCGGCATGCGTCCGGCCTGCGGTTCGATCGCCTGGAGTTCCGGGAGGGTTGCCGGCTCCGCGGCCGGCGCAGCGTCGGCCTGGGGCTCCTGCGCCGTCAGCGAAGCGAAGGCGTCGAACACTTCGCTGCAGAACCCGCAACGCACCTGGCCCACGGAGGCCTGCAGTTGCGGCGTCGTGACGCGGAACGTCGTCCGGCACTTCGGGCAGCAGGTGTAGAGGTTCATGCGCCCGTCCGCGTGCCCGACAACCGCACCCAGCCTTCATCCTCGGCGGGAGGGTCGATTTCGAACCAGGACCGGTAATAGCCGGCGACCTCGGCCGCCTGGCCGGCAAGAATTCCGGAAAGCACGATGCGTCCTCCGGGCACGACGAGATCGGCGAGCAAAGGCGCGAGCACCTTGAGCGGATTCGACAGGATATTGGCAACGACGACGTCCGCAGGTTCCGGCCGTGCGGCGTCGGCCGCGGAAAAGAGCGCGAGGACGCCATTGCGTTCCGCATTGTAGCGGCTCGACTGCACGGCCTGCGGATCGATGTCCACGCCGGTCACGGCGCGGGCGCCCAGCCGCGCGGCCGCGATGGCCAGGATTCCGGAGCCGCAACCGTAATCGATGACGCTCGCGCCGGGCACCAGGTACCGGTCGAGCCATTCCAGGCAAAGGCGCGTGGTGGGATGGCTCCCGGTGCCGAAGGCAAGGCCCGGGTCCAGCACGATGTTGATGGCCGAAGGATCGGGCGCGGCATGCCAGCTCGGCACGATCCAAAGCCGCGGCGTGATGCGGATGGGCGCGAACTGGCTCTGGGTGAGCCGCACCCAATCCTGTTCCTGCACCCGGGTGATCCCGTACTCCGGAACCGGGTCGACGCCAGCGCGTGCGCACGCGAGCGCGAGGATGTCCGCGACGGCTGCATCGGGGTCGAATAACGCCACGAGGCGGTTGTCGCCGAAAGCCAGACCGGCATCCTCGCCGGGTTCCTGGTAGATCGGCGTCTCCGCGGCGGTGCCGGCCCGGGCATCCGCGACATCAACCGAAAGCGCGCCCTCTTCAATCAGCGCATCGGACAGGGCGATGGCCTGCGCCGCATCGACTTTCAGTTCCAGCGCAAGCCACACGGCGGGGATTCCCGTTCGCCCGGCCTATTCGACCTTGCTGTACTTGGCGAGCTTTTCTTCCAGGTAGTGGATGCTGGTGCCGCCGCGCATGAAGGAGGTGTCGAGCATCAGCTCCTGGTGAAGGGGCAGGTTGGTCTGGATGCCTTCGACGATCATTTCCGAAAGCGCGATGCGCATGCGGGCGATCGCCTGCTCGCGGGTATCGCCGTAGGCGATGACCTTGGCGATGAGCGAATCGTAGTAAGGCGGGACGAAATAGCCGTGATAGACGTGCGAATCGACGCGGATGCCCGGACCGCCAGGCACATGCCACGAGGTGATGCGCCCCGGCGAAGGGGTGAACTTGAAAGGATGCTCCGCATTGATGCGGCACTCGATGGCATGGCCGTGGAAGGCGATGTCCTTCTGCCGGAATGGCAGCTTTTCACCGGCCGCCACCCGGATCTGGGTCTGGACGATGTCCACGCCCGTGATCATTTCCGTCACCGGATGCTCGACCTGCACCCGGGTGTTCATCTCGATGAAGAAAAACTCGCCCTTCTCGTAGAGAAACTCGAAGGTCCCGGCGCCGCGATAGCCGATCTTGCGGCAGGCTTCCGCGCAGCGCTCGCCGACGCGGATGCGCTCCTTGAGCGGGATCTGCGGCGCCGGCGCCTCCTCGATGACCTTCTGGTGCCGCCGTTGCATCGAGCAATCGCGGTCGCCGAGGTAGACCGCATTGCGGTGTTCGTCGGCGAGCACCTGGATTTCAACGTGTCGCGGGGTCTCGAGGAATTTTTCCATGTAGACCGTGGGATTGCCGAAGGCGGTCTTGGCCTCCTGGCGCGTCATGGTGACGGCATTGATGAGGGCCGCCTCGGTATGGACCACGCGCATGCCGCGTCCGCCGCCGCCGCCCGCGGCCTTGATGATCACGGGATAGCCGATCTTGCGCGCGATCTTGACGATTTCCTGGGGCTCTTCGGGGAGCGCCCCTTCGCTGCCGGGGACCACCGGCACGCCGGCCTTGATCATTGCGTTCTTGGCGCTGACCTTGTCGCCCATCAGGCGGATGGTGTCCGGACGCGGGCCGATGAAAACGAAGCCGCTCTTCTCCACGCGCTCGGCAAAATCGGCGTTTTCCGAAAGGAAGCCGTACCCGGGGTGGATCGCTTCGGCGTCGGTCACTTCCGCGGCGCTGATGATGGCGGGGATGTTGAGGTAGCTCTCGGAGGAGGCGGGCGGGCCGATGCACACCGACTCGTCCGCGAGGCGCACGTACTTCGCTTCGGCGTCCGCAACCGAATGCACGGCCACGGTCTTGATGCCGAGCTCGCGGCAGGCGCGCTGCACGCGCAGGGCGATTTCACCGCGATTGGCAATGAGAATTTTTTCGAACATCCTGGTTTCCGGTGGGCGGCACCGCGCCGCCCGGAATCAACCGACTATGAAAAGCGGCTGGCCGTATTCCACCGGCTGGCCGTTTTCGACGAGGATTGCCTTGATCGAACCGCCCTGGTCGGCTTCGATCTCGTTGAGCAGCTTCATCGCCTCGATGATGCACAGGGTGTCCCCGGCGCTCACCGACTGCCCGATCTCGACGAAAGCCTTGGCGCCGGGCGATGACGAGCGGTAGAAGGTTCCCACCATGGGCGATTTCACCGTGTGGCCTTCCGGCGCGGCGGGAACCTCCGGCGCAACTGCCGCCACCGGCGCCGCGGCGGGGGCCGCCACGGCGGCTTGCGCCGCCGGCTGCATGGCCATCACCGTTTGCATCGGATTGCCGCTGCGATTGATGCGGACCCGCTCCTCGCCTTCGGTGATCTCCAGTTCGGCGATGCCCGATTCCTGCACCAGGTCGATCAGCTTTTTCAGTTTTCTAAGGTCCATGGTTCCCGCTCCCGTTCTTATTTCTTCGTTGCAGGCGCCAGCACGTGTTGGAGCGCGTAGTCGTATCCCTTCGATCCCAGGCCGCAAATGACGCCGACAGCCTGGTCGCTGAAGTACGAGTGGCGCCGGAACGGCTCCCGCGCATGCACGTTCGACAGGTGCACTTCGATGAAGGGAATCGCGACGGCCGCCAGTGCGTCACGCAAGGCGACGCTGGTGTGGGTATAGGCAGCGGGATTGATGATGATGAAATCCGCCTTGCCGCGCGCCTGCTGCACCCGGTCGATCAGTGCGCCTTCCGAATTGCCCTGAAACGTTTCGAGCCGGGCACCTGATTTGACCGCCTGCGCCGCGAGGCGTTTGTTGATGTCGGCCAGCGTTTCCCGCCCGTAGATATGCGGCTCGCGGGTGCCGAGCAAATTGAGGTTGGGGCCGTGCAGTACGAGGACGTTGCGGATTTTTTTTGCGGCCGAAGATGCCATGCAGTCCGCCCTTCGACGAATTTGGGTGGCGGCAAGTTTGACGCAGTTCCCGGGAATTTGTCCAGTTTTGCCGGGGTTTTAACAACTTGTAGCCGTTGCCAAACGGCCGCGAAGGTGTCGGCGGGTCAACTTTGGCCCATGGCGTCGAGGCGCCAAGCCTCACTTGCCGTGGAATGTTCGATTTTCAGTGAATTGGACGAAGTTGACCGATTTTCGGTGAATTATGTGAGTTTTTGGCCGGAGTACTGATAGGAATCAAAGCAGCGGTTCGACCATTTTCGAGAGGCGCGACTCGTCCAGGGCGCCCGATTCCGAGCGGACCCAAGCACCTTGCCGATCGATGATGACCGTGAACGGCAACCCGCCAGCGGCATTCCCCGCCAGCCTGGCTATCTGGATGACATCCATCTCGCCCAGCAGGATGGGGTAGTTGATTCGATATTTGGCTGCAAATTGCCGGACTTTCTCCGGCTGATCGGCGGCGATCCCCACAAATTGCAGACCCTTCCCACCCCATTTTTCCTGCATTTGCATGAATTCCGGGATCTCTTTCAGGCAGGGCGGGCACCAGGTCGCCCAGAAATTCACCACCAGGACTTTGCCCCGCCACTCGGACAGGTTGCGGGGCTTACCGTCCAGGTCGGGTATCGAAGCCGCCATCAGGGCCCGGATGTCCGCCTCAGGTCCCGGGGAGGAGGTCCGGAACAGGAATCCGGCGCAAAGGGCGGCAATGGCCACCCCGCCGAACAGTGCGGCCCTGGCGAACGCCCCCTTCATTTCGCCAGTACCTGGTCCAGCACTTCCCTGAACCGACCTGCCGGCTGAAAGCCGATGACGCGGTTATTTCGCTGCTCGTTCCCGGCATGATCGAAGAAGATAATGCCCGGGGGGCCGAACAGGCCGAAGCGGGCAAGCAGCGCCTTGTCGTCCGGGGAATTGGCCGTCACGTCCGCCTGGAGCAGGAGCATGCGGCCCAGACGCTCGCCGACTTCGGGATCGCTGAATGTGAATCGCTCCATCTCCTTGCAGGACACACACCAGTCGGCATAGAAATCGAGCATGACCGGCCGCCCTGCGGAGGCCACCGCGGCGTCCAGTTGCGCCAGCGTGGTTATGCGCGTGAACGGCGCATGCGCGGGACTCTGCGGCGCGGCGCCGTAACGAAGGCCCGCGAGGGGGCGCAGCACATCCCGTGCGCCTGTCAACGCGCCCACCAGCATCGCGATTCCCAGCAGGAGCGCGAGGATTCCCAGCCCCTTGGAGAATTTGCGCCAGCCGCCGGCGTCCGCTGGCAGGCGGTCGATGGCGCGCAGGTAGATGGCAGAGACGACCAGGAGCGCCGCCCAGAGGAGCATTTGGGCGCCTACCGGGATGACGGGGGAAATGATCCATACCGCGGTCGCCAGCAGCAGCACCCCGAACACGTTCTTCACCGACTGCATCCACGGGCCCGAACGGGGCAGCAGGGCGCCGGCGGAAGTGCCGATGGCCAGCAGCGGCAGGCCCATTCCGAGGGCCATTGCGAACAATGCAGACCCACCCAGCACCGTGTCGCGGGACTGGCTGATGTAGAGCAGGGCGCCGGCCAGCGGCGCGGCGACGCAGGGACCAACGATCACGGCGGACAGCGCGCCCATCAGGAAGACGCCCGAAAGCGTGCCGCCCTTCAGGCGGCCGCTGGTTGCGCTCAACCGGCTCTGCAACGACGACGGCAGCTGCAAC
>Ga0315912_10003282_pt1 | contig 16206 bp, 7 predicted proteins | sample VfabasoilMG_FD_204469 | JGI IMG/M metagenome (GOLD analysis project Ga0315912, IMG submission 204469) | Garden soil microbial communities collected in Santa Monica, California, United States - V. faba soil | ecosystem: Environmental > Terrestrial > Soil > Garden | place: USA: California... | reverse complement strand
TGCGGGAACTCGCCCTCGCGACCCCTGTTGACACTCCCGACCTGCGTTCGTGGTGCCGCGACGGTAGGCGGTGCCGGTGATTGCGATTGGTTGCTCAGGCGAGTTCCGCAGCGCGCCTACCCGGCGCGCGAGGACTGTCTGAGCCGGAGCGAGCTGTCGCAAGCGCCGGCACCGTTGCTGCCGTAGCTACTTGCGCTTCGCGAGGACGGCGCCTTCGTGAACGGGCGAGACGGTCCGCTGGTAGACGCCGAGCCAGCCCGTCTGGTTCTGGGCGCCGAATTGGCGAACCTGCGTGCGGCGTTTGGCGAGGATGGACTCGTCGACTTCGAGGTCGACGACTTTGCGCGTGACGTCGATCGAGATGAGGTCGCCGTTCTCGAGCAGCGCCATCGGGCCGCCGGTGGCGGCTTCGGGAGAGGCTTCGCCGACGACGAGGCCTTCGTTGACGAGGCCGGAGAGCTGGCCTTCGGTGATCATCGCGACGTCGTTCAAGAGGCCGGCGCCGTCGAGGGCGAAGACGACGGCCGAGGTCAGGGCCATGCCGGGGCCACCGACGACGCCGAGACCGCGCAGGACGAGAACCTGACCCGGCTTGACCTCGCCGGCCTTGATTGCCTCGAGCGCTTCGTCGCGCGAGTGATAGATGTTGGCGGGGCCGCGGAACTGCATGCGGCGCTCGCCGACGCCGCCGAGGCGGACGATGCCGCCGCCGGGAAGCAGGCTGCCGCGCACGATGTTGATCGACGGGCGGCGGGACAGTGGATTCTCGAGCTTGCGGATCACGCTCTCGTCGCGCACGGTCACTCGCGCGAGTACGGCGCCGAGCTTCTCGCCCGTCACCGTCACTGCCTGGCCATCGAGCAGCGGCTCGAGGCGCTTCAGCACCGCGCGCGCGCCGCCGGCCGCATCGAAATCCTCGATGAGCTGCTTGCCGTTCGGCCGGATTGCCGTGAGGAGAGGCACTTTATCCGCGAGCTCCGCGAACAGCGCATAGACGTCGACGTCGAGACCGGCTTCGCTAGCGATCGCCGCGAGATGCTTGACGCAGTTGATCGAGCCCGAGACCGCGAGCACCAATGCGACGGCGTTGCGGATCGCGCCTGGCGTCAGAATGTCGCGGGGCTTCAGGTCCTGCCAGATCATCTCGACGATGCGTGTGCCCGCGGCCGCGGCATTCGCGCGCATCTTCGCGCTCATCGCCGCGACGGGCGCCGACCCCGGCAGTGTCATGCCGAGCGCCTCGCAGACCGAGTGCATGGAGTTCGCCGTTCCCATGCCGGCGCAGACGCCGGGGCTGCGCACCGCGACGTCGGCCATCTTGCCGAGCTCCTCGAGCGTGATTCGTCCCGAGGCGAGGTAGCCCGACTGCAGGAAGACCTCTTCTATGTCCACGTGCTCGCCGCGGTATTCGCCGCTCTGCTGGTAGCCGCAGATCACGGCGATCGTCGGAATGTTGAGCCGGCCCGCTGCCATGAGCTGGCCCGGCGTCGTCTTGTCGCAGGAGGCGAGGCAGACCATGCCGTCGAGCAGAGCGCCTTCGACCTGCACCTCGATGTCGGCGGCGATGAGGTCGCGCGCGGGAAGAATGTAGGCCCCGCGCTTGCCGGCACTGGTGACGAAATCGCTGGGCGCGGCCGTGCGCACCTCGAAGGGCAGGCCGCCCGCCGCGCGCACGGACTGCTTGACCAGGTCGGCGATGCCGTCGAGGTGGCTGAAGCAGCTCGAGAGCTCGGACGAGGAGTTGACGATCGCGATCTTCGGTTTCTCGAGATCCGCGTCTGACAGGCCGAGGGCCTTCCACTGGGCCCGCCGGCCGACCCATTGCGGCGTGCCGGGCGCGAGATTGCTGCGGAGCTTGCGGGTCATGAGCGCCTGCCACTTTATGAATACGGTCGCGGGCTTGCAAGGCGCGGCCCGTTTAATCCGTAACCTTCTCCGCGTATGCTCGTTCTTGGATGCGGCGGGCGACAGGGAACTGCGCCCGCGTCTTTTTGGGGAGCGAGAGAGAGTGGATCCCGTTATTGTCGCTGAGGGTGTCCGCCACGTGTACAAGGGCGGCACGATCGCCCTCGACGACGTCAACCTCAAAGTCGGCACCGGCTTGTTCGGCCTGCTCGGCGCGAACGGCGCGGGCAAAAGCACGCTCATGCGCATCATCTGCACGCTGCTCGTGCCGACGTCCGGCAGCGTCCGCGTCAACGGACTCGACGTCGTCGCCGACCGGCGCAAGGTGCGCGGCCTCTTTGGATATCTCCCGCAGCAATTCAGCGCCTGGCGGCTGCAGACCGTCGAGGAAGTGCTGGACACACTCGCGGCAATGTCCGGCCTCAAGGACAAGAAGGCACGCCGACAGCGAGTCGGCGCCATCCTCGAATCCGTCGGGCTCGCCAAGGTCGCCGACCGCCGCGTGAAGCAACTCTCGGGCGGCATGACGCGCAGGCTCGGTGTCGCGCAGGCGCTCGTGCACGAGCCGAAAGTGCTGGTCATGGACGAGCCGACGGTCGGGCTCGATCCCGAAGAGCGACTTCGGTTCCGCCAGCTCATGGCCGATCTCGGCCGCGAGCGCGTGATCCTGCTGTCGACGCACATCGTCGCGGACCTCGGCTCCGGCTGCAGCGATCTCGCGCTGCTCCATCGGGGTCGCATTGAGTTCCGCGGCTCGCCGGCCGAGCTCGTCGCGCTCGCAGCCGGCAAGGTCGTCGAGATCACTGTCAGCGAAACCGCCGAGGCCGAGCTCGTCGACCGGATCGAGGTTGTTCAACGCCGCGCCGACTCCGGAAAAATGAACGTGCGCGGGGTGCTATTGAACGGCGCAGTGGCTGGCGCGCGCCCCGCCGCCGACATCACGCTCGAGGAGGCCTATCTCGCCTTCATGGTGAGCCGCGGCCGGCACCTCGACGACCTCGACATGGTCGAGAGCAACTGAGGAGCACGACGATCATAAACTGGAACGCAATCTGGGCAATCGCGGGCATGGAGCGCCGGCACACGCGTCGGCTCGTGCGCTATTGGGTCTTCATCGGCCTCGTGTACTTCCTCGGAATCGGCGCGTTCCTGTATTACAGCGTCCTGCACGCGCTGTTCTCGTCGTGGACGGCGACTATCGGCCTCGTCGGACCGCGCTACATGATTTCCGCGATCGGCCTCTACTACCTGCTGGCCTTCGTCTTCACCATCGTTTTTCTCGGCTTCGACGTGCGTGCGCGCGACGTCCGCGAAAGCATCGTCGAGGTGCTCGACTCGAGGCCGGTGACCAATCTGGAGCTGCTGACAGGTCGATTCCTCGCGCTGTTTCTCAGCGGATGGATTCCGATCGTCGCGCTCGTGCTCATTATCCAGGGACTCGGCCTGCTGCTGCCGCTGCTGGGCTCACCCATCGGCCGTCCCGTCCAGCCGGTCTCGCTCGTTTCCTTCGCTACGTTCATGGCGATCCCGGCCGTCGTCTTCGCCGTCGGCCTCGTGTTTTTCATCACCTTGCTCGTTCGGAATCGGCTGGTCGCCGCGCTCGTCGCCATCGGGGCCATCGTCGGCATCTACTGGGTCATGTTCTCCGTCGACGGGCCCTATATCCCGTACGCGGATCTCACCGGCATCGGCCAGGTGACCTGGCCCACCGATATCGTGACGACCGTTTCGGCCCCGGGTGGCTGGATACAGCGCCTCGGTGTGCTCGTCATTGGGCTGGGATTGCTCGGCATCGCGGCCGTGATCCATCCCAGGCTCGACGGTCGCGCGAAGCTCACGCCTGCAGCAATCTCCGTCGCGCTCATCGTCGTTGGCGGGGCGGCACTCGGAATGGTCTCGCAGATGAGGTTCGGCGAGGCCGCGCAGATCGACACCTGGCGGATCGCGCACGAGGCGCGTGCCGGCGAGCCCATCGTCGACATCATCGCGCTCGAGGGCTCCGTCGCGATTGAGCCCGGTCGCCGGCTCGACGCCGATCTCGATCTCACGATCGCCGCACCGCAAACGCAGTCCCTGAACCGCGTGCTGCTGTCGCTCAACCCCGGCTTCGAGATCGAGGGCGTCGCGACTTCCGACGGCCGCGCGCTCGAATTCGCGCATGCGGACGGCCTGCTCGACATCGCGCTCGAGCGCCCGCTCGCGCCCGGAGAGCAGCTCACGCTCGAGCTCCGCTACGGCGGCAACCCGAACCGGTTTTTTGGCTACCTCGACAGCGCGATCCAGATCGAGAAACTCAACATGAACGAGGCGCAGATCGGCCTGCTCGGCTACGAGCGCGCGATCTTCGACCGGCGCTACATCGCGCTCATGCCGACCATTCGCTGGCTGCCTGCCTCCGGCGTCGACGTTGCCCGCGACGACCCACGATATCGTCTGCCGGACTACCTGCGTCTGTCGCTCGAGGTCGATCTCCCCGAAGGCTGGCTCGCGGCCGGACCGGGCCGGCGCGAGGCGATCGGTGGCGCCGGGGAGGGCGCGCGGTTCCGGTTTGCGCCGGCGGTCGCAATCCCCGAAGTCGCGCTCGTCGCGGGACAGTTCGAGAGCTATGCCACGGAAGTCCAGGGCATCACGTTCGAAGTGCTCGTGCACGCCGACCACGACGCCAACTTCACGGTTCTCGCCGAAACGCGCGGCGAGGTCGAGCGGTGGATAGGAGACAGGCTCGATCTCGCGCGCGATGCAGGGCTCGAATACCCCTTTGACGCCTTCACTCTGGTCGAGGTGCCGACGACGCTGCGCAGCTTCGAGGGCGGCTGGCGCATGGACACGGCGCTTGCCCCGCCGTCGATGATGCTGCTGCGCGAAACGAGCTTTCCGACCGCGCGTTTCGACTTCGACGTGCTGAACTCCTTCGGCAACGAGCGCGATTACGACCAGGAGGGCGGCAAGCCGCGCATCGAGCGCGACCGGGTCATCGCCTTTTTCTGGAACGACGTCACGGGCGGCAACGTGTTCACGGCTGCGGCGCGTAACTTCTTCGCGCACCGCACGCAGGCGTTTGGCGAGAACGCCATTGCGCTCGACTTCGCGCTCGAGGAAATGACCACGCTGCTCATTTCCGGCCAGCGCAGCTATTTCTCGGCGCACCTGTTCACGGACGTCAACCGGGCGGCTGAGAGCATCGCCAACGCGCTCGCCGGCCAGGGCGCCGTCAACTCCATGTCCGACGGCGTGATCGCTGCGCAGACGCGGCGCATCGACGTCTGGGAAACGGCGCTGACGTCCTCGCTCGCCGAGATCGACCCCGCTGCGGACCCGCAGCGTGCGATCGACATCCTGACGCTCAAGGGCGGGCGCATGGCGGAGGCCCTCTACGACACGCTCGGCGCCGCGGCCGTCGGCCGCCTGCTCGGGCAAGTGGTTGCGGGCCACGCCGGAGCGACGTACAGCCTCGACGACGTCATCGCGGCCAGCGCCAGCGTCATCCCCGATCTCGGCCCGCTCGTCACCGACTGGTTTGAGGGTCAGGGCCTGCCGGGATTCATCGCCGAGAGCGCCGAGATCTACCGGCTGCCCGACGGCGCTAACGGCAATGCCCGCTACCAGACCTTGCTCAGGATCCGCAACGACGAGCCCGTCGTCGGTTTCGCGCGCGTGCTCTGGACGATGGAGCGTGGCGGCGAACGTTCGCGCAGCGACCCATTCCGTATCCCGGCCAATGCCGCGATCGAGTTCGGCGTCGTGCTCTCCGAGCCGCCGGCGACCGTCTACGTCGAGCCGTATGTCTCGCAGAACCGCGAGACCTTCCTCGCAGGCCTGCTCGACGTCGGCACGATCCAGACACGCAACGAGGAGCCTTTCGAAGGCGTCCGCGCGAGCGAGAGGCCGAGAGTCGTCGACGACCGCATCATCGTCGACGATCTCGATGCGGGATTCACTGTCAACGAGGGCGAGCAGGGAGGCGACAACCTCCGTCTCGCGGGCCGCGGGGTCGCAGCGGCCGACACGCTCGACGCAGGCTTGCCCGTCGCCAGCGGTTTCGGCGTGCCCAAGCGGTGGACCCGCGCCACTGCCGAGAACTCCTTCGGCCACTACCGCCATACGGTTGCTTATATCGGGGCCGGCGAGGGCGAGAATTCGGGCGCGCTGACGACGACGCTGCCCTCGTCCGGTCAATGGGAGCTCGAAATGCACATCCCATTCCTCACGTTCCTGCCGGCCGAGCAGCGCGGCACATGGAATCTCGAGATTGTCAGCGCCGATGGTCGCGAGACCGTCAGCTATGATGCGACGGTGGGGGTCGTGGGCTGGAATCTCATCGGTGGATACCGGTTACCGGCCGGCGAAGTCAGCGTTGTCTTCAGCGATCTCACCGATGGCCGCATGGTCGTCGCCGACGCCATCGCCTGGTCACCTGTCGGCCGTCCGGCCGCAGTCAGCGGAGCATCTGAATGAGCATGAGAATCCCAGTCGCCGCGGCACTCGTCTGCCTGTCGCTCGCCGCCTGCGGGCCCCAGGCAACACAGGAGGACGTCGAGTTCCGCGTCCCGGTGACGGTCGAGGAGGTCGGCGTCGCGACGATCGAGGACCGCATCGTCACCACCGGGACGCTGCGCACGCGCGAGATCGTGACGCTGTCGGTCATCGACACGGGGCGTCTGCTCATCAGCGACGGCGCTGCGGGCCGCTACGGCGAGGGCGACCTCGTCGAGGCCGGCGACGAGATCGCGCGCATCGTCGGCGAGGACGTGCGGCTCGCGGCGCGCATCGTCGCCGTGCAGCGCGCCTTCGATGCGGCCGAGACCGACCTCGAGGCGCACCGCGCGCTGTTCGCGGATGGCCTCATCAACCAGGCCATCGTCGACACCAAGGAGAGCGCCTACGAGAACGCCAAGATCGACCTCGAGCGCGCGCGCTACACCGAGGACCGCAATCGGCTCGTCACGCCGATCGACGGCGTCATCCTCAAGCTCGCTCGCGATACCGATGGCCAGATCCTGTCGAACGGGCAGCTCGTGAGCCCGGGCCAGATCGTCGCGCAGGTCGCCCCGATCGATCCGCTGATCGCTGATGTAGACCTCGTAGGGGAAGATATCGCGACGGTGCGCGTCGGGCTCGAGGCACGCGCGGGCTACCAGGCATTCGGCGAGCGCACTTTCGCCGGCAGCGTGATCCGGCTCGCGCCGACCGTCGACGCCAGAACCCGGGCGCTCCGCGCCGAGGTCGAGATCGACAACTCCGAGCGGCTGCTCAGGCCCGGCATGTTTGTCGAAGTCACGATCGTCGGGGAGAGGCGTGAGAACGTGCCGGTCATTCCGCGGCGGGCGTTGACGGAGCGTGGGGGGCAGCGCGTAGTGTTTGTGCTCAACGGGCAGCGGGTTGAGTTGCAGCCGGTTACGACGGGGCTGGGGGACGACGAGTTCGTTGAGATTGTCGAGGGCGTTGGGACGGGCGAGCGCGTTGTTGTCCGCGGGCTTGAGACGCTCACGGATCAGATGTTCGTTCGGGTCACCGGCGGCTAGCAGTTGTGGCCGGGGGCTCTGCCTTGCAGCCGTCTTGCGGGAACGCCGTGAATCCGTCTAGTTCATGGAAGCGCTAGCCAAGGTCGCCGCCCATCGGCCCGTCGCGGTCACGGTGCTCGCGGCCGTGCTCGTCGTGCTCGGGTGGGTGTCATGGCGCGGGCTGCCGCTCGATCTGTTGCCCGATGTGCAGAGTCCCACGGTGCTCGTGTCGGTCAGCTCCGGCGAGAGGCCGGCGGTGGAGATGGAGCGGCTGTATGGGGAGCGGATCGAGCAGCTCCTGTTCACCGTGCGCGGGCTGCGCAACGTCAGCCAGATTGCGCGGTCGGGGCAGCTCATCACGCGCGTCACGTTCGACTGGGATTCGGACATCGATCTCGCGCTCGTCGACGTCAACAAGGCGGTGGCGCCGATTGCGGCCGACCCCGAGGTCGAAGAGGTGCGCGTGCGGCGGTTCGATCCGCGGCAGATGCCGGTCGTCGTGCTCGGGCTCGTCTCAGTCGATGACACGACCGACCTTGCGGAGCTGCGGCGCATCGCCGAGCGGCAGATCGCGCCGGCGCTCGAGCAGCTCGACGGCGTCGCGGAGGTCCGCGTCACGGGCGGGCGCGAGAAGCAGATCGAGGTGCGGCTCGATCGGACGCTGCTCGATTCCTACGGTCTCACGATAGGGGACGTCCGCAGCCGCATCAGCGCCGCGAACGCCGACGTCAATGCCGGCACGCTCGTCGAGGACGAGCGCGTGCTGCTCGTGCGCGGCATCTCGCGGTTCACGGGGCCCGAGGACATCGCGGCGACCGTCATCCGCTACCAGGAGGGGACTCCAGGCAGCGTCGTGCCGCTCCACGTCTCCGATCTCGGCGAGGTCGTGCTGGCCGACGCCGATATCACGAATCTCGTGCGCGTCGACGGCGTCGAGGGCGTGGGGCTCTCCATATACAAGGAGGCCGGCGCGAACACGGTTTCGGTGTCGCGCGTCGTGAGCGAGGCCTTCGACGACCTGCGCGCCGACCTGCCGACTCTCGACATCCGCACCGTCGCCGACGAGGCGGCGCTCGTCGAGGACGCGATCGCCGACGTCCAGTCGGCCGCCTTCATCGGCATGGGCCTTTCGGTTGCCGTGCTGTTCCTGTTCCTGCGCAGCATCGGCCCGATCGTCATCGTCGCGACGGCGATTCCGGTATCGCTGTTCGCGACCGTGTTCGCCATGAGCTTCGCCGGGCACAGCCTCAACCTCATGACGCTCGGCGGCCTCGCGCTCGGCGCCGGCATGCTCGTCGCCAACGCGATCGTCGTCATGGAGAGCATCTTCCGCTGCCGCGCCGCCGGCGATTCGCCGCTCGTCGCCGCCTGGCGCGGCACGGGCATCGTTGGCAATGCCATCGTTGCCAGCACGCTGACCACCTGCGTCGTCTTCCTGCCGGTCGTGCTCATCGAGGGCATGGCCGCCAGGCTCGTCTCAGGGATAGCCTTCACCGTCGTGCTGTCGCTGGTCGTTTCGCTCGTGGCGGCGGTGCTGCTGATCCCCGCGCTCTCGGCCTGGCTGCTGCCGCGGACGCAGACGCGAGATCTCGATCCCGGCAACGACCGCGTCGCCGCGTTCGTCGACCGGCTCACGGCGCGGCCCTGGACCGTGGTGATTGCGAGCGTCGCCGTTGCCGCCGTCTCGGCCGTGCTGCTGCTCAGGCTCGGCACCGAGCTCCTGCCGCCGGCCGATCCGAGGCAGTTCAGCCTGCGCCTCGTCGGGCCGCCGGGGCAGAGGGTCGAGTCGACGGCCGAGACGGTTGCCGTCGTCGAGGAGGTACTCAGGGCAGCCGCGGGGGGCGACCTCGTGGCCACGCTCTCCGAGGTCGGGCGCCTGCCCAATGACGATCGCATGATCCGCGAGCAACAGACGGAAGAGAACACGGCCGAGATGCGACTGCTGCTCAGAGCCGGCGGGAAGTCGGCCAACGACATCGTCCAGGGCGCCGTGCCGGCCGTCGCGAATCTGTACGGTACCGAGGTGGCCTGGGAGGTCGGCGGCAGCGCGTTGTCGCTCGCGCTCGGCACGACGGGCGCTCCCATCGCCGTCGAGATCTCGGGCGACTCGATCGAGGACCTGCGCCTCGGCGCCGATCGGGTGCGCGACGCGCTCGCGGCCGAACCTGCGCTCTGGAACGTGCAGTCCTCGTTCGAGGGCGCGCCGCCCGAGCTGCGCTTTGCCTTGCGGCGGGCCGTCGCCGACGGGCTCGGCGTCAACCTCGAGACGCTGGGCTCAGTGCTCGAGACCTCGCTCGACGGCTTGCAGACGACGACCGTCGTGATGGGCGACGAGGAGCGCAACGTCGTACTGAGGCTGCCGCCGGCCGATCCCGAGCAGCTGCTCGGCCTGCCGCTGCAAACAGCCGACGGCAAGCACCTGACGATCGGTGACGTGGCAACGCTGACCGAGGTCGAGGGCGCGCGCGAGATCTTCCGCCGCGACCAGCGGCGCATCGCCGAGGTCACGGCGCGAATCGCGCCGGGCATCGAAGCGCCCGAGGCGCGCGCGGCGGCGCTCGCGGCGATCGGCAATACCGACCTGCCGCCCGGCCTCACGGCCGAGCTCGCGGGCGAGGAGCTCGAGCGCCAGGAGACGATGCGCGAGCTCAGCTGGGCTGCGATCCTGGCGGTCGTGCTGGTCTTCATGGTGCTGGCCGGCAGCTTCGAGTCGCTGCTGCACCCGATCACCGTGCTTTCGTCCGTGCCGTACGGGCTCATCGGCGTCGCCATGATTCTTGTGCCGCTCGGCGAGCCGCTCGGCGTCATGACGATGCTCGGCCTCATCGTGCTCGCCGGCGTCGCCGTGAACGACGCAATCCTGTTCGCCGAGGCCGCGCGGCGGCTGATCGACGAGGGCGTCGAGGCGAGGAAGGCGATGGGGCTGGCAGCGTCGCTGCGGTTGCGACCCATCATCATGACGACGGCAACGGCCGTGCTGGGTCTCTTGCCGCTCGCCCTTGGCACGGGCGAGGCCGCGGAGCTCCGCGCGCCCATGGCCTGGACCGTGATCGGCGGGCTGGTCTCGTCGACCGTCACGTCCCTGACCGTGGTGCCCTGCCTCTACCTCGTGCTCGAGCGCATGCGCCCCCGCCGGCGAGCGCCGGCCGCCGCTTAAGGCTTCAAGGCGCATGCTGCACGAGCTCGCAGCCTTGCCCGTCCGCCGGCCGACGGCGGCGGTGATGTTCTTCCTGGCGTTGATCCTGCTCGGCGTCTTTGCCTGGGTCAGGATTCCGATCGAGCTCTTACCTGCTCTCAGCGGCGAGCAGCTGTTCATCTCCTTCGGCCGGCCGGGCTCGGAGCCGGAGGTCGTCGAGCGCGAGATCCTGATGCCGCTCGAGGCGCGCGTCGGCGAGCTCGCGGGACTCTCCGAGACCTGGGGCGAGGTCAACGGCGCGAGCGGCCAGCTCGTGCTCGAGTTCGAGCGCGGCACGAACCATCGCATCCGCGAGCTCGAGCTGCGCAGCATTGCCGCGGAGCTTTCCCGCGCGCAGCCGCGCGGCACGTTCATCAACGTCTCGTCGCAGGACCTGACGACCTTCAGCCGCTTCGCGATGATCATCAACGTCACGGGTGGCGACGACCGCAATGCCCTGAGAGACATCGTCGACGAGAGGATCCAGCCGCGCCTTGCGGCGCTGCCCGGTGTGAGCCAGGTCTTCGCCACGGGCGGGGCGCCGCGCGAGGTCACCGTCTGGGTCGACCCCGACCGCGCGGCTGCGCTCGGCATTCGCGCGGAGCTCATCACGGCCCTGCTCGGCCAGTCGGTGCAGCGCCTGCGTTACGTCGGCGGCACGGAGTACGGCGACCGGCGCTGGCAGGTCGTCGTCGACGGCCGGCCCGCCGGCGTCGCCTCGCTCGGCGAGATGCGCGTCGATCCCGCGCGGCCCGTGCTGCTGCGGCATGTCGCGGAGATCGAGATGACGACGGCGCTCGAGCAGAGCGCATTCCGCATCGACGGCCGCGACGCGACCGGGCTCATCGTCTTCCAGGAGGAAGGCGCGAACCTCGTGCAGCTCGGTCGGGCGCTGCGCGAGCGCATCGAAGAGCTGCGCGCGGAGTTCCAGCCCTACGGCATCGACTTCCGGATCGGCTTCGACGCGGCCGAGACGGTCGAGGAACAGTTGAACCGCCTCCGGAGCCTCGCGATCTCCGGCTTCATCGTCACGCTGCTCGTGCTGTTCCTGTTCCTGCGCGACCTGCGCGCGGTCAGCGTCGTCGCGATCGCCGTGCCCGTGAGCCTGCTCGTCGCGGGCGCCTTCCTCTATCTCGGCGGCTATACGCTCAATCTCATCACGATGCTCGGGCTCGTCGTCGGCATCGGCATGCTCGTCGACAACAGCATCGTCGTCTTCGAGGCCGTGCAGCGCGGGCTCGAGCGCGGCATGCGCGCCGACGTCGCCGCGATCGCGGGCATCCGCCGCACGATCCGCGCGATCGTCGCGGCGAGCGCGACCAACGCGATCGTGTTCCTGCCGCCGATGTTCCTCGTCGAGGACAGCCTCATCCGCGGCATGCTCGAGCTCGTCGCAGTCGCCATTCTCCTGCCGCTCGCGGCCTCGCTCGTCGTCGCGATCGGGCTCGTGCCGCTGCTCGCGGAGCGACTCGCGGCACCGGCCGCGCTCGCGCGGCTCGAGCGGCATGCCGAGCAGCGCCGCGAACGCGGCGGCGCCGTGGCACCTCAGCGCACGCGCGCGCTGCTCACGGCGCTCCTCAAATCGGCGCTGCGCAGGCCCACGCCCTGGCTCAGCGGCGTCTCGGTCGCGATCATGGCGACCGTCGTCATCGCCCTGCCCTGGGTGCTCGTCGGCAGCCTCGGGCAGCAGGCCGATGAGGCGGAGCAGGTCGGGCTCCAGATCGAGCTCGCCGGCAGCACGTCGCTCGACAAGGCGAAGGGGATCTTCGAGCGCGCCGAGCAGGCCGTCCTCGACCTGCCCGGCGTCGAGCTCGTCGAGAGCAGCTTCGAGGAGGTTGGCGGCTCGATCACCGTGCATCTCGACCCCGAGGCCCGCGATGCGGGCGGCGCGTCGCCGGCCCGCGTGCGCTTCGACGTACGTGCGGCTCTCGAGAATCTCGACGGCGTCGAGGTCTCGAACATGAGTCTCGCGGGCGGCGAGGGCGGTGGCGGCGGCGGTGGGGGTGGAGGAGGCGGCGGCGGCGCGGCCGATATCCTCCTCGGCACGAGCGCCTCCGACGTGCTCGTCTCGGGGCCCGACATGGGCGACCTCACCGAGCTCGCGCTCGAGATCCAGGCGCGGCTGCGCTCGATCCCGGAGATCGAGGACGCCACGATCTCGGGCCGCCCGGGGCAGGACGAGCTGCACATCGTGCCCGTCGCCAATGCGCTCACCGCCTATCGCCTCAATCCCGAGGACGTGCTCAACGCGCTCAACGTTTTCCGCCGCGAGGGCGTTCAGCTCCAGGTCGGCTTCACGCTAGCCGACGGTCGCGAGCTGCCGTTGACCGTCCGCCGGCCCGAGCTCGCGACCGTGCAGGCACTCGCGTCGATCGGCGATCTGCAGCTCGCGACGGAACAGGGCGCGTTCATGCTCGGCTCCGTGACGGCGGGCTCGCGCGTGCCGGCGCCGCCGACGATTGCGCACCATAACGGTCGCCGCGAGCTCTCGATTTCCTATCGGCTCGGCGCCGAGGCGCCGGAGTCGGGGCCCGAGCGCGTGCGTCTCGAGGAGGCGATCCAGAACTCGGTGCGCGAAGCCTTCCGGCCGCCTGGTTATACGATCGAGACGGTCAACAGCGACAGCACGGACTGGTTCAAGCTCGTGATCGTGCCCGTGGTGCTGCTGCTCTTCGCCGTGCTCGCGATCTCGTTCGAGTCGCTGACGATGCCGGTCCTGATTTTGATCGCCGTGCCGCTGACGATCCTCGGAGCCGTCTGGGCGCTCGTGCTGGCCGGCGTCGGCGCCGGCGTTTATGCGATGGTCGGCGTGATCGCCTTGCTCGGCATGACCGTCAATCCCGGCATCCTGCTCGTCGACCGCATGCAACAGCGGGTCGCCGCCACGGGCTGCAGCGGCGGCTCGGCCGCGATCGCGGCGGTGCGCGAGCGCACGCGGCCCGTGCTCATGACGACCTGCACGACGATCGCGGGCCTGTGGCCGCTCGCGCTGACGACGGGCGGCGAATTCGAGATCTGGCCGCCGTTTGCCGTCGTCGTCATGGGCGGGCTCGCGACGTCGACACTGCTGACCCTGCTCGTGATCCCCGTCGGCTACGTGATGCTGCAGCGCATCGATCGCATCTTCGGGCGCCTCGGCCCCTGGGTCGTACTGATCTGGCTGGCGCTGACGGCTGCGGTGATCACTCCGCTGGTCCTGACCGGGCAACTCGACTCGCTGACCTGGCAGGTCATCACGACCGTGCTCGTCGGCGGCCTGCTGCTCGGGCTCGCCGTGCGCGTGCTGCACCGGGCTCCGGATCCCGTCTACGACGCGACGGGCAATTCCGTCGAGACGCGATACCTGCGGAAGGTTTACGGTCGGCCCGGTGTCGTCAAACGCGCCTGGCATACCGGGCGCGACATGCTCTGGCGCTTCACGCCGCGCGAGTCGCGCGAGCGTGCGGTGACCTATGCGCTCCTGCTCGCCGGCGCCGGCTATCTCGCCATCAATCTGCAAGGCGCGGTCTGGCGAGTGCTGTTTGCGTATATTGCCGCAGCCTTTGCGAGCCGCATGCTGATCGAGCTCTACGACGCGCTGCAGCCGCTCGATGCGCACGCGGACGTTCGTCTGCTCGAGCGGCGTGCCGCACTCGGAGGGACGCTCAAGACGTTCGCGCCCTGGGGCATGCTCGCAATCTGGCTGACAGCAGACGTCATTCTTCCGCGGTTGCGCGCCGAGGACGACGTCACGCCCCTGGCCGCGTTCATCGTGCTCGGAGTGCTGACGGCGATCTTCCAGCTCGGCCGGCGCGCGGCGCGGCGGGCAGCCGGGCGGTCGGAAGCGCTCTCGGAAGTGCCGCGCGGATTGCTGGCTGCGGCCTGGCAACGCGCCTGCCTGGCGGTCTTCGGCTTCGATCTGCCGCGCCGCGAAATCGAGGCGCTCGCAACGACTTCGTTCGCGGCGCAGCAGGGCATGATCGGAATTCTCGGTCCGAACGGCGCCGGCAAGACGACGCTGCTCCGCATGCTCGCCGGCATTCTCGAGCCATCGGCCGGCAGCATCCACTACGGCGGACACCTGAAGCGCCGCGTCGGCGGCGCATTGAGCCGCTGGATCGGCTATCTGCCGCAGGAGTTCGGATTGCCGAATCACCTGACGGCCGAGGAGTATCTCAACTACTACGCGCTGCTCTATTTCGTCGGCACGCGCGAGGAGCGGCACGCGCGCGTGCAGCAGCTGCTCGAGGAAGTGGGCCTCCACGAGCGTCGCCGCGAGCCGATCGGCGGCTACTCGGGCGGCATGCGCCAGCGCGTCGCCGTCGCCCGTACGCTGCTGCGGCAACCGCCGATCATCATCGTGGACGAACCGACAGTCGGCCTCGATCCGCGCGAGCGCATCCGTTTCCGGAATCTCCTGTCGCGGCTCGCCGAGGGCCGCGTCGTGCTGTTCTCGACGCATGTCGTCGAGGACGTCGCCGTGTCCTGCGAGCGCGTGATCGTAATGAGCCGCGGCCGGATCGTCTTCGACGGCCGGCCGGCCGATCTGGCGGATCTCGCGCAGGGCATGACCTGGGAGCTCAAGTTGCCCGAGAGCGAGACGCCCTCGCTCGCCGCGGGCAGCAAGATCGTCGATCAGGTGCCCGAGGCCGGCGGGATCATGCGCCTGCGTGTCCTCTGCGCGTCATCGCCGCATGCGGAAGCGCGTGCGATCGTGCCCGTCATCGAGGACGGCTATCTCAGGCTCATGAACTTCGGAGTGCCGGCAAATGCTTAGCGCGCGGATCCTCGACCGGATCGAGCTGCTCCGGCTCTCCACGCGGCTGCAGCTCGGACGGCGCGCCTGGCTCGTGCCGGCGCTCGCGCTGATCTGGCCGGCCTATCGCGCGATCTCGCTGGTCTTTGGCTGGCGCCAGCAGAGCTTTACCGAGGACGATGTGCAGAACGGGCTCATCGGCGTGCCGGTCTATATGCTGGCCGTCGGTCTCGGCGTGCGCATCATCGCAAGCGAGATCGAGCAGCGCACGCTCGAGGTCACCTACACGGTGCCCGGCGGAGCCAAGCGCGTCTGGATGGCGAAGCTCGTGGGCGCGATGTTGCCGCTTATCGTTGCGGGCCTGCTGATTGCGATCGTGACGGCGATCTTCCTGACGCCGTATTCGCCGCACGTGCTCTACGGGTCGCTGCAGGGCGCGGCGTTCTATCTCGTGCTCGGCATGGGGCTCGGCGCGCTCTTTCGCAGCGAGATCACGGCGGCGCTCGTCGGGTCGGTCATCCTGCTGCTCAACGGGTTCGTGATAGGGTTCGGCGAGTATCAGACGCGGTGGTCGCCGCTCTTCAATCCCGTTGCTGCGGACAACATCAACGAGGCCGATCTACTCGCGTACACGATTCAGAATCGCATCGGTTTCGCGCTGCTGATCGCCGCTCTCGTGGCGCTCGCTTGCGCGCGCGCCGAACGCCGCGAGCAGCTGCTGCGGATCTGAAAGAAGGGGTCAGAGCCCTTTTTCCGGAGCTGGCGGTAGCGAATCCCGGCTGCGGCTGAAGGGGTGGGCGCTGGCTCAGACAGTCCTCGCGCGCCGGGCAGGCGCGCTGCGGGACTCGCCCGCGCCCACCCCGTCAGCCACATCCGGGATGCCGGCGGCA
>Ga0315912_10003281_pt1 | contig 16207 bp, 13 predicted proteins | sample VfabasoilMG_FD_204469 | JGI IMG/M metagenome (GOLD analysis project Ga0315912, IMG submission 204469) | Garden soil microbial communities collected in Santa Monica, California, United States - V. faba soil | ecosystem: Environmental > Terrestrial > Soil > Garden | place: USA: California... | reverse complement strand
TGCGGGACTCCGGGAAGTACACGCACTTCGAGATCACGCTGACCGAAGGGCGAAACCGGCAGGTCCGGCGGATGGTGGAAGCGCTCGACGCAAAAGTGCTGAAGCTGGTCCGGGTGCGAATCGGGTCGATTGCGATTGCCCGGCTGCCGATTGGGAAGTGGAGGCTGCTGACGGCCGCGGAGGTCGCCTCGCTCAGTAAGAGAACCTGACGTGCTTGACGAGCCATCGGTCGCAGACAAATCAGAACGCCGGACATTGCTGCTCGCGGTCGCGCTGCTCGCGCTCGTCCTCCGCCTGATCTACATCTGGCAGATCTCGCACGCACCCTTCTTCCATCTCCGGCTCGGCGATGCCGGCGCTTACCACCAATGGGCCTTGCGCATTGCCGGCGGTGACTGGCGTGGTGAAGGCGTTTTCTATCAGGCGCCGCTCTATCCATATTTCCTGGCTGCGGTCTATGCCGTGTTCGGTGACGGCGTGGCGATTGTTCGGTTCATCCAGGCGGTCATCGGCGCTGGATCGTGCGTGCTGCTCGCGGCGGCCGGGATGTCGCTGTTCGGACGCTGGGGTGCGATCGCAGGTGCGCTGCTGGCGATCTACCCGCCGGCGATCTTCCTCGATGGCCTTCTCGAGAAGACCGCCCTCGTGAGCGTCTTCACCGCTGGGCTGCTGTGCCTGATAGCTAGCCGCATCGCATTCAGGGAGCTTCTCGTTGGCGTCGTGCTTGGCCTCCTTGCGCTGACACGAGAGAACGCTTTGCTGCTCGCGATCCCGATCCTGTTCTGGTTCGTGATCTCAAAGAGCCGTCCGCGTGCGGCGGCGACGTTTCTCGTCGGCTGCGCACTCGTGCTGTTGCCGGTTGGCGTGCGCAACTATGCCGTGGGAGGAGAGTTCCACCTCACGACCTCGCAGTTCGGGCCTAACTTCTACATCGGCAATCACGCCGGCGCGAATGGTCTTTACGATCCACTCGTTCCAGGGCATGGGAGCGTCACCGACGAGCGGGTCGATGCGACGCGCATCGCTGAAGAGGCCGAAGGACGAGCGCTGAGTGCAGGCGAGGTGTCATCGTACTGGACCTCACGCACGCTGGAGTTCATTCGCACGCAGCCCGGTGCCTGGCTGCAGCAACTCGGGAGAAAGCTGGCACTCACCTACAACGCCATCGAGATCGCAGACACCGAGTCGCAGGAGGTCTACGCGGAGTGGTCGTCGCTGCTGCGTGTCCTGTCGCCACTGAGCTTCGGCGTAATCCTGTGCCTTGCCGCATTCGGCATCTGCATGACCGCGCCGGCCTGGCGCCAGTTGTGGATCCTCCATGCGATCGCGCTCACCTACACGGTGAGCATCGTGATGTTCTACGTGTTCGCGAGATACCGCTTCCCGCTCGTGCCGGTTCTCGTCCTGCTGGCCGCCGGTGGGCTGGCCGCGTGGCCCGTGAAGTCAGCGCGACGGATGGGGAGCTGGTCGTGTGCAGCGGTCGTCCTTGCCGCAATCATCACGTTCCCGACTCTCGAAAACACGCGAGCCGATCGCGTGGCGAATTACGTGAACATCGCGAATGCCTTACTGGCCGATCGCGGGACGTGGGATGAGGCCTCGGTCTACTATGACAAGGCGCTGAACGAATCGCCGCGATCGCCTGCGGCCCATTTCGGGATGGGGACGCTGCTCACGCAGAAGCGTCAACCAAAGGACGCGCTCGGCCACTATCAAACGGCTGTCGAAGGATGGCCGGAGAATGTTGACCTCAGGCTCAATTACGCGCTCGCGCTCGTGGACGTCGGCGATAGTCAGGCCGCGCTCGAGCAACTTGATGCCGCGGCGACGCTTCGCGCTGCCGACCCGACGGCGTATCTCCTCGCGGGAAAGGTACTGCTTACGACTGGACGATACGAAGAAGCGCGGGAGCGATTCGAGCGTGTGCTCGTCCTCAAGCCGGGCGACGAAGATGCGCGTACGAGCCTCGAGCAGACCGCTCGCTTGATCGCCAAAACAGCGAAGTAACGAGCTATTTGCTGACTGCCTGAAAGTACGTGGGGAGATCGGTCTTGGTCTCGCGCAGGATCTCGACGATCGCCTGACGATCTGCCAGCGAGAGCGCTGAACGGTATCGCTCGCCCTGCTCCTCGCCCGACAACACCTGCCACATGCGGCGATAGATCGGATCCTTTGCGCGTGCCGGCAACGCGTCGAAGGCCGGCGAGTAGATCAAGTAGCTGCACGGATACTTCATGAGGCGGCGGTTCAGATCGAGCTCGTGCAGTGAACGCCCCTGTCGATCGCGAGGGCCGATAGCAGAGAAGCGCTCGGCGAACCCGGCGGCACCTCGAACGCGATCGGTGAGCCTCGCCTCGTCGATGAAGAGCAGGTAGTCCACGACCTCGCTCGCCACTCCGTTCATCATCGCGGCGATTCGTTCCTCTTCTCCGGGCGTGACGGTGAAGGGCGGATGCAACAGCGGGTCGGCGGCGCGCGCCTGCCAACTGGCCCGTGTGAGGAGATTGGCCATGCCGACCTGGTGAGTGAACACGAGGTGCGCGACGATGTCGCTCGAGAGTGCGCGAAAGCCGTCAGGATCGAACAGGCCCTCGACCGATGCGCGGTCTCGGCGACCGGCGGCGTCGAGGCTGGCCACGTCGTTCCCCATGTGCGGTGCGGTCCCGGTGCTGCCCGTCACGAACCAGCCGCCAAAGCGCCGGGTCAGTGCATCGCTCTGATCGACGGAGCGCGGAAGACTGAACCCCTGCGACTGGTCGGGACGTGTCGTGCTGAACATCAGGAAGCCGGGCACACCGAGCGTGTCGCCGGCGACATGACATCCCAGGCATTCGAACGCGCGCTTGAACCGCGGTGAGCCGGCTGACGCCTCGGTCCGTTGATCGAGCGTATAGAAGACAACGCCAGCCGTTTCGTCGTGAGCGGCGAGCTCGATGATCTCGCCGCCGCGCACCCAGCCCAGTGCGACGCTGTCGTTGAAGAACAGCGCCCGCGGGTTCTGCTCGTTGATCAATTTTCCCTGCAGGCTTGCGCGGGAGAAGACCAGTAACTGTGAGTCAACAGGGATCTGAAGGGCCTCGAGCGCCGAGCGGAGAAATCCGCTGCGCCCTTCCGACGTGAGGGTGATGCTCCCGTCCTCAATCCTCTTGTTGACGTCAACCACGACGTTGTTCAGCGGTGACGAGGAGTATTTGATCGCGGGGTCTTCGGTCGAGCCGCGGAAGGCGCCGGAGCGCTGGGCATCGAGCCGTGACCAGAGGCCGCCAAAGAAACAGACACACAATCCGACGGTGAGAGCAGTCCGCAGATGCATCGGGCCTCCGGATCTTGAGTGTCCGCCGGGCTCCCGTCAAGCCACCAGCGGCCCCTGACTTGTTCGCGGCGTGATCAGGAAGTACCCTGCCCTTCTATGGTTGATAGGAAATTGCTGCTGACGGCCCTGGTTCTGGCAGGGTCCTCGTTCGCGTGCCGGCCCACACCTGCGGCTCCCGCGAAGGACGTCTCGGCCGATACGTGGGCCGTCGTGGATGGTCGCGAGATCAAGAAAGCCGACGTCGACAAGGCGTACCAGCGGGCCAAGGACTCGGCTCAGGTCCTCTCGGCCGACGAGGAGATGACGGCCAAGCTGTCGCTGCTGAACGATCTCATCGTGCAGGACATCCTCCTGTCCAAGGCGACCACCCTGAAGCTCGAGGTTCCGCAAGCCGACCTCGATGCGGCCTATGCCAATGCCAGCAAGAACATCGCTGACGAGGCCTTTCAACAGGAGCTGTCGAAACGGGGTCTGACCCCGGCCGAAGTCCGCGAGGGTCTGCGCCGCGAGCTGCTGACAGAGAAGGTCATCACCCAGGAAGTGAGCACGAAGATCTCGGTGAGCGAGCAGGAGATCCAGGAGTTCTTCAACGCGAATCGTGCGCAGTTCAACATCGCCGAAGAGGCGTATCACGTCGCGCAGATCGTCGTGACACCGGTGAAGGACGCGCGCATCGGCAATCGCACCGGCGACGACGCGGTGACCCCGCAGACGGCAGTGGCCAAGATCCAGATGTTGATGGAGCGCCTGAAGGCGGGCGCGTCGTTCCGCGATCTGGCAGTGGGCTATTCAGAGGATCCCGAGTCGGCGCCGCGAGGTGGGGATCTCGGCTTGATCCCTGTGTCACAGCTCCGTCAGGCGCCGCCTCCGTTGCGCGACGCGGTGCTCGGCAAAGAGCCGGGTTCCGTCAACGTAGCGACCTCGAATGGCGCGTATGCGCTCATGCTCGTCGTGGCGCACGAACAGCCAGGGCAGCGCGACCTCTCGATGCAACCGGTGCGCGACGGCATCACGCAAACACTGCGCGGGCGCAAGGAGCAACTTCTTCGTGCGGCGTATCTCACGGCAGTGAGAAGCGATGCGCAGGTGGTGAACTATCTGGCTCGCCGCCTGGTGGAGGGCAAGGGCACGATGCCCGCCGCGCCTCTCGCAGCGCCTGCGGCGAAGTAGTCGTTAGCGATCGTTCTCCTGCAGTGAGCGCTCGATACGCTCGAGCACTTCGAGCTGGCGACGCTGCAGGGCAACGACGGCCTGCCAGTCCACATTGCGCGCTTCGTCGAGCTTCACATGCAACTCTGAGATCTGCATCTCGGCGCGGACGTTGACCTGATAGTCCTGCTGCGCCTCGAAGCGATCGCGGGCCGCCTGCCGGTTCTGGCTCATCATGATGATGGGTGCCTGCACCGCGGCAAGACACGACAGGACCAGGTTCAAGAGGATGAAGGGATACGGGTCGGCGGGCCGCGACGTGGCGGTGTTGAGAAACATCCACGCCAGCATGAAGGCCGCGAAACAGCCGAGGAACGTCCAGCTGCCGCCGAAGATCGCCACGCGATCCGCGAGTCGCTCACCGAGTGAGAGTTGTTGCCGGAAGGTCTCTGCCGTGTTCTGAGGCAGCCCTTGTTTGCGCAGCACGCGCGTGAGGACTTTTCTCTCGAGATCGGACAGGCGACGGATCTGCGTCTCGAAGTCAGGCAACGTCGCGCCGACCGTCGCTTCGCTGAGCTGACTCGCGCCCTGCGCGACCCTGAGCCCGAGACGTCCGACGGCTACGAGGCAGATGGCCCCGACAAATGCCGTGGCGATGTGGGCGACGCCGCTCGGGGAGACTTCTCCTCCCACGAATCGCAACAGCCAGGCGCCGGACACACTGCCCAGCACGCCGAGAACGGCGTCGCCAGTGAACCCGAATCCACGGCTCTTCATGACGAATCGCGCCAGAACTCCGGCAGCGAGGGCGCTAGCAATCCAGATCAGAGTGGGCATCGCCTTCTCCCTTTGATCCGCAGTATCGCACCGCGCGCCGATCACTGATTAAAGGAGGCCGATACGACGTCGAACTCTTTCCCCCCTACGGTGATTGCCGCGGCGTAGTGCGTCTCGGACGGCAGCGCGCGCGTTGTCCACCGGTCGAGTTCGGCAGGAGCGGCACTGCAGGCGAGGAGCAACTGCGGCCCCGAGGGCTCGGTGCTGACATCGAACTCCTTCAGCGGAAAGTGCATGCCGTCCCCGAGCGCCTTGATGAACGATTCCTTTCGCGTCCACACGCGGAAGAACACCTCGGCCTGCTGATCACCGGGCGCGTCGTGAAGGCGAGCGATCTCGAGAGGCGAGAACGCCGTGTCTGCGACGCCGAACATGTCGGGCACAGTTCGCACGTACTCGATATCGACGCCCACTTCGCGACCCACACTCACGGCAAGAAGCGCGCGTTCTTCTGAATGGGAAAGATTGAAGCGCAGGTCTCGTGTGGCCTGCACGAGTCGCGGCTTGCCGCGAGCGCCTGCTTCGAATCGCAACTCGAGAGGATGGATGTCCAGATAGTGAGCGAGCACGAGCCGCATTGCGGTATGTGCGGCGATGAAGCGCCGGCGGTCTCTGTCGAACACGAAGCGGTCGGCCTGAAGCTGTTCCTCGGCGCTGAGAAATACCTCCGACGGCTTCTCATCGAGACGAATGCTCACGACGATGACCGTGTTGGGGCCGAGCGGCGTCAGATCCACGCGAGGAATGATCCCATCTTCTGCGAGCGAACGCCTGCGTAAGTGATGGCTGGAGCCCGGCGTCTTGACCGCGCAAATCTCAAGGCTGAATTGGAGGCAAAGGCATGCCGGCAGACACGAAAGCGAGCGTAACCACGCCATCACCTCGCCGGAGTGGACGGTGAAGTACGGGTATCAGGGCGTTGTCGAGATCGAGCTGCGTCCTGGCGGTGCATACAAAGCGCTCGAGACCGCCGACATGAAGTCCGTGCTCGAGACCGGCAAGCCGATGTCGGTCTGATGTGTTACGCGAGCCTTCGGCTCGCGTGATGAGAAGTCAAACGATCACTGAGCGCGCATGCAGGAGCTCGCGCCCGAGCTCCGCGCGCCCTTCGATCCGAACAGCCCGCTCCGCGTCGCGTTCTGGCAGCGCGTTGAAGAGCAGTTTCCACGCGGTCTGATCGTCGAGTCGAACGCGCGTGGTCGCCAATGACGCCGCGCCGCACCACAACGTCCAACGTTGCGGCTCGCGTAACAACGTCCACAGCCCGCCGCTTGCTCCGCTGATATCGACGACGACTGTTTGCGCAGTGTCGGCCGGCACATCACGGAACGCATGCGGCAATCCTCGCACGGCGACGTCGATGACGGCGTGAAGATAGCGTGGGTCAGTCAGGTCCTCGGCGCCCACCGCCATTCGGATCTGCTGTTGGTGATGCCAGAGCTCCGTGAACTCGCGTCCGATGTCGAACCAGCCAGCAGAGGTCTCCTCGCCGGCCCACGAAACAGGAAACAGCGCAGGCTCGGCGAGCGAGACCGATTCGAACCAGTCTGCGACCTCGCTGCTCGCCCGTTCGTACAGACCAGTCAGGACTCGAGGGCTCAAGCGCTTCGCCGAGGCCACCCACTGCGCGTTGAGGTCGTTGATGAAGGTGACGAAGTCGCGGTCGGATGATATGGCCCGCGGCGGTGGGGGCGGTGTCATACCGTCGCGATGGAAGGAGAGCCGCCGCAGCGTGGAGTCGAGCAGATGGGCGACGACGTCACGAACAGCCCAGGCGCCGGCGACTGTTGGCCGATCCCAATCTTTCAGCGGCAACTCGCGCAGCAAAGTGACGAGGCTGCTCGAAACAGGACGGAATAGCGGACGCGCATCGATCGTGACTGGTAACGTGAGTGGCATACGAGGTCCTCTTCGCAAGCTCGTGCGGGAGTGTCCTTTAAGACACCCGAACGCTGAAAGCGTGACTCGCGAGCCTCCGCCGATGATTTGCGGCATGACGGCCAGTCTAAAGATCAGAACAACGGCACACCTGTGCCTGAGGGAGAGATCAAATGCCGAGCACTGTTCAGTTCAATCGGGTATTGAGGACCACGCCGGAGCGGCTCTACCGCGCATTCATCGACGCCGACGCGATGGTCAAGTGGCTGCCGCCAAATGGTTTCACGGCCCGAATGCACCACATGGATGCTCGAGTGGGCGGCACCTACAAGATGTCATTCACCAATTTCACCTCGGGCAAGAGCCACTCTTTCGGCGGTGAGTATCTCGAGCTCGTCCCGAACCAACGGATCCGCTGGACGGATCGGTTCGACGATCCGAACCTGCCCGGTGAGATGAAGGTGACCGTGAGCTTGAAGAAGGTCTCAGTAGGGACGGAGGTGAACATCGTGCAGGAGGGGATCCCGGATCTCATTCCGCCCGACGCGTGCACGCTTGGCTGGCAGGAGTCGCTCACGCTGCTGGCGAAGCTCGTCGAGGCGGAGATTCCTGACTGAGAGCGTCGCGCGACGTTACCGGGCCTCGACGAGCGCCGGCCAGTTCTGCACGAGCACTGTGCGCGAGCGGCGGCTCGCCGGGTCCTCGACGGCAACGAGCAGACGGCCGTCGCGCGCGATGGCGTATTGAGAGACGTCAAGACGATCCCCGCCGCTCGAGGTGCCGAACACGGCCTCCGGTTTTCCGATCTGCAACCGCGGTGTGGATGTGACCGGCACTCGCATCAACCGATTGAGCCGTCCATTCGGCGCCGGTTCGCCGCCCAGGTAATAGAGTGTGCGCCCGTCTGCTGAAAAACGTGGCTGCTGACCTCCATCGGTGGTGACGGGCTGCCGCGCGGTACCGTCGAGCGCGATCAAAGCGATCTCCATCCGGCCGCTCGCGTCGCGGTGGGCAACCGCCGCCGCGGTGCCGCCCGGCGACGGCTCCACTTCGTAGAGATCGAGATCGGACACCAGCGCCTCGGCGGCGCCGATGTTGCCGTCCGAACCAATCGTTCTTCTCGAGAGACGGCCCATCGCGCGAACGTCGCTGATAACCAAGAGCGTACGGCTGTCACTGGAGATCGACGCCCAGATTCCTTCGCCGAGCACGCGCGGAGCACCGCCAGCGTCAACACGCTGTTCGTAGATCCGCGCCTCGGACTCGACGCCGCCACTTGAATACAGAAGCCGATCGCCTGCGGGAAACCAGGCTGGATGCGTAAGCAGCCAGGTGCCCTTGACGTCTGTCGGGCGGTTGAACGTGAGCGGTGTATCCGCTCCCGTCTGCAGGTCTCTCACGATCAGGTTCACGGCACCGCGCGTCGCGGCGACGAGCGCGGCACGGCGACCGTCAGGAGAGAGCGCCAGCCCTGACCTCCGGAGCCCGATTGGTCCGCCGGGAATCGGCGTGATGCGGCCTGACGAGTCATGCCAGCCGAGCGACGACATGATCGCTGCACGTACGCGCACCAGCAAGGTCCCGTCGGACGCGACAGAAAATGCCTCGGCGTCGTTTTGCACCAGCGTGGCCTTCGAGAGATCGAGCGTGTCCGATTCGAACGGCGCCGCCCAGAGTCCGCCGTTTGCTCCGGTGCGCAGAAGCAGCAAGCGTCCGTCATGGGTCGGTCGGATGTCGACGACCGTACCGTCGTTCGTGAACACAGTGCGCTTGGTGCCATCGAGGATCTCGAAGGTGGTGGTGCCCTCGGTGCGCTGATGGGGAGCAATCAGCAGACGGCCATCTGGAAGCGACTGGACAGCGTGAAAGTCCACCTCGGTCGCGGGATTGATTTCGAGCACGCGCGCTGGCGTGCCGCCTGTGGCCGCGACCTTGTACAGGTGCTCGCGCCACACGGCGAACACGATCGTTCCGTCGTTCAGCCATGTCGCCGACATGAGATTGCCGGTTGCGGGAATCGGACAGATCACGAACGGCGCTCCGCCAGACACGGGCACGCGTCGCAACGATCCCTCGGTCGAATAGGCGATCCACTTGCCATCCGGCGACCAGAACACGACCTGATTCGTCGTCCGCGGCGCCTCGCCCAGGTCCTGCGGCTCGAGACTGCCGAACGTTTGCAGATACAGATGTCCGCCGCTCAGGTACGCGAACGCGGATCCATCCGGTGCCAGGGCAAATGGTCCGGGTAGTTCGTTGCTGATCGAGACCAGCCTCGCTGGCGCCGCAGACCCGCGCGTCAGACGAGCCGCGGCTGCGCCGACGGCGAGCAGGATTGCGGCCGCAATCACGATCGCGAGGGCAACCTTCACCAATCGTCGACCACGCGGTGACTCTCGCCGATCTGCTTCGGCGCGGGGCGATGTCGTCGCGCGCGGCGCGGCCAGGAGGATTCTTGCTTCGCCGATGTCACGCAGGCGAAGTTTTGGATCGGGCTCGAGACAGCGTTCGATGACCTGTCGAACCGACGATGGCGTAGACGCTGGCAGTGCCGACCAGTCGATGTCCGCGCGTAATACCGCGGCCACGGTCTCCATCGCCGAGTCGGCCGCGAACAATCGGCGGCCTGCGAGCATCTCGAAGAGGACGACGCCGAACGCCCAGATGTCAGCACGTTTGTCGGCGTTCCGGCCTTTGGCGATCTCCGGCGCCATATACGGCGCGGTGCCGAGCAGCACTCCCGCGGCGGTCATCTGCGGTGACGTGAACGTCGGCGTGTTCATCGTGTCCGCTGCTGCCCCCGATGTTGCCGCGGGCTCCACTTTCGCGAGACCGAAGTCGAGGACCTTCACCGTCCCGTCGGCGCGGACCATGACATTTGCTGGCTTGAGATCGCGATGCACGATCCCCGCGTCGTGCGCCGCCTCCAGCGCTTCTGCCATCTGGCGGGCGATCAGCAGCGCGTCGTCCAGAGAGATCGCGCCGCGTGCCATGCGCAGCGACAGGTCTTCGCCTTCGACGAGCTCCATCGCAATCGCGTGCACCGGGCCGGAGTCCTCGATGCCGTATATCGCTGCGATGTTGGGGTGGTTGAGCGCGGCCAGCGCCTGGGCCTCACGCGTGAATCGCGCGAGCCGGTCATCATCGCGCGCGACGGCCTCGGGCAGGATCTTCAGCGCAACGTTTCTTTGCAGGCGGACGTCGCGAGCACGGTACACCTCGCCCATGCCACCGGCGCCAAGTCGATCAACGACCTCGTAAGGACCAACACGTTGGCCCGCGGCGAGACCCATGCGTGGCGGCGATTATAGTGTGGCGTCTCTTGCGCGCGTCCGCACGTGTCGGGAAACCTCAACACCATCTACTCGAACATGTCAGTTGCAGCCGCTGCGGGGAAAGCTGGAACCAGAGGAATGGCGTTGTTCCATGCGCGGGCGGCCGCGTCGGTCACGCGCTCGACCACCTCGGACGTGAACTGCGTACGATGACAGGCCATTGAGAGCTTCGCTGCGGCGAGGTCCTCCGCCGTAAACGACACGCGCGTCGTGAAATGAACAGCCCTCGGCACCATCAGCGGCGGCGCGCCACGTTGCGGATTCATGGCGCGCATCGACTCCACGGGCAGGCTCATATAGAAGAGACGCTCGGGGACTCCCGGCGCGCCCGTCCTCTGGAGCTGCGTGACGATGCTACTGACGATGCGGTGATCCGGATGGCCCGTTCCTCCGTCAGGTCCCCACGTGATCACCACATCGGGATGCAGGCGCTCCAACTCCTCGGCGAGGCGCTGGGTGACGCGATAGATGAGCGACCGATCGCCCGCGTAGTCACCGAGCTTGCCGTCGGGGAAACCGAAAAGGATCGGCGGGTGTGCGCCAAGCGCGTGGGCGGCGCACCGCGCCTCTTCCTGCCGAAGGGTGGCAAGGGCCTCGCCAGTTGCCGTGCCATCGGGCCGCGGAATGTGCCCCTGCTGTCCTGCGCCTTCGCTTCCGTCGCTGACCACGATCATGTAGATCTGAACTCCATCACGAGCGTAGCGAGCGAGTAGGGGAGCGATCGGGGCCTCATCATCGGCATGCGCAAGCACTGCGACGATGGTGCGTGGCGTTTGCACGTGAGGCTCGGTTGGGGAGGCGCCCGTCAGCATTGCGACAACGCTCGGAAGCGCGACCGGCATGAGCAGTCGAAACGGCATTGTGGCCTCCTCATCTCGCTAGGTTGAGGCCTTCGCCATCGCCGTGCATTGATCTAGATCAACGCAACTACAACTGCCTGGCCATTCGCTTGATTCGGCTCAGTGTCTCCGGTGCAATCCCGAGGTACGAGGCCAGCATCCGTTGTGGGACGCGTCCCGCAAGGGCCGGCTGGCGCGCGACAAAGTCCGCATATCGTTCTTCCGCCGAGGCGCTCAACGACATCGCGATCCGGCGTTGCTGCGCACCCTGAGATCGCTGCAGGCCCAGTCGGTACCCGCGCGCGATCTCGGGAAACGTCTCGAGCATCCGGTTGAAGGACGGAAGGTCGATTGCCAGGATCGTCGAGGGCTCGATGGCGTCCACGGAATACAGCGTCGGCTGTCCGGTCACGGCGCTGGTGATGTCGCCTATGAACGCGCGTTCAGGTGAAAACTTGATGATGCTCTCGACGCCGGAGGCATCGTTGGCGTACGTGCGAAAGCACCCGCGAACGACGAACCCGCCGTGCGTCGTGACATCACCCGCACGCTCAAAGAACTGGCCCTTTCGAAACTCGCGTGGAGCCCACAGCGACTTGATGAAGTCAGACTGTTCGGCGCTGAGGGTGATGCCTCTGGCGATGGTCTCGAAGAGTGATTCGAACATCGACAGGTGCGGTCCCCCACCGCTAACCGAGGAGTGCTGCCAACGGGCGGATGCTGCGTATGGTTTCGAGCGTTCCGATGTATCGAAGTGCGCGATCGGCTGATGCGTCGCTGATGACGCCGCGCGCACATCCGCGGAACTTGGTCACGAGCTCTTCGGACGTCATCGGCAGCTGAAGGCTCCCTTTGGGGAACTGCTCTTTGGCCGCGAGCGTTTGACCGTTCTTCAATCGGATCGACACGGCTGCCGGCCGGCTGCCGTCGGCGCCAGCCTGCAGCGCCGGATCGACTCTCATGTCCACACGCTGGAGCAATTGCCGCACGGTCTCATTGCGAACCGCTTCGTCAGTAAACGTGTCGAGCGTGATGGTTCCATCGACCAACCCTCGCGCGATCAGGTAGGGCATCGAGAACTTTCCTTCCAGTCCGCTTTTGGGCTCACGATACACAAGAGGCTCTGCCGTGTCGGCCGGGACCGCGACGTCGACATGGTCCACCGACTCAGGCGAGATCTTGTGCTCCTGCCGAAGCCGGATTGTTGTGTAGATGGCCGTGTGCGTCAGGCCGCCGCAGGGGTAAGGCTTGAAGCGCACGCCGTATTCTTCCAACGCGTACCGCTTGCCCAGGTTGTCGAAGACGCGGAGGTCCGGCTTGCCCGTTTGATAGTACGAGTCGAAGAAGCCGTTCTTCGCCTCCATCACCTGTGGATTTGCCGTGAACCCGGATTGCGCCAGGCGCGCCGAGAGCACGCCGTTTCGCGCGGCCAGCCCGACGTGCAGTGGCTTCGTCATCGTGCCGAAGTTCGCGGTCAGACCACTGCCCATCGACGCCGCGATCGCGAGCGCCATCTCGATCTCGGGTTCCTTCAGGCCGAGCAGCTTCGCGCATCCTGCAGACGCGCCGAAAACTCCGATCGTGTTGTTGGCGTGCCATCCCGCGCCGCCCGCACTCGCAACGGCGATGATCAAATGCGCGACGACTTCGACACCGGCGACGTAGGCTTCGAGAATCTGTTGACCGCTCGAGTCCAAGGCTTCTCCCAGCGCGAAGATCGCGGGGATGATGGGTGCGGTTGGCTGACCGCCGCGCACGAAGCTATGGTCGAAGTCGTGAGCGTGTGCCGCTGCACCGTTGACGAGCGCAGCCTGAAGGGCTGATGACTTAAACCGCTGACCGTAGACAGTGCTTTCCTGTTTGGCGCGTTCTTCGAGGGCGATGCGGCCCATGACGCGGGCGCTCTCTTCAGTGCCCCCCACCACGCTGACACCAAGCGTGTCCATGATCGCCGTTTTGGAGATCTCGAGAGGCTTGGCCGGGATGACCTGATAGCGAAGGCGAGTCACGAAACTCGCCATCGTCCGGATCAGCGGCGCTGCTTGCGGAGCGTTTGGCGATTGGGCCCACGCGGATCTCGAGGCGGTGCTTGCAACGATGCCTAGTGCGGCCGCGTCCAGAAACTGCCGGCGATTCATTGGTGGGGTCTCCTTCGCGCGCGATTCTACAACCCGCGGTTGAATCGATACGCGGCTCTTCAGGTATTGTCGAAATCAGCCCGCCCCGTTCGACGTCCTGGTAGAGCCCCCTGACGGGCTCACAACTCTAAGCCCTACAAGGAGGCGATATGCGTGTCATGGTGCTCGTGAAGGCGACGAAAGAATCCGAGGCCGAGAACAACCCGTTCGATGTTCCGGGTGCTGCCGAGATGTTCGAAGCAATGGGGAAGTTCAACGAGGAGCTGGTGAAGGCCGGGATCATCCTCGCCGGTGACGGGCTCAAGCCGAGCAAGTTCGGGAAGCGCGTGCACTTCGATGGCACAAGACGATCGGTGACCGACGGTCCGTTCGCCGAGACCAAGGAACTGGTCGCGGGGTTCTGGATCTGGCAAGTGCGGTCGATGGACGAAGCGATCGAGTGGGCGAGGCGCTGCCCCAACCCGATGCCGGGGCCTTCGGATCTCGAGATCCGTCCGCTCTGGGAGTCTGCTGACTTCGGTCCAGAGATCGCCGCGCAGGAGAACGAGCTTCGCGCCGAGATTGCCAAGCGGACGACGTAACCGCGACGCAAGTCGGTTTCTCAGCGGAGTGAGTTGAAGTAATTCGCGAGCTCACTGATCTGTGTGGTAACTCGATTCGATGCGGTGCCGTCGACCGGCGTGACGATCGGTTGCCACAGCGAGTCTGGAACGTTCAGTCGCCTTGCGTAGTAGCGGATTTGCACTTCGAAAGGGTTGGCCGTTCCCGGCAGTCTGACCAGCAGCGAATAGCCGGAGTAGGCGCCGAGCTTGTAGATCTCGCACGTGCGGCGTCCGTAGGACGCAGCCAGTCTTTCGGGCGTCGGATACGGCGACGTCTCGATGAACTGGCCGAACTCGACGATCGCATTGACGATGTTCATCGGGACGTAGGTTTCGGGCACCGGAACCTGTAGTCGTGCAGACAATTGCTCGGCAGCCGCTTTCGCTTGCGCGGCGATCTGCCGGTTGGCAGCACGAAACGCATCGCCCTGCAGATCTTCGGATGTCGCTGCAGTGCGCGCGAGGAAACCGGCCTGGACGCCCAACAGCCAGGCCGCTGCCTGCGCGTCTGGCGATCCAGTCTTTGTTTCATCCGCGACGCTGCAAACCGTGGAGCGTGTGACCGCTGCCGGCAGTGCCACGTCGAACGCGCCGAGCAATCCTCCACCGGCTCTGGCCAACAGGTCGAAAGCGATGAAGCTCGCCGCGATGGCCCAGACGATCGCCACGAAGATCGCGACGCCCCGCAGGCGCTGCCAACGTGATGGCGATACACGAGTGATCATGGATCTATGAAGCGATCGCGAGGGCTCTATACTAACCGGCCAACGGAGTCCGGAGGCACGCATGACTGACACGCTGACAGGCGAACTGATCAACCTGCTCCTCGTAGCTGTCATCGACGCAGCGCTTCTATCATGGATCGCACTGTGGTGGTATCAGCGGTCCGTGTCCGCCATCACAAGCGCCCGCCCCACGTTGCCCGGCCTGGCTGAATCGTCGTCTTCGCCGCCGCCACCAGCCGCGGCAGTCACGGCGGGCGTGTTTCCCCTCGAGGCGAAGCGACGTGGCAATGACGCCACCGCCGAAGTCGATCCTGAGGACGTCTCTGCATCGCGCCGGCGTATCGTCGCGGCCTACACACTGGGCACGCTCGCGTTCGCTGCCACGATTACGGTGGCGAAGTCCGTTGAGGAGCCGACCCTGAAGCCGGCCGCCGTCCTCGCGCTCCTGTGGGTGTATGCGTGGCCGGTCTGGCCGGTGCTGGCGTTGCTGCTCGCGTCCAACCGTCGCCAGTGGCTCGTGCTCCTGACTCGCTACATGCTGGCCGGATTGGGTGGTGTCGCCCTCGTGACCATCGTGACCCAAGCACTCCGTGGCTCCATCGACACGGCTGCGATCACCAACGTCGTACAGTCCCTGGCCATTCTGCTGATTACCGCCAGCATTCCCCTGGCGCTGGTCGCGCTCACCGGGATTCGTCGAGTACGAGCCGTCATGCCGCTGGCCCTCGCTGCCACCCTGCTGTTTGGTCTCGGCATGCTGCTCTTCAAACGAGTCATCACGGTGGCATTCAACGACGCGTCCATGAGGTCCGCGATACTCACCATCGCCTCGTGGACGACCACGGATGTGGCCTTCTACGTCCTTTACCTGTTGATGGCGCTCCCGGTCGGATGGTTGGCGTGGCGCGCACTGCGCGGCCTCGCAGCCGCCTACGGACGCAAGCGTTACAGCGATCTCCAATTGATCGTGGACTGCTGGTTTCTGATCGTTGCGATGGAGGCGATCGTGACCCAGCTCGTGATTCCATTTGGACTGGTTGGGATTCCTATTGGCATCGTTGCGTTTGTTCTGTATCGCGCGACTGTGGCGATCGTCTTGTGGGCGTGGCCGCTGCCCGCGAGACCGGCCGATCGCGCATCACGCTTGCTGTTGTTGCGCGTCTTTGGCTATCAGGCGAGAACCGAGTCGCTCTTCGACCAATTGGCGCGACACTGGCGTTTCTACGGGCCGGTTCAGCTCATTGCCGGTGCGGACCTCGCGATGCGCACCGCCGATCCCGGCGACGTCCTGTCGTTCGTGGAAGGTCGACTGCGCGACCTGTACGTCACGTCCACGGATGACATCGCCGCGAGAATCGGGGGCCTGGATATGACGCGTGACGGAGACGGCC
>Ga0315912_10003280_pt1 | contig 16216 bp, 25 predicted proteins | sample VfabasoilMG_FD_204469 | JGI IMG/M metagenome (GOLD analysis project Ga0315912, IMG submission 204469) | Garden soil microbial communities collected in Santa Monica, California, United States - V. faba soil | ecosystem: Environmental > Terrestrial > Soil > Garden | place: USA: California... | reverse complement strand
CCGGGGTGTTTTCACAGGTCCATGTGAAAACCGAGTGAAAAGATTCCCGAGCTTTGCCTTCTCGCCCTGAACCACGCCGGGAGCCCAGCTGAACGCAGCTTGCTAGCGCACTCCGCTCGACCGCTACGGCAGCTCGGGCGGGTCTGGTAGCGCGGCCACGTGCAGTGCGTCTGACTCCAGCCTGATCTTTGCGAACACACCCTTGCCCGCCCCGTAGCGCTCATGCATCGCCTCGGAGCAATCGAGCAGCATGTCGCAAGCTCCAATGATGGACGATCCAAAGAACGGGGTACGGCCAACACTACTTACGAGCCGGTGCACCCCATCCGCTGACTCCGCCATATGCCGGTTGCGCAGCTCCGTCATCGAGTTATGAAGATGAGCACTAAGCTGCTTCCAGACAGTGAAGTACTCCGCCTCCATTCCCACCTTCTGGAATCGCTCCTTGTGGTCGATCCGATGTACGCCGCGGCGCGCATACTCTGCAATCTGGGCAGCGTGACTCTTCTGCCACTCGGCCAGCTCTTCCGAGAGCTTGAATGAGGCGACGAACGGATTGCCTTTGCGCGCCTGCTCCAGCGTCTCTTTCCAGTGCCACACGTCGGCCAAGAACATGCGATCCACATACTCAGGCGCAAGCAGGACGTTTGCCAAATCGACACGAGCGTCGAGCAATTGCCTTGCCAGAGAGGGGATCGCAATACTGGCTCCGTTCGCGGCCGCGATATACATGGCATGCGCGAGGTCGATAATGGTCTGATAGAGCAATAGCGCCGTAGTGGACTGCTGAGTGGATTCCTTCGGCTTGAGCCCTGCCACATTGTCGAGCGCCACTTGGCCGATATCGGCCAGCAGCTCGATCCACTGCTGCTGGCGCGGCAATCCATAGAGCGGGTTGAAACCTTGAGCATCAGCCATCCGCACTCTCCTTGCTACCATCCTTCGCAGCCATGTGCTCATGAAGCGCCGCAGAGTGCCTCTCCATTGTTTGACCCAGCGCATGAAGTTCCGCCCTCCACTGCTCCGGAACTGATCCCGCCTCAGCAACCAAGAAGTCCGCATACACGTCCAAGATGATCGCGAACGTGTGGAACAGGCGCAGCGAGTGAGTCTGCCTCTCGTTTGGGTCGCGAGCGAACTGGAAGTACTCGACACGAAGCACTTCTTCGTCGCCATCAGGTCTGGTACTGGTCCGGTGAATGAAGCTGTTAATGTCCGCGTGGCTCGCAAACTGGCTGCACAAGTCGTAGGTCCTCAGCAGCTCTGGAATATGGCGACTCGGCAGCGGCCTGTTGTCCCGAATCATGGCCTTGTAATGGCGCGCCAGCATGGTGAATGGCTTCTCGCGCTTGGCGTAGGCGATCTGCGACGCCCTGTCATCCACTATGTGGGCAGCAATTAGCGCCGCGTCGATGGCAGCCCGCACAGACGTGAATGCCTCCGACAGATGGCACTTCATCAGGTTGGAGATCGAGAAGAGGAAGTGATAGTGAATGAACGTCAGGAGCTGGTAGAGAACGACATCGTCCCCATTGATGACCTTGTGCGACATTGCGGCCGCATAAAGTCCTTGCAACCTATTAATGATCGCGAGATCGGTTCGGTTGTTCGCCAAGGAGGTTAGAAAGTTCTCATGCTCAGCCCCGACAAAGCGAACGAGATCAAGAGGCTCCCAAATGAGGTTGTCCCTTACCGGATCGTCCGTGGTCGTGGGCGGCTTCTCAGCTTCCATGTCATTGCCTCTTATTGGGGTCGTCCTTGCTTTTGGCTTCGCGCTTCGCTTTGTTCTTCCTAAGTCGCTCCAGATTCCGCTCGCGCTCCCTGTCCTGCATCCGCTTCGCCGGACTCGTGCGCATTGTGGAGCTACTAGGAACATCGGGGAACTCTTGACTGTTGCCCGTGAACATCCGGGTGCGGCCCTCGTTGAAGATATCGAAAGCCTCCCGCAGCCGCTGCGCCTCCTGCACTCGTTCCTCGGTCCAGAATTGCGGGCGAACATCCATTGCCCAGAGGTCCTCGGTCGCGCCACGAGTGCCCAGCCGCTCTGTTGCAAAGCCAATCACGTAGTGGGCATCCGGGCTCCTGAGCCTTGTCGCGCAACAGAATGCGTAGAGCAGACCGCGCCGCAACTCCCGATATTCTTCGTAGGTAGACGCAACTTCACGATCCAGAATCAGGAAGACGTAGACGCGATGAAGGTCCTCCGCCGATCCGACGATACGCGCATACCGCGAGCCGGGCGCCATCTCCATGCTCATGCAACTGAGCAACTGCTCGCTGAGGTGCCGACGAGAGAACCGTGACTCGGAGGCGAGCAGTCGCAGCGCCATCTCCGCATCTGGCCCCGACTCACCGTGCGTTACGAAGTGCTCAATCAGCCCGTCCCAGTTATAGCTGATCTTGTCCGCCTCCTTCTTGGCCACACGCTGCGGATTCACTACGTAGCTCTCCCAGAACCCCTCCGCCAAATAAAAGACGCTTGGGGGCTTCTCCCCGACTTCTTGCGGGAGGACGAAGTCATGCTGGCCATCGGCATTCATCTTGGTGAGATAGATGGCCGCTAGCTGCTCTTCACCACTGGCAACCACCAGAGGCGATCCGCTGCTCAGGAACGATTCCTTTTTCTCCAGATAGCGAACGAAGTCTGTCACCGTATCCAGCTCGTCCATGAGAACGTCGAGCGTCAGCTCATCCAGCACGTGGATGAACTGTTCCTCTAGCACGTGCCCGATCCTGAATGGCTCTACGTGCTGGTCGTGGCCTCGCAAGCTCATGTCGATCTGCAAGCTGCCGAGACTTTCGTTGTTGAAGTACGCCTTGCACGCTTCGAGTGAGCCGCGTGTCACCGCGATCAAGTGAAACTTGGCGACATCCGCGCTCGGCAACGGGAAGGTGAATCGCTCGGTGCAGCTCTTGTCGAGGAAGATTCTGTCCGGGTATCTCGTAATCCATTTGAGAGCGCCCACGAGCTGGGTCGCAGATTCCTTGACGGCGCTTCGATACCAACGGGACCACGCGATCCTCTCGTCCTTATGGCTGGAGTAAGCCGAATGTTTGTCGGAGAAGATCAGGACGTGTTCATTGAAGATAACCAGCGCGTCCGCCAGCTCTTGACCGTCCCCCTTCCCACCACTCCTTCCGCTATCGCGATAGAGGTTCGGGAAGCTCCAAAGCGACAGGAACGACTTGCGCGCAAGCCGCATAAGGTAACGCTCTGATGGCGTCGTGCCTCCCGTTCCATCGCTCACGGCCTAGCCCCCTTAAGACTTCGCCTTCTTCAAAGCGCGCTTGGTCGCCGGCAGTCCCGCGACCATCGCCCGCGCCTTCTTGGTCTCGTCCTTGTGTACCCACATCGACGCCCAGCTCAGCCCCTCTGCCTTGAACCTCGCTCGCAGCTCGGACTGTCGCTGTGCGTCGCTTTTCGCCTTCGCCATATCAGGTCTCCGCGGCTTTGCCATCCTCCACCATGCGGTGCGCTCTCAGCGCCTCGACTGCCGCGCTGAAGGCATTCTCGACTGACGCGAGCCCGCCGACGTAGGGCGGGTCATACGTTGCGCCAACCGCGGTTGCCGACAGCTGGTACCAGTATGCCTTCGGCGGGTAGCCACTGACTCGGCCCAAGATACGTGTTGGCGCGTGCACATGGCGGATGAACCCGTCATCGCTCAGCGTGTAGCCGCGCTTCAGCAGCACGAGAGCACTCATGGCTGAGCCTCGCGCTGCTCGCGCCCCTTGCGAGATAGCCGCCGACGATCCGCCAATGCGGTCGCCGCCTCATCCAGACTGCCGTACTCGCTAAGCTCAGCGAGTACCTTCAGCGGCTTCCCAACATGCGTCACCACCTCGCGGCTCCCAAGTCGAGTCACGAAGTAGCCCCGGATGCAAAGCACATTGAAGGCGCTCATTGCCTTACCCCGAGCCGCCGCTGAATCGCCGCGGCCACACCATCCACCACGTTCTCGGACTCGCCCGGCATTTGCTCCCGAACCACGCCTATCAGGTAGCTGGTGTCGCGAGACCGTTGAACCACCTGCAGTGGAAGCGCCAACACAATCGCGAGTGCAACCTCGTCGACTTCGTTCATGTCGATACCTCGTTTAGCGAGAACTGTGCGCCCCTCGCAAGTCGGTCTAAATCGGGCGGCCGAAGAACCTTCTCCGGCACCGGCATCGTAGCTCTGCCGGCCCATGCCGTCCATCGTGATCCTGTCACGCAACTGTTAAATCGTGCGCACCGGCCGGCATTGCCGTGACACTCTCACGCCGCGGGCGATTTTCTCTTTGTGGCGCCCGCCATGCAGCCAACCACTAAGGAGCCAGACTTGAGCAAGCCGCATTGGGGCATTGAAGTGGCCGAGAGCGAGAGCTCGGTCGAGATCGCGGGCGTAGTTGACGCCATCGTACTGATCAAGGTCGCGTGGCGATGCCCCGCCTGCCGAGCCGTCTGGCAGAAGCGATCACATCCGATCTATGGTGAGCTTCAATCCTGCAAGGGTTGCGACGCCAAGTTCTTCTTGCGCCGCCCCGCTGTATGATGCTCTGTGATGAGCACTGAGACCGAACGCAAGAACTCTACCGGGGTCGGCGACCCGAGCCTCCCTGAAGGCATCCACGGCACGGTGATCCCGGGCGCCCCGCCCGGCTATACGCGGGTTGCCATGACGCTGACACCGGAGCAGGTTGAGTCCCTGAAGGCGCGCGGGTTTGTGGTGCGCAAGGTCGGAGAGCCCGGCGATGGCGTTTGAGTGCATCGCTCCACCACTCAGCGGCAAGTTGCTCCCCTTCGTTGTGGTGACGTACAGAGACGGACAGCGCGTGATCACCAGCGATGCACTGGCCTCAGCTGCGCAGGTGGACGCGTTCTTCGACCGCGAGGACTTCCTAGCAGCGGCTACTGATGAACCTCGCGAGCGCGCCAAGCAGCTGCTGGCCGAGCGGATTGCCCAGCGCGGATGGCAGGCTCATGAGTCTGAGTACGTGCTCGAAGAGAACCAGCACGAGCAATAGCTCGGGCATCACCTGCCCTCCACCTGCTCGAACCATGCGAGCAGGGGTGCGACAGCTTCCTGATACTGCGCCCACAGCTGCCGGCGCTTCGCCAGCCGATCCTTGCGTCGCGCAGCTCGATCCGACAGTGCCAGCCGCATCGCCGCCCGGCGCGCGTTGGCTGACGCACAGATTCGAGCTGAGCGGTCGAGCTCCGCCAGAGTAGCGGCGGTCAGCTCACGCCTGCGTGCGTCGCGTCGAGGTCGGTCCTTGACGAAGCCAGCCTCGCCCCGAGTCTCGCGCTCAGCGGCAGAGAGCTTCTTGCGCATCACAGCACCGCCGCTCCCCTGCCACCCACCGCATGCTCGCGCAGGCCACCTCGCAGGTCGCTGTCGACCTGTGGGCGCGGCGCTCGATCTCTGCCGGCGAGCAGCAGGGGTTCGGTCTGGGAGCCAGCAGTGACCGAGACCGGCAGGGCCCGCAGCTCGAAGGGGTACACGGCTTCTACGGTCTCGCTGTTCGTCAGCACCAGCCTCGCAGTGTCGTTCTTCACCGGGTTCGGTGACTCGACAATCGAGAACCGCACCACGTGCTCGACCGCCACCAGAGACTTGTCTCGACACAGGATGAACTGCTTGCCTTCTCGCATCGTCTATCTCCAGTGAGGGCGACCGAACGCCTTGCGGGATCGCTCGGACTTGGGCAGTCGAGCCGGCTTCAGCGGCACATCGGTGCTTGCTGGCGGCTCGACGTGAATGCGCGTCTGCTCGGTCAGAACGTACCCGCGCTCGGCTGCCCATGACTTCAGCTCTTGCATGCGATCACTCATGCTGCGCTCCTTTCCATTGCTGCCAGTTCGTCCGTGATCCTACGAAGCCGCGCTGCGTACTTTCTCGGGTCCTGCCATACGCGGAAGTCGTGGCGGATTAGGTACTCGACCGCGTTGAGCACGCCGTCGAGGTCATCACCGAGTGCGCCGATGGCGGCGTTGCATGCGCACAGCCAGCCCCGATGCCAGTCGGTGCCGTGAACGTGATCGAGATTGAGCACACGCCCGAGCACGAGATCGGTACTTCCACAGCACTCACAGTGGTCCGTCATCGGATAGCGGGGCGGGGGCAAGCCGGCATAGGTGCGCTGCTTGTCCTTGGTCGCCTTCCGATAGGCTCTCTGCTTCGCCTTGATCGGCTCGGGATTTGCGGCGTAACGCTCTCGCTTCCGCTGTAGCACGGCCTCGCTGCTTCCGCGGGCAATGATCCTGTCCCTGTTGGACGCATAGTAGACACGAGCCCGCTGGCGCTTCCTTGCCTTCCTCTCTTCAGCCGTCATCGCCATCACAGTAGCCCTCTGAGGTTATGGCTCCATGCGAGCTCATGCGCGACCTCGGCCAGCCGGGGGTGCTGCAAGAGGCCCGCGTCAGCGATCCGCTTCGCCAATTCCGGCGTGCGACCAAGGTACTTCTGCACGAGCGCGATACGCTGGCGAGCGCCGTCCTGCCCATGGCGGGCCACCAGTGTTTCGCGGGTCTGCTTCGCCCACTCAGCCTGCTGCTCTTCAGTCGGCGGGCTTCGCTCAGCAGCGCGCAGGATGCTCACTAGCTCCTGCGCGTTTGGGTCGGGCAACTGGAGAGCCCAGCAGTGGTCACGAAAGACGGCGTTCTGCTCTTCGATCTCGGCCGTCGTCTTGTCCAAGTGCTCGGTCGGGTCAAGTAGCGAGATGTGGCTATACGCCTGCTCACCATAGAGCCTGTTCATCGCGTCGAGCTCTTGGAGAGCATGAGCCTGCACCGGGTCCGCGTGCTCGTGCCGCGTCTCGGTCTGCTCCTGCTGCTCCGTCCGCTGCTGCTGCTGCTCCGGCTTGACCATGGTCGGGTAGAGCCGGGCTGCAATCTGGTCGTCTGTCAGGGTAGTCATGTCGTTGGTCCTTGTTGCTGGTAGTGATCAGGCCGCGGCCTTGGCCGTAGGCTTGCCCGGCAGCCGCATCAGCGTCTCGTTCATCAGACGCTTGAGCTGATCGGCCGCCTTCTCGATCACTTCAGCGGGCTGCGATGTGCCCCACTCGCTTGAAGTGCCCCTGAACGGCGTCAGCGAGAAGTGGTCGCGCGAAAGCACGATGCCGCGGGTTCCGATCCCGGCCTCGTGCATGACACGAAGCAGGTTCTCCGCGAGCGTGATCTCCGCCAATGACTGTCGCAGCTTGTCGTGCGCAGCCTGCACTCGACGCTCGACGCCTGCGCCGGCCGGCATCTGAGAGATCGCGTCGCTGCACCGGAGCAGGACGCGCGCCTTCGTTTGCTCGATCTCCGCGAGCTCGGCCCCGATGCCTGCCATGGTGGCGATGACCGCCTCCGCACGCTTGCCAACCTGCCGCGCCTCATCCAGCGCGATCTGCAGCCCGTCACGCGTCTGCTTCCACCGGGTCGCGATGGCCTCCTTCGTGGAGTTCTGCTGCTCCAGCTTCTGCGCCTCCTTCAGCCAGCCGATCCGCTTCGTCAGGTCCGCGATCTCGCTCTCGACCGTGGTCAGCTGCTCTTCCTTGTCGAGCCCGTGATTGAGCTCTCGGAGCAGCGTTGCCTTGAGGCTCTGCGCATCCGTGAGCTGATCCGTGAGCTTCAGCAGCCGGGACTCCGGGGTGTTGCGCGCCTCGGCTACGGGTGCGGTCGCCACCGAGACCGGGGTCTCTACCGCGGCTTCCACCGGGGCCGGCGCATTTGCAGGCTTCTTTTCCTGCACAGGTGCCGGGGCGGTCTGCGTGGCCTTGCGGCCGTTCCATCGTGCCATCGTCGTTACTCCTTCGTTGAAGTGATCAGGTCGTCGTGATGATCCAGCGGTCGAGCTCGCGCAGAGTTCTGCTGAGCTGTTCGCGCGTCGCCAGCAGTTCCTCTGCCGTCGTGCCGCTTGCGGTCGCGAGCTGGGCCTCGATCCTGTCCAGCCGGTCCACCAGTTGCTGCCGCTGCGCGGTCCAGTCGATAGGCGAGGTCGCCTTCTTCAACTCTTCCTGCAGCACAACGCTCTCGGGGTCCGACAGCAGCGCCTTCTTGAGCGCGTTGATGTGGCTCGCACGCAGGCGCTCGATCTGCGCGAGTCCGGGCGCCATGTTTGTGCCCACGTCGATGAATCTCACCGCGCCCGGGGTCGGGTTGAGTCGTGTGGTCATGGTCAAGCTCCCTTCTCTGCGTATGAAAACGGGTCGTGTCCTGTGGCGGCGAATGGATCGTAGTTCGCAAGACTCTGCCCTTCCGGCTCGACCAACGGACGCGGCGATGCGAGCACAAGCATCGCGGCCAACGCGTAGGTCGGCGGTCCCTGCCGCGTGCGCGTCACGATGTCCGGGTGCTCGAAGTGAATCGCCCCACCACCGAGCGCTCGCTCGAAGGCAAAGGCATCGGCCACGAGCTTCGACTCATCGCCAACGGCAGGGATCAGCCCCTTGCCTCGAAGGGCGATCTGCAGCTCATGGACGCGCTCTGCTCCGGCGCAGGAGTACATGGGCGTCTTGTCGGCTCGCAGCTTCCCGCCGTCCGCGTCCCAGCTGAACGGCACAATTCGGGCCGCGGCCTCGCGCTCTCGGGTATCGGTGCGCTCGTGGGCGTTGGCGGCGAGCACAATGCCGCCGTACCCGCCCAGCCGGATGATCGGATTGTCGTGCGCGTGCTCCCTTAGAAGTCCCAGAAGAAGCGCCCAGCACGCGTCCTCGGTCACCGCGGTGTGCTGGTGAATCTGGTCGAGTACACGACCAGCGTTGCGGCGGACCGCCACAGTGAGGATGCCTTCATCGAACCAGCATCCGATATCCGTGGCCTTAACTTCTGCGCGTGGGTTGATAGCTACCATAGCTGCTGCTCCTGACTCTCAAGTTCTGATCGGGCTTCGCGAATCGCGCGCAACGCGCTCATCGCCGGGTCATATGTGATGGCCGAGCTCGTCGGGATGGCGGCGAGCATCAGCGCGGATGCACTGTCCGGTGATCTGTGGATGCGCTTCATGATCTCGGCCTTGCCCTCGACCGCGATCCGCCCCGACTGCACTGCGTAGCGATAGGCCAGCAGCTCCGCACGCAGCTGCTTGTCTGGCGCGATGCTGATGGGCGTCGGGCTGTCCGGCGACAGCAGCTCACGCAAGTGCCATGCGAGCCACGAGCGCAGGTTCGCGAAGGAGAACGTGCCGGTGCTGTCCACAATCTTCGTGCCCTCGGCCACGTTCACGGCCACGCACTTCTCGAAAATGCGCGGGCGCAGCGCGTCGACGGCACCAGCTCCAACGCCGATGGCATCGCAGAACACGTGCGCCTTGCTGCTGCCGCGCACGTTCAGCACTAGGCGCGCGAGCGAGTGCCCGTCCGGGGTCTGGTGTCCGGGCCATCGGTGGAGCGGGCCGAACGTGCTGCCATGGCGAGGCGCGAGCACGCTGCTGTCCCTGCCGCCCCTAGCGACATCGAGGCCGTAGGCGGTAGCGGGCGCGGCTGTCGGCACATAGCGTGCGAACGCGGCATCGAGCCAGCGTGAAGGGAACAGGGCGTAGGGATCATCCTCACCGGCCGTATTCCAGTTGTTGTCGCGCAGCTTCGCGCGCAGCACCGGGTCACTGATCGCGTCGAGGTTCTTCAGGTAGCCGGCGCGCATCAGGTAGGGGTTGCCGTCCTGAACTGTGCTCGTGACGCACACGCGAGCGATAGCGCCGGGCGTGTCGGCGGCCACCACATCACTGCCGATCATGTGCAGCACTTCGCCCGAGCGCGCCCGATACGGGTGCGAGTCATCGACCCACGGCCCGAACATGGCCTTTACCCATTCGCCATCGTTCGAGGTCGGAGCGTTGGCCGTCAGGATCGTGCGCGCGGGCGCGACGGTGGAGCGCGTCCAGCGGGACATGAACTCCAGCTGATCCGGGGAGAGCCAGCCGCTAGCCACATCGTCGAAGAACGCGAGGTCGACAGCGTTTCCCTGTGCTGCACGGTCGCGCTCAGCGCCGGGCTCGCCTGTGCCGAAGAACTGGATCGTGGTGCCGAGCCTGTCGCGCCCGCCCTGCCCCGGCCTGATCTCCCACCTGCCTGTCGACAGGTTGCGGCCGGACACATCGCCGCGCAGCAGGCGCGAGAGCTCGCTCATCAGCGGGGTCATCTCGCCCATGCTCTTGCGCACGACGCGCGCGTCGCGGGACGTGAACGCTGTAGCCGCCATTGCCACCCTCGTCTTGGCTGACCCCGCGGACCCGAGCAGGCCGATCTGCGTGGCTCCGCTATGGATGGCCTCCCATCCGGCCGACTGGCTCCCCACCATCGGGCGAAAGTGCGCTGGGTCGAGCGAGAGCGCCGCGGACAGCAGCTCTCGATCCGCGGCGGGCAGCGCCTCGATGCGTGCTTGCGTGGCGAGCACGGCCTCGTAGGGCGGGCTCGCAAGGTGATCAAGCACACCCGGCAACAGCCCGGCGATGGCCTTCACGGTCACGGCCGGAACCGGGGCATGGCAGACGTGGCCGAGGCCGCGGCGCCGGGCAGCACAGGCTGTGGACAGGGTGCGCTCGGCCAGCTCAAAGGCGTCCAGCAGGGGTGATTTTTCACCTGCCGCGTTCACATCACGCGCAAGTGATTGATTGGCCTGCACGTGCGCCTGCCCTTCGAAGGCTGCGTTCACATTCATACGAGATCGCTCCCATCGTCCGGGGGCACCTCGGTCGCGGTCGAGTCCACGATCCGACCTCCCAGCAGGTCATCGAGCCGTTGCTGCTGGGCTTCGGTGAGCTGATCGGAGTCCCGCACAGGACGGCCCGCGCTGGTCACGTCATGCCGCTCCACCAGTGCGCCACGCAGCTGTGCGAGCAGGCGCAGCGCGGCCAGCGGGTCGACGAGCTTCACGTCGTATTCGGTGCTCGTGTTGCCGTCCTTGTCGCGCGTGACCTTCAACTTCAGGCCCGCGATGGCGTCCTGCACGTCCTTGGGCAGCAGGTGCACGGGGATCGGGTTCCCGGCCTCGTCGAAGAGCCTCGTGGCCTTGCCCGTGGTCAGGTTCGCCACCAGCAGTTCGAGGTCGGCATTGAGGATGCGCTCGCGGCGCTGCTGCTCCAGCTCGGCAACACGGCGCCGCACGTCGGGATGCTGCGCGAGGTGATGCGCAGAGACCTTCAACGCGCCCGGGTTGCCCGTGGCCTGCGGGTACACGAGCCGGTAGGCAGCCGAGCGGTTGCCGTGCTCGACCAGCGCGTGCGCGAACTGCTCGTGCTCGGGCTTCGCGCACGGCACTCCGGCGGCGTTCTCGGCCGGGATCAGGTCGGTGCTCACTGGTTCGTCCTCTCGCAGCCGCCATGGGGTGTTGGGGTTAGGAATTCGGTAAGGAATTCGGCGAGGGAACCACCTAGAACCCCCTTGAACCACCTGACTACAAGTCCTCTGGAAAAAATCTCAGGGGAAGTAGAAGTAGTGCTAGAGAAGTACAGACTAGGGGGCGCAAGGAGGTACGAGGTGGATCGCTCGTGACCGGCGACCGAGATCGAGAACGCGTTCACTGCACCTCTCCCACAAGATCATCGCCCTCGGAATCCAGCTCGACGGCCGGCCACTCCTGTCGCTGCTGCTCCAGAGCGAGCACGAGACCGCGAGCCGGCTGGCCGCGCCACTGCGACGCGTTGCGCACGGCCCATATGTGCGTTCGAGGCCGACCCTTGGGCCTGAAGTCGCCGAGCCTCACGACTCCCGCCTGTTGGGTGATCGAGCTCAGGAGCTTCGCGCGCTGCGCTCGCATGCCACCGTCCAGTGCCGGCATCACGCCGTAGACCTCGTTGTAGAGCCGCACGCCGTCGATCAGGTCCGTCGGCCACTCGCGCACTAGCCGAACCGCCGCAGCGTCCTCGTCGCTCTGGCAGGCTCCAATGGCGGAACGCTTGGCCTCGTTCATCTCAGCGCGGGCGCCCGGGTTGAAGGCCGAGATATCCCGTTGCCGCAGCCACCAGCGCACCGCCGCCACGAACTCGTGATGCTCAGCGGCCCGTGGGTCGAGCAGCCCGTACAGCCGCTTGTAATAGGAATCGTCCCGGGGCTTCGTCGGGTTGTGGATCACGACCCAGCGCCGGTCGGTGTCGTCGAGCGGCAGCGCATCGTCGTGGTTCGAGCACACGAGGAAGCGAGCGCAGTTCAGCTCGCTGCTCTGCGCGCCGTACTTCTGGTTGATGGACCGCCATGTATCCGTCGTCAACGACTTCAGCCGCTGCGCCGTCTGGTGCCGGGTGGCGGAGATGCCTTCGCGAACCTCGGCCACGGTCACCAGAAGTTTGCGCGACAGCGCGCCGTTGAACCCGGTGCGCAGCGAATCGCCGAGGTTGAAGTCGAGCGCAACGTGCCCGCTCCACACGAGAGCCAGCAGCGCGGTGAGCCAGCCGCGGCCGGTGCCCTGCGTGTTGGGCGCGATCATCAGGTAGTGGCGATGCGGCAAGACGCCCGGAACCTGTTCGATGTGAGCGAGCCAACTGAGGAACGCTTCGCGCTCCGCCACCACTGGCACGAGATACTCGACGTGATCGAGGAACGGCTGCACGAGCTGCTGCCACCGCGCGCGTTGCTGCTCGTCCTCCGGCTCCGCCACCGGCAGAGCCCGCCACAAGTTCAAGGCCGCGTTCCCGTTCTCGTCCGTGCACAGCACGCCTGCACGGGGATTGAACACGAGACCATATACCGTGGATCGCTCCTTGCTGTCGAACCACACGCCATAGGTCTTTACGGTCTTGTCCCGCATCGCGCCGGCTTCCTTGCCCTGCCTGTCGTCGGGCACCTTGATCACCGTCTTGTTGTGCGCGAGAACGCCGCTCATGGTCTCCGGCGGCAGATGGATCAGCGGCGCAAAACGGTACGCAACGAACGCCGGCTTGCTCGCGATGTAGACCAGCGAGGCGAGCATCATGTTCAGGTCCATCTTCGGCGGCAGCACTTCCTCAGCTCGAAGGTCCTGCCCTGCGCCCGTGGCCTTGAACCGGGCGCGCTGCTCGTCCTCGGTCAAGTCATCGAAGTCGTCCGCGCTGGAGATGATTCCGTACTTGTTCTTGTAGCCGCCAATCGTCAGCGGCCTTCCACTGGTGCGCCCGAAGCTGTCCCAGCGAGTGCTCACATGGTCGGCACCTTTGTAGTTCGGCTGGGCGGAGCTCCACTGATCGAAAACGCCAAAACCTTCCTCGCTGCCGTTTGTCTCGTGATGCACGGCGGCCATCGCGTCGATCCACGGATCATGGTCCGCCACCGTGCCGAGCGACTTCAGGAACGCGCGTACCTTCGAGAGATCGTTAGCGCCTTCACTGGTGGCCGCGCGCTCATTCGACGGCGCAGGCAGCACGGGCACGCTCACCGACATCTGCCACGTGTACGAGCCCCACGACGCTTCAGGCATAGGCTCGAACACGCCGAGATCGAGCTCATCGACCAGCGGCGCCGACGCGCGGCTGTAGGGCGGGATGAACATGCTGCCAAAGCCATCGGCCGGCACGGCATCCTGTTTCGGGAACACCTCGACCTCACCGGCCTGCACGCCCTTCGTGCCCGACTTGAGGCCACAGGCCGCGAGCACTTCCACCATGAGCGCGCGAACGCTGCGCGCGTCCTGCGGCTGATCCCACAGCAGGTAGCCATGCACGCCGCGGCCACCGCCGGACGTGAACAGGTGCACGATGAGACCGCGCTTCCCGGCCTCGGCCTGCACGCGCACGGCGATGTCCACCACGTCATGCAGCGACAGCTTCTTGTCGTGGTCGTCTAGATCAAAGCACCCAACCTGCGTCGTGGACTCGCCGCGCTTGATCGGGCACAGGCCGACCGGGTTCGTTCGGTGCTTACTGACTCGCGCGTCCGTGAGCGGAACCGGCTGCTTGTTCGCGTCGAGCACGTGGAACGTGCGACCATCGGCGGCACGCATCCAGTGGTGGCTAGCGTCCATCCGTTCGAGGAACGGCGAGAGCAGCCGCTCGACGGAGAGGCTCACTTGCTGGCACCTTGCTGGCGCAGGTACTCGTCGATAACGTGTGAGGGCCATACACTGATCCGCTGGCCGATCTTCACGGGCGCTGGCGCATGACCCGTGGCGATGAGCCTGTACCACGTAGCCTTGCTGAAGCCGAGGCGCTTCAAAACTTCTGGCAGCCGCAGGTTGCGGGTCGACTGGATGGCGCTCACGAAACGAGCTCCCGCACGAGCGCAGCGTGCTCGCGCTGCACCTTCTTGCGCTTGATCTGCTTCGACAGCTCGTGAACTTCGAGACCATCGAATAGCGCGATGCCGTCTGCGTTGCGCGTTGCGACCGGGGCCGATAGGACCCCTTCACGAATCAGCGCATTGAGCTCCACCTCGGAAACACCGAGACGTTCGAGCACCCACTCAAGACCACGGAGGTAGTTTGAGGGTCGCGCTGGGCCTGAGCCGCGAGCCTGTTCGGATTTGGAGATTCCCATAGGTCACCTTGTGTCTGGCAACCATAAGAGAACAAAAGGGCGAACCCCGTACTAAGGACACTTAGCGGACGCTATGTGTCTTTGACTTCTTGCGCTGAATCCGCTTTGCCAACGTGTCGGGCTCAATCCCGAGCCTGTCCGCCTCGCTGTGCACAGCCTCTTCCCACGTCGCGCCCGCGGCCTGCTGTTCCTCGATCTTGCGACTTGCCAGCTCGGTCTCGATCAGGGAGATCGTCGCGGCCTTGCCTTTCACCTTCAGGCATTCGGCCACCTCTGGCGGTAGAGCGAACCCAGCCCGCGCGGCGCCCTCTCGCCCCACTTCCTCGTTGGCTTGGGCAACAGCGGCCAGAATGCCGTCGACGATTTGCCGCGCGATACGGCGCTCTTCGGCGTTCCCGCGCTCGGCAAGGTCAACAAGGAACTGAAGGTCTTTGCTCACGCTGCCTTCGCCTTGTTCAGCTTCTCGCGCATCGCTGAGCCGATGAACCGATGGTAGAACTTCTCGATCATCTGAACCGAAGTGCCGCACTGAATGGCGGTGCTCACCGGGTCGATCCCCAGCTCCTGCAGAGCCGTCGAGATGTAGGCGTGCCTGAAGCTGTAGGCCGAGGCCAACGTCGGGATTCGGTCCTTGCTCTTGGCCTTTGCGTTCACAGCCTCCAGAGCTGCCCGGAATCGCTTCGACCAGCGATAGCGCTGCCATGGACGACCGTCTTCGGTGAACAAGAACGCGGTCGGGAGCTTGTCCTTGGCCTGCGCCTTGAAGAACTTCGTCGCCTCGTCCGACAGGATCACCGTGCGCGAGCGCAGCTTCGCCGGCCGGCCCTTGCGATGCGAGAGCTTCAGCGTGTCGCCATTCAAGTCCTTGACCGTGGCCCGCGCCAGTTCGCCGGGCCGTCCGCCGCAAAGCTCAAGGCCCCTGAAGAACAGGCCGGCATCCGTGTACGCAGCTGCGATGATCGCCGCCCGCTGCTCGGGTGTGAGGAACACAGCAGTCTCGCCATCATCTTCGGTGTCGTCCGCGAGCCGCGGGAGTTCGAACGCTGCGGGGTTGCCGGTGAAGCCGTTCTTCAGTGCCCAGCGCAGCGCGGCGAGCAGTGTCCGAGCGTGGCGGTTCACGCTGCGAGCCTTTCGGCCGTCGCGAGCTCGGTCCTGCCAGTCGCGCAGGTCATCCAGCCGCACATCCTCCATCCGCATGCCTGCCAGCACGTCGTCCCACAGGATCACCTTGAACCGCATCTCGGCATCGTCGGCCGCATCAGCACGCCCCTGCCGGCGCAGGTCAGCGACGTAGGCTTCAGCCGCCTCCTTCACGCTGCCGCGCTTGGCAGTCCTCGTGGCGGCACCTGCGAGCTGGGACAGCCATTCCTCTGCAGCGGCCTTCGCTGCGCTGAAGCCATCGAGCTCACCGAGGGCTTTGTAGACCTGCTTGCCGCCGCGATCTCGATAGCGCACAAGCCACGTGTCAGGGCCGCGACGGAAGCCGAGGAACTGACCTGTGTCGAGCTGATGGAAGTACGGCGCGGGGCGAACCTTCAGCTTCTTGCGGGCCTCGGTGGCCTTCAAGTTCGGCATGCAGCACCTGTGAAAAAGTGAACGCGATGTGAAAAAGCCTATCTGAGACGACCTGATCTTTCAATGGGTCGACGGGCTGTAAAAACAGGCATTTAGGGTGACTTTGGGAGACGACCTGAGACGCTAGGCATCCCTCCGAAGGCAGGGGTCACTGGTTCGAATCCAGTCGGGCGCGCCAACTCCTCACACTGACGATCCCGTCCTACTGCTGGACTCGTGGCGGACCTACGTTCT
>Ga0315912_10003279_pt1 | contig 16219 bp, 11 predicted proteins | sample VfabasoilMG_FD_204469 | JGI IMG/M metagenome (GOLD analysis project Ga0315912, IMG submission 204469) | Garden soil microbial communities collected in Santa Monica, California, United States - V. faba soil | ecosystem: Environmental > Terrestrial > Soil > Garden | place: USA: California... | reverse complement strand
GCAGGTGTTCGGGGCTGCCTTCCTGCGACGGTGAAACGAGCTTGCGGTGAAGGTCGCCATCGACCTGGGCCGCGGTCGTGCGCGCCAGGTTCAGGAGCTCGCCGCGCACCGCCGACAGCTGGGCTTCGTTCGCCTGGAAATAGATGATCGAGAGCCCGATGACCGACGTGGCAAAGGTGATCAGCGCGGCGTACGACGCATCGCGCAGAGGGTTCACCTTTTTTCTGGTCGGGACCGGAGTGGCGGACATCCGCATATCCTGCCCAACCCGTCCAGATTGATCGGTGAGCGACGTCGCAGCAGGGCCGCGGCGGCCCGTGTCGGGCCGCACGCCTTCTATATAAGAGTGGCGTTTCCGGCTAAGGGTTTTACCTATGCCGGGACGGCCGCCTCAGTAGAGCACCGCCTCGAGACAGAGCACGCCGATGATGCCCACGATGCCGACGATGCCCTCCATGAGCGTCCAGCTCATGATCGTTTCCTTCAACGACAGGTTGAAATATTCCTTGGCCATCCAGAAGCCGGAGTCGTTGACGTGGGAGAACATCAAACTACCCGCGCCAACCGCCAGCACCATGAGATTCGGATCGACGCCACCCGCGGCGACCACGGGCGCCATCAGGCTCGCGGCCGTCATGCCGGCCACGGTGGCCGAACCCAGCGACACGCGGATCACGCCCGCGATGAGCCAGCCGAGCACCAGTGGATCGATTGCGATGTCGGTGAGCGCGGCCGAGATGTTCTTGTCCACACCCGTGGCGACGAACACCTCTTTCAGCGTGCCGGCGCCCGCGATGATGAGCAGGATGACGGCGATATCCTTCACCGAGTTGCCGTAATCCTCCATGAGCTGCTGCAGCTTCAAGCCGCGGGACGTGCCGAGCGTGTACGTGGCGACGGCCAGCGCGAGCAGCATGACGATGAGCGGATTGGTCCAGAAGAGGAGAACGGGCTGCCAGCTTTCAGGCGCCTTCGAAACCGCCATCGAGCAGGCAATGAGTACGACGGGCAGCAGCGCGCTCGCGAAACAGTTGAACGTGCTCGGCAGTTCACTCTCGGGACGCAGCGGAGCGACGAACAGCGTGATCGGCTTCGACTCGACCTTGCGGAACAGCCGCGCGTACAGCGGACCCGCGCAGATCATCGCGGGCAGCGCGACGACGAGGCCGTACAACAGCGTGGTGCTGATGTCGGCGCCGAAGATCGGCAGCATCGCGGTGGGCGCCGGGTGCGGTGGCAGGAAGCCGTGCGTCACGGACAGCGACGCGAACATCGGGATGCCGAGGTAGATAGGCGGAACCTTCGTCTGCTGCACCACCGAGAACACCAGCGGCACCAGCAGCACGAATCCCACGTTGTAGAACAGCGGGATGCCCACGAGGAACCCCGTGAACATCAGCGCCCACGTGAGATTCTTCTCGCCGAACACCCGCATGAGGACCATGGCGATCTTCTGCGCCGCGCCGCTGTTGGCCACGAGCTTGCCGAACATGGCCCCGATGCAGACGATGCCTAACAACCCGCCGAGGATGTTGCCCACACCCTTCTCGAGTACGCCCGGCACCTTGTCGACGGGCAGGCCCAGCAGGATCGCTGCGACCGACGATGCCACCAGGAACGCGAGGAACGGCTGGATTTTTCCCCAGCTGATGAGCAGCACCAGCAGGACGATGGACGCAAAGACGAGCGTCAGCTCGGGCGGCAGGCCCCATTCGGCCAGTTTGTTGGTCAGCCAGGCAACCACGCTGTCTACTTCCCGAAGCCGACGCCGGACACGTTGAGCCGGATGCGCGCCAACATGTCGTGCGAAGTCAGGTAGAGGGTCTTTCCGTCGTCACCGAACTTGCAGTTCGCCGTGGCCTTGCCGTCGCTGATGCGGCCGATCCGCTTGCCGTCCTTCGACAGCACGATGATGCCGCCCGGGCCGCTGGTGAAAATCGTGCCGTCAGTCGACACGGTCAGGCCGTCGGGCAATCCCGGCGCCTTGTCACTGACGAGGTCGGTCAGGTCGTGGAACAGCTTCTTGCCGGTGACTGCGCCCTTGGAGTCCAGCGTATACGCCATGATGATGGCCTTCTTCGGCTCCGACTGGGTGACGTACAGCGTCTTCTCATCGGGCGACAGCGCTACGCCATTCGGGCGATACAGATCCTTGTCGACGACCGTGACCTTGCTGTCATTGCCGAAGCGGTAGACGCCGTTGAACGCGATCTCGATTTCCGGCGCGGCGTCGAACTTCTTGAAGCCGTACGGCGGATCGGTGAAGAACAGCACGCCGCGCGACATGCGCGCCACGTCGTTGGGGCTCGAGAACTTCCGGCCGTCGTACCACAGCGCCACCGGCGTCTTCTTCTTCGTCCGCAGGTTCAGCTTGTAGATTCCGCGGCTGCCGGTATCGGCGAGCAGTATGTGCTGCTTGTCGAAGATGGCGAGACCGTTGGCCCCGGCTTCACGCCAGATGTTCGTGTCCGGGTTCGCGGCGCCGGAGGGATCGAGAAACTTCTCGAGGCCGTCTTTCTCCGACCACTTCCACATCTTGTTACCGGGCACGTCGGTGAACAGCAGGTAGCCGCCGTTCTTCACCCAGATCGGTCCTTCGGCCCAGCCAAAACCCTCGGCAAGCTTCTCGACCTTCCAGTCCTGCGGGACGATGGCATCCATCGCGGGATCCCAGCGATCGATGGATGCGCCCTCTACCTTCGTCGGCGCGGCCGGCGCGGCAATGCAGGCCATGGACACGAGTCCAGACAACGCCAACGCCATGGTGGTCATGAAACGCATGTGCTTCCCCTCGTCAATTATTGGAAACGGTGACTCGCGTGGGCAGCGCCGAAGCCGGCGCCGTTCCCGCGTGTGTTTTGGTGATTTCGAATGAGCCATTGGCGCGCAAATCCGCCGACGACGCACCTATCCAGAAGTCGATACGGCCGGCCTCGACGAGCCACTGTCCGCGGGGGCCCCAGAACGCGAGTTGCTCGGGCGTGAGGCTGAAGGTGACGCGCTTGCGCGTGCCGGCGGCCAGGTCCACGCGCTTGAAGCCGCGGAGTTCGAGAGTCGGTCTCGCAATGCTCGCCACGGGATCGCGCACGTAGAGCTGCACCACTTCGTCGCTGGCCACGCCACCGGTGTTCTCGACCGTGATGGATATGTCGATGCGCTCATCGGGGCCCACCGATTGCGTGCTCTGCACGAGATCGCTGTAGCGGAACTCGCTGTACGACAGCCCGTGGCCGAATGCGAATTGCGGCGTGATGGGCAGGTCGTGGTAGCGGACGGTGTCCTTCTTCAGGTCCGGATCCGCCGGCCGGCCCGTCGCGTTGGCGGAGTAGTTGAACGGCACGGCGCCGGTGACGCGCGGAAACGCGGCGGGCAGGCGACCGGCAGGGGAATACTTGCCGAACAGCACGTCGGCCACGGCATTGCCGCCTTCCACGCCGAGCATCCAGCTTTCAAGGATGACCGGCGCGTGCTCGGCGAGCCAAGGCAGCGCGAGCGGGCGTCCATTCGCGAGCACGACCACCACGGGCTTGCCGGTGGCGAGCACGCGCTTCGCGAGCTCGAGCTGGCTAGCGGGCAGTTCCAGGTCCGAGCGGCTGCGCGCTTCGCCCGAGAGGTCGTAGTCCTCGCCAATCACGAGCACGGTGACGTCAGCGGACCTGGCCAGCTTCACCGCCGCGGGAATGCCAGTGAGATCGGCCGTGCGCGGGTCCGCACCTGGCGCGGAGAGGACTTTCAGGGTCTTCGGCGCCGCGGCCGCGAGACCGGCGAGAATCGTGACCACTTCGTCAGCCTTGCCCTGCGCGCGCCAGGACCCGAGCGACGACAGGCCGTCAGTGGCCAGCGCGCCGATGACGGCCACGCTGCGCAGCTTCGCGGGATCGAGCGGCAGTAGTTTGCCGTCGTTCTTGAGCAGGACCATCGACTGGCGCGCGATGGCGCGCGCCGCTTCGCGGTGGGCGGGCGAGAGCAGCTCGCGCGCTTCACGTTCCACGTCGTGGTACTGCATCGGTTTGTCGAACAGGCCGAGCTGCTCCTTCACGCGCAGGATGCGCAGCACGGCCTCGTCGAGTTGTTTGAGGCGCGCGGCATCTTTTCCGAGCGCGCCCTTCAGATCGTCGCCGAACACGCCGCCGACCATGTCCATGTCGACCGATGCATCCAGCGCCAGCGTCGCCGCCGCGCCGCGATCCGCGGCCACGCCGTGGTTCAGCAGTTCGCCGATGGCGCCCCAGTCGCTGACCATGAGGCCCTGCCAGCCCCATCGCTCACGAAGCAGCCCGCGCAGCAGATCCTTGTTGGCCGTGGTGGGCACGCCGGCGATGTCATTGAAGGCCGCCATGAACGAGCCGGCGCCGGCCCGCGCGGCTGCGTAGAAGGGAGGTAGATAGACCTCCTGCAGCGTGCGTTCCGAGAGGTCCGCGCTGTTGTAGTCGCGGCCGCCCACGGCCGCGCCGTACGCGCCGAAATGTTTGGCGGTCGCCATCAGCGACCCGGGCCGCAACGTGTTGCCGCCCTGGTAACCATTCACCTGGGCCACGGCCATGCGCGCACCGAGATACGGATCTTCGCCCGCGCCCTCGACGATGCGGCCCCAGCGCGGATCACGCGCGATGTCGATCATCGGCGCGAACGTCCAGTGGAGGCCCGCCGCAGTGGCTTCATCCGCGGCCACGCGCGCGGCGCGTTCCTGGCTTTCCGGAGCCCAGGTGGCGGCGAGGGCGAGCGGCACCGGGAATATCGTGCGGTAGCCGTGCACCACGTCCATGGCGAACAGCAGCGGAATGCCGAGCCGCGATTCCTCCACGGCCACCTTCTGCAGCTTGCCCAGCGGCTCCGCGCCGGCCACGTGCAGATAGGAGCCCACCTGGCCCGCGCGCACGCGCTCGAGCTCGGCGTCGTCCAGGCGGGAGTTCAGCGCCTTGCTGCGTCCGCCAGCGCGCTGGACGAGCTGGCCGATTTTCTCGTCCAGCGTCATCTTCCTGAGCAGCGCCTCGGCGCGGGACGGGCTCTGCGCGCCGGCCGGAACTGCGCAGGACAAGAAAGCGACAAGAAGGCCTGCCACCGCAGCGTGGCGAGTGAGACTCGGCAAGTGAACATCTCCCCGATGACGTGCCCGGAATCTACCCGAGCGACCGCGCCGTGTCGCGGGGAGACACTCCCCGGACCCGATCATTCTCAGTAGTCTTGCGTGCATGAAACCCATTGTTATCTGTGCCGCTGCCTGCGCACTTCTCGCCGGCCCCGATGCCTGGGCGGCGGACCCCGTGCCCGCGCCAACGGCCCCGCCCGTCCCCGGCACCTACCTGTCGCGGCTTGCCGCGGCGCGAATTTCCGCCGACGCGGCGGCCGTCGTCGTCAAACCACTCGATGGCGGCACGCTGACGTGGTCGGCCAACGAGAAGAAGCCGATGAACCCGGCGAGCACCATGAAGCTCGTCACCACCTACTCGGCGCTGAACTTGTTAGGGCCCGCGTTCACGTTCCGCACCGAGATGTTGTCGGAAGCGCCGGTGCTGGGCGACGCGCTGCGCGGCGATCTCTACGTGCGCGGCGGCGGCGACCCCAAGCTCGTGATCGAGGACCTGTGGCTGCTGGTCAACCGGCTGCGAGGCTTCGGCATCCGCGAGATCCGCGGCGACCTCGTGCTCGACAAGACACTCTTCGAACCATTGCGGCACGATCCCGCGGAGTTCGATGGCGAGGAGGGTCGTGCCTACAACGTGGGGCCCGATGCGCTGCTGGTGAATTTCAAGTCCATCGCGATCACGTTCGTGCCCGATCCGGTGTCGAAGGTGGCGCGGGTCATCGTCGTGCCGGAAGTCGCGGGTTTGAATGTGCCGGCCACGGTGCCGGCGATCGAGGGCGCCTGCGGAGACTGGCGGGGGCGCCTGAAGGCCGACATCAATGACCCGATGAACATCCGCCTGGGCGGCGTTTATCCGACCGCCTGCGGCGAACGCGCCATCTACCTGGGTGCGCTCGAGCACTCTAGCTACTTCGCCGCCGTGTTCCGCGCATTGTGGGAGCGGCAGGGCGGAACCTGGGCCGGCAGGATTCGCGACGGCGTGGCGCCGACCGATGCGCGCGCCATCGCCGTGCAGGACTCGCCGCCGCTGGCGATGCTCATCCGCGACATCAACAAGTTCTCGAACAATGTCATGACCCAGCAGCTGTTCCTGACCATGGGCGCTGCGAACGGGCAGCCGGGGAATCCGGCACGTGGCGGGGCGGCGATCCGGAACTTCCTGTCCTCGCGCAGTCTCGACATGCCCGAGCTGGTGCTCGAGAACGGTTGTGGCCTGTCCCGCGTCGAGCGCATTTCGGCGGGGTCCTTGGGCAACCTGCTGGTCGACGCCTGGAAAAGCCAGTGGATGCCCGAACTCATGGCGTCGTTGCCGATCTCCGGCGTGGACGGCACCGTGAAGTCGCGAAACATGCCGACCGGCGCGGCCCACTTGAAGACCGGCCTCCTGGAGGACACGCGGGCGGTGGCCGGTTATGTACTGGCGGCCAGCGGCAAGCGGTACGTGGTGGTAGCCATCATCAATCACCCTAATGCAAGCCGCGGAACTGGGGCCCACGACGCACTAATCGAATGGGTTTACAGGGTTGGTTGACCCTCACAAGCCCTTATAATTCAGCCCCATGTCAGTCACTCCACCACGTGTACCGGTCACGGTACTCACGGGCTTCCTTGGCTCCGGAAAAACCACGCTCCTGAATCGCATCCTCAGCGAGAAACACGGCAAGCGCATCGCGGTCATCGAGAACGAATTCGGCGAAGTCGGCGTCGACCACCAGCTGGTCATCGGCGCGGAAGAGGAACTCTTCGAAACGAATAACGGCTGCATCTGCTGCACGGTGCGCGGGGACCTGATCCGCATCCTGGGCCAGCTCATGAAGCGCCGAGACCGCTTCGACTACATCATCATCGAAACCACCGGCATGGCCGACCCGGGCCCGGTGGCGCAGACCTTCTTCCTCGACGACGAACTGAAGAACCAGTTCTCGCTCGATGCCATCGTCACGATGGTCGACGCGCGGCACTTCGAACAGCACGTCGACGAGCTCAACGAGCCGGCCGAGCAGGTGGCTTTTGCGGACCTCGTGCTGCTCAACAAGACGGATCTCGTCGACGAGGCCGCTCTCGAGCGCATCGAGCGCCGGATTCGCGGCATCAACGGCACGGCGAAGATCCTGCGCACGAAGAACGCCGACGCGCCCATCGACAAGGTGCTGAACGTCGGCGCGTTCGATCTGCAGCGCGCACTCGCGGTCGATGGCTCGTTCCTCGAGCCGGAGTATCCGTTCGAGTGGGGTGGCGTGTACCAGCTCACGCCCGGCGACTATCTACTGAAGACGGCGGGTGAACACGATCATTCGTCGCATGCGCATCACGACCATCATCACGACCACGACCATGGTCATGACCACGAAGATGGCCACGATCACGGCCACAAGCACGAAGACCTCGACGTGGTCGTGTTGCCGCTCACGGCCGCAACACCGGCAGCGCTCGAGGCCGCCATCGAATCCGCGGTGCGTGCGTTCGCCGAGCCCGCGACCGTCGTGCCCTGCCACGGCGCGCTCGACGCGGCGCCGTCGCACAACGCCATCGACATCTCGCATCCGGGTTCGGACTTCAGACTGACCGTCGAGAAGGCGGGCGCGTACGCCATCTTCTGCGAGCACCATCCGCTCGAGTTCGGACTTCACCTCGTGGGTCAGCGGCCGGCTGCCGAGCGCAAGTTCGCTTCGCATCACCACGAGGACGACATCAGCTCCATCGGCATCAGCGATCCGCGCGCGCTCGATCCCGTGAAGGTCAACCAGTGGTTCGACTACCTGCTCAAGACGCGCGGCCAGGACATCTTCCGCATGAAGGGCGTGCTCAACGTGAAGGGCGAAGAGCGCCGGCAAGTCTTTCACGGCGTGCACATGATGTTCGACGCGCAGGCGGAGCGGCCCTGGGGTTCCACGCCGCGCGTGAACAGCCTGGTGTTCATCGGCCGTGACCTCGACCGCGCCGAACTCGAAGCCGGATTCGAATCCGCCGTCGCGAAGTAGCCATGGCCGCGAAAAAGTCCCTGTCATTCGCGCTCGAGCCGCGCGCGACCGCCACCATCGACGATTACGTGGCCGACTGCGTGTGGGCGCCCGACAGCAAGTCGTTTGCCATTGCGGGCGGCGAGGGCAAGGTGGCGCTGGCTCGCGCCGGCGCCGACTCCCTGGCCGTCGACGTGTTAGGCGAGCATTTGCTGGGCACGTTGGCCCTCGCATGGCGTCCGCACACGAACGTCTTCGCTACGTCGGGCCAGGACGGCGTCATCGCGCTGTGGGATGGCGCCAGCGGCAAGGAAATCCGCCGCTGGAAGCCTGCGCCGAGCCCCACGCAGGCCCTGTGCTTTTCGCCCGATGGCGAAATCCTGGCGAGTGCCGCCGGCAAGGTTGTGAGTCTGTGGTCGACCCAGGGCAACCTGTCCCACTCGTTTGCACCTGCGGCGAGCACGGCGGTGGCTCTGGCCTTCGATCGACCCGGAACCGATCTCGGGGTTGCCCTGAACGGTGAACTGGCGGTGCATCGCATCGAGAAATCGCGATACGAAACACGGCGCTACAAGTGGCCGGCCGCATGTCTCACGGTAAACTTCAGCGGCAATGGGCGATTCCTTGCTAGCGGTATGGCCGATGGCACGTTGCACTTCTGGAATCGCTCGACGGGCAAGGATTCACAGATGCGCGGTTATGACGGCAAGCTCGAACTGGTGGCGTGGAGCGACAACAGTCGCTATCTCGCTTCGAGCGCCGGAAACGAAGTCGTGCTCTGGGATTTCAGCGGCAAGGGCCCCGAAGGTACGAAGCCGATCGTGCTGGGCGCCCACACCGAGCGTGTCGACAGCTTCTCCTGGCAACCCGGCAGCGAACACTTCGTCACGGCGGGTCGTGACTGGCGGCTGACGCTCTGGCGCCCCGCGAAGGCCAGACAACCCATCGACGTGCAGATGCTCGATTCCGAGATCAGCGTGGCGCGCTGGTCGCCCGATGGCCAGCGCGTGGTCGCGGGAGAGAAGAACGGCCGAGTCACCCTGTTCGACCTGGTGGCCAGGTAATGGTCGAGCTGCGTGATCTCACGCCGGCTGAGCGTCACGAAATCCAGCAACGCTTCGAGCAACTGGCCGCGAAGCGGTTTGCGCCGCTCGCGAAGAAGCCGCGCCATGAAGTGTGGTGGCCCAAGGCGCCGCTCGATGGGCGCGCGTTTCCCGAAGGCATTCAGCCGCCGGATGGCGACGACAGCTTCAACGAATCTGCACGCCTGGTCGGCTTTCTCAATGGCGTTTGCGGCGGCGAGTTCTATATCGCGAATCTGAGCGCGCCGAAGCCCTTCTTCCGTCACACGGGAAAACTCGACTCCGATCTCGCGAGCTGGATTCGCACGCGACTCGTGTCGAACCCGACTTGCCTGCTCGCCTCGACGCTCGACGTGTTCCTGATCGTCGACTCGCAGATGCACTACTCGGTGCTGGGTGGCCCGCCCGAAGTCATCGAGCGATTCGAGAAGCGCTTTGGTGGCCCGGAAGCGCTGCAGCGTTCGTTCACGAACTTCGTCGATCAGTTCCGCGTCGGCTCCGGGCTCGACGGCGTGAAGTGGGCGCAGGACTACCTGCAGAAGTGGTCGGGCTGGGTCTAATGTGTGGGCGTTTGCGCCTGCGCCTGCGCCAGCGCATCGGCAAGCGTCGGCAGACGGCGTGCATTGACCGCGAGCTGATACCGGGCCATGAGTGACTGCAGCGCACGCGACCAGCTGTAGTTAGCCAGCACGTGGCGCCGCGCAGCCGCGCCGAGCGCCTCCAGGTCGCGCCCGAAGACATCCGATATGGCATCCGCGAGATTCGCGGCGGCGACTTCCGGGTCCCCATGCGGCTCGGCGAGATTCCCCGCAGCCGGATCGACGAGTTCCGGCAATGCTCCGGCGCGCATGGCCACCACCGGCCGCCCGCAGGCCATGGCTTCCAGCACGACCAGCCCGAAGGTCTCATGCATGCCGGCGTGAACGAAGGCATCCGCCGACGCGATGTAGCTCGCCAGCGCCTGGTTGTCACGGCAGTACGGAATGCGCGTGACGTTGCCGTCGCGGCCTGACCGATCACCTCCGATCAACAGCAGGTGGTAGGTATTGCCGAGCTTGCGCAGGGTTTCGACGAGTACGGGAATGTTCTTCTCTTTCGAGAAGCGCCCCGCGAATACGAGCACGCGAGTGTCAGGCGGCAGGTTGAATTCGGCGTTCAGGTTGCGCGTGCCGCGGGACGGGTGGAATGTGTCGACGTCCACGCCGAGCGGCTGGCAGGTGGCGCGCGTGACGCCGATGCTGTGCAGGTATTCGCACATGTAACGGCTGGGCGCGAGCACCTGTTCGCAACGCTCGTATGTAAGCCGGATGTACCACTCGATGAACCGCTGCACGGCGCGTCCAAGGCGGCGGCCCGCGAGCTGCGGAAAATTCGAGTGATAAAACGCGATGAGCGGGATGCCACGCCGATTGGCGACGCTGGCCGCGGCCCACGCAGGATGAAACGCGTCGCCGATCTCGATGAGGTCGGGCTCCAGCGCGTCGATGGCGCGAGACCAGCGCAGCGGATTCAGCGGAAGCCGATAGTTGAACGCACCTGGAACGAGGCAACCGGCCACGGTCGAGATGTCGCCGGGAACGAGGGCTCCACTTTCACCGGGCACGACGATGCTGTGATGCCAACCAGTGTGCTCGCGCATCCACTGATGCTTTGCCAACAGGTAACGTTTCACGCCGCCGCTGGTGGGCGAATAGAAGAGCGTGGCATCGACTACATGCATGGGAGATTCTTCTTGCTCTTGCGAAGTATCCGGGCGTTGCAGTAGTGCGACCAATCAGCGCAGACTGGGTTCCCTATGTCGACTTACACCTACAAGTCGCTACCTCTGGTAGCACTCGCAGCACTTTCGCTGTCACCAGCGTACTCCAAAGATCTCGAAGCCGAAATCAAGGCCGTGGATAGCAAGGTCATCGCCTGGCGGCGGGATTTCCACCAGAACCCGGAACTTTCCAATCGCGAAGTGCGCACTTCGGGAATAGTCGCCGAACATCTGAAGAAATTGGGACTCGAGGTCGAGACGGGCATCGCGAAGACCGGCGTGGTGGCGTTGCTGCGCACCGGCAAACCCGGTCCCACTATTGCGCTGCGTGCCGACATGGACGCCCTGCCGGTGGTCGAGCGCGCCGATGTGCCGTTCAAGTCGGTGGCGAAGTCTAGCTATCGCGGAGAAGAGGTGGGGGTCATGCACGCCTGTGGCCATGACGCGCACACCGCCATCCTCATGGGCGTCGCCGAAGCGCTCGTGAAAGCGAAGCCGTCACTGCGCGGCAATGTGCTGTTCGTGTTCCAGCCGGCTGAAGAAGGGGCGCCTCCGGGCGAAGTCGGCGGCGCATCGGAAATGCTGAAGGCCGGCATCTTCGAGAAATACAAACCCGAGGCCGCGATCGGCCTGCACATGTGGGCTTCGCTGAACACCGGGACCATCGGCTATCGCGGCGGCCCGTTCATGGCGGGATCGCAGGCGTGGAACATCACGGTCAATGGCAAACAGACGCACGGTTCACGACCGTGGCAGGGCGTGGACCCCATTGTCGTGGCCGCGCAGATCGTCAACGCCATGCAGACCGTCGTGAGCCGGCAAATCGACATCACGCAGGTTCCCGCGGTGGTGTCGGCCGGGATCATCAAAGGCGGCATCCGGAACAACATCATTCCGGATTCGGTCGAGATGATCGGCACCATCCGCACATTCGATCCGAACCAGAAGCAGCAGATCCACGATGCGATGAAGCGGCTCGTGGAGAACACCGCGGAGGCGAACGGCGCGACAGCCACGTTCACATTCGACGCGTATTCGAATCCCGTGACGTACAACGATCCGGATCTAACTGCGCGCGTGCTGCCGAGCCTGCGGAAGGTTGCAGGTGCTGCGAATGTGAAGGAGATCGCGTTGATCACCGGCTCGGAAGACTTCGCTTATTACGGCGAGAAGATTCCGAGCTTCTTCTTCATGGTGGGCAGCACGCCGAAGGGCACGGACGTGGTGACCGCGCCGGCTAACCACTCGCCGTTGTTCTATCTGGACGAGGCGTCGATTCCGCTGGCGACGCGCGCCCTGGCGACCGCTGCCGCGGACTACCTGACGAAGCAGTGAACGGTGCCGGGCCGGGAAACCGGGATAAGTCTGATATCGGTACGAAGTAGTCATTTAGCACGGCTCCCCACCGCAGTTCCGATGGCATACGTTGAGGCTTTCACGAAAGCCTCAGGGACCATGGGAAGACCACCTCGACTTCACGTGCCCGGCGCGGTGCATCACGTCACGCTTCGCGGCAATCACTCGCAGGACATCTTCTTCGTTCGCGAAGACCGACAGCGGATGAGCAAACTCCTGGCCGACGCGACCACGCGGTTCGACGCGCGAATACATGCGTACTGTTACATGACCAATCACATTCATGTGCTCGTCCAGGTTGGTGACGATCCGCTGAGCTCCATCATGTTGAGAGTAGCGGGCGGTTACGCACGGCAGACGCAGGCGCGACTGCAAACCACCGGCCACTTGTTCGAGAAGCGCTTCCACTCCGTACTGGTGGACGTCGACCAGTATTTCCTAACGGTGCTGAGGTACATCCACCTCAACCCAGTTGCAGCCGGTCTGGCCCAGTCGCCCGACGCCTACGAGTGGTCGAGCCACCACGTGTACACGGGCGCCCGCGTGGAACCGTGGGTCACCACGGAGTTCGCACTGTCGCAGTTCGCGCCCGACACAGAACGCGCCATGAGCGCCTATCGGCGTTTTCTGAACGGCGATTCCGGGGGCGGGCCAGCGGCATTGCCCGATTCGTGGATTTCACATGACAAGAGAATTCTCGGCGGCGACGACTTCGCCCGCCGATTGCTCGGTGACGCCTGGAAGCCGAAGTCTGCGAAATCGCTGGAGACGTTGATCCAAGAAGCCTGCACTCGCTTTGGGTGTGTCCCGGCCGAGCTTAGTTCACCCAGTAGGCAGCCCGTACTGGTGGCAGCGCGAGCCTGGGTGGCGCAAGAGGCGCTGGCAGGTCGAATCGCATCCGTCGCGGAGGTCGCACGGAGATTCAATCGCGATGAGTCCAGCTTGAGACATGCGCTGAAAGTGCATACGGCACGCCGCTGACTTTTCCCGGTTTCCCGGCCCGGCACCACTAGATCAAATTCTTGGATATCGGCAACTTTCTCACTCGCTTTCCGGTAGCTGCGAAGATCGCATTCGCCACGGCCGGCGCAATCGGCGGTGTTCCCGGCTCACCCGCGCCACCCATCTGCTCGCCCGAGTTCACGATGGTGACGAAGATCTCCGGCGCTTCATTCGTGCGCAGGATCTGGTAATCGTGGAAGTTGCTTTGCTCCACCTTGCCGTTCGCGAACGTGATCTCGCCGTACAGCGCGGCCGTGAGGCCGTAGTTGATGGCGCTCTCCATCTGCATGGTGACGCCACTTGGATTCACCGCGAAACCACAATCGATGGCGCACCACACCTTGTGAACCCGCACGCTGCCACCTTCGACGGACACTTCCGCCACCTCGGCCACGATGCTGCCGAACGATTCCTGTATTGCGACTCCGCGGCCTCGCCCCGCCGGCGCGCCACCGCCCCAGTTGCATGCCTCGGCAACCGCGTTCAGCACCGCGAGCTGTCGCGGATGCCTGGCCAACAACTTGCGTCGCATCTCCACGGGATCTTGTCCACCCAGCACCGCGAGCTCATCGATCGCACAGTTCACGGTGAAGCCAGTGTGCGAGTGCCCCACCGACCGCCACCACAACACCGGCACCTGGCTGGTGCCTTCGTGAACATCGACCATGACATTCGGAATGTCGTAAGCCATGTCGGAAGCGCCTTCGACGCTCGACTGGTCGTAGGCCTGGCCTTTCGGAATGAAGGCGTCAGTCCATCCACCGCGCAGGACGCCCTGACTCACGATGGTCTGCTGGTAAGCCACCGGCATGCCCGCGGCGTCCACGCCGCCGCGCACGCGTGACATCACGTGCGGGCGATATGAGAGCCCGCGCACGTCGTCCTCTCGCGTGTAGACACTCATCACCGGCTTGCCGATCGCCTTCGACAACTGCACGGCTTCGATGACGACTTCGGAATTGCGCTGTGCGCGCCGTCCGAAGCCGCCGCCCAGGAACTGGTTGTGCAGCTTGACCTTCTCGGGCGGCAGCCCGAGTTCACGTGCCGCTGCATCTCGATCCGGTGATTGCATCTGCGTGCCGAGATACAGGTCGCAACCGTCGGCGCGCACATCGGCGAGGCAGTTGAGCGGCTCCATCGGTGAGTGCGAGAGGTACGGCAGCTCGTACGTGACATCCATGCGCTTCGCGGCAGACCCGAGCGCGCTCTTCACGTTGCCGGTGTCTCGTGCGACGGCGCCGGGCTTGCCGAGCAGTCGCTGGTACTCAAGGCTTTGGCCGGCCGAGGAGAACGCGCTCTGGATGCCTTCATCCCAGGTGATCTCGAGTACGTCGCGGCCGCGTTTCGCCGCCCACGTGTTCGTGCCGTAAACCGCCACGCCTGCGGGCACGATTTTCACGTCGACCACACCCGGCACAGCGCGCGCCGCGGTGTCAATCACTTTGCCGAGTGCCGCTCCAATGACGGGAGGCCGTGCTATGACGGCAAACAACATCCCCGGCACGCGCACATCGAGGCCGAACCTGGCGCTGCCATCCACTTTCATCGGGGCATCGAGCCGCTTCTGCGGTTTGCCGAGATAGCGGAATTGCGCCGGATCCTTGAGCGTCACCTTCTCGGGGACGGGAAGCTGTGAAGCCGCGTCTGCCAAGGAACCATAGGTCGCCGACTTCGAATCGTTCAGCACTTTGCCGCTTTCGGTGCGCAACGTCGCCGCGTCGACGCTCCACTTCTGCGCTGCGGCACCTAACAACATGGCGCGCGCACGGGCGCCGGCCTCGCGCAGCTGCGTGTACGTGGTGCTCTGGCTCATGCTGCCACCCGTGAACTGGATGGGCATGAAGGGCACGTTGAACGCGGGATCCGCGCCCGCGAACTCCACCTTCACGCGCGAAGGCTCCACATCCAGTTCTTCGGCGAGAACCATGGCGAGCCCGGTGTAAATGCCCTGGCCCATCTCCGATTTGCCGATGACCACGGTGATGGTGTCGTCCGGCGCTATCCGCACGTAGGCGTTCGGGGCCAGGGTACGGCCGGCACCCACCGATGCCTCACGCTTGTTCGCGTACCGGATGCCGAGAACCAGGCCGGCGCCCGCGAGACCCACGGCGGCGCCCGCAGCGAGAAAGGTTCGGCGGTCGAAACCCGTGGATGACTTGTTGTCCATGGCGCGCTCCGGGAGGACGGGCCGTCGATGTTAAGGTATGGCCCGCATGCAATTGGAATTTTTCGGAGCCGCGGGCGAAGTGACCGGTTCCTGTCACATTCTTCGTGTGGCGGGCCGGGCGCTCCTGCTGGACTGCGGCATGATCCAGGGCGGCCCCGATGCGCCTGCGCGCAACCGCCTGCCGTTTCCGTTCGACGCGGCCGCCATCGACGCCGTGGTGCTGAGCCACGCCCACATCGATCATTGCGGGCGCCTGCCGTTGCTGGTGAAGCGCGGCTACCGCGGGCCTATCTACACGAACTCGGCCTGCGCGGATCTCGTGCCCATCCTGCTGCGGGATTCAGCGAGTCTCGCGATGCGCGATGCGCAGCGGAACGAAGAGCGCTACGGCGAACGTACGGAGCCGCTTTACGACCTGGAAGATGTCGAGGTCGCGCTGCGGCAGATCGTCCCCATCCCGTACGACACGCAGCGCGAGCTGCTGCCCGGCATCGTGGTGCGCGTGCGGGACGCCGGACACATCCTCGGTTCCTCCAGCGTGGAGCTGTGGGTGACCGATGGCGCGGCTGACGGCGCTTCTCATGGCGCGCCTGACGGCGCTTCTAATGGCGCGCCTGACGGCGCGACTCGCCGCAAGCTCGTTTTCTCCGGCGATCTCGGCCAGTACGACACGCCCATCCTCCACGATCCATACCGCTTCGAGTCCGCGGACCTCGTGTTGATGGAGAGCACCTACGGCAACCGCCTGCATCGCGGTCGCGAGGATACGGAGCGCGAACTCGGCGGCATCCTCGCGCAGGCGGCGCT
>Ga0315912_10003278_pt1 | contig 16219 bp, 10 predicted proteins | sample VfabasoilMG_FD_204469 | JGI IMG/M metagenome (GOLD analysis project Ga0315912, IMG submission 204469) | Garden soil microbial communities collected in Santa Monica, California, United States - V. faba soil | ecosystem: Environmental > Terrestrial > Soil > Garden | place: USA: California... | reverse complement strand
TTGCCTTCACCAAGGGGTGGACGCGTCCCTCGAAGTTTCGATTGCCTGAGATCACAGCCGCCGCAACCAGGTCGGACCCGGTCACTGCTTTGGCGACCTCAGCCGGGAGCGGACCCGAATTGCCGATGCAGGTGGTGCATCCATAGGCAATGACGTTGAACCCAAGTTGTGAAAGCGGTTCGATCAAACCGGCTTGTTGAAGATATTCCGTCACCACACGTGAACCGGGCGCCAGTGATGTTTTGACATACGGTTTGACGTTGATTCCCTTTTCGATGGCTTTCTTCGCGACCAGTCCTGCCGCAATCATTACAGATGGATTGCTCGTGTTTGTGCAGGATGTGATCGCGGCAATGACGACTGCGCCATGCTTCATCTTCATGGAACCGCCATTCGTTCCGTAGGTTGCTTCCGTGTTGATTAGCTCAGGTTTGAGTTCGAAGCCGCGCTCTTTCACAGGAGCTGATAACGCTTTTTTGAATGTCTCTTTGAGTTCAGACATCAACACGCGGTCTTGTGGACGCTTGGGTCCAGCTAAAGATGGCATGACTGCCCCCAGATCGAGTTCGAGCGTGTCGGTGTATTCGGGTTCGGGCATGCCTGCTTCGTGGAAGAGTCCCTGCGCGCGCATGTAGGCTTCCGTGAGGGCAACAGTCTCTTCAGAGCGACCCGTCAAACGCATGTAGCGAAGCGTCTCTGCGTCCACCGGGAAGTACCCGATGGTGGCGCCGTATTCGGGAGCCATATTCGCAATCGTGGCGCGGTCGGTAAGGCTCATGGTTTCAAGACCCGAACCATAGAACTCGACGAACTTATCCACGACACCTTTCTTGCGGAGCATTTGAGTCACAGTAAGAACAAGGTCGGTCGCAGTGACTCCATCATTGAGCTTGCCGTACAGTTTGAAACCGATCACATCGGGCAGGAGCATGTCCATGGGTTGACCGAGCATTACGGCTTCGGCTTCGATGCCACCCACGCCCCAGCCGACCACACCGAGACCGTTGATCATGGTGGTGTGCGAGTCGGTGCCGACGAGCGTATCGGGGAATGCCAAGACCTCCGAGTTCTCCGAGAACTCGGAGGTCTGTTTGGTCATAACTACATCAGCCAGATATTCAAGATTGACCTGATGTACGATACCGGTCATCGGAGGAACGACGCGGAAGTTGCTGAACGCCTGCTGACCCCATTTAAGGAATTCGTAGCGTTCCTTGTTGCGCAGGAATTCCATTTCGGTGTTGCGGTTGAGGGCGTCGGCTGTGGCGAAGAAATCCACCTGAACCGAATGATCAATAACCAGGTCAACTGGTACAAGTGGGTTGATTTTCTTAGGGTCGCCGCCGAGACGCGCCACCGCAGAACGCATCGCGGCAAGGTCAACGACCGCGGGCACGCCGGTGAAATCCTGCATCACAACGCGGGCAGGGAGGAAGGGGATTCCCGGGCGGTTGCCTTTGGCTGTCCATGCCGCGATGTTCTTCACATCGTTCTGGGTGATTTCCTTGTCGTTGCATTGGCGAAGAGCCGCCTCGAGCACGATTCGGATCGAAAACGGAAGCCGCTTCAATTGAGTCAGACCCGCTTTTTCCAATGCTTCGAGACGGAAGATCGTGTATTCCTTATTCCCCACTTTTAAAGTGTCGCGTGAGTTGAATAAATCTTTCATTTGCTACTCCTTTGGTGTGTGAAATTTCGTAGATCTCGCTTCAAGCATGACCTACACCACACCACAAACCTCTGCAGAATACAAAGGAGCGCCTTTGCTATCCGTGCCTGTGTGGTGCTATTTACATTTTCAAATCGCTTTTGAGTTGTAAAACCAGTTTTTCTTTTTCGTCATCAGGCAAAAATCCAGCCTGTGCCGCGGCGACGATTCTTTTCTTCAAAGTGCCCTGAGACATGTGAAGCTCCTCGCAGGCGGTGTAATACTCATGGCTCAGCGTGATGCGTGAGATGCTGGGGTCATCGGTGTTAATGGTGATGTTGATGCCGTTCTCGAAGAGTTTCATCAACGGATGCGCTTCGAGCGACTCGACCACGCCAGATTGATAATTACTCGTAATGCAGACTTCGAAGGCGGTCTGACGTTCGCGTGCCAGTGTCGTTATGTTTGCGTCTTCCAAAGCCCGCACACCATGGCCGATGCGTTCCGCACCGAGTTCTTCGATGGCTTCCTTTACGTGAGCAGCGGGACCCCATTCGCCGGCATGGATTGTCACATGTAGACCAGCTTGTTTGGCTTCCTTAAAGATGCCTGTGAAGGGTGCGGCAGGATGATCTGCTTCACTGCCTGCCAGGTCAAGACCAACAATCCCATCTGTCAGATGTTCCGCTGCCAGCCAGGCGACCTGTTCGGCAAGTTCGGCGCTTTCATGCCTGTTGACCGAAGCGATCAATTTCACAATAATGTCATGCTTTTCGGCGGCTTCTTTGGCGCTGGTCAATACCCAGTCGATCACATCATGCAGGGGGAAACGCTCAGCACGGCTCAATGCGACCGGTGTGAAGCGCAACTCCATATACTTGACATTATCCTTCGCCGCGTCTTCGATGGCTTCACGCGTGATGCGATGGATCACATCGGGTGAGCGATAGAACATGCGGAGTGTATTGAATTTTGATAGGAAGTTCTGGAAGGTGAATTTGTCTTCTTCCTGCACCTGCACGAGCGTACTCAGCCGTAACACGTCCGCAGGGATGGTAATGCCATGCTGGCGTGCAACGTCAACCATGGTGTCCAATCGCAATGAACCTTCCAAATGGCGATGTAACTCCACCTTTGGAATGGCGCGATACGTGTTGAGTGAAGCGGTGACTCGTTCTGTCATACTTCCAGGTTTTTAGTGACGTCGCCTTTTCTTCTTCTTGCTGTCGTTGTCTGTTTGCGTTGCCTGCGATGGCGCAGGGGCATCGGCAGTTTCCACAGGGGTGATCTCAACGGGTCTTCTTTGAATTGCAAAAATACGATTGATCACAAGACCTCGAATGTCTTCCATCAGTTGGGCAAACATTTCAGAGGCTCTTGTTTTATATTGTACCAGTGGGTCGCGTTGTGCGTAAGCCTCCAAACCTATCGAAACCCTTAAGGCTTCGATACGGGTCAAATATTCCACCCATAGTTCGGATGTGGCACCCAACAGCAATTGCCTGCGGACTTCGTTCAGCACATAGCCTCCTATGGCTTCGATCAGAGCCTCCCGGTCCGACTCGCCCATACCTGCCACTGCTTCATTTAGCCGTTCCTCCCCGAAAGCTCTTTTCGCGGCTTCGCCAAAATCTGCTAAACGTGCGGCATTTGCCGAGAGACGGTTATATTCACTCTGACCGATCGCAAAGACCAGCGCCTCATCCGCCTCATCGAGATGGGTCAGCACATCTTCGGTCAATTGCTCGGCGTTTATATCTTCAAGCAACTGGGCAATCAGGAAGATGTAGTTAAAGCGGTTGAAAACCTGCTTGACCTGACGGTGTGTCTTTTGGTCAAAGACCATGCGCGCACCCTGCGACAGTGAAAGCAATAACTGAAGTTTGGTTGTGTCGTTCAGCGTGGACGGCATCATGCTGTTGATGTCGCGTGCGATCTGCCCGTTCTCTCCGATCAAAAACTCCTTGCGGCGCTCGAGCGCGTCACTCGCTGTATCATGAATCATGTCCGCCGCGTCCTCCCAACCTTTGACTTCGAACTTGTTGCCCAGGGAATCGCCGATGCGGTTTTGAACGGTCGCGATCAATCGGGATGCGTACAAGCCCGTTAGTTGGGCTTTGATAAACGTCTTGATGGTTTCTTTTGCCTGGTTGAGATCTTCGTCAAACAACCGCAATTGTTCACCGGAAAGTTTGATCTGCATACCGACTAGGGCGTTGATCTCCTCCAGCATCTTTTGCGGACGCGGCGTCTCCTCCATGTCGCGTAAGCCGTCGAAGTATGCGTCAAGGGTATCCATGCGGGATGCGACCTGTGTTTCGTATGCTTCCTCCGTCCGTTCGATGACGTTCTCAATGGCGCTCAGGTGATGGGTGTTCTCTGTTTCGATAGCGCGGGTGACAAGACCCAGAACGGACTGTTTCAAGTCGTCAGCCTTGGCTACTTCTTTTAGCAACAGAGACAAGCCAAAGCTGGGGAAGAGGCGTTCTCCAGACATGAACGGCGGCTGTACCTGTTCGAGCCATGCGATCAATTTCCAGGGACCTTCCTCGTCCTCCAATCCGGTTTCGACGCGTTGTTTGATCTCCAATTCCAGCATTTCCTGAATGTCGTCGCTGAGGTCATCCTTGGTGAAGACCTGGTCGCGTTGACCGTAGATCTGTGCGCGCTGTTTGTTCAACACATCGTCATATTTGAGCAGGTGTTCGCGCACATCGAAGTTCGCGCCTTCAATGCGATGCTGGGATTGTTCGATAATGTTGCCAACGAGACGCACCTCGAGGGGCAGGGAATCGTCCACTTTGAGACGTTCCATCAAACTGCTGACCTGCGAACCACCCTGAATACGCATGAGATCGTCTTCGAGTGAAAGATAGAAACGGGACGAGCCGGGGTCGCCCTGACGTGCGGCGCGACCGCGCAACTGGTTGTCAATGCGGCGCGCTTCGTGACGCTCGGAGCCGATGACGTGCAAGCCGCCGAGTTCCTTCACACTTTCCATCTCGTCAAAATATTGCAGGAAGAGTTTGACCTCTCCCGAGTAAATGCCGTGTTCAGAGGCTGGAACGTTTTTCAAATGTTGACGCCGTTCCTCAAGTGTCATGTCGAATGGGTTTTCATGACCTGCTTTTCGCAGAACGCGGTTGACTGCACTGATGACTTCCTCGGCAAGTTCACCGCCAAGTTTGATATCCACGCCGCGGCCCGCCATATTGGTGGCGATGGTCACTGCACCGAACGCGCCTGCGCCTGCAATGATCTGCGACTCTTCCGTATGCTTGCGTGCATTGAGCACTTGATGAGGAACCCCACCCTGAAGTACCGACTTTAGACGGTTGATATCGCGCTCATTAAGGCGCAAAATATCAAGGACAATGGGGAGGTTGGATGGGTCTTCGAGGCTGACGGTTGTAATGCCAAACGGTTGGATGAACTTGCGAAGGGCATCGGGTGAGATCTTTTCAATGGGTTCGTTGAATTGAACTAATTCAGGGATCAAACGCCCATCCTCTTCGCGGTTGTTTGCATCCATCCAAACCTGTCGGACAAGGGCAATTTGCAGTAAACGGCGAACAGACTCCGCCTTGAGATGACGCGAGAGCAGTTCCGAACCTTCGACCGATGTTGTGCCGATCAGCAATGGACGTCCGCGTACATGCTCGCGGATAATTTCCATGACCATGGCGCGTAGTTTGGCTTCCACTGTTTTATAGATAACGTCTGGATAGTCCTTGCGGCGGTAGAAGAGGGGCGCTTCCTCGCCCTTCTTCGCAAAATAAGAGTAGGCATATCCCTCTTCGTCCTTTGCTTTGATCTCGACCAAAGATGCATCCTTGCCAAATGCCTGATATTCCAGGTTGGGCGGGATGGGTGTTACTTCAAGGGTGTATATTTTGCTGAACTCTTCGGCTTCGGTCAGGGCAGTACCGGTCATACCCGAAAGTTTTTTATACATACGGAAATAGTTTTGCAGAGTGATAGTTGCATAGGTGATATTTTCCGGCTCGACCTTCACGCCTTCCTTTGCTTCCACAGCCTGATGCAGACCATCGCTCCATCTGCGCCCAGGCATCAGGCGTCCTGTGAAGTCGTCCACGATGACAACCTTGCCTGCCTGCACGAGATATTCCTTATTACGCTTGAAAAGGAACTGGGCGCGCAATGCTTGTTCAAGATAACCGCGCAGGCGCGCTTGTTGCGGAGTTACATCCTCGGGGCGTTCGGGGTCCATGAGAGGCTGACCCAGTATTTGTTCCACACGCGCCAGACCGATCTCTGTAATCGAAACGTTGCGGTCTTTTTCGTTTACTTCGTAATCTTCCGCCTTAAGTTGTTTCACCACCTGTGCCATTTTGCCGTACCATTCCAGGTCGCCCGAAGCGGGACCCGAAATAATGAGCGGCGTGCGCGCTTCATCGATCAACACGTTATCCACTTCGTCTATGATGGCATAGTGATGACCGCGTTGCACACGGTCATTCAAACGCATGGTCATATTGTCGCGCAGGTAATCGAAGCCAAATTCTGCATTTGTCCCATATGTGACATCTGCCGCGTAGGCTTCCACCCGATCCACCATGCGGAGATGTTGTTGATCCTCATGCGGCGACTCGCGTTCAAAATCAACGATGAACGCCTTCTTTCCATTCTCAGTCACTGCCGCCATTTGCAGGACGCCCACCGAAAGCCCAAGCATAGTGAAGATGGGAGCCATCCAGCGCGCATCGCGTCTTGCCAGATAGTCATTGACCGTGATGAGGTGAACGCCTTTTCCAAGTAGTACGTTAAGGTAAATAGGCAATGTGGCGACAAGCGTTTTCCCTTCGCCCGTTCGCATCTCGGCGATGGAACCGCGGTGCAGGGTGATGCCGCCAATCAACTGGACATCAAAGTGACGCAATCCAATTGTCCGCTTAGATGCTTCGCGGACCGTGGCGAACGCTTCAGGCAGAATGTCTTCCAGCGCTTCCTGCCCCGCCTTGAACTGCTCCTGCTCCGTCAACCCTTCCATGTTCCCAAGTGACTCTTCCACGCGTGCCCGGAACTCATCCGTTTTGGAGCGCAACGCATCGTCACTCAGCGTCTCGAACTGAGGCTCCAGCGAATTGATCTGTGCAACTACATTACTTAATTGCTCGATGATTTTTTTGTTGGGGTCTCCCCCGAAGATTTTGACGAAATTTTTCAGCATTTTTTACCTTTACGGTAGGGGATTATACTTCCACTTGATGTAAAACCTGGCGAAATAGTATCATGCGAGTATTAGTGGAATGTAAGCGGACCGAACAAAAATCACGGGCGATTACCCGTGATTTTTTTATCACATATGATCTGGATGCACGAAAGATGTATCCTAGACGAGTCGGATCGGGGTCGTTCTCGGTGTTGCATTACCTGAATACGACCGGTTTTCATCCTTTGGTTTTACGCCATTAACGGATATCACACTTTTGGCGAAGACCTTGCGGCGCGCTTTCATCAATTCTGGCGGATAACTTTTTTCAGCCTCCCTCAGGCTCTCCAGAATTGCAACGATCTCCTGATTGCGCGATATACCTTTCATCTCATGTCTTCTTCCAAATGTATTTATTCTTCATCACCCTCTTCAAGGTGATAGCCCAGGGCTTTTCTTAACTTGGAGATGCCTCGATTTTGAATGACCTTGATGTTGTTCACATCTTTGCCGATGATCTCTGCGGTTTCCTTGAGGCTGAAATCCTCCAGAAAGCGCAGAATGATCACATGGCGTTGATCGTCGGAGAGTTCCGAGTTCATGGCAGAGACGAGCGCTTCCATCAGAACCCTTTCCTCGATCTGTGTTTGTGTCGAGACCGGCTGGCTTTTCTCCTGCATGTTCACAGCGATCTCAAGCGGAGCGGTATGCTTTTCGTCGCGTGAACGATCCACTACAAGATGATAGGCGGTTTGATACAGATATGACCGCAGATTGGTACGCGGACCTCTCCCTCCGGCAAATTGCTCAAGCAGTTGGGCGAAGACATCACCGACTATGTTATCTGCTATGATGGCGTCATGGCAAAGCCTGAGCGCGTATTTGTATATGGCGGGCGCAAACTCATCGAAGATGGTGGTCAATGCATCTTCGTCGAGCTTTTGTGCGGCTTTGAGGAGTGCGACGGGATCCTTCATAAGGCGCCGCCTTGCACTGCCTGTACCATATACAGGACGCTATTCCTTGCCATTAAGTTACCTGATCTCATCTGCATGAATATACCCGAGTATACTATTATAAACCAACCTGTCGCGGGTTCAACCTGCGTGAATCCACACCGGGTTTCGGAAAGCTTTGTAATCATTTGTTCATAATCTTGCCGGTAAAAAAGCATGCCATCTACGAGTCTATGCAGTGTAATGATTGATATAATTTTTTGATAGGAGAATGACCATGTTTGGATCAATGGAAGGTGCCGATCGTCGCAAGGAGGAGGAGCGGGTTCGCAGTGAGGGACGTCTCCCTCCCGGGCAGGCGCTCACTTTCAAATTCCCCGTTTTACATTATGGACCGGTCCCACATTTTAACCCTGCCACATGGGATTTCCGTGTTTGGGGTGAAGTGGAGGAAGAAAGGACCTGGACATGGGATGAATTCAACAAACTTCCTCGTACGAAGATCGAAATGGATATCCATTGCGTAACCCGTTGGAGCAAATTCGATACCGTTTGGGAAGGCGTGTCTGTCAAAACGATGGTGGAAAACGGATTGTTCAAGATCAATCCCAAGGTCACCCATGTGATGCAACATGCCGAATATGGATTTACGGTCAACCTCCCGCTGGAAGTCGTTTTGCAGGAAAACTTTTTGCTCGCCACTCATTTCAACGATGAGCCGATCTCTCCCGATCATGGCTACCCTCTGCGCGGTGTGGTGGGATACATCCCCAGCCAGAGAGAGCTTGAGACACCATACTTGTGGAAAGGCGCCAAATGGGTTCGTTCTCTTGAGTTTATGTCCCGTGACCGCCGCGGGTTTTGGGAACAGGCTGGTTATCATAATCGAGCCGATGTCTGGCGTGAAGAAAGATTTGGGTAAAGCAATCGGACGGCAAATCATGCCGTCCGATTTTTATTTTCAAACACTTTTGTTATGGTCGCGTGCCCAATGTGACCGTGATATCAAGTTGTTGACCATCACGTAAAACGGTCAGCACGGCTGTGTCACCGGGGGATTTGTTCGCGGTAAGCATTGCCAACAGGTCATCGAATGTATTGACCGTTCTTCCATCAAATCCAATAATGATATCGCCGCCTGCACTCAGCCCTTCAATCCTTGTAGGGGTATTCCCGGCTTTGATGCCTGCAAGGTCGGCAGGACCACCCGGCGTGACGCTTGAGACATACGCACCGGTGTATGTATTCAATCCGAGCGCTTCGATTGCCGAAAGGCTCAGGTCGCTGTTGGAGGAGATACCCAGATAGGGATATTCGTATTTCCCATCGCGTATCAATACCGGGACGATGCGTTTCACGAGGTTGATCGAAATGGAGAAACCAACCCCCGAATTCACGGCGTTGCCCGTAGCTTCATTGAAGTTATCTGTTCGAATGGACTGGTTAATGCCGACAACTTCACCGTTCAGGTTGAACAGTGGACCGCCTGAATTTCCGGGGTTGATCGCCGCATCGGTTTGGATAATGTCAGATGTGAGGAAAAATCCTCCGCCACTGGCGGCATGAGCGGGTTGGGTGCGGCCCAGCCCGGAGATGATTCCCAGCGTCATCGTGCCACTTAACCCAAAGGGATTGCCGATGGCGACGACCGATTGCCCCACTAATAACGCGTCTGAGTCGCCAATAACTAATGGATGAATCTCTTCAGCAGGCGCATCCACTTTGATGACAGCCACATCGGCGTCTGTGTCGAAGCCTATCACAGTCCCATGCGCCTTATAGCCCGATGAGAAATTCACTTCCACTTCGCTGGCTCCATCCACCACATGCTGGTTGGTGACAACATGTCCTTCACTATCAAACACAAAGCCGGAGCCTTGGGCAATATTCGTGCGAATGGATACGACGCCGGGGATCACCTGTTGATATAAAGCGGAGAGTGTCCCATCTTCAACAGCCACCTTGACTGGGACAGGCAGGGTGGCGGGGTTGGCTTGTACTTGAGTGGCAGGCTCAGGCGTGGAAAGAGGCGTGAGTCCCGGCAACTGGCAAGCCAGTGTGGCGAGAGTCAAAATAATCAATACGGGGAAAAGTCTTTTCATTCGTGCTCCTAAAATTTGATCTTCGAGGCTTCTTCCAGAAGCTCGCGTTGTTTGGACGATAGGTATTTGGGGATTTGTACTTTGAGTTTTACATACAGATCGCCCTTGTCTTTTGGGTTTTTGACGTGGGGCATGCCGCGCCCGGCAAGGCGAAAAACCTGTTCGGGCTGTGTGCCGGCGGGGATGTTGAGTTTGATTTTGCCTTCCAGCGTTTCCACTTCGGCTTCCCCGCCGAGGACAGCGCTGAAGATATCCACTGTGGCGGTAGTGTGCAGGTCGTTGCTGTTACGTTCAAAGCGGCTGTCTTCCGTGACATCCACGATCAAATACAGGTCAAGCCCGTTGGGACCCGCGCCCGCCACGCGCACCTTTGAGCCTGTGCGTACGCCAGCGGGGATGCGTACCTGTTTTTGTTTGCCATCGGCTTGAAGCATGCGTGTCGTTCCCCGATATGCCTCTTCGAGACTGATCTCCAGTTCCTGTTGATAGCCTTGTGTTGGGGGCTGTGAACGTCCCGTTGGTCTTGCCCCGCCCATGCCAAACATACTCTGGAAAAACTCGGAGAAGCCGCCTGCGCGGCCAAACATCTCGTTGATGTCATCCATGCTCACACGTGTGCCGCCAGATTGATTGAAATCGAAGTCGCCCGGGTTGCCGCGTCGTTGCCAGGTTGAATAATCGCTTCCGACCCTGTCGTAATAGGAACGTTTCTTGGCGTCGTTCAACACTTCATAAGCTTCGTTGATCTCCTTGAAGCGTTCCTCGGCTTGTTTATCGTTGGGGTTGTAATCGGGATGATATTGCTTTGCCAGTTTGCGATACGCCTTGCGGATCTCATCGTCGCTGGCTTTGCGATCCACGCCGAGTATCTTGTAGTAATCTTTATAGTCCATTCTTCAATTGTTATCACCCCACATGATTGAAGTCAAGAACCCATATGATTGTCTAACGCAACTCTAATTCTCGTAAGTCGGATTGGCAATCCGACTTACATGCAGATGAAGAGCCGGTTCGCGCGCAGGCGGAGGCTGATTCTGTTTAACCGATCTTCTTCACAAGATAATATTCCCCTCGTTCAAACCCGCGCCCGAGATAATATCCCCGCGTGCCCACTGCCGAAATGACCGCCATGCGCTCGAATCCATTTTCCTTTGCGACGCGTTCCGCTTCCTCCAGCAGACGGGTTCCCAGCCCGGCATGTTGCGCCGCTCCGGCTTTCTCCGCGCCGACCGCCAGCGACTGTCCATAGACATGCACTTCACGGATCAAAGCCGCATTACGTGTACCCGACAGGGTGTCCAAGTCGGACATACCTGTTTGTGGATTATCTTTTCCAGGCAATGACAAGCGGACAAACCCTGCCAGTTTGTCATCCGGCGTGACATACGAAATAAAATGTTCCTCCGCCGCACCTGCCTGATAGACCATGTCGTCTAGCCTCAATGCCTCCGCGCTGACGGATTTCCCTTTTACTTCACGACAACGCACACACTGACATTGCGTACCGCGTCGCTTCATCTCGTCCTGCACATCCTGTCTCAAACTCGTGCGGCGATTCCCTTCCACTACATTTGTGGATGGAATATCACGGATGACGCGGTTCACACGGCAATAACGCGGAATGGTCGGTTTGATGTCTGCAATTAAATCAATCAATTCCTGAGTTGTGTATGGCTTGAACTCCCCGCGTTGCCAGTATTCATATAACTCGGCATTTGCCAGCAATTGGTTAGGGTAGATTTTGATTTCGTCTGGACAGAAATCGTCCCACAGTTTTGCGAAGTCTTCCCTGTCCGATTCAGGGGTTGCGCCGTGCAGATTGGGCATCCAGTGAAGGACGATCTTGAATCCCGCCGCACGCAGTAGGGCAGTGGCTTGACGTGTGCATTCCACATCGTGCCCGCGCTTGTTCATACCGAGAATACGATCATCCAGACTCTGTGCGCCCATCTGCACCTTTGTCACGCCCAGATGTCTCAGCCATTTGACTTCATCAGGGTTGATCTCATCCGGTCGTGTCTCGATGACGAGCCCCACGTTGCGATGATGTGTAGTTTCATTGTAGGAATGTGCATCGGTGAGTTCATCCTGCCCAATTTTTATTTCTTCCGATGGCTTGTCGGTAAAATCGTTCATCGCATCAAAACAACGTTTGACGAACCATTCCTGATAATCTCTTTTGTAGGAAGACCACGTCCCACCCAGGATGAGCAACTCGATCTTGTCGGTTGGATGTCCCAGTGCCTTCAACTGTGTGATGCGCGACATCACCTGTGCGTATGGATCGAATTGATGCTCCACTGCGCGCATGGCGCCGGGTTCATCAGGCAGGTACGACTTGGGCATCCGAACGTCAGTGGGGCAAAAGATACATTTGCCGGGGCAGGGATAGGGCTTCGTCAGAACCGTGACCGTCGTCACGCCAGAGAGAGTCCGCATGGGTTTCATGCGAATCCGTTCGAGCAGACGTACATCCTCCTCGATCTCTCCCGCCGCAACCATTTCATTATAGATCGTCACCAGCATGGCTTTGTTGAGATAACCGCTCCCATCCTCCAGCGGATGACCGCGCAGAGTCTTCGTCACATCCTGCCCGCGCCGAATCAAATCCAGCACATGCCGTGCCAGATCTTTTTTATCGTGTGTGAGGAGATGTGTCTCTCTCCAGCGTTCTCGCTTTTTGATTTCCATGCTTGTCTACTTATTTACCTATCTACCTGCCTACTTGTTTCCATTGATCACCGAAACATCAGTCTGAAAATCGCTCTTCAACTCAGCCGCGCTCTTGTGCGTGAACATCTCGGTATGCAATCCACATTCGGTTTTGCCGCGTCCCTGCCAGCGACCGGCGCGCTCATCGTCATTCACTCCAATTGCCACCGTGCAGGGAGCGCAACCCACACTGCGGTATCCCTTCTCAAGCAAGGGATGTGATGGAAGATCGTTCTCTTCCATATATCGTTTCACATCCGCCTTTGTCCAATTCAACAGTGGATTGATCTTTAATAACCCATCCTCTTGCAACTCCAGGATCTTTGCCTTCGCGCGTGTAGATGTCTGGTCACGACGAATACCGCTGATCCATGCCAGCATATCTTTCAACGCTTTTTGCATGGGCTGGACCTTGTGAATATAACAACACAGGTTGGGGTCTTGAAGCGGCAGTGTCCGGGTTCGATGACGGGCAAAATCGTTCCAACGGGAATCACGATACAGATCCAGCACATTCAAATGCCATTCCGATGCAAGTTGTTCCCGAAAGATGGCTGTTTCCCAGAAGTGATACCCCGTGTCGATGAAAAAGATCAACAGGTTGCGATTGATGCGCGAGACCATATGCAACAATGGCACACTCTGTGTCTGAAAGGATGAACTCATCGCGATCTGGGGCCAGAACGTGTCCACAGCCCACTTAATGATCTCCTGCGGCGTCTTTGTCTCGAATTCATCTGCAAGTTGATCTACCTCTAAAGGCGTTAGCATGGCGGGATTATACCCGTTATAATCACCCCATGGATTCAAGCATTGCCACTCAATTGATCGAACTCAATCGTGATTTTTATACCCGTTTTGGCGACTCTTTTTCTGCGACGCGTCAGCGCCTTCAACCGGGAGTTTGGCGTGTACTGGAAAGGTTGAATGGGGATGAAGACATATTGGATCTGGGATGCGGCAACGGGGAACTGTCTCGTGAGTTGGCGAGACGCGGTCATCGTGGCTCGTATCTGGGCGTGGACTTTAGCCTGCCCCTGCTCCAAAATGCTGAATCCAAGCCCGAAGGTTTTTCTGCCACCTTCCTGCAGGCAGACTTGACTATGCTCGATAAACTTTCCATCCTTGATGACCTGCACTTCAATTTCATATTCGCTTTTGCGGTCTTGCATCATATTCCATCCCTGCCCCTACGTTTGAACATCCTGAAAAAAGTGACACGGTGGCTCAAGCCCGATGGTCAATTCGTTCATTCCAACTGGCAATTTCTAAACAGCGAAAAACTTAAAGCAAGAATACAGGATTGGTCAAAGGCAGATCTCTCACCCGATGATGTGGACGAAAACGACTATCTGCTCGACTGGCGGAGCGGGGGAGAGGGTCTACGATACGTCCATCACTTTACCCGGATCGAATTGCAGGAATTAGCCCGGTTATCCGATTTTCAGATCAAAGACACATTTTATTCAGATGGAGAATCGGAAAAATTAGGGCTTTATCAGGTTTGGAAAATTAACCCCTAGATGCTGACTGCGATACGATTGCGCCCCTTATGTTTTGCGATATACATTGCCTGATCAGCACGCGCAATGAGGGTCTCCAGATCCATCGTATTCCCATCTTTGGCGGCAACACCGATACTTACGGTTACGCTTATTTCATAAATGGGCGTTTCAGCAATACTTTTGCGGAGGCGTTCTGCTACCTGTTTAGCGGTTGTCAAATCTGTTTCAGGGAGAAAGATGACCAGTTCCTCACCGCCATATCGCCCTACCAGATCCACCTCGCGAACCGATGCTTCACATCGCTGTGCAAATTCGTGCAAAACCTGATCCCCGGCTTGATGCCCGTAATTATCATTGATCTGTTTAAAGTGGTCCAGGTCAAGCATCATGCAACAGAACGAGCGGGACATGCGAAGCGCCCTTGAAAATTCGATCCTGCCCAATTCGAAGATGTTGCGGCGGTTGTGCAAACCGGTCAATGGATCGGTGAGAGCGAGACTTTGTACTTCCTGGAACAGGCGGGCGCGTTCCAAAGAGACACCGATCTGTTTTGCAAGAATGGACATAATTGGCAGGTCTGTAGTTCGGATGAAGTCCCCCCATATCCACAGAATCCCCAGCAGGTTTTCTTCGAAAAGCACTGGCAAGCGTAAAACCTGAGTGTTGGCAGTGAATCCGATCCCTTTCAATATTTCTGCAACTCCAGGTTTGTTTATATCCGTAAAGAGGATGTGCACCTCATCCTCCGGATCGGGAACTGTGCCAGGATGAAGAATATCCCTTGTGCTCAATAAACGATTCAGCCTTTCTCGTGAAAATGTATATTTCAGCAATGGATAGCCTAATCCATGATCCACTTTTTCGAGGGAGGGAGGTTCGATGGACGTGTAATTGATCGTGAATGATTCCTGGCTGATATTGTTGACCGCCATGATGCAGGTCAAACCCATGTTTCTCAATTCATTTCCAAGGGTTCGTATGATCTCATCAGTAGTCAATTCACGTTCGATCTGTGTTGTGATTTGCGTGATCGAATAGATCAAATCGTTGGAATGGGCAAGCTGGTTCAGCCATTCCCGCTCCATCTTCGATTTGCGAAGTTGTTCCATTGCCATGGCAAGTTGTCCGGCGAACGTTATGAGCAAACGCTCATCGTCTGCTGTAAACGCATCTCTTTTGGAACTCTCCGCATTAATCACACCCAGCAATTGATCCTTGAACTTGATCGGTACGCACACCTCCGAGACAGTCCGTTCGTCAACGAGGAGATACTGTTCCACACGCCCTGCGTACCCGATCCGTTGTGGTTTTCCCGTCATGGCAACCTGTCCGGTAATTCCCACCCCAAGCTGTATTTTCCGTAGATCAAATCCACCTGCGGAAGAAAAATGATATGACGGATGGGCACACAGTTCGTCGTTTTTCTCATCATATAGCAGAATGCCGAAGTTATCAGGAAAGAGATTTTTGCCGATGATCCCAGTCACCCGCTCTATTAATTCGTCTTCATTGTTGGCTTGTATGGAAGTAACCGCAACATCGTGCAGGGCAGTGAGCTGTTTTACCTGTTTGCGCTCCTCTTCGAGTAGTTGTGCCTTCGAGAGCACAATGGCAACCTGTTCTGCTGTGATTTCCGCGCGGGCGATCTGATTCGGATCGAAGGAATGCCTGTTGTTGTATCCCAGAACCAGTGCGCCCAATTTTCGCTCCTGCACGATCAAGGGCAAGCCCAGCATGGAACGGCTGGGAAAAATGGAAGCAACCTTTGGGCTGATGTATGGAGAATTCTCCACATCCATAACGGCAATGGGATGACCATTTTTTAGAATGGATGCCTGCAGGGTTTGTTCTCCCGATTCGAATTGCATGTAGGGATATATATCCTTCATGGGGCCATAAGCTACAACGGGAATGGGTACCCTCTCCGTCTCATCCCAAAATGAGAAGAAACTGTCGTCTGCCTCAAAGAGGATTGCGATCTTTTCCACAAGAATGTTAAGGGTCGATTGCAGGCTGTCCGCCTCGAGCGCGTTGCTTGTGATCTTGTTCAACAACTCCAGAAACTTTGTATGGGTCTCACGGTTTTTTTCGTATTCCCTCAACTTTTGCAATGCTTCAAGCCG
>Ga0315912_10003277_pt1 | contig 16225 bp, 29 predicted proteins | sample VfabasoilMG_FD_204469 | JGI IMG/M metagenome (GOLD analysis project Ga0315912, IMG submission 204469) | Garden soil microbial communities collected in Santa Monica, California, United States - V. faba soil | ecosystem: Environmental > Terrestrial > Soil > Garden | place: USA: California... | reverse complement strand
GCGACAAGGCGTTGGCCAGTTGCTGGCCACCTCGGCTCTCGCAGCATTGCCCGGTCGCTGGGAAGTCGGTCAGATGCCGCAGAACCGTGACGCGCAGGCGTTCTGGCGTAGGGTCATCGGCGAGTTCACGAACGGTCGGTACAAGGAGCACGAAGTACGCGCCGGCTGGTGGCAGGGTGTCATACAGATGTTCGAGAGCAGTGCTCCGCGCTGACAGGAGACATCAGCGAGTGTCGGAGACGGAGTTCCAAACTGAGCGCCTGCTGGTTCGTCGCTGGCGCGACTCCGACCTCGCTGCGCTCCTCGGGGTGTATGGCGATGCCGACGCGATGCGCTGGGTGGGTGACGGCCGAGCCATCACACACGAAGAGTGCGTCCAGTGGCTCGCGGTCACGCGCTCCAACTACGAGAAGCGCGGCTACGGCATGTTCGCCATTGAGGAATGCGCGTCGCCCGGGGTAGTCATCGGCTTCTGTGGAATCGTTCATCCGGGCGGGCAGCCGGAGCCAGAAATCAAGTACGCCCTCCTTCGTTCGCATTGGGGTCGCGCCTTTGCCACGGAAGCTGTGACGGGTCTCATTGCCTACGCCGCCGTCGCTCACAACCTGACGTTCATCGTCGCCACCGCGGCGCCGGAGAATGTTGCTTCACACCGGGTTCTGCTCAAGGCTGGCATGCGCCGGGCGGACCTCCGCGCCAACGAGGACGGCACGCATACACAGCTGTTCCACTGGCGCTCCGGACAGAGTGCGGCCTAACCCTTCGCTGGCGTTCGGCGCATCGAACCCCAGAACCTTCCTGGGCCTGTCGCAGAGCAACGCTCCTGACGGGACGGTGTCAGGAGGCACTGTCTAGAGTGCCATCCGTCGCAACAACACATGGCGGGTTCTATGAGCAACTACTGGATCGGGGTTGTCTCGCGGTCCCATGTCCAGATCGGTGTCCGCGGAGGATTCATCCAGCTCAATCACGGAAAGAGGGCAGCCCTCCAACGACTCAAGGCCAACGACTTTCTGGCCATGTACTCGCCAAGATGCGAGTATCCCGACGGGGAGCCTCTGCAAGCCTTCACGGCGTTGGGGGCTGTGGTCTCGGGAGAGGTCTACCAGGCAGAGATGTCACCCGACTTCAAGCCGTACCGGGTCGATGTCACGTTCCAGTCGTGTATCGAGGCACCGATCCGGCCTCTGATCAGCCGCCTGTCGTTCATCAAGGACAAAGCTCACTGGGGTGCCGCCTTCCGCTACGGCTACGTCAAGATCCCGGAGGCGGACTTTCGGCGCATCGCAGAGGCCATGCAGTGCCCGCTTGCCGAGGCTGCGGCCTGACCCTTCGGTCGCCCTCATGAAACGCACGCAGGCCGTGTGATGGGCCGGGTCGTACTTGCCGCCGAGCTGCCGGGCCACGACGAATCGAGCAGAATGCTCCCGTCGTTCCGATCCAAGCCATGCCGTACCGCATCACATGGGAACCGTTCGGCGTCTATCGAGAGTATCTCGGGGACGTGACCATCGCCGAGCGCAGGGCCTCGTTCGACGCGATCTGTGGGGACCGCCGCTTCGATGATCTGCGCTACACGATCACGGACTACCTGGCCGTCGGCTCGTACGAGACGACGAGCGGCGCCACCGCCGAGATCGCGGCGTTGCACGTCGGGCCGCTCTTCACCAATCCCGCCCTCGTCATGGCGGCGGTCGTGGACCGGGCCGACATCCTGGCCGCCATCGAGGAGTTCAAGAGCCACCGCTTCACGACGGCGCCCTATCGGGCGTTTCGCACGCTCGCCGAAGCGAGAGCGTGGGTCGTCTCGAGTCGGCCGTCGCTGCGCGCGCCACTCGGCGGTGCATGAAGCCGTCCCGTCGGACTGATCCCGGAGTGCCCATGACGACCTGCCAGCGACTCTTCCGTGGCACCGTGGCCCTGCTGGCCGCGTTCTGCACCGCCGCGCCGGCGGCGCCGGTCGCCGTGCCCGGCGCATTCGCGGACAACCCGATCGTCTACTTCGTCGTCACCGACCGCTTCATGAACGGCGACCCCGGCAACGACGCCAGCTACGGGCGCCAGCGCGAGCCGGTCGCGAAGGACGACATCGGCACCTTCCACGGCGGCGACCTGAAGGGCGTGACGCAGAAGCTGAAGGAAGGCTGGTTCCGGCAGCTCGGCGTCAACGCACTCTGGATCACCGCGCCCTACGAGCAGATCCACGGCTGGGTGGTCGGCGGCAACAAGGATTTCAAGCACTACGCCTACCACGGCTACTACGCGCTCGACTACACGCTGCTCGACCAGGCGATGGGCACGCCCGACGAGCTGCGCGAGATGGTCGACACCGCGCACGCGCAGGGCATCCGCGTGCTGTTCGACGTCGTGATGAACCACCCGGGCTACCTCGACATCCAGACGGCGACCGAGCTGAAGGTGCCGGTGCTGTGGCCCGACGCGCTGGCCAAGGCGACCCTCGCGAACTACCACGGCAACATCGACTACAACAACTTCGCGTTCGGCGAGTGGTGGGGCCGCGCCTGGGTGCGCGCCGGCCTGCCCGGCTACATCGACGGCGGACGCGACGACCTGACCGCCCAGCTCGCCTACCTGCCCGACTTCCGTACCGAGAGCAAGGAGGCGGTCGCGCTGCCGAAGTTCCTGCGCAACAAGGCGGACACGAAGGCGGTCGACCTGCCCGACACGACGGTGCGCGGCTACCTGGTCAAGTGGCTGACCGACTGGGTGCGCGACTACGGCATCGACGGCTTCCGCGCCGACACCGTCAAGCACGTCGAGCCCGAGGCCTGGCTGCAGCTCAAGAGCGAGGCGACGAAGGCGCTGGCCGAGTGGAAGGCGAAGCATCCCGGCAAGAAGATCGACGACGCGCCGTTCTGGATGACGGGCGAGTACTGGGGTCACGGCCCGGAGCGCGGCCGGATGCACGACGCCGGCTTCGACTCGATGATCAACTTCGAATTCCAGGAGCGCAGCGGGCAGTACGGCCGGCCCGACGGGCTGTTCGCCCGCTACGCGGAGTTGCAGGCGGGCCGGCCGGCGCAGATGCTGAGCTACATCTCCTCGCACGACACCCGGCTGTTCGAGCGCGACCGGCTGATCGAGGGCGGCAGCGCGCTGCTGCTCGCGCCCGGCGGCGTGCAGATCTACTACGGCGACGAGACCGCGCGCCCGCCGGGGCCGTCGCCCTACGGCGACCGGCAGCAGGAAACCCGCTCCGACATGAACTGGGCCAGCCCGAACGAGGCCGTGCTCGCGCACTGGCGCAAGCTCGGCCAGTTCCGCGCCCGCCACGTCGCGCTGGCGCGCGGCACGCACACGAAGCTCGGCGACGCGCCCTACAGCTTCGGCCGCATCGATGCCGCGAGCGGCGACCGTGTCGTCGTCGCGCTCGGCGCCGCGGCCGGCGCGGCCATTCCCGTCGGCAAGGTCTTCGAGGAAGGCGAGGCGCTGCGCGACGCCTACTCCGGCCAGCGCCTCAGCGTGCAGGGCGGTGCCGTGAAAGTCGAGGCGGCGGCAGCCGCCGTGCTGCTGGAACGCGCCGAGTGAAGGGAAGCCGAGCCGCACCCGCGCCGCACTTGGCCGGCGCCGCGTTGTGGTCCATGATCCGGCGCTTCGGTGACTTCGGGCCCGCCGCCGGTTCGAACCACGACCACGCATGGAGGAGCGATGTTTGACCATGTCGGGATCGGCGTCTCCAACCTGGCCGAGAGCAAGGCGTTCTACCTCCAGGCGTTGGCGCCGCTGGGCGTCGCGCTCGTGATGGAGGGGCCGTACGGCGTCGGCCTCGGGTCGAACCGCAAGCCGTCGCTGTGGCTGTCCGAGACGCAGGAGCGCCCGGCCCATCTGCACATCGCCTTCGTCGCCGCGAACCGCGCCGTGGTCGACGCGTTCCACCAGGCGGCGCTCGCCGCCGGCGGAAAGGACAACGGCGCGCCCGGCCTGCGGCCGCACTACCACGCGAACTACTACGGCGCCTTCGTGATCGGGCCGGACGGACACAACATCGAGGCGGTCTGCCACACGCCCGAAGCCTGACCTCTCCCACGACCCCTCATGACATTGCCCGCGCTCGACAGCTTCATCGCCCAGGCCAGCGCACGCAGCCGCCAGCAACCCGACCCCGCCGACTGCGTGCTCGCGCTGGCGCCGCTGATGCTCGACCTGATCGAGCAGGCCGGCTCCTTCCTGGAGCCGCAGCACTACCGCAGCAGCACGGGCGGCTACACGCGCAACCTGATCTTCGATGCGCCGGACGCGAGCCTGTCGCTGTACGCCATCGTCTGGCTGCCGGGGCAATGGACGCCGGTGCACGATCACGGCAGCTGGGGCGTGGTCGGCGTCGTCGAAGGCGTCCTCGAGGAGCGCAGCTACGTGCGGCTCTCGCCCGATCGCGGCGCGGACCGGGACATCGACCTGGCGCGTGGCGGCACGGTGCTGCTGCGACACGGCGCGGTGACCAGCTTCGTGCCGAACCCGGACCACATCCACGTGACCGGGGTGCCGGCGGAGCGGCCGCGCGCGGTCAGCCTGCACCTCTACGGGCGCACGATGAGCAACTTCAACATCTACGATGTCGCGACGCGCACGCGCCGGCGCATCGAGGTGGCGCACAACGAGAGCTGAGGGCCGCACCGCGCGCGGCAAAACGCATGCAGGACATCCGCTACGTCGTGTTCCACCGGCCCGGTCCGGCCTGGCAGCCGGGCCGCAGCCTGTTCGAGCAGCCCGGCGTGCGCGCGCACGTCGCGCACTACCGGCAGTGGCTCGAGGCGGGCAAGCTCGAACTCGGCGGGCCGCACGTCGACGCTGCCGGCGGCGGCATGATGGTTCCGGCCGCCGGGGTGTCCGAGGACGAGGTGCGGCGCTTCGCGGCCGAGGACCCGGCGGTCCGGGACGGCACGCTCCTCGCCGAGCTGCGCCCCTGGCTGATCGGCATGAGCAGGCCGGACCGGTGAGCACCGCAACGAACGCGCTCCGCGCCGTCGCCATCGCGCTGGCTTCGGCCCACCTCTTCGTGCTTCCGGCGCACGCGGCACCGGGCGCCACCTGCTACGTGCGCGAGATCCCTGCGGCCGCACCGGCGAACACCGACGAGGCCGCATCCGGGCCGACCGCAGCGGCGCCGGCTGCGGCGGCGCCAGCCGGCACCCACCACCTCGGCCTGCGCCGCAAGACCGACAAGCTGTTCGACGTCGACATCTCGGTGTCGGGACCGGGCGACGCGACCTGCGCGGTCTCCGGCGTCGCCAAGCTGCAGGGCGAGCCGGGCTCCGAGGTGCTCGGCCTGGTGATCCGGCCCGATCCGTCGCGCAAGTCGGGCCGCAGCGGCACGCTGTGCCAGGTGTTCATCCGTCTGGCGCCGACGGCGGTCGAGCTCGAGACGACGCCGACCTCGTGCCAGGCGCAGGCGCTGTGCGGCAACCGGGTCGACCTGAACGGCCTGCGCTTCGAACCCGCGACGCGCCTGCCGGCCGACGCGAAAGGTCCCTGCTTCGGCGCCCCGCCACCTGCCGACAAGCGATGACCCGCCTTCCCCTGCTGCTGCCTGCCCTCCTCCTGCTCGCCGGTGCGGCGAGCCGTGCGAACAGCAACTGCGACACGATCCGCGCGCAGATCGAGGCCAAGGTGCGCGCGTCGGGCGTGACCGACTTCAGCCTGCAGGTCGTCGCCGCCGACGCGAAGATCGCCGGCAAGGTGGTCGGCAGCTGCGATCTCGGCACGCGCAGGATCGTCTACGCCGCCGGCACGTCGGGCGCCGGCCCGGCTTCCGCGGCGGGCGGCGACGCGCGCATCCTGACCGAGTGCAAGGACGGCACGGTCACCTACGGCGACTGCCGCAAGTAGCGCGGGGTCGCCGGGCGACGGCCTGTCGCGGCGCTGACAGCCGCGGGCCTCGTGCAGGTCCGGACGGCGGCGCTGCTGCACGCCGGCCTGATCGGCGCGCTGATCGCTGGTCGCGACCGGCGAGACGCTGCGGGTCGTGGTCGGCGACGAGACGTCGGGCTGAGCGCCCGGATCGTAAGATCCGCCGGGAGGTGCCCACGCCGCGCTCCCGCGTGCGGCGGGCTGGTTCCGGAGGGAGGCCGATGGCGATCACATGGACCGACAGCCCGTCGCAGGTCGACTGGCACGAGCTCGAGACGCTCTACCGCCTCGCGCCGCTGGGCAACAAGAGCGCGCAACTGCTGCGCACCGTGTTCGGCAACAGCCGCTACACCTTCTTCGCCTACGACGACGGCCGGCTGGTCGCCGCCGGGCGTGCGTTGTCGGACGGCGCCGACTGCTCGTACCTCTGCGACGTCGCGGTGCTGCCGAGCCACCAGGGCAGCGGGCTGGGCCGCGCGATGGTGTCGCGGCTCGTCGAGGCCTCGCGCGGGCACAGGAAGATCATCCTCTACTCGGTGCCGGGCAAGGAGGGCTTCTACCGCAAGCTCGGCTTCGCGCGCCTGCTGACCGCGATGGCGATCTTCGAGAACCAGGCCGCGGCGCGCGAGGTCGGTCATCTCGAGGGGGCCTGAGATGGGTTCGCGAGCGCTGCAGACGTACCGCGGCTCGTGCCACTGCGGCGCGGTCCGCTTCGAGATCGAGACCGACTTCCCGGAGCTGACGATGTGCGACTGCTCGATCTGCCGGCGCAGGAATGCGCTGATGGTCAGGGTGCACGAGAGCCGCTTCCGGCTGCTCGCCGGCACGGAGTCGCTGACCGAGTACCAGTTCCACACCCGCACCGCGCGGCACTTCTTCTGCAAGGTGTGCGGCATCTACCCGTTCCACCGCAAGCGCGTGACGCCGGACCACCTCGGCATCAACGTGCACTGCCTGCACGAGTTCGATCCGGCGGGCATCCCGGTACGCCAGGCGGTCGGTGCGGCGATGCCCTGAGGCGGCGTGGCCTGCCCCGGGGCCTATCATCGCAACGATCCCGCCCCCAGCCACGCCGACCCATGACCCGAGCCCTCGTCCTGATCGACCTGCAGAACGACTACTTTCCCGGCGGCCGCATGGAACTGGTCGGCGCCGATGCCGCGGTCGCGCAGGCCGCGGCGCTGCTCGCGACCTTCCGCGCCCGCCAGCTGCCGGTGATCCACATCCAGCACGTCTCGACGCGCGCCGGCGCGGGCTTCTTCCTGCCCGACACGCCGGGGGTCGAGATCCACGCCGCGGTGCAACCCGCGGCAGGCGAGACGCGCATCGTCAAGCACTTCCCGAGTTCGTTCCGCGAGACGGATCTGCAGGCGCGCCTGCGCGAGCTCGGCGCGACGCAACTCGTGTTCGCCGGCATGATGACCCACATGTGCGTCGACACCACGGTGCGCGCGGCGACCGACCTCGGCTTCGCGTGCCGGCTCGCCCACGACGCCTGCGCGACGCGCAACCTGCAGTTCGGCGAGCGCCAGGTGGCCGCCGCCGACGTGCAGGTCGCCTACCTCGCGGCGCTGAACGGATCGTTCGCGGCGGTGCGTTCGGCGGCCGAGATCGGCGCCGACCTGTGAGCGCCGTCGCGCCGTGAAGATCACCCCCACGCCGTGGACCGCGGCGCTGGCCGGCAGCGTCGCCGCGCTCGCCTGGCCCGCCCTGTGGACGCGCTTCGGCGGGCCCGGCTCACAGGGCGGCATGGAGCTGATCGCCGGCACGCTGCTGATCGTCGCGCTGCCCGCGCACGCCCTGGTGGTCGGCTTCGGCCGGCCGGCGTCCGGCGCGCGCGCGCTCGACACCGCGCTGTTCAAGCGCATCGGCGCCTGGCTCGCCGCAGCGCTCGCGACCACCGCGCTGCTCGCGGCCACCTGAGGCGACGCACATGGCGCCCTTCACGCTGCTGCGCCTCGACCACCTGGTGCTGCGCGTGCGCGACCTGCCCGGCTTGGTCGACTTCTATCGGCGCGCGCTCGGCTGCCGCGTCGTGCGCCAGCGCGACGACCTCGGCCTCGTGCACCTCGCCGCCGGCGCATCGATGATCGACCTGGTCGCCGTCGACGGCAGGCTCGGCCGCGCCGGCGGCGCCGCCCCGGGCGCCGAAGGTCGCAACCAGGACCACCTGTGCCTGCGCATCGATCCGTTCGACGAGGCCGCGATCGTCGCGCACCTGCGCAGCCTCGGCGTGGCGCCGCGCGGGCCGGCGGGCATCAACTTCGGCGCCGAGGGCGAAGGGCCGTCGCTGTACTTCGCCGATCCGGAAGGCAACGTGATCGAGCTGAAGGGGCCGTCGATCCCGGGCTGAGCGGGCGCGCCGCTTGGCCATCGGCTCACCCGCGGCGACAATCCGGCCCCGCGCGCCACGCGCCAGCGGCGAGTTCGCATGTCCCCCGCGATCTACCCCTCGTTCTTCTTCACGGTCGTGCTGCTCGTGACCACCGCCTACTTCCTGCTCGGCGGCCTGCCGCTGCTGGTGCTCCAGCACGACACGGCGCTCGACGCGCGCTTCATCCGCAGCTTCTTCAACATCTACTACAAGGGCACGCTGTGGGCAGCGCTCGGCGCGGCGCTCAGCTTCGCGCTGTGGGGCCGGCCGGTCTTCGCGATCGGCGCGGCGGCGATGGCGCTGATCGCGCTGGCGCTGCGCAAGCGCCTGATCCCGGTGATGGAGGCGATCGGCGCGCAGATCGAGGCCGCCGAGGAGAGCGCGATCCGGCGCTTCCGCAAGGTCCATTCGGCGGCGTTGCTGATCAACCTGACGCAGCTCGTCGTGATCGTCTGGGGCATCATCAACATCTCGGTGTAGCCCGGCGCCGCGCCGCTTCCTGCCGTGCAGCCACGCATCACGCTCGTCACGCTCGGGGTCGACGACCTCGAACGTGCGCTCGCCTTCTACCGCGACGGCCTCGGCCTCGCGACGCAAGGCATCGTCGGCGCGCAGTTCGAGAACGGCGCGGTCGCCTTCTTCGAGCTCGAGGCGGGGCTCAAGCTGGCGCTCTGGCCGCGCAGCAGCCTCGCGGCGGACAGCGGCCTGGTCCAGCAGCCGCCGAGCGCGACCGAGTTCAGCCTGGCACACAACGTCGGCTCGCCGCTGGAGGTCGACGCGGTGATGCGCCAGGCGAGCGCCGCCGGCGCAAGGATCGTCAAGCCTGCGCAGGCCACCTTCTACGGCGGCTACGCCGGCTGCTTCCAGGACCCGGACGGGCACCTCTGGGAGGTCGCGCACAACCCGGGTTTCGCGCTCGAGGCAGAGAACCTCGCGACGGTGCGCGCCTACCTCCAGGCGCTCGAGCGGGCCGCGGTCGGCGAGGAACTGGCCGCCTTCCTGGCGCCCGATGCGGTGCAGGTCGAACTGCCGAACCGGCTGAACCCGAACGGCGGCCGCAGCGATCTCGCGACGCTGCTCAAGCGTGCCGCCAAGGTGCCGGACCTGCTCAGCGCGCAGCGCTACGAGGTCGTCTCCGAACTGGCGTCGGGCGCGCGCGTCGACGTCGAGGCGCTCTGGTCCGGCACGCTCGCGGTCGCGTTCGGCGCGATCCCCGCGGGCACGACGCTGAAGGCGCACCTCGCGATGGTCTTCGAGCTGCAGCACGGCAGGATCCGCGCGCAGCGCAACTACGACTGCTTCGAGCCTTGGTGAAGCCGCCTGTCGTCGCGCTGGCCGGCCTGCTCGCGCTCGGTGCGCGGGCCGAGCCGTTGCGCAACTGGTTCGACGACCCGTTCTTCCCGGCACCGCGGCGATCGCCGGCTGTCCCGAGCCGGCCGGCCCGCGCGTGAGCGAAGCGCAGCGGCGCCTGCAGGCGCACCGACGTGCCGAGAAGGGCACGACCTGCTGGCTCGCGAAGGAAGCCGGCTGCGACCGCCCCAGCGCCTATGCCTACGACCGCGACATCGCCGCCGCGATCGAGACCGCGATGCGCAGCCAGGCGGCCTTCGCCGACAGCTCGCTGTGGGTCACGGTGCAGGGGCGCGTCGTCTACGTCGAGGGCTGCGTGCGCGACGCGGCCCAGGCGCCGGCGATCGAGGCCTTCGTCCGCGGCCTGCCTCACGTGCAGCAGGCGCTCGCGATCGTCACCGCGTCGCCGCGTGCGCAGCCGCCGTACGAGGTCTACGCTCCCGGTTGACGCGGCCCCCGGAGAACACGATGCATCTCGAAGGCTCATGCCATTGCGGCAAGGTGAAGTTCACGGTCGAGTCCGCCGAGCCGGTGCCGTTCATGCGCTGCTACTGCTCGATCTGCCGCAAGACCGCCGGGGCCGGCGGCTACGCGATCAACCTCGGCGGCGTGGCGCGCAGCATGAAGGTGACCGGCAAGCGCGCGCTGCGCATCTACCGCGCGCAACTGCCGAACGCGCCGGACGACGCCGCTGCCGGCATGCACACCAGCAGCGCGCGGCGCTACTTCTGCGCCCATTGCGGCAGCGCGCTGTGGCTGTGGGATCCCACCTGGCCGGATCTGGTGCACCCGCACGCGAGTGCGATCGACACGCCGCTGCCGCTGCCGCCGTCGCACGTGCACTGTCTGCTCGATTCGAAGGCGACCTGGGTCGAGATCGAGGGCCGGCCCGACGATCCGCGCTTCGGGCACTATCCGAGCATGTCGCTGGCGCAGTGGCACCAGGACCAGGGCCTGGCTGCGCCGCTGCCGGCCGGCGCGCCAGGCGGCTAGGCTCGCAGCCTCGCTTGCGCACCGCTCACCCGCCATGGCCCTGCACGTCTGGCTCGTCTACACGCTCGCCGCGATCGGCCTGTCGCTCTCGCCCGGGCCGAACAGCCTGCTCGCGCTCACCCACGGTGCCTTGCACGGCCGCCGCAGGACGCTCTTCACGCTGGGCGGCGGCGCACTCGGCTTCACGCTGGTGATCGCGCTGTCGATGTTCGGCATCGGCGCGCTGCTGCAGGCCTCGGTGGCCTGGCTGACGGCGCTGAAGTGGATCGGCGGCGCCTACCTCGTCTGGCTCGGCATCCAGGTCTGGCGCGCGCCACCGATCGCGCTCGCGCCTGCGGCCGCCACGGCCGCGCCGGTCGGCGCTGCCTCGCTGTTCCGCCAGGGCTTCCTCGCTGCCGCGACGAACCCGAAGGGCATCCTGTTCTTCGCCGCGTTCCTGCCGCAGTTCGTCGATCCGGCGCGCAGCGTCGCGCTGCAGTTCGTCATCATGGCGACGACCTTCGTCGCGATCGAGCTGACCACCGAGTTCCTGCTCGCGTCGCTGGCCCAGCGGGTCACGCGCTGGCTGGCGCGTGTCGGGCGCACCTTCAACCGTGCCTGCGGCGCCGTCTTCATCGCGCTCGGCGCGCTGCTGCCGCTGCGCGCCTGAGCCATGAGCGGCCCGGTGCTGCTGTCCGGCGGCAACCCGCAGATCGCCAAGGGCGACGGCGACGCGCCGGTGCAGGCCTACATCGCCGCGATGCCGGGCTGGAAGAGCACGGTCGGGCGCCGCTTCGACGCGCTGATCGTCGCGACCGTCCCGGACCTGCGCAAGGCGGTGCGCTGGAACTCGCCGTTCTACGGCGTCGCGGGGCGCGGCTGGTTCCTCAGCTACCACTGCTACACGAAGTTCATCAAGGTCGCGTTCTTCCGTGGCACGGCGCTGCAGCCGCCACCGCTGGGCCAGTCGAAACAGGCGGACGTGCGCTACCTCGACATCCGCGAGCACGATGCGTTCGACGCGACGCAGTGGGGCGCCTGGATCCGCCAGGCCGCCGCGCTGCCCGGCTGGGACGGCGGCTCGGCGCCCTGAAGTCGATCGTGCTGCGACTGCTGCGCTTCACCGGCGCGCTCGACGAGGACCCGGCGATCGGCGCCTGGTTCGCGGCCCGGCCGGACCCGCTCGGCGGACTCGCGCGCGTCTGGTTCGGGCGCATGCGCCGCTGCGGCGACGACGTGCGCGAGCTGCTGCACGACGGCTGCCCGGTCGTCTGCGTCGACGATGCGCCGTTCGGCTACGTCAATGCGTTCAGTGCGCACGTCAACGTCGGCTTCTTCCAGGGCGCGACGCTGCCCGATCCGGCCGGCCTGCTGCAAGGCCGGGGCCGCTTCATGCGCCACGTCAAGCTGCGCCCCGGCGAGCGCTTCGATGCGGCCGCGCTGGATGCGTTGATCGTCGCGGCGCACGCGGACATCGTCGCGAAGGCGGCGCGCGCGACCCGCTGAGCCGGCGCATCCGCGACATGCGGTTCTGGCCTATCCTCGCGCCCATGAATCCCTTGCTGCTCGCGCATCGCCACACGACCCGCAACCGCGCCGAGCTGGAGGCCAGCCGGCTGTGCGGCTGCTGCTCCTGCCTGGAGGTCATTCCGACCGAGGAGGTCGTCGCCTGGTCCGGCCTCGACATCAGCAACTTCGAGAACCCCGACGCCGCCTCGGGCGACGAGACCGCGCTGTGCCCGCGCTGCGGCAGCGAGGCGCTGATCGGCGACAAGGCGGGCTTCCCGCTCAGCCCGGACTTCCTGAGCCGCATGAACCAGGCGTGGTTCCAGCGCACCATCATCCGCAAGCCGGCGCCGAAGAAGTGATGCGGGTATCCACCTAACCCGCGGGCGTCGAAACGCCGGCCCGCCGTTCGTCGTGGTGTCGGAAGCAGCACACGTCGTGCTGCCTTGCCGATCCGATCCCAGGAGTCCAGAGACATGTCCGCTTCGCCCCGTGCCGTCCGCCTGCACCGCGTCCTGCGCGCCAGGCCCGAGAAGCTCTACCGCGCCTTCCTCGAGCCCGACGTGCTCGCCAAGTGGCTGCCGCCCTACGGCTTCACCTGCACGGTGCATCATCTCGAGGCGAAGACCGGCGGCAGCTTCCGGATGTCGTTCCGCAACTTCACGAGCGGCAACGCGCACTCGTTCGGCGGTGAATACCTCGAGCTGGTGCCGAACCGGCTGCTGCGCTACACGGACAAGTTCGACGACCCGAACCTGCCCGGCACGATGCAGGTGACCATCCGGCTCGAGCCGGTGTCCTGCGGCACCGAGCTGTCGGTCGTGCAGGAAGGCATCCCGGAAGTGATCCCGCTCGAGATGTGCTACCTCGGCTGGCAGGAATCGCTGGAGCAGTTCGCGAAGATGGTCGAGCCCGAGATCCCGGGCTGAGCGAAGCGGGCGCACAGGAGGCCGCGTGCCGGTCGGCTATTCGGGCACCCCGCTGCCGAAGAAGCTCGGCATCCGCGCGACGATGCGGCTCGCGGTGCTGGGCAGCGAGCGCGCCGGCCTGGACTACGCCGCGCTGCTCGGCGCCCTGCCCGACGGCGTGCAGATCGGCAGCGCGGCCGGACGCGACACCGAACTCGTGCACCTGTTCGTCACGCGGCGCGACCTGCTCGAACAGCAGCTGGGCACGCTGCGCGGGACGCTGGCCGACAGCGCGGTGGTGTGGGTCTCGTGGCCGAAGCAGGCGGCGAAGGTGCCGACCAACGTGACCGAGGACGTGATCCGCGAGCTCGCGCTGCCGCTCGGCTTCGTCGACGTCAAGGTCTGCGCGGTCAGCGCGGTCTGGTCCGGGCTGAAGCTGGTCGTGCGCAAGGCACTGCGCAGCGGGCATGGCGCCTGACCCGGCCGTCCGACCCGACCCGCTGCCCCGCCACGGCAGCGGCTTCGTGCTGCGCCGCTTCGCGCCGACCGACCTGCGCGCCTTCCAGGCCTACCGTGGCGATGCCGGACTGGGTCGATACCAGGGCTGGTCGCCGATGAGCGACGCGGACGCCACGCGCTTCATCAGCGCGATGGCCGCCGCCCCCGTGCCGACGCCGGGCGACTGGGTGCAGATCGCGATCGCCGCGCCGGCCGACGACGCGCTGATCGGCGACATCGGCATCCGCCTCGATGCCGACGGCCGCGAGGCCGAGGTCGGCTTCACGCTCGCGCGCGCCGCGCAGGGCCGCGGCATTGCCGGCGCCGCGGTGGGCGCGGCGATCGCGCTGGTCTTCGGGCACAGCGCCGCCGCACGGGTGATCGCGATCACCGACGCGCGCAACCGCGCGTCGATCCGGCTGCTCGAACGCATCGGCATGCGTCGCACCGGCTCGCGCGAGGCGGTGTTCCGCGGCGAGCCGTGCATCGAACACAGCTACGCCATTTCACCCGAGGAGACCCGCCGATGAAGCCCGTGATGAACCTCGCGGAAGCCGTGTTCGACGACGTCGAGGACAACGGCTTCTACACCTCCGCGCGCGCCACGATCGGCGCGCGGATCGGCGCGCGCCAGCTCGGCTACAACCTGACCGTGCTGCCGCCTGGCAAGGCGCAGTGCCCGTTCCACTCGCACCGTGCCGAGGAGGAGATGTTCTTCATCCTCGACGGCAGCGGCGAGCTGCGCTTCGGCGACCAGCGCCATGCGCTGCGCGCGCACGACGTGATCGCCTGCCCGACCGGGGGTGCCGAGGTCGCGCACCAGATCGTCAACACCGGCACGACGCCGCTGCGCTACCTGGCGATCTCGACCGTCGCCGACATCGAGATCTGCGAGTACCCGGACTCGGACAAGCTGCTCGCCGCCGCCGGCCCGCGCGGCGCGCGCGGCCTGCGCAAGATGCTGCGCGCCGAGACGACGGTCGACTACTACGACCGCGAGGACACGCGCGACCGATGAGCCCGACCCCCGTCCGCGCCGACGTTCCCACCGACGTCGACACCTACATTGCCGGCTTCCCGCCCGAGGTGCAGGCGATCCTGCGGCAGGTGCGCGCGACCGTCGCCGCGGCCGCGCCCGACGCGCGCGAGGTGATCAGCTACCGCATGCCGGCGCTGCGCCGGCACGGCGTGCTGGTCTGGTTCGCCGCGTTCAAGCAGCACATCGGCTTCTATCCGCCGATCCGCGGCGACGCGAAGCTCGAAGCCGCCGCGGCGCGCTACGCCGGCGCGAAGGGCAACCTGCGCTTCCCGTTCGCCGAGCCGATTCCCTACGCGCTGATCGCCGGGTTGACGGCGCTGCGCGCACGCCAGGACGCCGAGGCGGCGGCCCGCAAGGCGAAGGCCTCGAAGCCGCCGCGCCGGCCGCGTGTGTGATGATCGGCACCCGACGATGAAGATGATCCTGACTTCGGCGACCACGCCCGAGCAGTACATCGCCTGCCTGACCGGCTGGCAGCGCGAGGTCGCGGCCGCGCTGCGCGGTGTGGTCGACGAAGCCGCCCCGGCGCTCGAGCAGCGCCTCAAGTGGGGCCATCTCGTCGGCTTCCTGAACGGGCCGGTGCTGCTGATCCGGGCCGAGCCGGCGCGGGTGCTGTTCGGCTTCTGGCAGGGCCGGCGGCTGCGCCACATCGAGCCGCGCCTGAAGCCGGGCGGCAAGTACGAGATGGCGACGCTCGAGCTGCAGCCCGGCACGCCGCTCGAGCGAAGCACGGCGCTGGCGCTGGTCGCCGAGGCGGCGCGGCTCGCGGGCTGAGGATGCATGCCGCGCTACGTCGCCCTGCTGCGTGGCGTCGGCCCGACGAACGCGCGCATGCCGCAACTGCAGCGCTGCTTCGAGGACGCCGGCTTCACCCACGTGCGCACGCTGCTGGGCAGCGGCAACGTCGTCTTCGACGCCCGCTCGGCGCCCCCGGCGACGCTCGCACGGCGCGCCGAGAAGGCGATGAGCGCCGGGCTCGGGCGCAGCTTCGGCACCACGGTGCGTTCGCTCGCCTACCTGCAGGCCTTGCTCGACTCCGATCCGTACGGCGCGTTCCGGCTCGCGCCGGGCAGCAAGTGCGTCGTCACCTTCCTGCGTGCGCCGGCGCAGGACGTGCCCGCGCTGCCGATCGAGCGCGACGGCGCGCGCATCCTCGCCTGCCTCGGCAGCGAGGTCCTGTCCGCCTACGTGCCGGGCGCGCAGGGGCCGGTGTTCATGCGCCTGCTCGAACGCCACTTCGGCGCCGACATCACGACGCGGACGCTCGACACGGTCCGCAAATGCGCCGCGGCCTGAACGACCGCAGCGAGGCCCCATGACGACTGCGACGATCCGCCCGCCGACCCTGCACGACCACGCCGCCTGGCGCCCGCTCTGGGACGGCTACAACGCGTTCTACGGGCGCCACGGCGAGACCGCGCTGCCGGAGGCGATCACGCAGTCGACCTGGCGGCGCTTCCTCGATCCGGCCGAGCCGGTGCACGCGCTGCTGGCCGAGGCCGACGGCGGCGTCGTCGGCCTGGCCCACTTCCTCTACCACCGCTCGATGACGAAGATCGAGGACGTCTGCTACCTGAGCGACCTCTTCACGCGGCCCGACCAGCGCGGGCGCGGCATCGGCCGCGCGCTGATCGAGGGCGTCTGCGCCGCAGCGCGCGCGGCGGGATCGAGACGGGTCTACTGGCAGACGCACGAGACGAACAGTGCCGG
>Ga0315912_10003276_pt1 | contig 16229 bp, 13 predicted proteins | sample VfabasoilMG_FD_204469 | JGI IMG/M metagenome (GOLD analysis project Ga0315912, IMG submission 204469) | Garden soil microbial communities collected in Santa Monica, California, United States - V. faba soil | ecosystem: Environmental > Terrestrial > Soil > Garden | place: USA: California... | reverse complement strand
ATTGCGCGCGCGTGGCGTGCGCGTGCCTTTTTGGGACAGAATCCAGCGATTTCAGATTTTCCGAGGCGTGATGATGAGTAAAGAGCAGTTCCCGGTCACGAAGACCGACGAGGAGTGGCGGCGTCTGCTGACGCCGGAGCAATACGCGGTGCTTCGGGGTCATGGCACCGAGCATCCGGGCTCGTGTGCGTTGCTGTCCGAGCATCGGGCAGGCACGTTCGCGTGTGCCGCGTGCGATCAAGCGTTGTTCGTGGGCGAGCGGAAGTTCGAGAGCGGCACTGGCTGGCCCAGTTTCTTCGCGCCACTCGAAGGCTCGATCGGTACGACCGTCGATCGCAGTCATGGAATGACGCGCACCGAGGTCCACTGCAGCCGCTGCGGCGGACATCTGGGGCACGTGTTTCCGGACGGTCCTCCACCCACAGGGTTGCGTTACTGCATCAATGGTGTCGCATTGAACTTCAGGCCTACCTCCTGAAGCGCAGTGTGGACGAGAGGACCCTGGAGATCACGCCGAGCGACAAGGAGGATGCTGGCAATCACAGCGGAGCTCGATCTTGTCGCCCGCCTGCTTACAGTGATCGCTGCAGTATTTGCCGAACTGTCCTTTTGGCTCGACGGTGCAATTGCAGGCCGGGTGAGCGCATTTCATCGGTCCAGCCATGTCGACCCTCCGTTGATCGACATTACGCCTCTTCATAGGGAGGCACAAGCCGAAGGGTCAGTTGGCTGAGCTGGTCCGCGTCAGGCGACGCTATCGACGAGGTGGCGCCAATGCAGTTGCCATTCGTCCGGTATGGTTGCGCCACAGAGACGATTCGACTCGCTGTCCTGTTGCCACACCACTCGCACGGGAACCGAGATAGCGGCCTTCGGGAACGTGATGCGAAACGATGCCTTCGAGAGCGCACTCGCGTCACGCTTCGCGATGAAGCGCAGCCCGCCGTAACTCACATCAAGTACGCGCACGAACGTATCGTCCACGCGGGCGCTCAGCTCGCCCGTCGGACGGCGTCGCGGCCAGCGCCGCGCGAGTGAGAAGCTCTCACCACTATCCGTAATCGGGAGTCGCCGTTCGACCACGGCAAGCAACTGCGACGGCTTCACCGGCTTCAGCAGGAAGTCCGCACCAAGCTCGCGGGCTTCGGCTTCGAGACCGCGATCGGCGTAACCAGTGACGATGATGACCGGGATCCGCTGTGGGTTGACCGCCGCCAGGTAGAGCCCGTTGAACTCCGCCAGCCGGAGGTCGGTGATGACCAGGTCGGGGGTATCAGAGGACAGCAAGCTGAGGGCATCGGTCATCGACGCCGTCTCAGTGACGTCGTACCCGGCGCCCTGAAGCAGTTGGGCCATGCCACGCCTCGTGGCATTGTCGTCTTCGACGACGAGAATTCGAAAAGCCATACTTCCCGCTAGGCAAGGCCCAGACCAACATCAATTCGCTCGATTTTAAAGGGGGAATCGCTAAAGCAGGCCACGATCCGTCGTGGTTTCATACGATTGTGAAAACGGCCGAGCGCACCTTGTGATCCGAGCCCGGCGCGTCACGTGTCGTCAGAGCGACCCAGTCAGAAATCTGACCACAGGCGAGCGGGGTATTTATACGTACTCAAATCAGGGTGGCTCCGCGTTCCTCGAGGAGTTCGCGAAGGATCGAACGATGACAGCGAACTTCGTTCTCGCAGTAGCACCCGACCGAGAAGTTCGTGCGATGCGATAGCGCCGCGAGCAGGTCTAGCAGTCGAGCGGCCTCGGGTCGCTTCATCTCCGCACGATAGCGGCGCACAAACGTCTTCCACTTCGCCGCGTCATCAACGTATTGCCTTGCCGCCTTGAGCAGCATCTCGCTCGGCGCGGCCTCCGGCACCCACACATCGTAGAAGTCACGCGTCGCCAGCTGGGCCTTGGGGACGCCGCGCGGCGGACGCCTCACCGTTCCCATGCGCAGGCCCTCATCGTGCGCGCGCGGAGTCCCAAGCCGGACGATGCGAATGGCCATCGGCTCAGGCCGCGGGCGCCGTGCGCTCGCGATAGAACGCGATCAGATCCATGGCCTTGGGCGGTGTCGCGCCCAACTGCCGCAGCATTGTCGTCACCTGGCCGCGATGGTAGGTGGAGTGGTTCACGACGTGCTGAAGCATGTGCCACAACACATTCGCGCCGGGGACGCCGGCCGTGGACTTGTACTCGATGACGCGCTCGAGCGCTCCGTCGTCGAGTGCATCGAAGTACGCGCGTATCTCCGCTTCGATGTCACGCCAGGCGATCGTCACCGAGGCGAGATCGGCAAAACGATCGTGCGGCGGGAGGGCGGTTGGTGATTCTCCGACCCAGCGGCGATACCAGATCCACTCGGCGGCGTGCAGGTGAGAGAGCGTGTCGCGGACCGAACGGAAGCTGCTCCCCAGGTCGAGCATGAATTGTTCCTGCGAGAGTGGAGTGACAGCGTCCAGCAGACGGTCGCGAGCCCAGTAGTTGTAGTCGATCAATGCCTGGACATCATGGCGAGTCATGGCTTGAGTCTAGCCCCGGAGGTCCCAGAATGAATATGACAGTTGAAATGTGACAGTTAACTGTCTATATTTATGTCGATGTCCGCCGCGACCGAGCCCCTCTACGCGATTCAGGATCTGGCCGATCTGGCTGATGTCTCGCGCCGAACGGTCAGGTACTACGTCCAGGAAGGGCTGATTCCCCCGCCGCTCGGCGTCGGCCGAGGGCGTCACTACGGGCAGGCGCACGTCGATCGGCTGCTGCAGGTCAAAGAGCTGCAGGCGGCCGGTCGAACGCTCGACGAGATTCGCGCGGCCGTTGCTGGTGGGGTTGCAAACAGGGTCGCCAGGCGGGCGGTTGCTTCTGCTCCCGACCGGTCATTGTGGCGTCGCGTGCAACTCGCGCCTGGCGTCGAAATACACGTGGCACATCACATCACCCTGCCCGGCCCGAATCGTCTTCGCGAACTGGCGGACTGGTGCCGCCTCCACTTCACTCCTTCCTCTCACGAGTAGCAGCATGCCTACATCCGTCGCGTCCCGCCCTCTCGCCGGCCTGTGCACCAGCCATTCCCAGATACCGCTCGAGCACGTTGACGTGCGCGCAGAGATCACCGGTGCGCACGCACGCGTGATCTGCACGCAGCGATATCGCAACCACGAGCCTCGACCGGTCGAAGCGGTGTACGTCTTTCCTCTCGACGAGAGCGCTGCGGTGTGCGGCTTTGCGGCGGTGGTCGGCGGTGTCCGTTACGAGGGCGTGATCAAGGCGCAGGAGGAGGCGTTTGCCACCTACGACGATGCGATTGCCGCGGGCCATGGAGCGTTCCTGCTGGACGAAGAGAGACCCGATGTGTTCACGGCAAGCGTTGGCAACCTCGCGCCCGGCGCAGAGGTGCAGATCGAGGTCACCTACGTCGCGGAACTGGCCGTCGAAGACGACTCGATTCGATTCACGCTTCCAACGACAGTGTCGCCCCGTTACGCGCCGCCGGAAGATCGCGGCGGAATCGGACGACCTGCTGCCGAGATACTGAATCCGCCTCGGTTGCCGAATGTGCCGTACGGATTGTCGTTCACGGCGCGCGTGGCGACGCCCGGACGTGTCCGGAGAATTGAATCGCCGTCGCACCCGATCTCAGTCGATCTCGAAGGCGATGGCGCCACGGTCATACTCGCGCAGCAGCAGACGGCGCTCGATCGCGATCTCGTGCTCCTCGTCACTCCTGGCCAGCCGGCGGCCGCAGGTGTCGTCCTGGAACGATCGCAGAGCGGCCGGATTGCCGCGTCGGTCACGTTTCGCCCCACGGGTACGGCAACACGGGTGCCCGCTGATGTCGTCTTCGTCGTCGATCGATCGGGATCGATGCAGGGATCGTCGATCGAGCAGGTCCGGAACGCGCTGCAGATCTGTTTGCGGTCGCTCGAGGGCGGGTGTGCGTTCAACATCGTCGGATTCGGATCGGCCGTGGAGTCGCTGTTCTCGGAGTGCCGTCGGTACGACGACAAGTCACTTGCGGAGGCGTCGAGCTATGTCGCCTCTCTCGAGGCATCGCTTGGTGGGACGGATCTTCTTCCGGCAATCGAGTTTGTTCTCGAGCAGGCCACTCGACGAGAGCGGGTGATGCAACTCGTGGTGATGACCGATGGCCAGGTGACGAACGACGATGCCATCATCGACGCAGTCAGGCGGAAGCGCGATCGTGTTCGAGTCTTCACGTTTGGCATTGGCCGCGGTGCCAGTCACCATCTGGTGAAAGGTCTCGCACGCGCTGGTGGTGGCGCGGCGGAGTGCGTTTATCCCGGTGAGCGCCTCGAGCCGAAGATTGTCCGGCTCTTTCGGCGGGCGCTGACGCCGGCACTGGGCGATGTGCAACTCGATTGGGGAGGATTGTCCGTCGCCAGCGTTCCCGCGACCGTCGGCCCTGTGTTCTTCGGTGAGGCGCTCCGTGTGTATGGCTTCATGGACGCGTGTAAGGACGGAGTGGTGACGTTGCGCGCTCGCGGATCGAATGGTCCGGTCTCGTGGTCGCTCGACATACGGTCTGCTGATCTGCACCACGGTAGGACAGTAGGCGCGCTCGCTGCGCGCGCACGGATCCGCGAGATCGAGGAAAGTGGCGCCTGGACCTCGGATCGCGGATCGAGACAACGCGAGCGACGTCAGGATCGCGCGGAGACTGAGATCGTTCGCATGGCAACTGAGTATGGGCTGTCGTCCCGGGAAACATCGTGGGTGGTCGTCGAGAAGCGAGAGGTGCCGCTGACAGAGGAACTGTCACTTCGACGGGTGCCAGTTGCAATTACCAATGGGTGGGGCGGTCGAGACGGCATGGAGCAAACGGGTCAAATGGCGTCACTCCTTGGCGCGAGCGGCACATTCGCGGCGATGCGGATCCCTGACAGTGCGCCAAGAGGGGCTCGTATGGTCAGGGGTGCCGCAGCCGGCGCTCCTATCGCCACGGGCCGGATGCCAGTTCCTGAGGCCGGGAAGGGATTGTTCGGCTGGCTCCGTCGATCGGTCCGCGAAGAGCGAATCACGCCCGCAGGCGCTCCGTCGTCATCGACACGCGCGCTCGATCGTCTGATTGCACTTCAGCGTGCGGATGGATCCTGGGAGCTCGATCAGGCCCTGGCCGACGTGCTCGGGGCATCGCTGGCCGACCTCGTCGCAGCGACGGCAGGAGCGAGCGGCGAAACCCATGAAATAAGACGGGCGTGGGCGACTGCGCTTGCGCTTGTCTTCCTCGAAAATCACGCGGGGGCGCAGCGCGCGGAGTGGCAACTGCTCGCGACCAAAGCCCAGCGCTGGCTCGCTTCCGTCCCCGCAGTTCCGCCCGGCGGAGGCGCCTGGATCGACCACGTGGCCAACGTGTCGATTTGAGCCTGTTTTGAGGGCGTAGTACGCATCGAATCTGCTAGGCTTTTCGGTCAGCCGGAGGGCCTCGGATGTTCGGACGTTCAAGCGTTTACGTCGGGTTGGGCCTGTTCGCGTGCAGCTCGTTCGCATCGGCGGCAGAGGTCGATGTGCGCCTTGCCGAGGCAGCGAAACGCGAGGACCGATCCGCCGTCCGCACGCTCATCGTTCAGAAGGCCGACGTCAACGCATCGCTCCCCGACGGTTCAACTGCGCTGCACTGGGCCGTGCAGGCCGACGATCTCGAGAGCGTCAATCTACTGCTGCAGGCCGGCGCGAACGCCAAGGTCGCGAATCGATACGGCGTCACGCCACTGCATCTCGCAACATCCAACGGCAATGTCGCAATGATTGGTCGCCTGTTGCGTGCAGGCGCTGATCCAGACGCGAGAGATGCGAGCGGTGAAACGCTGCTGATGATGGCCGTGCGCAGCGGCAACATCGACTCGGTGGCCGCACTCGTGGAACGGGGGGCGGCCGTGAACGCAGCGGATGTCGCCACGCAGACGACGCCGCTCATGTGGGCGGTTCGATCGAACAGCCTTCCCGCTGCGAAGCTTCTCATCGAGCACGGCGCCACGATCGACGCCGCGACACGCGTTGGTGCGACGCCGTCGTGGGTGTCGCCGAACGCTGGGGGCGGCTCGCATGGTCTCGGGATTATTCGTGGCGGCTGGCCGGAGCGCGGCTCTCGTGCTGCGACGCCCGGAGGGATGACCGCGCTGCTCTACGCCGCGCGGGATGGACGTGTGGACCTCACACGCACGCTGCTCGATGCCGGCGCGAAGGTCAATCGCGCTGAGGCCAACGACATCTCGCCACTGTTGATGGCGCTCACGAACGATCACATGGACGTGGCCCGTCTGTTGATCGAACGAGGCGCCGACATCAACGCCGCCGACTTCTGGGGACGCACGCCGATTTTCTCCGCTGTTGAAATTCGCAATCGCGACATCACGCGCGGCAACGAGTTTGGGATCGACCGCGAGGCCGCGCTCGAGATCGTCACGCTGCTGCTCGATCGCGGAGCGAGCCCAGACCCCCGAACGAAGGAGATCCTGCCAATCCGGCGCTGGGTGACGTCGCTCGGCGACCTGACCTGGATCAACATGATCGGGCAGACGCCGTTCATCCGCGCGTCGATGTCCGGCGACATCACGACGATGCGACTGCTGCTGGCGCACGGTGCTGATCCGAAGATCACGACGGTGGGCGGAACGACGGCGCTCGTCACGGCGGCAGGTGGCAACGTGGCCGTGCAGCAATCCTTTGTCGAATCGAGAGAGTCGTCGATGGCCGCCGTGAAGTTGTGCCTCGAGCTTGGCATCGATGTGAACGCGGCCAACGAGACCGGCTTCACTGCCGTCATGGGCGCAGCCAACAAGGGATGGGACGACATCCTGGAGGTGTTGCTCAAGGCGGGCGGCCGTCTTGACGTGCAGGACGCGCAGGGACGCACGCCGCTGCGTTGGGCGAAAGGCGAGTTCATCGCGCTGCACCCACCCGAAGAGAAGCCGACGACGATTACCTTGATCGAGAAGTACCGCCGCGAGCGTGGGTCTGGCGGCGGGACGAAATGACACCACGGTCTCTCTTGATCGGCGGCCTGCTTGTCTTTGCCGTGGTCGCCGGCGGCTCTCGCGAAGTGTCTGTGCAGGCTCAGGCCCAGGCCCCGCTGCCCGCGCCGGAGCCGGCACTCGTCGAGAAGTACTGCGTCACGTGTCACAACGCGCGAACGCTGTCGGGCAATCTGAGTTTGGCCGGCGTCGATGCGTCGAAGCCCGGCGAGCATCCCGAGGTGTTCGAGAAGGTCGTGCGCAAGGTTCGGGCTGGGTTGATGCCGCCGGCCGGCATGCCTCGTCCAGAGCGAGCGACGCTGGATGGCTTTGCCGCAAGCCTCGAGGGCAAGCTCGATCGCGCCGCGGTGCTCACACCGAACCCGGGCAGCCACCTTCTTCATCGAATGAATCGCACCGAGTACGCCAATGCGATTCGGGACCTGCTGCATCTTGAAATCGACGCGACGACACTCCTGCCGGCAGACGATTCGAGCGAAGGCTTCGACAACATCGCCGATGCGTTGCGTGTGTCGCCGGCGCTGGTGGAGCGCTACACCTCGGCGGCCGTGAAGGTGAGCCGCCTCGCGGTCGGTAATCTATTGCTCACGGCCTCAACGGCGACGTATCGCGTGCCTGGCAATCTCACGCAGGCGAATCATCTCGAAGGGCTGCCGCTCGGAACGCGTGGCGGCACTCTGGTTGAGCACACGTTCCCGCTCGATGCGGACTACTCGTTCAGGATCCGGGTCAGGGGCGCCGCGATCGGGCTGGCGGCCGCAAACCTGCAGGGAGAAGAGATCGAGGTGTCGCTCGACGGCGAGCGCATCAAGATGGTTCCGGCGACAGCGACGATCGATTTGAAGCTGCCGATCAAAGCCGGCCCTCACGCGCTCGGCGTGACGTTCGTCAGGAAGCCGCCGCCCGGCGCAGACGAAGTGTGGGAGACCTTCGCGGCGAACTCCGGTGTGCAGAGTGTGGCGATTACCGGGCCGCTCGCGCCCACAGGGCTTGGTGACACGCCGAGCCGCCAACGCCTTTTCGTCTGCCGCCCCGCCTCCGCTGAAGGCTCCGGCGCGGCAGGCCTTGCATTGACTCCCGAAGAAGCGGCCTGCGCGAAGCGCATTCTCTCCACGGTCGCGCGTCGCGCATTTCGTCAACCGGTGAGGGACGCCGACATTCAGACGCTCGTCGAGTTCTTCGAGGAAGGGCGGAAGAACGGCGGGTTCGATGCGGGCGTCGAGCAGGGGCTTGCGCGTGTGCTCGTCGATCCGCGCTTCGTGTTCCGGCTCGAGCGCGAGCCGGCCAACGTTGTCGAGGGCAAGCCGTATCGGGTCTCGGACATCGAGCTTGCGTCGCGGCTCTCGTTCTTCTTGTGGAGCAGCATCCCGGACGACGTGCTGCTGGACGTGGCCGCAAAGGGCACGCTGCACGAACCGGCGGTGCTGGAGCAGCAGACGCGTCGCATGCTGGCCGATCCCAAAGCCACTGCGCTGGTGACGAACTTCGGCGGCCAGTGGCTCTACCTGCGCGAGTTGAAGAACGCGCGGCCCGAAACCACGGGCTTCACGGAGAACCTCCGCCAGTCGATGCGGCGCGAAACCGAGATGCTCCTCGAGAGCATTGTCCGCGAAGACCGCAGCGTCATCGATCTGCTGAACGCCGACTACACGTTTGTCGATGAGACGCTCGCGAAACATTACGGCATTCCGAACGTTCGCGGCAGCCGGTTCCGTCGCGTTGCAGTGACCGACGAAGCGCGCCGCGGCCTGCTCGGGCAGAGCAGCCTCCTGCTGGTGACGTCGGTTGCAAACCGGACGTCACCGGTATCGCGCGGCAAATGGGTGCTGGAGAACCTGCTGGGTGTGCCGCCGCCATTGCCGCCGCCGAATGTGCCGGCCATCGACGAGAGCCCCGAGGCCGCGAAGGCGTCGTCGCTTCGCCAGAAGATGGAGATCCATCGCGGGAACCCGACGTGTGCGTCTTGTCATCGCGTCATGGATCCCATCGGGTTCACGCTCGAGAACTTTGACCTTGTCGGACGATGGCGGACGCGCGACGGCAACGCACCGATCGATGCCACCAGTCAGCTCTTCGACGGGACGCCGCTCGACGGCCCGGTCAGTCTGCGAAAGGCGCTGCTCGCGCGCTCGGATGTATTCGTGCGGACAGCGACCGAGAAGCTGATGACGTATGGCACCGGCCGCGCGCTGCGGTATTACGACATGCCGGTCGTCCGGCAGGTCGTGCGCGACGCCGCGAAGAACGACTATCGCTTCTCGTCGCTCGTTGTCGGCATCGTGAAGAGCGATCCGTTTCAGATGAAGATGAAGACGAAAACAACACCGTAGGGCGGGTCTTGTTCTTTAGACCCGCCGGGTCCCAAAGGCAGGACCCGGCCTACAGCGATTGGAGTGATCGATGGCGTTCATCACGAAAAAGCACCTTCCTCGGCGGACCTTCCTGCGTGGCGTTGGCGCGACGATCGCGCTGCCGCTCCTCGACTCGATGGTGGCCGCGCAGACGCCGATTCGGAAGACAGCGGCCGCGGCCAAAAGCCGATTGAGCTGCATCTACGTGCCACACGGCGCGACGATGGATAAGTGGACGCCGGCGGCGACGGGCAAGGGCTTCGACTTCACCGAGACCCTCATGCCGCTCGAGAAATTCCGCGACCGCATCACCATCGTGTCGAACCTCGCTCACGCGAAGGCCGGCGCGGTCGGATCGGATGCAGGCGCGGACCACGCCCGGTCGGCCGCGGTGTTTCTCAGCGGCGCGCAGCCCGCGCGCGACTCGATCCAGGTGGGCGAGACGATCGATCAGATCGCCGCGCGGCAGATCGGTCAGGACACGCCGCTCCCGTCGCTCGAGTTGTCGATCGAAGACGTCGCCCTCAGCTGCGGCTCGGGCTACGCCTGCGCGTACTCCAACACGATCTCCTGGAAGAATGCCTCGACGCCGCTGCCGATGGAGAACAACCCGCAGGTTGTGTTCGAGAAGTTATTCGGTGATGGCGGCAACGATGCCGATCGCGCGGCTCGCCGCAAGCAAAGCCGCAGCCTGCTCGATTCAGTGCTGGGACAGGTCGCCACGCTTCGCAACGAGCTGCCGGCGGGGGATCGCGTCCGCCTGACCGAGTACCTCGACAACGTGCGCGAGATCGAGCGGCGGATTCAGAAAGCCGACACGCAGTTTCCGAGTGATCTCGCGCTGCCCGATGCGCCGGTTGGCGTGCCCGAGTCGTTCGACGAGCACTTCAAGATCATGTACGACCTGGAAGTCCTGGCATTCCGCGCCGAGATCACGCGCGTCGCAACGATGATGTACGCGCGCGATACGAGCCTGTCGGTCTACCCGCAGAGCGGCGTGCGCGAGAGCTTCCACGTGGCGTCACACCACTCGAACGCGCGCGCGCAGATGGACCGCTTCGCGATCATCAACCGTTATCACGTGTCGATGCTCGCCTACTTCCTGGAGAAGCTGAAGGCAACCCCGGACGGCGACGGCACGCTGCTCGATCACTCGATGGTGCTCTACGGCAGCAGCATGAGCAACGGCAACCAGCACGATCATGACCCGCTGCCGGTGATTCTCGCCGGTGGGGCCTCAGGTCAGCTCGAAGGCGGGCGTCATGTGCAGTCGGCGGCGCACACGCCGATGTCGAACCTGCTCCTGTCGATGGTCAACAAACTCGGCATCGATCAGGCGCAGCACGGCGACTCGACTGGCCTGCTCGACGTCTGAGGCCAACGGCTAGTAGTTCCGTCTGAGGTCCATCCCCTCGTAGAGGCTTGCCACCTGGTCGGCGTAGCCGTTGAACAACTGTGTCCGCGTCGTCTTGAAGAGTGACGGAAGCCGCGCCTCGACAGCCTGGCTCCAGCCGGGATGGTCTACTGTCGGATTGACGTTGGCGTAGAAGCCGTACGCCTTGGGGTAGTCGAGCTGCCACGAGCTGACCGGCTGCTTTTCTAAGAAGCGAATCTTCACGATCGACTTGATGCCCTTGAAGCCGTACTTCCACGGCACGACCAGTCGAAGCGGCGCGCCGTTTTGGTTGGGAAGCACCTCGCCATAGATCCCCACGGCAAGGATGGTCAGCGGATGGAGCGCTTCGTCGAGGCGAAGTCCTTCCACGTACGGCCACTCGAGCACGTCGCTTCTCTGGCCGGGCATCTGTCCGACGTCGTGAAGAGTGGCGAGCTCGATGAACTTCGCTTTCGACGTGGGCTCGCACCGTGTGATCAGACTCGCGAGCGGAAAGCCGACCCAGGGGATCACCATCGACCACCCCTCTACGCAGCGGTGCCGATAGATGCGGTCCTCGAGGGTCTGACCCTTCAACACATCCTCGAGCGTGATGGATCCCTTCTTCGCACACTCGCCCTCGATCGCGATCGTCCACGGCTGGCGCGGGTTGAATTTCGGCGCATTCCTCGCCGGGTCGTCCTTCCTGGTGCCGAACTCGTAGAAGTTGTTGTAGCCGGTGACGTGCTCCCAGGGGTTCGGCGGCTCACTCGTGCTGAGCGCGCTCTTCACGGTGACCAGCTTGCGGCCGTGTACCGCGGGCTGCTGCGCCTCGAGCCGTGTGTCCGTCAGCATGGCGCCGCCTGCGGCTGCGACGGTCGAGGCGATGAACGCGCGCCGATTCAGGTAGATCCGCTTGTCGGTGATCTCGGAGCTTTTGATTTCAGCCATGGAAGCGCACCTCCGCGTTCATCCTCACTTTTACGGGCACACCGCTCTTCATCGCCGGTGTGAATCGCCACTGCTCGAAGTGCCGCACCGCGCTCTCGTCGGCCTCGGGTGTCAGCGACTGCAGGATCCTGACGATCTTCGGCGTGCCGTCCTCGAGCAACACCGCGTCGAGCACGACGGATCCGCGCGCGTGCACACGAGGCGCCGACGCATCTGCCGTTCTGACCACTCGCGGCGGAGTCACGCCCGGCCCGACCAGCGTGGCCATGTCGTTGGCAATCATCGCGTTCACGGCCTCACTCTGGAGGTTGAACTCGATGTCGATCTCGGCGTCCATCGCCTCTGGCTTCCCGTTGCGAGTACCAGGGCGGAACTGCCACTGACGAAGAGCCACCAGTGCGTTCTGGTCGAGGCCGAACCCGACTGCCTTCACCACGTGTGCACCCGTCAGACGGCCGTTGCCGTCGACGTGAACCCCGATCGTCACGACGCCTTCCAGACGAGCGCGACGGGCCTGCTCGCTGTACAGCGGTGGCGTGGTGTACTCGGCGATCGACGGTGCGACCACGGCGTCGGACGCCGAGCCCGGTGTCGCTCGGCGCACTGCCGGGAGCATCGGATCCGCATCCTGATCCGGTGTCGTGAAGATCACCAACGGCAGACCCAGCGTCCGGATGTCGACATCCACGGTCCCGGCCTGCAGCGTGATCGCTGCCAGCGGGAGCACGACGGCGGCGCCAATGGCCGCGACTGTCATGGACGCCCGATCCGTGACCGGCCTGCGGTTGTTCCCGATCGCGAGCAGCGCATCGACGCGTTGCTCGAGATGCGACCGGCTCGCCATCGTCATCGTCGGCGCATATGAAGAAGTAACAACGCGGGACGCGCGCACGACGTCCAGCAAGTGCGCGGCGTAGCTGCTTGGCTCGAGCCCGAGGCCAAGCACATCGTCGTCTGCGGCTTGCTCGCTCTCGCGACAGAGTTGACGTCGAGCGATCCAGAACAGCGGGTGAAACCAGTAGATGGCGCACGCCACATGGGTGAGCATGTGGACCAGCCAGTCGCGCCGTTGGACGTGAGCACACTCGTGGGCGAGCACGGCGTGCAAACGATCGCCGGGCCAAGTCACAGCGCCTGCAGGCAGGAGGACGGTCGAATTCAGAACGCCCCATGTCATCGGAATCACAGCGCGTCCGCTTTCGAGGATGGCCGGCACGTGAGACAGCCGGAGCAGAGCGACCAGATCGCGAGCCATCCTCAGGCAGCTACCGTCGGTCACCGGGCATGCGGCCTCGACGAGCCGCCGCAGCCTGAGGGCCTGACCGGCGAGAAGGAGCAGCGTACCGATCGCGCCCGCGATCCAGATGACGGCGATCCAGTGGCCGATGCCCCACCCGCGCGGCTCAATCCCGATCGCGCGAATGATGACGTCGGGCTCAGATACCGGCCGCAGATCGGCAAAGCGTGCCGGCCACGCGTCCACGAAGTGGCGCGCCCACGCCGGCTCCCATGCCGGCATCCACGCGGCAAGTACCGGAAGCGCGGCGGCCGCGCCCAGACTCACGCTCCACAGTAGATGCCGTTCCGCCGCAGACCGGCGTCGCAGCCTCGGAATCACCAGCCACGCGACCAGTAACACCGCGGTTGCGCGGATCATCTGCGCTTCCCTTCGCGCCGGGCTCGTTCGATGAGTTGAGCCATCCGGTCCAGCGCTTCATCCGACAGACGGAGTCCGTCCGGGTCGACCAGGGTCTCGACGATTTGTTCGGGTGAGCCGTCGAAGAACGTCTCGAGCAGATGCTTCACGGCGGATCGCCGCGCCTTCTGCCGGGATGCCGCCGGGAAATAGACGTAGCGAAGCTGCTCTTCCTCGTGGCGCAGGTGGCCCTTGTCCTCGAGCACGCGAAGCTGTGCGCGCACCGTGGAGTAGGCGGGCTGACCCGAGAGCTCGGACATCACGTCCGTGACGGAGGCGCGGCCGAGGCGATGGACGACGTCCATGATCTCGCGCTCCCGCCGGCTCAGGGGCGCGGGTGTCCCGGGCGATTTCGACATGCCTAATTTTCTAGCACATCGCTAGAAAATTAAGCAAGTGGCAGCGCCGGTGCCGTTTATTTGACCTTGATCACGACGACGCTGGCGTCGTCGATCGGATCGGCGAACGCGATCAGGTCCGCTTTGATCGCGTCGTAGATCTGGCGCGCAGTCAGGTGTTTCACCTCGCGCAGTCTCTGCTCGAGCGCGGCGGGGAAGTAGCGGCCGTTCGGCCCTTCGTGCTCGGTGAGGCCGTCCGTGTGCATCAACAGAATGTCGCCGCGCCCCATCAGCGTCCATTCGTTCATCTCGTAGCGTTCCTTGAAGCCGAGCAGGCTTGGCGTCGTGCTGCGATCGATCACATTGAACGAGGGCAGCATGCCGAGCGGCGGAAACGAGAGGCAGAGATGCGGACTGACCTCCATGAACCGGTCGTTCCTGCTCGAGAACACCGATGGATACGGTTGTCCCGCCGACAAAAATCGGAACTTCGCATCGTCGGAGATCTCGCCGTAGATGAGTGAGACGAACTTGTTCGTGCCCGAGGACTGATAGAAGCGCGTGTTGAGGTTCTCGAACAGTCGCCGGGTGATCTGGCCGTAGCGATCCAGTTCGTAGATCGCGCCAAGCAGAAACGCCTGGTGCAGCATCGCCGCGAGCAGCGCATCGGTCATGCGATGACCGGCGACGTCGATGAGCGCCACGCCGCCCTTGTGCTCGCAGTGCTCGAGGTTTTTCACGACATCGAGCCGGCCTTCGGCCCGAGCGCGCTCGATGCGCGCTGTCAGATCGAAGCGCTTCTTGAAGTCGACGTACGTGATGTGGTCGCCGCCAACCGAGCCGCCCACCTGGAGCGAGCCGCCCCAGATGTCGAAGCCTTCGAGCGTTGGCACTTCACCGGGCAGCGGCACGAGCTGCTGCGCGATGTCCTGAAAATTCTCCAGCTCCCGCGTGAGCCGCTGCAGTTCTTCAGCGGCTTCCGATTCGTTCGTGAACATGTCGTGTGGGCTGTCCAATGATAGCTGGTCGTGATGGACAGACGTGGTCACACCCTCTAGTCCTTGGTCCCTTGTGCTTTGTTCTTGGTCCAAGACCGTCTGTACAGACGGACTAAGGACAAAGCACCAGGGACGGACCAGGGACCAGGGACGGACCAAGGACCAAAAACTAAGGACGAAGGACTAGCGCGTCGATCCAGTTCTCGCGACGGGCGCCGCGTATACGTCAACCTGCGCGACATCCGACCAGCCGCCGGCACCGTGGCCGCTTCCCGGGATCAGATCGACGAAGCCGATCTCGTCCACCTTGCTCAAGTCAGGGCGCTCGACGATGTTGCCGGTGGTGACGACGCGCTCGACATCGAGTTTGAGCCAGTGCACGTCCGCGACGTTGAACTCTGTGACCAGCCAGTCTCGTGTGGTGCCGTCGGTTCGATCGCCGACGAGCCATGTGCCATCCGCGAGCTTGACGATCGGACGAATCTGATGGAACCCGGACGTCTTCGTGTTCCAGCGGATGCGCGCGAGACCAGAGAGATCCGCGTAGTTGTCCTTGTGCCGGAACGCGACTGCGCACGGCGTCGAGCACATGCCGGTCCAGACGTGAATCGGATTGTTCTCGTTGTTCAACGCCCCAGTCAGCTGAACCTCCTTCGAGGTGCTGCCATAGAGCTTCAACTCGAGCGAGGGATTACCGATCGACTGCTGCGTCACAGGATGTTCGTCGTTGGCCGGCGTCTGCTTCCACTGCTCGCTGAAGAAGAGCGCGGGGCGTGTGACGCGGGGGGCCGCAGTGCCTCGGCCAGCCTGCGGCGCCGGCGACGGGGGCTGCTGCGCGTAAGTGGTGGAGACGATGGTCGCGGCGAGGGCCAGGCTGACGTAAAGTCGTCGTGACATTTCCAGTTCCTCCAGGCGACGTAAGCATATGACAACAGGAGGCACGCATGCGGCACGCGCGGCTGATAGTGATGCTGGCCCTCACGGTGACGGGACTCGCCACGATCCCTTTTGCGGCGAGTCAGCAACCTACCGGTGATCCGTTCTCGACGGAGATCAAGAAGCTCAAGGATGGGTTGTATGTGATCCCGGGCTATGACGGTGCCGTCACCGGAGGCAACGTTGCTGTCCGCGTCACGAACGAGGGCACGATCATCGTTGACGATCGATTGCCGCCCTCGTCTGCGCAGATCGCGGGCAAGGTTAAGTCGGTGACGCCGCAGCCGATCAAATACGTCCTGAGCACACACGGTCACGGCGATCACACGGGAGGCCATCCAGAGTTCATCAAGGTGGCCGAGATCATCGCGCACCGGAACAATCGCGCGAACATGGTGCGCAGCAAGCTGGCGTCGCCGCCGCGAGTCGTCTTCAGCGATCAGGCGTCGGTGTTCCTTGGTGGAGTCGAAGCGCAGGCAATCTACATGGGACGCGGCCACACCAACGGCGACGCGGTGATCTATTTCCCGGATCTCCGAGCCGTGCACACCGGCGATCTGGTGGTGTGGGGGAAGCGCACGGACGGAACCACGCT
>Ga0315912_10003275_pt1 | contig 16231 bp, 10 predicted proteins | sample VfabasoilMG_FD_204469 | JGI IMG/M metagenome (GOLD analysis project Ga0315912, IMG submission 204469) | Garden soil microbial communities collected in Santa Monica, California, United States - V. faba soil | ecosystem: Environmental > Terrestrial > Soil > Garden | place: USA: California... | reverse complement strand
AGATGGAACTTGTTGCATAATTAGCTAATTGTATTGGGAATCCACCTATCCCCCTTTGGTCATGCTGGAAGCATCTTGTTGATCTTTAAACCGAATGATCTTTTGACCCTTCAACAAGATTCTTCCATAATGACTCTTAGATGGAACTTGTTGCATAATTAGCTAATTGTATTGGGAATCCACCTATCCCCCTTTGGTCATGCTGGAAGCATCTTGTTGATCTTTAAACCGAATGATCTTTTGACCCTTCAACAAGATTCTTCCAGAATGACTATTAGTGTTGTTTCGTATTTCCAAATCTCCTGTTATACCCAACCTGGAAATACAACGGCACAGTAGGCGCCGTTTCGAAATCCTGCTCAATAACTTTTCCCAGTCTCAAGGTAAGATCGTTTTGCTTCAAGGTATAGCCAGCCTGTATCCCATAAGAGAAATTCCCTCCCGTTGCCGGCTCGTACCATCCGTCAACGATGGCGGGGTAAAGTTCATGTATGAACGCCGAGTTTTTAAAGTGAGTGACGATGGCTTTGTCGAAGGCAAATTCTCCCGCCACGAACCATTTGGGTTTGTAGTATCCGGCCGTTGCCGACATATAGCTTCCGAAATTCAGCAGGCGCGCATGCGGGTTTTCGAAGCGGCGGAAAACGCCATCAACTTCCGTGCTGAAAGCAAAGGCCCCCTTTTTGAACCATTGGATCTCCGCTCCCATTTTTACCTTGAAGTCATCGAAATTGGTTTTTCCAAACGGAGTGGAAAAATCGGCCTTGAGGATTATTGGCAGGGAACTTTTCAGTTGATATCCATATCCTATCCCCCAGGAGGAACCGTAATCCCATCCGAAGTTGAGGCTGAGGATATGCCCATTGAAGGCCTGCTGGTTTTCCCAGTTCAGGGTTTGGGCGTTGGCGAATGAGGTGGAAAGCACGCATAGTATGGCGATGATTTTGAACGTTTTCATTTTACTTAGAATGTTATTTGATTATTAATAGTTAATTAATGATTGTTTAAATAGCTTAATGCAAATGGAAAGAAGTTATTAAACCCCTCATCAAAAGACAGCATATCATGCCCGGCATTCCGGATCATCTCCAGGTGGACGTTGGGATAGGCGGAAGAAACGTGTTGGGCATGCGACAAACCGTAGGCCGTATTTCTTTCGCTGTACACAAACAGTACACCCGTATTGTATTCATTCAGGTGGGTTGTCCAGTCGGGCTCTTCCTTTTTTCCCAGGTCAAAAAGGGAGCGGTTCACGATGGCACCGGAGCGCCAGAAGGGAGGAGTTGCTTCATTGCCAAGCGGACTGTCGGGAGCGCCGTCTGTTGCCTGGGCAAGACCGAGCTTATAATCCAGGATGGCCTGCTGATCTTCATTTCCCGTAAGGAACTGGTCGAGGTAAGTGACATCATTGAAAGTCTCGCTGAAAAAGGAATAGCTATTCAGGCGGCCCACGTAATCCTTGATATCATCCCATTTAAATCCGCCCGGTTCGGCCAGGATGGCACCGGTGATGGCTGCGGGATATTCATTTATATAAGATGTAGCCAGGATTCCTCCCCAGGAATGGCCGAGCAGGAAAACCTTTTGCGTAGAGGAAGACCGGTAATGGGCAATGACACCAGTTAAGTCATCCAGCATCGTGTGGAGGGAATAGCTGTCCTTGCTTTCGCGTTTGGACAATCCGGAGCCGCGCTGATCATAAAAAACCACGTAATAGCCGTTCTCAGCAAATTTTTTGCAATTCAGCAAAGACCTGTAGTCACTACCCGGACCGCCATGCAACACCACGACCATAGGATCCTGCGGATTACCGAAAGCTTCGGCGTGAAGCAAAGTCCCGTTAACAGCGACAGCCGGCAGGGAAGCGTCAAATTCAACGGTTTTAGGAACGAGATTGCCTTCTTCATTAATAGAAGGCGCCTTTTCACAACCGGCAAAAGCGATGAGAAGTGCAGGAATTAGAATTTTGAATTTTGTTTTCATTTGAATTTTAGTTTTTAGAATTATGCCGCAAAAAAACAGCGCCAACCAGCGCCAATCGACCTCCCTTATAAGGAAGGCGTCTTTCCTTACACGAAAAAACACGGTTTAAGAAAATCTCTGCGCCTTAGCGCCTTTGCGGTGAAAAAATCACTTAGCCACTACTTCACTTCTCATGTACTCCATTGGCGCTACCCCCGTAATCTTCCGGAAATACTTATTAAAAGACGATTTCGAGTTAAACCCGCAATCGTAAGCCATAGCCAAAAGCGTAAACTTCCTGTTTTCAGGGTTTTCTGCAGCTCTTTTAAATTCCTCCACCCGCAGGGTATTGACATAATCGTAAAAATTCTTCCCTTCCCGTTCATTAATAACCTGGGACAGGTAATTAGGAGCAGTATTGAGCCGGGCAGCCAGGGATGCCAGGGTCAGCTCGCTTTCGCAAAAAAGCTTTTCCGAGGCCATCAGTTCGGAAAGCTGCTGATGTATCCGGGTAGCCGCCTCTTCCGTGAGTCCTGATTTTGAGTATTTCTTAACGGGCACTTCCGGAAGAATTTCCCCTTTATGTGCTTCTTCATCAAGCGAAACATGTATCGCGGCTTCCGCGGATTCCGAGCTTCCCCCTTGGGGGCTAGGGGGCCCAAAAATCCCAGTCTGCCTGATACCAAAAACCCCAATAAAAATGACAAAAAGCACAGCCGTGCCATAGACCAGCGTATCCATACTAAGGATGACAAAAACCCAGATAAGTGCAATACCATATATAAGGTATCGCAGCCAGTCCAGGTTGATTTTCTCCGTGTAGGAAAACTGGTCCAGGATGGCCAGCCTGTGTTTCCTCAGCAAAAGAATGGACCAAAGCACATAGACCACACCCGAAACAGGGATTGCAATAAGGTTAAGAAACAGGTACGTCTCATACCCTTGCCCTTTATGCTGAAAGACAATTATTTTCTCCCCTGCAGGCTGAATAAAATACGAAACCAAATAGAGATAGGAAAGGATGGCCGGGGCAAAATGCAGAATTTCCTTGAATCCGATTTTATTTACCCTCCCCGTAAGCGACACCACATACAAAAACAGAAACGGCCCATGCAAAAGCGGCAGCGGCAGTCCCGTACCCAGAAGCGCCGGGTACTCATACATATTCCCCGATATAAACAGGTAAAACTGGAAAAGATGAAAGGCAATGACCAGCAACCACACAGCCAGCACCTTATCGGCCAGTGACTTGTCCTTCTTGCTGAGAAGAACGAAGCCAAGGAAAAGGGAGATGGTTATGCCGGCGAGGTAGAGCATTGGTAGGATGTCTCAAGACAAAATTATCTAATTAATAATAATATGCGTCTTGAGGCAATGGGTGTCTATGCATAAGAAAAATAGTCACCAGGCAAGATTGAAACTGCTACCTCAGAAAAAGCGATGCTGATAATTCAGTCAAAAAAATATCATCCTCCAAAAAAAAGCGCGGCCTACTTTGCGGGGATTACCGTAAAGTTGAACCGTTTACACATTAAACTTATTACAGTCTCCCGTGCCGCAGGAGCCGCTCTGGCAGCCGCCGACCTTGGCTTCTTGAACGGGGGATATATTGGTTCCCTCGAGCATTTTGGACTTTCGAATTATGGTATGAGTTACAAAGATGGGGTTTTCGGGGGGGATAAGGTAGGCCTTTGAAAAGGGGTGGGATTTGTTGATTTTAAATGAGTTGCTATTTTCGTTTGCATGGCTTAATATTGTTTGTGTGGATTTTCAATTAATGCACAAAAATTAAACATGAATCAAATAAATGAGACTCACACTTCAGAGTCTTATTTTGAAGAGCCTGATTTCAATGTTATTAGACTTGGATAATTACTAGCAAATGAAATTTATTGAATCTTAAACCTTAAATAACAAAATCAAGATATGACTTTGACTATTGAAATCATAGTTCTAGTTGGGACACATATATTACTTGCGATTATAGGATGGTCAATCGGAAAATATTATACAGAGAAGAAAATAATTAGAGATTTCTACAAAGGACTTAAACCTATTATCGCACTAGTTGCTGATTTTCGCAAAAAAGATAAAATTAGCAAAGACCAAGCTAGGCTTTTTATTCAAACGACTTCAAAATCCTTTAAAGAAAACTTTGAAATTGGAAATATGCTCACAATAGATTTTGGCGAGTATGACAATCAAACAAAAATTGAATGTGGTATTTGTGGAGATTTGGAGAATAAAGTTTCAAGAAATAATATTTGCTCCAATTGCGATTTAAATTGTAGCATATGGAATTTTAAATAACATGGAATATAAAGGCCCTGACAATATATATTGGTTATTCAGTTCTTCAGCGCAATCTATCGCGGCTTTTATTGGCTTCCTTGCAGCTGGCTTCTTTTTTGTTTATGATCGAATTGACAAACAATTGGAAAAGGATGAAACATTGGAGGAAATATATGCTGATATTAAAAACCAATATTACAAACGGCTTAGAATACTATTTATTCTTACCGGGCTTTCAATATTTTTAAGCTTGCTTATTGTTTACTTAAATGGTTTTGACTTAAGAATGTTTGGTAACATTTTAATATTTTTAGTTGGGCTCTTAAATACTTTAACAATAGGCTGGGCAATTGGTTTTGTTATTTTTATTATTGACCCCAATAAAGTTCGACACACTGTTGAAAAACTTATTAAAGAAAGTTCTGATATTTTTGACCCACAAAAGGGGTTTACATTAACCAGAGGACAATACATAGATAAGTTTATTGAACTTGAAAAAACGCTACGAATGTTAGCCTCAAAATATGAAATCGTGACTGATGGCCAAGGTCGTTATCGCCCCTTCTTGCCATTAGGTGAAATAATCAGAGCACTTTACCAAAGGGAAGTAATTGATAGAAAGCAAATGGCAAATTTAATTGAGGTAAATAAGGTTCGCAATCTTGCGGCTCATGGTGAAATTCAAACTATTGAAGAAACTATAGGGTTGTTAGTTGATGGTCTAATTAATGAACTCAGAATACGAATTGAATCTTAATCTATGCTAGCAACCCATTAGCCCACTTCAGAGCTAATTATCATATAATAAATATTAAATAGCAAATTAGTAGGTATGAAATTCTTAATAGATAAAGAAATTGATCTTAACAAACAGGATTTTCTTAATACTTCAACTTACTCAAAAGCTTTAAAAGAAGTCATTTCTTGTGCTCCCTCCGATACGTCATTTACCATTGGCTTATTTGGTGAGTGGGGTAGCGGGAAATCGTCAATTGTCAAGACAGTTGAAGAGGAATTCCGAAAAATTAACAAGGATAAAATTAAATTTGTTATATATGACGCCTGGAAATACTCCAACGATTCATTCAGGAGAATGTTTCTATTGAAACTTCAAGAAGAATTGAAGTTTGAAAGAACTAGTAAGTTTGATTCCTTTTACAGAAATAAAATGTCTGATGTTTCTGTTAAAAGAAAAGTTGATTGGAAATACATAGTCGCTACAATTGCTATTTTTTTTATTGGAGTATTTCTAATTTATTTAATCCCAAGTTATCAAAATGAAGCCAAAATTACTTTAGCATTAGTAATAACTTTTATTGGCATCTTAGTTAATGTCTTGGGTCGCGCCTTTAGTGACTACAAAGTTACTGTTCAAGAACCAATGATATTTGCGCCTGAGCAATTTGAAGAGTGCTTTAATGAAATGATACCAAAAGTATTTGAAAGCACGAATAGCATAACACAATTCAGTAAATGGATTAAAGGCCAAAACTATATTTCAGGTTTAGATCAGCTTGTAATTGTAATAGATAATATAGACCGCTGTCCAAAGGATAAGGCTTATGAGATGATTACAAATATTAAAAGTTTCCTCTCAACACAAAAAAAAGTAATTTTTCTAATTCCGGTAGATGACGAAGCTCTTAAAAGACATATTATTAAAGAAGAAAATAATGAGACTAAAGAAGCTGAAGAATTTCTTAGAAAATTTTTTAGCGTTACAATACGAATTAAGCCATTTAAAAGATTTGATCTTTATGATTTCACAAATAATATTAATAAGAATCTTAATCTTAATTTCAATCCCACTACAATTGACATTGTTTCAAAAGAATACGCTACCAACCCAAGAAGGATCATTCAATTTATTAATGACTTCATGTCAGAATTAAAAATATTTGAATTAAGCCTTGGTAAGGAGTTCATAATAAATTATGAGAGTCTTATATGTAAGATGCTAATCTTAAGACAGGAATGGCCTGATTACTATAGGAAGATTTCTAAAAACTCGAGCCTTGTTAATGATCCAGATGGTCTTCAAAATTTTCTATATGAACATCAGGACTTGAATTCTTTTTTGAATCTTACAGATTCAATAACTAATAATGAATCTTATTCCATCATCGAAACAGTCCTATCAACTTTTGATCGCGAATCAAAATTATCCTCTGAAATAATTGCTATAATAGATAAAAAAGAAATCGACTCACTCGAAATAATAATTAAGGATAATAGAGTTGATAAGAGTACGCTTGTAGACTATTTAATAGAACGAATAAATACAGGCATAAAACGTAAAACATTTAAAACTGACGTTAATAATTTATTTGAGTTAATCTGCCACTTAAATCTCAAGCTTGGTTTGGACAAAGAGCAAAATAGTAGAGTAGCGACTGAAGTAAAAACACGGTTGATTGATTTTTTTAAATTCATTTCGAATTTAGAAGCATTAGTAAGCTATGCCCATATTCTAAATCGGCAAAGCCTCAATTACTTGAACGAATTTATTAAATCTCTTTTACTTTCAGGCTTATCAGATAAGTCGAACGAAAACGTTGACGCATTTACAAGAAATCTTTTTAATGCATATATTAAGAATGATAATAGTAGAAACGAACTTATAAATTTATCTGATTTATTTGAAATTGAATATAATCGAAATACGAGCAGATTAGATGAATATGAACTTGACAGTGACCAATTAAATGACATAGTTAATGAAAATGTTTTGTCAACTGTTATTAAGAGGATAGATAGCATTAACTTAGAAAATGAAAGCTATCAAGAACTTGTATATGCTAGTGCCAACATTGATTTTTCCAATGTTTCATTTAAAGAAGCTGTTTCTAAGCTACACGAACTTATACCAGATTTTACTAATTTCTCCAAAGAACAAGTGGTTAAACTTATTGCTGATGTAAATAAATTCCTCTTGCCTCAGAAAAACAAAGTGAAAAATGAGGATGAGAAAGAAGTTTTACTCGCGTTCAAAAATAAATTAACTTCAAATTGGATCAAGTCTGGCATTTCAATAAATGTATTGACAGAATCCCCCACTAAAGAAGAGCTTAGTATAATTACTGCATTCCTAAAATATATTTATATTATTTCAAATGGGGCTGTAGATATCTTAACAAATCTCAATGCTATTATTTCAGCTTCTCCAATAGATGGTCAAACAGCTATAAACAAAAGACTAATTGAAATAATAAATGAAAATAAACATTTTCATTTGACTCAAGTCAATAGCATAATACTAAACGATGAAACATACAGCAAAGATAGCCTTGAACTTACAAAGTTCATTTTACTAAAGAAAGCCGACAAGGACACATATAAATTAAATGACGACCTATGTATGCTAAAACTAGAAAAAATCATAATCAATTTTACATCCACTTATTCTGAACTTATTACATCTTTTTTAGAAGAAATTTGCGAAGATAATAGGGCGAAAGGACTTTTAACTTCCATTGTTGTCAAATTGAATAAAAATGATATTCTATTGTTACCTAAAAAACTTCAAGAACTTTTCTTTGAAAAAGTAAGTGATGGAGACAATATATTTGAATATAAAGAGAATATTGATTTCCTTAAGGTTGTTGCTTCAAAAGGAGAAATGAAACATATTTCAAAGGTGGTAAAAGTTATTGTTAATAAATTAACAAGACAAGATACCATTGATGATGGCATTGACATTTTGAGAGAAGTAAGAGAATTGAAAAGCAGCGACAAGAAAACTATTGAGGGGGTAGTTGAAAGTATTGAAGATTCTAGTTACAAAGAGGAGGCAATGACGATTCTAAAGAATTTTTAATCTTTTAAAAATAATTTTCCTTTCCTAGTATTTTCCTTGCAATTATTGGCATTCTATTTAATTGTTAAATTAATTAAGTAGTTAATACCCACAAACAGAGATGCTGTCAAAATATAAAATTTAAATCGTTCTTACAAAACGAAAATCGGTTAGTTGACAGTAATACTTCTATATTAAAGAAACTAAGACATATGATTTTTTTGGACTTTGACAAGACCATTAATGATGCTATCAAAGACTGGCATTATCCAATGGCCAAACAAATCAACTCCTGGCTGCGCAACATTTAGTTTAATTTTATAGACTAATAATAATTTTATATGGCTTATAAATCATTTTTGACGCGCCAGTATGATCATACCCATGAAAATGCTTTTTTTAGAGTATTAGCTACTCAACTAAGAAGAAAATTCGGAGGTGTTGATGGGCTTCATGTCTTAATTGGAAATGTAAGTTGCAATGGGCATCAAATAGATGCACTATTTATTGCAAGCGGCAAAATAACCGTTATTGACTTTAAAAACTATGGCGGAACATTGACCTTTTCGGAAAACAATCCATGGCGTATTTCAACAGGCACTGATTTCGTTTTCGTAAAAGGAGGTGGTGGAATCCGAAACCCATATCAACAAGTAAACGCTTATAGGCATTCTTTAAGACAATTTTTAAGTAATAAGTTATCAGAATTATTGGACTCTAACCATGATATTTTCAATTTAGGCCATGTAAGCGGATTGGTATTGTTTCATCAACCTATCTCCTTTGATAATATTGAAATCCCGCAAAACATTAGAATGTATTTTGATGTTGCGGACAATAATAACTGCATTGCAAAAATTTCAGACCGAACCTCTGTACAATTGAATTTGTCTGATACTGAAATTAGAAATATATTGATTGCTCTGGATATTAGAGAAGAAAACTTATTTGATGAAACTCAAGAACCTCTTATTCCTCAACAACCTGAAATAATTCCAAATGCAGCAGAGAGATTAGAATTAGTTCGAAAACTTCTGGCGAAAGTTACTGCAAATACTGAAATTGAGAAGTTGATTGTCTATTATCAAACTCTGATAAATCTAGAAAGACAAAAAGAGCCGTCTGTACATGACGAGCACCCTTTTCATATCAATTGGCCAAATGTTAGCGATTCAATCAGAATAAATCTTGAGAATAGTCCTGAATTTCACCAAAGATTTCAGCTAAACTCGGTCCAACAATTTCCAAAAAATCTTTTCATAGGGATTAATATATTTGTCAACTCGCAGGCACTTACACTCCTTTACAACATTATTCCGAATAGAGATATTCTGGCTCATACAAATATTGAAACCTTTATTGAAGATTTTACTTTATTCACAAAACCTCTTGAAGAACGCAATTATCCTGATGAATTAATTGAAGAATTGACATCAGCTGTAAATCAAAAAAATACAATTACTGAAAAGCTTGATGTTTTACGCAATTATTTAGGTGGGGTCGTTGAACTTGTTGAGAACATCACTCTAGCTTTTAGCGAGGAAAGCCCTTTTACAAGTCAGTTGCTTGCCGAATTGAAGAAAATAAACCAGGACGCTTTAGTTGCTCCAAACAGTTTTATAGAAATTTTTCTAACCAAAAAGGCTTTTCCAAGCAGAAGGGAACTTAATGAATCGCCTGAACTTATACAAATTACTCCTTTAAACGAAAATCAAAAACAAGCGATAAAATATGCATTCATCCAACCATTAACAGTTGTTACGGGACCTCCGGGAACAGGAAAAACACAAGTTGTGCTTAATATTTTAGCAAATGCAGTCCTTAGGAACAAAAAGGTTTTAATAGCAAGCAAGAACAACCAAGCTGTTGATAATGTAAAGGAACGTTTGACAAACTTAATCAAAGAGCCCAGCTTTTTCTTGCGTTTCGGATCAAAGACAGAGATCAGGGAAAGAACAAAGCCCACTATTCATTCCTATATAACTAGAATTCACAATAATTTACTTGCTGATAATTCCGAAGTGCTATTACAACTTCAAAATAAAACAAAAGACTATAAAGCGACGATTTCAAATGCAATTGCTCGTATTGCAAGAAGAAAAAAGCTTGAAAATGCATTACCGGATCTTCAAAATAAATTAGACATCAAGGAAAGAGATTTTCAAATTTGGAAATCAACGAACAATAAAGAAACGATTGCAGTATTCAGCAATCATTCAAAAGATAATTTAAGTAAGATAATTAGCGAGAACAACAAATGCAAAAATGAGATTACGGCAAAATATTCAGGCTTAGGGAAAATCCTTTTCAATATCACAAGCAAAAAGAAATATGCTTTTCAACTATATACTTCATTTGAATCGTGGCCGCCTGATTTAAGAGGGTTAGCTGAAAAGCAAGGTATTCGGTTAAAATTACAAGACTTAAAAAACGGCGAGGTAATTATTTCCAGTAACAAAATAATTGTAACGTTCATAGAAGCTGGAATGCTTTTGAAGGAAAAAAAGATTGATTTTGAAAATGAAATTGAAAAATTAAAAATTCAGCTTAAAGAGGCTACGACTGAAATTGGGCATATTAGCGCCATAGAGCCTACATTACAAAAAGCAATTTTAGAATGCCAAAACTCAATTGACAATATGGGAATATCTCTTTTCGATGAATATGTTCACAAAAAAATTCGCGATGGCAATGCCGCTAACCTAAATAAATTTAAAGAGTATATTCCTGACAACATTCCTTGGAGGCGAGAGGAGATTCCTGAATTTGTAGAATCTACTAATAGTTTTCTTGAAACTTTTAATATTACTGCTATAACAAGCCTTTCTATTAAAAGCGCATTTCCTTTAGCTGAAAATTTATTTGATTTGGTAGTAATTGATGAAGCCTCTCAATGCGATATAGCTTCTGCACTGCCACTAATTCTTAGAGCAAAACAACTTGTTGTAATTGGGGACCCTATGCAATTAAAACATATTTCAAAAGTGCAAGGTTATGAGGAAAAATATATAATAAACACATTGGGAATTGACAAGAACCTACGATTAGATTATGTAAACGATTCACTTTACGATTATTGTTACAATTTATCAATAACTTCAAAAAGCCAAAGCGTATTTCTCAAAGAGCATTTCAGATGTCATCCTCAAATTATTACTTATTCTAATAGAGTATTCTATGGCCCAAAGATGGGGCAGGAACTTGAAATACTTACCAATCCAGACAATTACAAAATTGAGCCAAAAGGGATATTTTGGCTAAATACGAATGGACAACAGCATGGGCAACGAAATAGCAACAAATTAGAAATTGATAAATCTATTAATTTAGCTTGTAAACTGGCGGATAAACACCCTGAAATAACTATAGGAATAACAACGCCATTTCGACATCAGGCTAATGAACTGAAAGAATCTATACCTGCCAAATATAAAGATAGAATTAAAGCAGACGCAGTTCACAGTTTTCAAGGTGATGAAAAAGATATTATGATTTTTAGCTTAGTTGTTTCAGGCAACAGCCCAAAATTCAAGGCAGAATGGATTAATAATAAAGTCCCGTATTTAATAAACGTTGCTGTTTCTCGAGCTAAGAACACATTGTATATTGTTGGGAATGCAAATTATTGCAAGACTTTACCTAAAGATTCACCATTAGGACAACTTGTGAAATATGTAGAAGAAGTAAGCTCTATAAGTAATTAGATAGCACCTTTTCTTTTTTTTTAATTACCGCTTAAATCCTGATACGCCTAATAATGAAAAGACCGCAACGCAAATACACGAACACAAATTGTTTAAATTCTAAATGTCCCTCTTCAATTCCAAACTCTTCGAATCAAAACCAGAATTACTGAAAGGTAATCTCCAGATTATCGCCTGCGCTGGTTCCGGCAAGACAGAATTTGTTTCGGAGAGGATTGCTTTTATGCTGTTTAAAAAGGTCGCGAGACCTGAACAAATCGTAGCCTTTACATTTACGGAAAAAGCGGCAGAGGAATTGAAGTTTCGTGTCCGATCGAAAATTCAACAATTGCTGGGCAAACAGCCTGACATTGGTGACATGTACATTGGAACAATACATGCTTTCGCCTTTAAGATACTTCAGGATTTCATTCCCAAATACAGAGCATACGACATGCTGGACGAAATTGGAAGACTTGCCTTTCTTTCTTCTATTAAGAGAGATATTAATTTAGACCACCTCGCCGGCTCCCTCCTTAAAAGACACACTAAGCCATACGGCAGAAACACTCAAAACTGGGTTTTCAATACCTTTATTAAAGACACGGATATATACAGGGAAGAAGGGCTAACTGACAAAGCCATTCTTTCTGAGAGCTTCAAAAATGCATATGCAACCTACCTGCAAAAATTAGAAGAAAAACGTTTCCTGGATTTTTCCAGTATTCTGAGAATTGCAGTTGATACGCTAGAAAACGAGCCAACTGTAAAAAAGAAGCTTCAGGACCAGTATTCCTTTTTCACAGTTGATGAATATCAGGATGTTAATCCGATTCAGGAAAAACTCATTCAACTTATATCAAACAAACAAAATGTCTGCGTAGTTGGTGATGACGACCAGTCGATCTATCAGTGGCGTGGTGCTGATGTTCAAAACATTATCACCTTTCAAAAGCGCTATCCCAAAACCGCAGTTCATCAGTTGGATACCAACCGCAGAAGTTCCGATTCCATCGTAAAAACAGCAGATGAACTCATAAAACTTAACAATCCCGGACGATTAAAAAAATCTATTAAAGACAAAGGACTCAAATCTGAGAAAGGAGATCTATATAAAATTCTTTTCAATCATCAGGAAGAAGAAATTGAATGGATTGTTGAAAAGGTTCAGTCCCTTGTTGGCAAAGAATATCCTGAAGGCAATTCGCCACGAAAACTTAAATATTCAGACTTTGCCTTTCTGTTTCGTTCCGTTGGTAATGAAGCCGGGCCATACATTGAAGCTCTTCGTGCTGCTGACATTCCAGTTATATATGCTGGAACAGGCGGCTTGTTTGATACTGATGAAGTTTCATCTATTATAAAAATATTCGGTTTCATTTCAGAATGTGATAAAGATGTTGTTTATGATGATGATTATATACAAGATATTCACGACCACCTGTCAGATTTATTCTCCATATCACTTAAACAATTAAAAAGAGGTATTATAGCAATAAGGGATGCAACTAAATCACAAAAACGACTTTCATTGCAGGGATTATATGTCGATGTGCTTTCCCTACTAGGGCTTTCTGATGAATCCTTTCACGCAGCTACTGATGATGTTCTGCTTTTCAATCTTGGCCGGTTAAGCCAGGCCATATCTGACTATGAAAATTCAAGAGAGTATCTGACTTTTAACAGCATTAAGGACTTTATTTGGTTTGTACGGCTGCATGCTGAAAATGCATATGACAGCGGTAACACGGATGCGATGGCCGGCTTAATTGATGCGGTGCAAATAATGACTATGCATGGTACCAAAGGACTTGGCTTCCCGGCTGTGTTTATGCCAGGCCATTTCCGACGCAACCGTGAGCCTGAATTTGGAGCAACCTTACTGGACATAAATAAATTTGATAGTGCCCGTTTTCTGAACCATCCCGAAGACGAAAGAAGAATTTATTATGTTGGAATTACCCGATCCAAAAAATTTCTATTTGTAACCAGTGCCGAATACAAGATTGATGGGAGAAAAAGAGCATCACGGAGCAATTTTTTCAACGAAATTCCGGAAAAACATTTCATCACAACTGAAATACCTGATCCTACAAAAAGGAAGCCATGCACCATTGATCTGGTATCAGAAGAAGCGAGATTCCCTACCAGTTATAGCGAATTAGCCTACTACCTGAATTGTGGTTATGATTATAAAATGAGGTTTATTTATGGATTTAACCCTGGCATAGTACAGGCTCTAGGGTTTGGGAAACAAATCCATAACATTATTAACTTGTTACATAAAGTATTTGAAGACACAAATAAGATTCCTACAAAAGGAATCATTTCTCAGATAATAAATGATCATTTCTATCTTCGTTATGCCTCTACTACACTGGCTGAACGATTAAAAATCAGTGCCATGAAAAGCCTGAGCAAATATGTTCAGATGTGGGAAAAGGACTTTTCACTTTCTATAAAAACAGAACGACCTTTTGAACTTGAATTTGAAAATGCTTTGATTGCTGGTTCCATTGATATGATAAAACGGGAAGATGGAAACGAATCTGTATTGGAAGTAATCGATTTCAAAACCGGAAAGCCCGATAATGACCTGATGCACCGCTATGAATTGCAGGTCCAGCTTTATACTATCGCCGCGCATGATGCCTTAGGTATCAATACCCAAAAGGCTTTGATTCATTTTATCGACTCAGACAAAAATGAAAGGCTCGCCGTACAGACAGCGCCGACTGCATTGGAAACTGCAAAAGAAGAGTTACGGTATGCTTTGAAGGGAATTACAAATGCTACCTTTAGCCGCGATGCACGCCAGGACAAGATTTGTAAAGGTTGCGACTGGTGTAACATCTGTCCAAAGCGTAAAGGATTTAAGAACTAATGGAACCCTATCAATCAGGACATAGAGAAAGGCTCAGGAAGCGCTATCTGGAAAAAGGTTTTGCCGGCTTCAGCGATAGAGAAAAACTGGAGTATTTTCTTTGTTTGTGCATTCCACGTAAAGACGTAAAACCATTGGCTGCCTTGCTTCTAAACAAATTCGGAAGCATTTCAAAAGTAATAGATCAATCAATAGACGATCTGAAAGGTATCAAAGGAATAGGTGAAGCCACAGCCATTAATATTGCTGCTTTAAGAGACTTCTTCGGCGTTTACTTTTCAGATGTAAGTAAACTGGATTCTGCTGCCATCACCAAAATTAGTTCCCTGGTAGAAATACTCAGGGCAAGCATCGGACATAAACCGAATGAGGTGTTGTTTGCCATTTTCCTGAATGCCAGAAACGACGTATTGGCCACCGGAGAACTGGGCGAAGGCACAGTTTCACAAGCATCTGCTTTCCCTCGCAAAATTGTAGAAGAAGCATTGAAACAAAAAGCAACTTCTATCATTCTGGCCCACAACCATCCGGGCGGTATTGCCGAACCCAGCGAACATGACGAAAGTATTACTTCTGAAATACAAAAAGCTTTGGCATTAGTACAAATATCTTTACAAGATCATATTATTCTGGCGGACATTAATTATTACTCATTTAAACGTGCTGGGCTGCTTCTATGAAAACAGAATATCCTTTATATATTTTCGGAAGTGTAGAGCTGGGTTTATTAAAACTTATTAAAGATGGTTATCAAGGGAAAGTAAAACTAATCTATTTCGACCCCCCTTACTTTTCAAATTCTGATTTTTATAGAACCGCTAAAGAAGAAAATGAAATTGAAAAAGCGAAATCTGATTTTAATTCTATTTTTGAAATTTCTAAAAATCTTTTAAGTGAAGATGGCCTTTTAATATTCCATTCAAATTTCAGATACTCTGCAAATTATTTGAACCAATTGATATCCGTTTTCGGTAATGACAATTTAATCAACGAAATCATTTGGAACTATAAAAAAGCCTCTAATAGAATATCTAAGCTCGTTAATTGTCATGACAATTTATACGTATTTTCAAAAAGCAAATCCTTCAAAATCAATACAAAGTTAGTTGAATCAAAATCTCCATCTTTAAGCGATGTCTGGACAGATATTGAAATGACTAAATATATTGAGAAAGAAATCCTAGGTTATCCTTTTGCAAAACCCCCCCTATTATTTTTAAGACTTTTAAATCTATTTTCGGAAGAGAATGATATCGTTATTGATGCAATAACCGGATCAGGTTCATTTTTAGTAACTGCATCAACTTCTAAAAGAAATGCCATAGGGATAGATCATTCTCTTGATTCTTTTATAGTTGTAACAAAAAGATTTGAGCAGATTGGCATTAATCTCAAGCATGTTAAAGTTGAAGATGTCCAATTAGGTAAATCTCAAAAAGAAATAGCATCTGAGGAAAAGAATTTATTGGAAGAAGACAAAAACAATTTTAAAGTTTTATCCAATCCTATATTAACTAGTTCTGAAAAAATAAAAGAAGATTTAGAAAAATTGCCAATTGAGAGAATTAATAAAGCTTTGGAGCTTCCTATTGATTTAATAAAAAAGATATCTTT
>Ga0315912_10003274_pt1 | contig 16232 bp, 12 predicted proteins | sample VfabasoilMG_FD_204469 | JGI IMG/M metagenome (GOLD analysis project Ga0315912, IMG submission 204469) | Garden soil microbial communities collected in Santa Monica, California, United States - V. faba soil | ecosystem: Environmental > Terrestrial > Soil > Garden | place: USA: California... | reverse complement strand
GCTCACGTCGCGAGCGACAGCGCGACGAGATCCAGCAGCACGTGCGCCACCATCAGTGGCCAGAGCTGCCGCGTGCGTGAGTAGACATAGCCGTACAACAAACCCATGGGCACGACGGTCAGGATGCCGATCGGCCCCTGGTACAGGTGATAGAGCAGCCGTACCACCACGCTCACGTTGATCGCCGTCCACACCCCGCGCCGCGCGGTCAGCGAAGTGATGATGTATCCGGCAACGAACAGCTCCTCGAATATTCCGTTGACCACGGACACCAGGAACACGAGCTGCATGCTGAGGTCCGGATCTACCTTCGGCGCGCGCGCGGCAGCCGCCTCCAGGTCGTAGTTGAAAATGATCTGCGCGGCTTCCTGCGCACCAATCACCAGCGCGTAGGTGACTCCCAGCAGCACCGCGCCCACCGCCGTTCCGCGCCACGAAAAATGCAGCCCGAACTTCTCGAGGGTCCAGCCGCGGATTCGCAGGAACCAGCTCAGGAAGCCGAGCTGGATGACCTCGAAGATGAGCGTGCCCAGCAATTCCGCGTTGTTGAATACGGGCGCCGCACTGCCCGGCGCGCCGAGCGTCATGATCGACGCAAAGATGGGAAGGCCGAATGCCCAGGTGACGACGACGAGGAATTCCACGCCGACCGGCAGCCGGCGGATGGCGTCTTCCAGCGGGTTCACGTGGACCAATCGGGTGTCATGCGCGCACTGTATTCCAGTGCCGGCTTTTCATGCCATACACTCGGGCCCGAGGTGCTGCCGATGCGACGACTCACAGGGTTCGTGTTCTCGCTACTCCTGACCGCCGCGGCGGCCGGCGCGGACCTCGATCCGATGCCGCGCTTTCCGGAAGGCACCACGGCGAAAATCGTCGTGCCGCTCGGCGACACGCTCTACGTGGATCGCATCGGCCAGACACTCTTCGACAACCGGCACGCAGTATTCGATATTTCCGACTGGAAGCTCGGTGAAACGCTCGAGAATTCACTCGCGAAAATCATCGCCCGATCGGGTGAGCTGAGAATCGAGCCGCTGGGCGACCCGCAGGCCCGTATCGCCCTCGAGGCGGCCAACAACTACGGCAACGTGGCCCACTCGAAAAAGTCGAAGGTCAAGGCCGCGGTGAAGGAGTACGGCGCGAAGTCCAACGCAGACGTGCTCGTGGTGGTAAACGGCTTCAACACGTCGGACGACTCGTTCTTCGGCGCGCGCGTCTCGCTCCACAAGTTCGGCATTGCGGAACTGGCCCTCTTCAAAACGCGCACCACCATCCGCTACGCGATGCTCACCGTGCTCTTCTACGACGCGCGCACCGGCAAGAACCTCGCGTATGCGTACCACGAGGCACAGGAGAAACACGCGCAGCTGCCCGACGACATCACGCAGCCACCTGCCGATCTCGAATCCCTGCGTGGCGATTTCGTCCACCTGGTCGAGTTGGGTGTTGCCAGGACCATCCGCGACATGATCGAACTACGTCCCGAAGTGCGCGGATCGCATTGAGCCATGCGCACCACCCTGTCTCGAGCACTGTTTGTCATTGCCGCTTTCGCAACTTCCGTCGCGAGCGCCGACGACGTTCTCATCAAGACTCGCGACGGCGCGACACTCTCCGCCATCGTCGCGCTGCCCTCCCCGATGCCTGCCGGGCCGATCCCGACCATCATGGAGTTCGACATCTACACGAACCCGGAGTCGCAGAAAAAGATTGCCGAGGAGTTCGCGGCGCGCGGCTACGCGGGCGTGGTTGCGTACGCGCGCGGGAAGTACCGGAGTCCCGACGCCATCGTTCCCTACGAACACGAGGCAACCGACACGCACGCGGTGCTCGACTGGATCGCGAAGCAACCCTGGAGCAACGGCAAGGTCGGCATGGTCGGCGGAAGCTATCTCGGCTTCACCGCCTGGGCCGCCACCAAGCACAAGCATCCCGCGCTCAAGGGGATCGCCGTGTCGGCGGCAGCCATCCCGGGTCACGGGCTGCCGATGCACAACAACATCTTCCTGAGCGCGAACTACCAGTGGGCGTTCTACGTCACCAACAACAAGCTGCTCGACGACGCCGTGAACGACGACAGCCAGCGCTGGCGCAAGATGGGGCGCGACTGGTTCGTGAGCGGCCGCCCCTATCGCGAGATCGACGCCGTCGACGGCACGCCGAACCCATGGCTGCAGCGGTGGCTCCAGCATCCGGACTACGACAAGTTCTGGCAGGACATGGTGCCGTACAAGAGCGACTTCGCGCGCGTGAACATCCCCGTGCTCACCATCACGGGCTACTACGACGACGGACAGATCTCCGCGCTCGAATACATGAAGCAGCATCTCGCCTTCGGCAGAAACCCCGAGCACTACCTCGTGATCGGCCCCTACGACCATCTCGGCACGCACTGGAGCAAGAAACCGGAAGTGCTGCGCGACTACACCATCGATCCGGTCGCGCAGTTCGACTCGCAGGAGCTCAAGCTTCAATTCATGGACTACGTGTTGAAGGGCGCACCCAGGCCCGCGATGCTCGAGAACAAGATCAACTATGAAGTGATGGGTGCGAACGTGTGGCGCCACTCCACGTCGCTCGAAGCGGTGCATGGCGGCGTGCGCATGCGCCTGTATTTCTCGAACCTGAAGAACGAAGGAATGCTGTCGCTGGTCAACCAGCAGCCGCCGGCGGGAATCGTCACCACGCATGAGGTCGATTTCACCGACCGCGTGAAGTTTCACAACTTCCATGCGTATCCGGCGCCCATCGTGCAGGGCCCGCTGTCGTACGTCACGGAGAGTCTTTTCCTGAGCCAGCCGTTCGAAGCGGCGACCGTCGTGAGCGGATCGTTCACCGGCGAACTGAACGTCGTCATCAACAAGAAGGACTTCGACTACGGCGTCACCGTGTACGAAGCGATGCCGGGTGGAAAACTGTTCCACCTGGGCTATGCGATCCAGCGCGCGAGCTACGCCGAAGATCCGGAGAAGCGTCGCCTGCTCAAGCCGGGCAAACCCGCGAAACTGAAATTCGAAACCAGCCTCGTCAGCCGGCAGATGATGCCGGGCTCGAGATTGCTGGTGCTGGTGGACGCGATCAAGAATCCGTCGGCGCAGGTGAACTACGGCACGGGCAAGGACGTGAGCGATGAGTCCGTGAAGGACGCCGGCGAGCCGTTGAAGATCGAGATCCGGAATGGCAGCTACTTCGAAATACCCCTCGACAACTCCTTTGGGGCGAAGCCGGGTAAATGATCTCGTCCGACTTCACTTCGACAAATTTCTCGCGAACGACGTGCCCCGGGTGCACTGGTATTCGCGCGTGACCGTCCACAGGTTGCAGTTCGAACCATCCATGTTGCTGCACTGTCGGAGTTGTCCTTCGATGGGCTCCGCATCGTCATAACCCCAGCCGTTGCAGCGGTTCGCGGCGACATTCAGCGCCTGCGCGTCGTTGTCCGCGGGCTGATGGAATTCCGCATAGTCGTAGGACACCTGCACCACGCCATGCTCGCGATCGCCACCCGTGATGCCCCACTGCGTTGTCTGGGTGGTGGCACAGCCCGCGAGGCTCGCGAGCAACGCGGTAACGAGAATCGGGAGGGTAGAGATACGGGCCATGGATGCAGATTGCGCTGCCGGCCCTTAACAGTTCCTGAATCGGAACGAATTACGCGGCGAAGTCATCCCTGTCTTCGCCGCGCCCTGTACGGCCGCCCATCCTGGTAGACCGCAGCAGACATTTGTCCGTGGCTAGCATCAATGCGAGCCCATAGGTGTAGTGTCGCTAGCGGTTCGAATGACTCACTTGCGGGACGTGAAATCGCTTAAAGGAAGCGCTGGTTCACGCAACTGTTAAATGACAGGCTGTCAGGCGCGCAGCGGGAGGCTTCGAAGGCGTTTTCCAGTGGCCGCGTAGATCGCATTGGCCAGCGCTGGCGCCGCGCTGGGGATGCCCATTTCCCCCGCTCCAGAAGGCTTCAGGCTCGAGCGCATGACATGCGCCTCGACTATCGGGGCATCCGGCATGCGCATGAGCCGGTAGCCATCGAAATTTGATTGCTGAATTCGGCCGTCCGCCACGGTGATTTCGAGACCGATTGCCGTGGAGAGCCCGTCGATGGTGCCGCCCTGGAGCTGCGCCTCGACGCCGGCCGGATTCACCGCAAGTCCTACATCCGCTACGCAGACGCAGCGCTCGATGCGCCAGTCGTTGCTTCCGGACGAAACCTCGATGGCGTGCGCCGCGTAACCACCGAAGGTGAAGTGGCACGCGAGCCCGATGCCGCGCCCTTTCGGAAGCTTGCGTCCGTAGTCGATCCGGCGCGCAGCTTCCTTCAGGACTGCCGCCAGCCGCCCGGTGTTGAAGACGGGACCGCCGTGGTCGCGGTAGTCGAGATCGCGCGGCGCGCCTAACATCTCGAGCCTGAGCGCGAGCGGATCGCGCTTGAGCGCCACCGCGACCTCGTCCACGAAACTCTGCGTGGCGAACGCGGCGAAGGTGTGCAGCGGCGCTCGCCACCAGCCACGCGCGAGACCGAAGTCCACGTTCACGAACTCGGCGAGATAGTTGGGGACGCAGTTCGCCGGAAAGCCGTCGACGTCGAGCGTGCCCACCCAGTCCGGATCGTCCTCACGGTCCGCGCGCCACTTGCGCGAAGTGGCGGCGACGCGATGCGACCAGCCGGTGAGCTTGCCGTGCTTGTCCGCCGCGGCACGCAAACGTTGCACGCCAAAAGGACGATAGAAGTCGTTCTGGAGATCGTCGTCGCGAGTCCAGAGGAGCTTCACGGGTTTGCCCACGGCCTGCGCCACCAGCACCGCTTCGGCAACGAAGTCGTTTTCGAGACGACGCCCGAAACCGCCGCCCGAACGCGGCAGCTCGATGTCGATGTTGAGGCGCGAGACACCCGTCATCGCGCTGATCATGCGCGAAGCGCCTCCCGGGCTCTGCAGCGACGCGATCAGCTTCACGTGGTCGACATCGATGTGAATCGTTGCGCCCGGCGGCTCCATGGTCGAATGCGCAAGAAACGGAACCTTGTAGTCCGCTTCAATCTTTTTCGCGGCCGCATTCCACGCGGCATTCATGTCGCCATCGCTGCGCCCGGCCTGGATATTTTCCGGGCCCGCGACCGCCGCGCGCGCACGCGATTCGAGCGCCTTCGTGGAGTCACTGGCCCAGGAGCCCGGGGCCCACTCGATCTTGAGCGCCTTGCGCCCCTGCATCGCAGCCCAGGTGTTGTCCGCCACCACAGCCACGCCCGCGGCAAGGTTGCGGACGAGGTGGTCGGTGGGCGCAGGGCCCGCGAAGGGAACGACGGCGCGCACGCCACGAATCTTCTTCGCCGCGGAATCGTCGAGCGAGCGCAGCGTGCCATCGAAGTACGGCGAGCGTGCGATGACCGCGTACACCATGCCCGGCATCCGCGCGTCGATGCCGTATTTCGCGAAGCCCTGGACGATGTCCGAGCAGTCCGCGGTTTTCGTCGGCTTGCCGATGATGCGGAAGTCCTTCGGCTCCTTGAGGACGATCGGATTGGCCGGCATCGGCACGATCTTGGCGGCACGCGAAGCGAGCGAGCCATACGTCGCGCTGCGTCCATCGGGGTGCCAGACCGACGCGTCGCGCGTCTTGAGTTCCGCACGATTCGCTTTCCAGAGGTCGGCGGCCGCAATCATCAGCAGTTCACGGACCCGATAGCCCGCTTCGCGCAACTCTGTCCAGCCATCCGAAATACTGGTGCTGCCGCCCGCGCCCTGTGCGCCGTAGCGATTCCCGAATGTGCCAGGCTTGTCGCCCGCGATGATTCCATAAGGAAGCTGCTCGACCTTCACCTGGTCCCAGCGAACGTCGAGCTCTTCGGCGACGAGCATGGGCAGCGAGGTGCGGACGCCCTGCCCGATCTCGCAGCCACGCGCGCCGATGGCGATGGTGTTGTCGGGATGGATGCGCACAAACGCGCCGAACGAATGGAAGCCGGCGTTCGCAGGAGAGTCGCCGACGACGGCGCGCGCGACGCCGGGCAATGCGATCGACGCGAGCAAACCGCCACCGCTCAGCGCAGTGATCTCGAGAAACTGGCGGCGTGAGTGCGGCATGCGGCGTATTCAAGCACCGTTCATCGCCCGGGAACACTCTGCCCGGCGCAGCCTCCATTCGGATGGCCGCCCTGGCCGTTGCGAGCCTCAGCCGTTTTTCAATTTCCCGAGCAGCTCCGCTTCCTTCTCCGGCGTGAGGCCGGCCTTGAGCGCCTGCTTGTCTTCGGGCCGCTTCTTCTGCCATTCCAGCGTGTCGCGGATGGTGGTCTCGAGGCTCCGGAATTTCAGGCCCTTCTTCACGGCGCGCGCCGGGCTCACTAACAAGAGCCCGGCCTCGTCGCCCCTGGGCGGCTGCCAGATGGGCATGAAGTTGCCCTTGGCCTTGTCCCCGATGATCTCGTTGGCTTCGAGGAATTCCGGACTCGCCCACACGAACCGCGTGTCGGCGCCGGTGATTCGCTTGCTCTCGTCGAGCAGCGAACCCATGGTGACGGCGCCCTGCGGGCCGCAGAGATTGAACTTGCCGGGCACGTTCTTCTCGACGCAGGTGCGGATGAAGCCCGCGAGATCGCGCACGTCGATGTACTGGAACGGATCACTCGCAGTGCCCGGAGCGAGCATCTCGCCGCCTTTCGAGACGCGGAACGGCCAATACGTGAAGCGATCCGTGTGATCGCCGGGACCCGCGATGTAGGTAGGACGAATGATCGTGCCGCGATTGCCGTAGGTAGTCTCGACCACCTTCTCGCACAGCACCTTGAGGGCGCCATAGGTTTCGCCATTCACCACTTCGGTCGTGGGATCCTTGAGCACGGCGAGCTTGTAGTCCTCGTCGACGCCAGCCTTCGCGAAGTCCGCGTAGACCGCGATGCTCGAGATGAAGATGTAGCGCTTGACGTGATCCTTGAGCAACTCGGCGGTAGCCTTCACCTGGCTCGGTGTGTAGCCGGAGTTGTCGACGACCACATCCCAGTCGCGGCCCTTGAGCGAATCGATCTGCCCGTTGCGATCGCCTAACAGCTGCTCGATGCCGGGTTTCACTTCCGGATCGCGCTTGCCGCGGTTGAACAGCGAGATCTTGTGCCCGCCTTCGGTCAACGCGTCGACAAAGTGCGGACCGATGAATCCGGTGCCGCCGAGGATGAGGACCTTCTGGGGCTTCGCTTTCGCGAAGACCGGACCGGTGAGCGCGAGCAGCGTCATGCCGCCCGTGAGTCTGAGTGCGTCGCGCCGATTGATTTGCATGGACTGACACCTTTTTGAGCGAGCGCCCGAGGATACCCGACCCCAGGTCACTTGACACACGGGCGAGCCAGAACGCCTGTAACGCGCGACCGGCTCCGCCCGCGGAAGCGGTTTGTTGCCACGCACTTTGCCACTAGCTAGTCTCGGTCGAGCCGATTCCACTGTTTTCAAGGAATATCCGATGTCCGTTCGAAACGTCGTCCAGTGCTTCCTGCCCGCGATCTGCGCGTTCTTGCTTCTCGGAACACCGGACGCGATCGCCGCTGGCCAGACCAGCCGGCCGCCCACGCTGGCGGAAGACTTGCTCGCTCTCGAACGCACAGTCAGGGACGTCCCCGGGACGGCGGATGAAACCCTGTCGCAGGCGTTGAATGAGGCGTTTCGCCAGCTCGGCAGCAACCCCAAGGCCCCCACTACGCCCGCAGAGGCTATTGCGCTCTCGAAGACGATCTCGACGGCGCTGGCGAAATCCAATTTTCTTCAGCCGGCGCGCCGGGAAGAATGGGTATCGACGCTGGGTGAAGCCCTGGTGCCCCACTCCCTGTCGTCGGCCGAGCTGGATTCCTTGCTTGCGTTCGAGGGAAACACCGAAAGATCCCGGTTCATCGCTCGTGACAAACCCGTATTCCTCGTCGATTGCGACATCGGGTCTCTGCTCATCATCAGCGTCGCGGCGCGATTTGGCTGGGATGTACGACTCGTCGAAGTGCCGGACCACAATTTTGTTCGCTGGCACCTTCCGGGCGACCGCACCGTGAACTGGGACTGGACTCAATGGCAATCGAGGGAGGACGCAACGTACATGGCGGACACTGCGATCAATGCGGCGCTTCGAACCCGGGGAATTTATCTACGCAGCGATGAACCGAAGGAGGCGCGCTCGTATTACATCGGACTGATCGGATTCAAGGCGAGAACCCGGCAAGCCGGCACAGCCTTGCTCGAGCGCGCACTGCGAGAAGGCGCTGTGGACTCCACGACCTACAACAACCTCGCGTGGAACTATGTCGTTCAACCCGATATTGCCAGGCTGAAATCCGATGCCGCCGTCATGTATGCCCTGACCGCATGGTCCATGCGGCCCGAGTACGGCAATTTCACCGATACCGTTGCGTGTGCGTTCGCGGCCGCCGGAAACAAGGCTTTGGCAATGGCGCTCGAGGACTACGCCGCGGCGCATGCGGAATCCGCAAAGTTACGAGAAGACTTTCTGGAGAATCGTCAGCGCATTGCGAATGGAGCTGTTTGCCAATAGAGAACTCAGCGGTCCTTTTTGGCGATGACTTCCTGGTCGCCGTTGACGTAGGCCCAGGCCACCACCTTGCCGCTGGCATCACGCCGGAAAATGGTCCGCGCCGCCGGCGAGTCTTCGGGATCGAAGAATGTGTCGTAGCCGAGTGGCATCAGCGTCACCACCTGCTGGTCGGTCGAATGCTCGGTGAGGTGGCCTTCCGTCACGAGGATCACCGAATCCATCCCGGGTGCGACCGAATACGTGCCGACATACTCCTTCAGCTGATCTTCGGTGAGCGAGATGGCCTTCGGAGGCTTGAGCACGCGCGAGGCGACCATGGTGATCAGGCGCCACTCCCCTTTCTCGAGCGCATAGGTGTCGAGCCGGCGCGCATCCGCCGAGAACGCCTGGTCGCCTAACTTCATGCCCTCGGTCTTGAGATAGCTGACGACGGCGAGATCCTTGCGCAACGTGATCACGCGGAAGTCACCGATCGAATAGAAGGGCTTCATGCCTTCCACGCGCTTGTTGGCGAATTCCGCGTCGAGGTATTCCTTCTTCTTCGTGATGGCGCCGTTGTCGCCCATCATCGTGAATTCTTCGCTCAGCAGTTTTTCATAGTAGCCGCGATCGCCGGCGACATACGCGGCCGCACGACGTTCGGTCAGGTCAGCGAAGAAGTCGGCCGAGTCGACCTTGGGTGGAACTTGTGACGACGCGGGCACGCCGGCGACAAGCCCGAGGATCGTTGCGATGTAGAGGCTGCGCATGCCGGGACTGTACTCGAATGTACAGATCTCGGGCATCTCGACGCGGCGTCGGCTGACTCCTCGCTGCGGACGCCAGGCTTCAACATGCGCGCAGCAACGGAGAACGCCATGGCCAGCATTCGCAAGGAAATTCGCATCGACGCGCCCGCGAGCCTGATCTGGGACGCGCTGCAGGACGTCGGCGCGCTGCATACGCGGCTCGTGCCCGGATTCGTGACGGACACGAAGATGGAGGGCAACACGCGAGTGGTCACGTTCGGCAACGGCATGGTGGCGCGCGAGGAAATCATTTCGGTCGAGCCGCTGCTCAAGCGCGTGGCCTGGGCGGTGGTGGGCCAGCAATTCCGTCACTACAGCGGCGCGGCCTGGGTGGAGGCGGACCCCAAGGGCGGCTCGCGCTTCTACTGGACTGCAGACCTGCTTCCCGACGAACTCGCGCCACAAGTCGACCAGATGATGACGCTGGGCATCGAACGGGCGAAACGCACGCTCGAAGCCTCCGCGCAGGCGGCGTGAGCCATTACCACGCGTTCGCGCGATCGAAGACCGACGCATCGAGCGGCACATCGACCTTGAGCTCTTCCACCACGAAGCCAGAGCCCCTCATCTCGTCGGTCTCCATAACGGATTCGAGCAGCATGCCCTTGGAGGCACCGCGATCGATCGACAGGCACTCACGTGTTCCCCAGAACCCATCCCCTTCCGCGCGGCAACGTGCCTTGACACCGTGCATCGTGGTCGTCTGGCAATTCTTCGCGAGTCCGGAACATTTGAGGCCGTACGTCCTGAATGCCGACGGCCATTCGCCAACCTTCGTGGTCTTGCGCTGCACCTCGCGCTTCTCGTCGAAGGTGACACGGCATTCTTCGATCTCGATGCGGGCGCGGACGCTGCTCTCGAAGATGACCGACTGGTTGCCGGTGCGATAGAGCCAGTAAGAGGTCCTGTTCCACCGGGTGGTTCCGGAGTATTCGAGTGTCCGCGCACGCGCCGTGCACGACTTCTCCGCGGCTTCGAGGGACAGTTGGATGTCGTCGCGGTCTCCGTAGCTCACAGCTCGCGCAAACACACCGCGAACGGTGGCCGTTGTCTGCGATTTGAATCCTTCCGGGAGCGGCGCGAGGTCCTTTGGAATTCCGCCATCCACGGCGAACACGACGTAGCCACCCTTGCCCAGCGGCTCGGCCGACCCGATGCCGCTCTCGCGAGAGGCCAGGCCCCAGGTGTGCGGCGTAGTGGCGTTCACGACGATGAAATGTTGCCCGTTAACTTCGTAAACGGACGGCAGACCTTCGGTCGCCATCGGCAGTTTGTGCGACCACAGAACTTCACCCGTCCCGGCATCGAACGCGTAGAAGACGCCATCCCGCGCAGTGCTGAAGACGAGGCCGGTGGAGGTGACGATCATGCCCTGTCGCTGAGATCCGCGCGGAACGCCGGTGTCTTTGCCGCCCGCCTTCGCCACGTCGAGGTCCTGGCCGAGCGGTTTGCGCCACTGGATGACGCCACGATTCAGGTCGTAGGCCATGATCTGCGACCAGGGCGGGCCCATTAGATAGGGATACCCCAGCCCGTAGTCCGTGAAGTAGCGCTGTGACGGCGCGTCGACACCTTCAGGATATTGATCGGTTGCCTCCTTCGCAGGTGGCGGCGGATCGCGCGGCGCGCCGCCCGTGGCCACCACGGGACCTTCGGGCATCACACCCGGCGCGATGTCGTTGGTCCGGCGCCGTGCGCCGCCTCCGAGGAACGCCAGGATGTCGGCGATCTGCTCTTCGTCGATGTGACCAATGGGCGGCATGCGCCCGTTGCCGAACTGGATGATGCGACGGAATTGCGGCATCCCGATCTGCGTCCCGATGCTGAGCAACGATGGCGCCGCGGGCGTGCCCGCGCGATCTTCGCCGTGACACATCGCGCACGATTGTTTGTACGCCACTCCGCCGCGCTGCACGGCCGCGGGATCCGGCGGACCGAATCGCCCTCGCCCGCCCGCGACGTTGCGATCCATCTGCGGCTGCAGCTTGTAGAACGAGGGAAAGTCCTGGTTCAGTAGATAGAGGATGCCGGCGTCGGGATTGGCCGCCGTGTTGCCCCAATTGGTGCCACCGACCGCGCCGGGCACGACCGCCGATTCCGTCAACGCCGGCGGATTGAAGAGCCCCGTGCGTGCCTTGCCAATGCGCTCACGCCACACCGCCCGCTCGGCATCCGAGATCAGGAACGGCGTGAGATCGTCGGGCGTGACCACCTGGCGCGCACTCGGCGGCAATGTCGAGAAAGGCTGGGTGGGCCACGCGGCCTCGCCCGGCACATCGCTCGCCGGCACCTGGCGTTCTTCGATGGGCCACACGGGCTTGCCCGTCACGCGATCGAACACGAAGACGAAACCTTGTTTGGTGGCTTGCGCCACGGCGTCGATGCGCTTGCCATCCTTGCGCACCGTGATCAGCTGCGGCGCGGCGGTCGGGTCGTAGTCCCAAAGATCGTGGTGGACCATCTGGAAGTGCCAGAGCCGCTTGCCGGTGCGTGCATCGAGCGCGAGCAGGCAATCGCTGAAGAGATTGCTGCCATGCCGGTCCGCGCCGTAGTAGTCGTACGTGGGCGACGACACGGGGAAGTAGGCGATGCCGCGTCTTGCATCGAGCGTGATTTCACCCCAGACATTCACGCCGCCCATGTACTTCCAGGCGTCCTTCGGCCACGTGTCGTAGCCGAACTCGCCAGGCTGCGGAATCGTGTGGAAGGTCCACGCCAGTTCGCCCGTCACGACGTTGTAGGCGCGGATGTGCCCCGGCGCGGAGAAATAGCCCTCGCCCGGCGAACTGCCGAGCAGCAGCAGGTTCTCGAAGATGCGCCCCGGCGTCGCCGACATGACGCGACGAACCGTGAGCGGATCGCGACCCAGTCCTTCCTTGAGATCGACCACGCCGTTCTTGCCGAAAGTCAGGATGGATTTGCCGGTGCGCGCGTCGATTGCCTGCAGCGTGTCCTCGAGCGCAAACAGCAGGCGGCGGTCCTTGCGATCGACACTCTCCCAGTAGTTGATGCCGCGATTGGTGATGCCCCGCAGATTGGCGTGGATCCAGAGTTCCTTGCGTGTCGTCACATCGATGGCAACCAGCGAACTGTTCTTCGCCAGCACGTACATCACGTGGTCGACGATGACGGGGTTGAACTGGTACGCGCGCTCGTCGCTCGTCGGATAGGTCCACGCAACCTCGAGTTGGTGCACGTTGTCGCGCCGTATGTCGGGCGTCACGACGAACTTCGACTGATCGGGCGTGCCGCCGTAGTCCGGCCACTGCCCGGCATGGGCGACACACGCCACGAGGGCAAAAACGAGAATCGATCGCGGCATTCTCACGCTAGTTAGCCTTCACGGGCCGCGGTGTCACGTCGCTGACGTCCGGCGTGGGTGACTGGATGCCACCTTTCGGAATCTCGATGTTGGCCGCCCAGGCAATGCCATTCAGCAGGAATCGACGGTAGTTGTCGCGCGCAAGATTGTCTCGAAAGTCCAGGCCACCGAACACGAATCCGCGGCCGCCGTCATCGCGCTGATACGCCCAGGACGCGATCTGGGGCCCGATTCCACCCTTGTCGATCTTTGGAGTGGCCAGCAGCAGATTCGTTCGCCGTTTGTCGTTCGGGAGCAGGAAGCGGCAGAAGATTTCGTCGCGGTATTCCCAGGGCTTCACGCCACGCAGGATCGGGTGCTTCCTGTTCTCGAGCTTCACCGACCAGTCGTCCTGCGGATTCTTCGACGCGATCTGCACCCAAAGCCCGCCGGTCCAGTTCAGGTAGTACTCACGGGCGCGCCAGTTCTCCGCCCAGGTGGCGTAGTGAAGGATCACGATGCCGATCCTGTCTTTCCTGACGCGATCATCCAAGGATTTGAGCCATGCCGTCGTCTCAGCATCATAGCCACGGCCGTTGGTCGTGGGATTCGGTGGGAACAACGGATGAATTTCGTTCTCGGCGCGATCGGAGCTGCTGTCGATGACGATGGCCGCGACGTCGTCGAGCGCCGCGGGGTCGCGCGGCAATTTTCCGACAATGAGCTGGGTGGTGACACCGCGCAGGTTGCTCGCGTTGTCGAAGGACTGCGCGAGCGTTTTCAGATCGCGTTCGTATTCATGCCGTCCGGGCGCGCCGTGATCGCGCGGCCCCGCGAGGAACAGGATCTTCTTCGAATCCGCCTGCGCGGGCGCCAGCGCGCCCAGCAGCACCAACGACAGTAGGATGCCCTTCGAGATAGCGCCCAACGTATGCTCCGCGAGATGGGTTACCGGGTCACGCGCATCATCGCCCACTCGCATCCCGGAGTGCGAGTGCCCCGAATTTCTTCGGTCTAATTGCACGGAATCAAAAGCCTGTGATAGCTCGATTCGGCCTGCCGCAGGCAATCATCGCGGCCTTGTCGCTCGCCAGCACACCGGTGCTCGCCCGCGACGCCGCGAAACCCACTAACAACGTGCTCCATGCGCAATTCGTTTCCAGTTACCTCGAAGTCGATGGGGAAATGGAGCCGGCGTGGAACGATGCCAGGCCGGTACGCCTGACGCACGTTTACAACCCGGCGATGACGGGCGCACCCGATGCGCCCTGCCCCATCGAGGGAGAACTGCGCGCGGCATGGCACGGCGGCACGCTGTTTCTGCTGGTCAGCGTCACCGATCCCGTGGTCAGCACCCGCGGCGACCCGATCTCGAATCGTGATGGTGTCGAGTTCTGGATCGATCACTTCAATGACAAGAAGCCGAAGTTCGAGGAAGACGATGGCACGCTGACGATTGCCGCAGGCGAGCACGAATTCACCGCGAATCGCGCGCAGAACGAAATCTACCCCAATGTGACCACGCGGTACCTCGGCGGCCGCGCCTCGGCCATCCAAAGGAATGCCGCAGGCGTGGTGACGGGCTACAACGTCGAAATCTCCTGGAATCTCGGCGAGCACGCCCGCGCGAATGGCGCGGAGTTGGGGCTCGACGTGGGCATCAACGAGGCGAGCTCGACTAACACACGCCAGTGCCGCCTCTTCTGGAATCCCGCGTCGCGCGAGCGCACCACCAACGACAACCGTGAATGGGGCACGTTGATCCTCGAGGGATACGACGGCTCATCGTGGATGTCGCCCGACTGGTTCATGTTCGCCGTGAACAGGAGCAAGGCGCGGTCCCTGGCGCGAAACGACATCTGGAGGGATGTGAAGGCATTAAACGCCGCCCTCGCGAACGCCAATGGCGTGAAAATGTCTCCGACTCAGCGCGAACTCGACTCCGCCAATCTCGCGCTCGAGAGGGCCATTCGCGGCCTCCGGCGACAAGGACCTTACCCTGATCCGTTCGACCTGCCGGAGATCCGGCAACTTCCCGATCCGTTCAGGTTCTTCGACGGCCGCAAGGTGAAGTCGGTCGCCGACTGGAACCGGCGCCGCGAGGAAATCAAGGATCTCATGCAGTACTACGAGTTCGGCCGCATGCCGGCGAAGCCCGCGCTCACCGTCGTTTCCCACAGTGCCCCGCCTCCCCGCCAGCTCCGCCATCTCGAAATCCAGCTCTATCAGGCGGGCCGGACCGGAAGGATGGAGGCGCAACTCGCGCTGCCCACCGCGGAACAGGCCAGCGCCGCCGGCAAGTCCGCACCGTTCCCCGTGATCGTGTCGCTCGACCGCGAAATGCGCGCGGAGCGACCTATCTACCTCGATGCCGGGTACGCCGTGCTGAGCGTCGCCACGAGCCGCGTTCATTCCGACGACGTGGCACACACCGGCGCGATTTTCGACCTGTATCCCTACGATGTCGCCGCGGGCCAGGAGATTGGCACGGGCCGTGACATCGGCTCCCTGGTCGGCTGGGCGTGGGGCGTGAGTCGCGCGGTCGACGCGCTGGAATCGCTCGTCGCGAACGATCCGGCGTATCGAAATCTTCTCGACCTCGACAAGCTCGCGGTCACCGGATTCTCACGCTGGGGCAAAGGCGCGCTGCTCACCGGAATGCTCGACGAGCGTTTCAAGGTCACCCACGCCGGCGCTTCCGGCAGCGGCGGCGCCGCGCCGTATCGCTTCATGCCCTTCGGAAACGAATACGCCTGGGGCAGCACCACGGGATCCGAGGTGCTTGGCGATCACATGCGCCACCAGACGCACAACTCCAACGAGATGATGCGGCGTTTCCTCAACGACACGATTCCGTCCACGGTGCAGGGCCGCATGTACCTCACGAAGACTCACGGCTACGGAGAACGCCTGCCGTTCGACCATCATCTCGAAATCGCGGCCATTGCGCCGCGTGCCGTGCTGATTGCCAACACCAACGACGACTATGGCAACAACGCCGAAGGCGATTCGATCGGCTACGAGGCCGCGATGCCGGTGTTCGAGTTCCTCGGCGCGAAGGACAAGCTGGCGCTCGACCTTTACATGGGTGGCGGCGGCCACTCGCTGAAGACCTCGCAGCAGCACAACTTCGTGCGCTTCCTCGACTACGTGCTCTTCGACATCCCGTTGCCCCACACCGCGCCGCCGGGTGACGCCACGCAGACCCCCACCGACCTGCAACTGCGCACGAATCCTTATCTCAAGGGAACGAAGGACGGCGGGAACGTGTACGACGCGTACTACGGCGGCTTCGACGCCATGATGCCGTGGCGCGGGAGACGCGGCCTCCACAATTGATCACTGGTTTGAAAAGATCGCGCTGCTACGATCGCGCGCGTGCCGTTCACGATTTCACACGCCGCCGCCGTCCTGCCGGTGCACCAATGGACGCGGGAAAGACTGCCCCTGGCGGCGCTCATGATCGGCAGCATGTCGCCGGACTTCTCCTATTTCTTCATGGGGACAGTCCGCAGCGCCACGCACAGCCTTCATGGCCTCATCACGTTCTGCTGGCCGGTCGGCCTGGTCACCTGGCTCCTGTTCGTCTGCGTGCTCGAACGTCCCACGCTGGCATT
>Ga0315912_10003273_pt1 | contig 16233 bp, 13 predicted proteins | sample VfabasoilMG_FD_204469 | JGI IMG/M metagenome (GOLD analysis project Ga0315912, IMG submission 204469) | Garden soil microbial communities collected in Santa Monica, California, United States - V. faba soil | ecosystem: Environmental > Terrestrial > Soil > Garden | place: USA: California... | reverse complement strand
TGGTTCTTCACGTCGCCGAGGTTCATCATCGGACCGACCTCGAGCCGAATCGCTTCGACGCGTGCCTTCAACTCGGTGTCCTGATCGAGCTCGTCGCGCGTCTCGTAACCCGTGCGACCCAGATCCGGGGCACGCATCACGACAATCGGCATGCCGTTGTCGATGCACGTCACCTCGATGCCGTTGACGACGTCCACTGCCCGGCCCGTTGGCAGGAGCGCACCGCATGTCGATCCTGCCGTGTCCGAGAAGGTGAGAGGAATCGGCGCAGCCGTCCCCGGCACGCCATCGATGCGCGCGTTGCCCTGATACTCGGGCTTCCCTTCCGGCGTCTGAATGGTGGCCACCACCGTCTGCGAGGTGTTCACCATGAAGATGCGCACTTTGGTGACTGGATCGCAACCGCGCACGAGTCCGTGCTCGATGGCGAAGGGTGCAACACCGGCGAGGATGTTGCCGCAGTTCTGTTTGTCAGAGACCTCTGCGCGATCGACCCATACCTGCAGGAACAGGTAGTCCACGTCAATGCCGGGACGCGTCGACGGGGAGATGACCGCGACTTTACTGGTCAGCGGATCGGCGCCACCAATGCCATCAATCTGGCGCGGATCCGGCGAGCCCATCGCTGCGAGCAGGATGCGATCACGCTGCGCAACATCGGTCGGCAGATCGGACGCGAGAAAGTAGGCACCCTTCGAAGTGCCTCCTCGCATCATCGTGCATGGGATGGCTCGTTGCATTTCAGCCTTCGCTGTCAACTCCCAATTCCCAAAATGCCAACTCCCAATGAAGCTCGGTTTGGAAGTTGGGAGTTGGGAGTTGGGTTTTTTTGGGAGTTACTTAGGCTCCACCGGCGGCGTGCCGTAGGTGTGGAACGTCTCGACCGTCTTGAGCCCCCAGGCCTGGCCCTTCTTGCGCTCCGTCTCGGTCCACACGATCGGCTGCCAGTCGGGAGCCAGCATCAAGCGCGCGCCGGCGCTGTCGATCTCGATGCGGTTGCCGCCTGGCTCGTAGACGTAGAGAAAGAACGTCTGCTGCACGGCGTGCTTGTGCGGTCCGGTCTCGATGTGGATGCCGTGCTCGAGACAGATGTCCGCCGCGCGCAGCACTTCATCCTTCGAATCAACCGCCCACGTCGCGTGATGGAAGCGGCCGGGCACACCGTAATGATCGGCGGTGAACGCCACATCGTAGGTCTTGTTGTTGGACGTCACCCACACACCAGCGAGCTTTCCGCTGTCGAGTTTGATCATCTCGGTCGTGCGCATGCCGAGCGTGTCTTCGAAGAAGCGCTGCAGGCCGGGGACGTCAGACGTCAGCAGATTGAGGTGATCGAGCCGGCGCACGCTGGCGCCGCGTGCCGGGAAACGCATCGCCTGATTCTTGAGCGATGGCTTGAGCTCGGGTGGCGCCTTGTACCACTCGGTCTCCCAGTACAGCTCCATGTTGTGGCCGTCGTTCGTCGTGAACGCGTACGCCGGGCCGTGGCCCAGATCGCCATCGGTCCACCCCTTGCCCGTGCCGCCCTTCTCGATGATCGCGACGCGGCGCGCCAACGCCTCGGGACTGCTCGCGCGAAACGCGAAGTGCCCCATTCCCGCCGTCTTCGCGGCCGTCAGCTTGAGCGTGTGGTGCTCGTAATCGTCCCAGCCGCGCAGGTAGACCGAGTCGCCGCGTCGGGCGGTCTCGGTCATGCCCAGAACATTGACGAAGAAGTTGAGGCTCTCGTCGGGCTTGGGTGTGAATATTTCCAGGTGCGCGAGGTGCGCAAGGTCAAAAGAGCGAATCGTGGACTGCATCTGATAGAAGTCTACTTCTCAACACCCAATCTCCAACTCCCAACTCCCAAAAAGACACTGCTTGGGAAATTGGAAGTTGGGAATTGGGAGTTGACACGCTCGGGCTATTTCTTTTCCTCCGCCCGAGCCGCGCTGAGAATGTTGGCGAGCCCACGGTTTCCCTCGTGACAGGCGTACTCATAAGGCGCGTGCTCGGCGTCGCGCTTGAGCGGCATCGCGTACGCCCATGACTGATCCCACGTGTCGGGATCGTCGAAGCGGATCTCCCAGCGAATCGTGTTGGCGTTGAGCGGCGTGAAGCGCTCGGTCACCTTGAGCTTCTCGCTCGCGCCGCGGAACGCGATGGCCGAATGGAAGTTGGTAGTCTCGACAACCAGCGTGCTGCCCTCCCAGCGGCCGCGCGCGTCGCCCATGTAGTTCTTCATCGCCGGCGACAAATGCGAACTGTTGTTCGTCGGGACGATGCGAGCCTCGTGAATCATCTCGTAGCGGATCGCGACGAAACCCGGCCCCTGCGTAATGTCGTACGCGTTGCCGTAGATCATCGGCGTCATCGAGCCCGGCACGCCGAGCGAGATGCAGCGATCGTAGAGGCTGCGATCGGTGTACGAATCGGCCGGCCCTCGACCTTTACGAGACGCTTGCCGGGCGGCAACGCGCTGCCGTGCCGCGGCGTTGATCGGCGGAATCTTCCCGCTCGGCGGATCGAACACGAGCCACGGCTGTGCGTTGTTCGCCTGGAGGTGCTCGTACCAGTGAGACGGCCCCGCGCCGGTATCTTCTTCCTGGCTTCCGCCGATGCTGCGGGCACCCGCCTGCGCGCGCTTCTGACGGTCGGCACGCAACGCGGCCATCTCTTTTTCGCCGAAGTCCTCGAGCCGCTTGCCCGCCAAATCGGCCGGCTGCTCCATCGGCGTGCCGTTCTCGTCAGCGTTCGTGTAGATCCCTTGCAGGTCAGGCTCACCCCACGGTGTCTTCGGCGCGTCGTATCCGGTTCGCGCCGTACTGCCCTGCCCCGCAAGTGAAGAACCGCTGGCAAGCGCCGCGATCACGAGAACACCGAAGACCATCCGCATGAATTGAACCTTTCTACTTACCGCCTACTGCTTACAGGCAACCGGATTCCACTTCGCCCCGTCAGCTTCCTTCTTCCAGTTCGAGCTCGTGATGAAGGGCTGCGCCAGGTTCTGCGGATCCTCGACAGTGGTCGTCACCACGAACCAGTCGCCAGCGTCGGGATTGGTGAACCGCGTGAAGTTCTCGGTGATCACCGCATCCTGACTGTAGGGCACGCCGTTACGACGCAGCCACCCCGCCGTCATGTTCGTCGTCACGACCTTCAGCGATCCCCAGCGTGGAGGCGGCGAGCCGGCACCGCGCTCGAGGAACGCATCGAATGCGCCGCCGCTGCGGACCCATTCGGCCGCGGAGTATCCCTGGAGGTTCCTCGGCTGCGACGAAATCGCCGAGACCGTCTGTGGAGCGCCACCCGGCGGCGTGAAGTGAAGGAGACGCGTCTGCTGACCGGCGTCGGTCTCGATCTTCAGCGTGTTGTCGTCCTGCCAGCTGATTCGCAGGCGACCCGGCATGCGCATGATGCCGCCCACACCGTACGCCTGGCACTGCCCATCCTTCGATGGATCCCAGGTATCGGCCTGCTGCCGCGCCGCGGGAGTCATTGGAACGCTCGCGTAGTCGCCCTTCGGAGGCGTGCGCATGCGCCACTGCCAGTCTTCGGTGACAACCGAAACCCAGTTGCCCGTGAGATCGACCGGCGCGCCCTGGCGCGCAGGCGGAGGCGGTCCAACCGGTCCGCGTCCTCGTCCACGACCACCGCCACCGGGGACGGCCGGCGGCGTCTGGCCCGCTGGCGTTGATGCTTCAGATGCTCGCTGCTTCGCCTCTGGCTCGACCACTACGGAGAAGATCACCGCACATGCGATCGCAGCCGTGAGCGGCGCGGTTACCGTCCTCAGAGTTCGCGCGCTCATTCCGATTTCCCCTTCTGCTGATTTCTGCTCTGAGTCGGCTTCGCCGGCGGATTCGCTGCAGCCATCTGCTTGTAAATTGTCTCGACGAACATCGATGTCGTCCAGAAGCCGGTGTCGCTTCCGTAGCGCGGATCGAAATCGAGCGTCGGCTTCTTCGCCTTCACCTGTTCGAGCGTCATGCCGCGCTTGACGTACTCCTTGATCCGATCGCGAACGATCGTCGCCATGTTGCGGTACTCGGTGACATCCTGCTCGTCGGACAAGCGCCCGTGGCCGGGAATCACCATCGTGCCGCCTTCGTTGACGTTGCTCGCGACGGTGATGTCCATGATCGCGTTCAGTGCGTTGATGTAGCCATCGATGGTGCCGCCATTGGCGACGTCGATGAACGGATACATCACGGTCGTGAACAGGTCGCCGGTGGCCAGCACGTCTGCCTTGCGGAAGAAGACCATGCTGTCGCCGTCGGTGTGCGCGTCCGGCTCGTGGATGATCTGCACGGCCTCGCCGTTGAACAGGAACTCGCGCTTCTTGGTGATATAGGTCTCCGTCGGCCACGCCGCAAACGGCACCTGCGGCTGCCCGGCCGGAGGGTCGGCGCTGAGGCGCTTGAGCACGTTTTCGTGCGCGATGATCGCCGCCGTCGCGGTCGCTGCTGCACCGAGGTCGCCAACGACATTGCCGCCCGCGCGGAAGCGACCGGCCTTCGAGATCGCTTCATTGCCGCCGATGTGATCGCCGTGCATGTGCGTGCTGACGATGTAGCGGATCGGTCCGTCACTAATCGCCCGGATGGCGGTGAGGATCTTGGTGCTCAGCGGGGCAAACTGCGTATCGACGACCATGATGCCGTCGGACCCGGTGAACACTGTGGTGTTCCCGCCCGCGCCGACGAGCATGTAGACGTTATCGCGCACCTTGACGGTGTCGATCTGGACGTTGTCGAAGTTCTGATTCTGCTGGGCGATGGCGGTTCCCACCGCGAGCGCTGCGCCGACGACGAGCGCTGCGGCAACGGACAGAATACGGGCCGTGCGTGACGTGCTGGTCTGTAGCCTCATGATGTTAGCGACCCTGCTGTCCTTGTGGTGCACCAGTGACGCGCTGCGCGCCCGTTTGTGGCGGCGGTAGCGGCGGAGGAATCGGCGCTTTCTTCAGAACGTCCTGAAACTCCGGATACATCGTCAGAGCGCCACCGTAGATACCGATGAAAGGAATGTGATGACGGCGAGCGTACTCCTCCTTGAAGGGGTGCTCGTCCGGCAGATACGCAGGCACTTCACCCTCGGGGCGATCGGCGATCTCGAGCACCGGGTCGCAGACCCAGAGCCAGGTGCCGGCGGGAAGTTCGCGCGCGCTGCGCACGAAGTCCTGGCTCTTCACGAGCGGCTCGGTCAGGTAGACCGGATCCACGAGCACGACGATGTGCGTCATGGTGTCGCCGTTGCGGACCATGTATTCGGTCATCTTGGCCTGGTCGCTCATCGGCACACCGTTGCGGCGCACCCACCCCTTTTTCAGGTGAGTGGTCTCCACGATCAGCATGTCGCCGTCATAGCGGCCGGTGGAAAATCCCATCCACGTGTGCGGCGCGTTGGGGCCGGGATGCGGGCGGCCGTCCATATAGATGGTCCGCGTCTGCTCGAACGTGCTGCTGTAGTGCTTGATCGCGATCAGGTCCTGCGTCTTCGGGTCTTTCTCTTCCCAGATGCGCAGGTTGAGCGGGCCGCGATAGATATACGGCGACACGTGCACGCGGCACTGCTCCTCGGGGAGCGTCAGGCGGGATGGGTCCCAGCTGTTCGCGTACTGACGCGCCGAATCGTTGAGAGGGAGGCCGGTGTAGTCGGTCAGTTCGGGGCCGGGAATGCGATCCGGTTGATCCTCGTGGTAGCGCGGTTGCCAGACTCCGGAGAAGTCCGCACCGGCCTGGGCGAACGCCGGGAGGCTTGCGCCAGCCAGCAGCGACGCCGCGAGCGCGACAACGCTTAAGAACCTAAACATGATGTCTGATCTCCAACTGTCTATTCTACATGCGACCCGACTATGGCTAGAATTGCGCATCTCGAATAAGTCGACACGGCCTGATTCCTATGCATCCATCCGACGTCCCTGATATTCGTGCCCGCGAATTGCTGACGGTCATGGCGCTGGCCGAATATGGCAGCTTCGTGGCAGCCGCCGCGTACCTGAAGACGTCGCAACCGGCATTGACGCGCACCATCAAGCGCGTTGAGCGCGTCCTCGGTGTCACGCTGTTCGCGCGCAACACGCGCCGCGTGGAGATCACGGCGGCCGGGCGCGAGTTCGTCGCTGTCGCGGAGCGCATGCTCAACGAGTTGCACCTCACGGTGCGCAACTTGAGCGAGGTGACCAACGAGCAGCGCGGCCGCATCACGCTGACGACCTACTCGGCGTTCGCCGTCAATCCGTTGCCAAAGCTCGTGCGCCGCTACCGTGAGACGAGACCGCTCATCGAAGTGCGTATTCGCGAAGGACGGCAATCGGAGATCGTCGAGGACGTCCGCAATGGCGCCGCCGACTTCGGCATCGGCTACGTCAACGCACTGCCCGATCTGCTCGAAGCAACGACGCTCAAGAAGGAGCAGCTCTACGCGCTGATTCCAACGTCGCATCCGCTCGCGATCAAGAAGAAGCCGAAAGTGCGGTTGGCGGAGTTGAAGGACGAAGCGCTCGTCTCTGCGCCCAACGATACGTATCTACGACGGCTGGTTGACGCTGCCGCGATGTCCGCCGGCTTCACGCTGCACTACAGCGTGACGGTCGATCGGTTGCTCAGCATCCTGCACCATGTGTTTGCTGGTGTCGGCATCGGCATCCTTCCGTCTGGATGCATCCCCGACATTTCGTGGGGCGAGGGATGTCACGCAGCGCTGCTGGTCGAGCCATCGCTGTCGGTCACGGTGGGGCTTATCTCTTCGCGCAGCCGCTACATGACGCCGGCTGCTGCAGGCATGGCCGCGCTCATCAAAGAGCACATGGCGGCGAAGACAAAGACGTAGCGAGGCGCTCCCGTACCTCTTTGCGTGTGAGCCCCAGCTTCTCGGCGCCGCGAATCGTGTCGTCGAGATCGACGCCGTACCAATTCCGCCTGTCGGCATCGCACAGACCGGCAACGTTCCAATCCTCGATGGCTGTTGCCACTTCACTCGCGTAGCGGTCGCGCGAGATGCCGGCCTCACCTGCAGGTGAGAGTCGCCTCAGTGCACTGGTAAATCGATCGCTGTCGCCGCAGAGGAAGCCGCGCGGTGTGCGCGGCGAGTCGAGCCGTCGCGCCATCTCGCTGAAACTGGCCGCGGCAAAGTAGAACATCGAGTACGACGCGAACACCGGGAAATCGCGGAAGCCGCCATAGGTGCCGGCAATGAAGCGGGCCGTACGATCGGCGTCTGCGAGCGTCAGTGCAGAGTACGGCGAGACGTCGGACGCCATCGCGCTACGAGCCCTGGGGAGCCGGGTCTTCACACCTGGATCACTGAGGAGGCCCGCAAGGCGCTCGATGCCAAGCAGCGTGAGCGGGATGCCGGTCGAGAACAGCGGATCGATGAACGCGGCGGCCGACGGCAACATCGCCCATCGCTCGCCGGCCGCGACGTCCGCACGATAGGCCATCCGCGGCATCCACGTGAACGCGCGGATCGGTCTCGCATCCGCGAATTGCGCGGCGACCGATGGATAGCGAGCCAGCAACCGGTGCCACGCAGGCTCGCCGTCAGCCAGCCTGATCTCGGCAGCGAGCCAATCCTCCACGGCCACGCCGGCGCTCGTCACACCGTTGCCAAAGCGCAGCACCCACATCCAGCCGCCATCGAACACGTGATGCAGCGCCGCGTCGTCCACCGGGTACGGCGTCGCGTCGAAACCCCAATCGAAATCGGCGAGCCCCGGATCGTAGTCCTCCATCTGATCGCAGCGCGCGACCCCGGTGAAATGCGAGAACAGCGCCTGCGTAGCGGGATAGCCGCCGAATCCGCGATCGGCGATGCCGAGAGACCTGCTGAGGAACCCGCGCGGACCTGATGCATCGACAACGAACTGTGCCCGGACACGGAAGGTCTCGCCGCGCCGCGTTCCTCGAAGCAGCGGATGACCCGTCGGCTGCCACTCGATGCCATCGAGCTCGACGAGATCGTGATACTCAACGCCGAGCGCAATCGCCTCGTTCACCAGGAACTGATCGACGTCACTCCGCAGCCAATGCGTATCCGACAACTCGTCACTCGGGCTTGCGGCCACGAGTAGCTGATTCGTCCGTTGTTCGTCCGCTTTGTAGCGGCTGCCTGTTTCGTGCTTGAAGTAGGTGAACCCGCGTTTCAGCCCGCACGCCACCTGCGGGTATGTGCGCTGCCAGGTGCCGAATGCGGATAGCGGCCGCACCCGCGGCAGATCGTATCGGTCCGCGAGCTGTTCGATGAGGATGCCCGCAAGCGGCGACGCCGACTCACCAATCGCGAAGCGCGGATGACTCCCGCGCTCGAGCAGCATCACGCGATACCCGAGGCGTCGCGCGATCATGGCGAGCATGGACCCGCCAAAGCCCGAGCCGACGATGGCTAGATCGGTATCTGTCATGGTTGATTCGCGATCGCTACATCGCATTCATGCGGGCACCTGACGCGAGGCCCAGCCTGCTGCTCCCGATTCATCACCGCGAGTCTGGCCGCGCGCTCGGGGGAGCAACTGCAATCGAAGAAGCGCTCCACATTCCAGAGGTCGGCAAAGACGCGCATACCAGCGAGCCCAAGGCCGTACTCCACAGCGGCCTCGAGCCGGTCGAGTCGCGGCGGACGAAAGGCATCGCCGATGGCTTCCATCGCACCGTTGCCGCCACGCGTCGGAATCACAACACTCACGGTGGCACCACACTCCGCCGCGAGGTCGAGCGATCGGCAGGCCCACTCCACCTCTTCGCCCTGCGGCATGAACGGCGGGCTCAGGAGAATGAACACACGCAGCGCGATCTCATGCGCGCGGAGGAAATCAGCTGCCCGCCTGAACGCATCGAGCGTCATCTTCTTGTTCAGACGCGCGAGCACGTCTGGATGAGACGTCTCGAGACCGATCGCCACTTCGAGCTGACCAGAGATCGCATCTCGAAAGCGGAGGCATCGCTCGCGATACGCTCCTGCCAGAAACGCGGGATGCGCCTCGACGATGACGCGCTCGAACCCACCGACGACATTCGCAATCTCGTCGTCGTCATCAGGCGGGATGGCGGCGGGGTCGAAGAAGCTGCCCGCGTTGTAGAGCTTGATCTGTCGCGCCGGAGGAAGGTCAGCGAGCGCCCCACGGATCTGTGCGGCTATCGCCCCACGAGGCACGGTCGTATCGAGCGTGTTGACCCAGAGGTCGCACATCACGCAACGAAACGGGCACTCTTTGTTGGTCAGAAAGACGGCGGCCGTGGGCACAAGGACGCCGGAAGCATTGCGCTCCTCCTCCCAGATCGAGGCGTACGCGCGATGCGGATCGAGCGGCGGCTTGGGAGCTCGGTGCTGGAGGACGAAACGATCGAGTAATGCAGAATTCAAAATGCAAAATACAGAAAAAGTACTCTGAATTCTAAATTCTGCATTCTGAATTACGGAAGCACTGAAAGGGAGACCTCATTGCCCGATCTCCGCTCGAGTGCTTCGGCTTCCTTGAGCCGCTCCTGCCAGATTCGACTGAACGTCCGCCGGCACCACGCCTTGCTTACACGCGTTCGGGGTGACGCGACCGCGCCGTCCTGGAAGCGTCGCTTCGGGTTGGCCGGCATGTCGATGCCGGTCACGGCCTTGACTCCGGCGCAGACGACGTCGCGCTTGAGCGTCTGGAGACGCTCCGGCCGCCCATCCAGCACCTGTTCGAACGGAATTGAGACCGCGGACGCGATGACCGAGCGGACCGTGAACGGCGAGAACGCTTCGAACCCCAGTGCGGCGGCTGGCGCATACGTCCGCACGTAACTGCGCGACAAACCACCTGAGTACGCGAGGCTGTGCTTGATTGCGTCAACGCCCCAGCCTTCCTGATACAGCAGCGGGTTGCGCAGCACGCTCGACAGCGTCAGGTCGGAGTCTTCGAGCGGGTACGACTTCAAGTTCTCGTCACCGCCATCGCCGTCGAGCAGAAACTTCAGACTCGGATGCCTGCGACGAACTTCCTGAAGCAGACAGAGCGACGTCGCGGCACACTCGACATCGAGCGGTTGATAGTCCTCGATCAGACGAATGGCGGACTCGAGATCGTACGCATTCGGATTGACCTCGACTCGTTCCCAGCTCGACTCGAGCCCAAGCTCGCGCGCCGCGCGCCCGGCCTGCGCCGCGTCTTCTCCGCCGCCGAAGTCCAGCGTGAACGCTCTGATCTGATCCGGATGGCGACCGAGCTCAGCGCATGCATGTCGCGCCAGCAGCAGCGTCGCCGTGCTGTCGATGCCACCCGAAAACGCCACCGCGATCGGCTCGTCCGCGGGAACGCGACCGATCCAGTCCTTGAGTGCGCGTGAGGCAGACGTGATGTACGCCGTCCCCATGTCATGCAGATCAGTTGAACCGCGTCCGACGGGAGGATCGAAGAACCGCTGATAGCGCGGCGCAGGATCGGGACAGCCAACCTGATCGAGCTCGACGAGGTAGTGCGCCGGCACCATGCGGGTGTAGGCCGGCTCGAATTGCCAGGCGATCCGTTGCTCCTGGCACCACGCGAAAATGCGATCCATCCGATCGGCGACGACCAGGAACGGACCGTGGTACATCTTCGCGACGAAGTAGCGGAGCGGGATGCCGATCGTGCGCGAGAGTCGCACCGTCTTGCCGTCACGCCCGACCGCGGCGAAGTGACCATCCGTCTTCGCGAGCGAGTCACCATCACAGCGCGAAGCCCACTCGGTGACCTCCGCATCTGACGCACCGATCAGCCCCGCCGATCGGGTGCCCACGAGATCAACGAGCCGCTCAACACCTTCAAGCATGTGCAACTCCGTGAAGGGTGACCCCTCACATTATTTCCCAGGCTCCGTCCACGAAATCAGCAAGCCGGCTTCTTCAGACGACGACCGCTCGTTGACGAGCGCCGAGTAACGCCCACCGAAAAAGACGAGCGGCGCGCGCGGCAACTCGCTGCGATGGATCGACACCACCTGCCCGACGACAATCCAGTGATCGCCGCCTTCGTGCACGGCGTTGACATGACACCCCAGCGCCGCGACCGAGCCATCCAGACGAGGCCCACCCTCCGCTCGCGTAAACGAGAACGGCGGCGGCGTCTCTTCCTTCCACGCGCCGGCGAAGTACGACGACAGCGGCTGCTGTTCCTGGCTGAGGATGTTGACGGAGAACTCGACGACGTCCTGAATGAGCTGGCCCGCCTTGGTGCCCTTCCCCAGACAGAAGAGCACGAGTGGCGGGTTGAGTGAGAGTGACGTGAACGAATTGGCAGTCAGTGCGCGGATGGACCCGTCAACCTCCATCGCAATGACCGTCACGCCGGTGACGAACTGGCCAACGGTCTGACGGAAGGTGCGAGGGTCTATCGACATGTCATCCGGTCCGGCTGCCTTCGACTGTGCTCAGGCCAAGCACGCCGGATGCTACGCCTGAGTCCCGATCTTCTTGATGATCGCGCTCACGTCGTCGGACTTCACGAGGTCCGGCGCCGTCCACCCATCGAGGTTGTACTCGGACATGCACTGCTCGGCAAAGCCCTTGTAGCGCTTCGTCGCACCCGTGACGTCTGCCACCAGGAGCGTCTCGAACCGGATGCTCTCGTGGTTGCCGAAGTAGTTCCGCTCGTAGAGCTCGTGGCGTCCGCCGAACTCGCTGCCGATGGCGTCCCACATCAGCTTCATCAGTTTGACCCGCTCCTCGGCCGAGTAGCCGTTGGACCCACGGACGAACTGATCGAGATATGGCCGCAACTCCGGCACCTTGAAGTCGAGTGCGCTCGACGGCAGATAGATCAGCGCGCTGGCGAGCGAGTTCTCGATGATCTCCTTGATCTTCGGATACGCGATACTCGCCATCACGCGATACGCCAAACCGTAATCGAGGTTCGGCAGCACGTACCCTTCCGTCCACGGCGTCGTCGTCCGCGCCATCGAGTCTGTGAGAGACCAGAACAGGTTGCGCCACGCGAGCACTTCACCGACCTGAGCCTGCACGCCGCGGAAGTCTTTCGCGCCCGTGGCCTCGACGGCCTTGAGCAGCAGGCCCGCGAGGAAGTCCATCTTCACCGCAAGGCGCGTGCAGCCCTGGAACATGAAACGAGGCAGGAACCCTGAGCGGGGGAAGAAGTTGTTGACCTTCTCGATGTCGCCGTACGCGAACACGTTCTCCCACGGCACGAGCACCTTGTCGAAGACGAGAATCGAATCGTTCTCGTCCATGCGGCTCGAAAGCGGATAGTCGAACGGCGTGCCCATCACCGCCGCCGTCATCTCGTACGACGGGCGACAGAACAGCTTCACGCCTTTCGCATCGGTCGGCACCATGCAGACGAAGGCGAACGGCTTCGTCTTGATCGGTAGCGCACCGTTGTTGGCGATGAAGTTGAAGTGCGTGAGCGAGGATGTGGTCGCGACGACCTTCGCGCCGCTCACGACCAGACCGGCGTCGGTCTCTTCCTCGACGTGCATGTACACGTCTTTCACTTCGTCGAGCGGCTTGTCGCGATCGACCGGCGGGTTCACGATCGCGTGATTGACGAAGGAGACCTCGTCGTTGACCTTCTTGTACCAGCGGCGCGCGTTCTCGTCGTACGGCGCGTAATAGGCTGAGTTCGCGCCGAGCGTGGCCAGGAAGGCCGCCTTGTAGTCGGGGCTGCGGCCGATCCACCCGTAGCTGACGCGCGCCCACTCGGCGATCGCGTCACGAGCACCGACCAGCTCCTCGGCATTTCGCGACGCTTTGTAGAACTTATGGGTGAACCCACCGGTGCCCGTGTCCGTAGGCGTCGTGAGCACTGCTTGCCGCGCGGGATCGTGGAGGGCGTCATACAGACGCGCAATCATGCGCGCCGTGTTGCGGAAGGCAGGGTGCGTCGTGACGTCTTTGACGCGCTCGCCGTAGATCCAGATCTCCCGGCCGTCTCTGAGGCTCTCGAGGTACTCGGCCCCCGTGTAGGGACGAGTGCGCGGTGTTGTCTGAGCCGCCATGATCTATCCCTCCAACTCCTTGGCGCGTTTGTCCCATTCCGCCATGAACCGGAACACGTTCTCTTTCGGCGGCTGCGGCGCGAACGTTTCAAGCCATGTCACCGGCTGCGTGCCGACATTGGCGAACCCGTGCACGCACCCGACCCCGGTCCAGAACACGTCTCCCGGCTTTCCCAGGTAGGTCTTGCCGTCCATCGTACCTTCCACCTCACCGCTGAGGATGAAGTACGACTCTTCGAATGTATGGTCGTGCAGGCCGAGGCGGACGCCCGGCTGGTACTCGATGAAGAGCAACCGATGATGCCGGGCACCGAAATCTTCGTCGATGAGCCACTTGAGGAACACACCCTCGAGCCCTGTGAGCGAGGCCGGGCGCTCCGCCAGAGGCGGGATCTGACTGGCGTCGAAATGGCCGAGCAGATTCCCTTTCAGATCCTGCAGATCCAGTCGCGGCGCTGACGAAGGAATCGATCGGTCCTTGAGAAAGAAGGTGTCGCGCTCGGCACCGACGGGCTTCGGCTGCGGCGCCGCCATCTGCAGCCACCGGACCGGAGCCGATCCGATCTGCCTCCACGCGTGCGTGGTTCCGACTTTCACTGCGGCGTAGTCGCCGACGCTGACGTGGTAACTGGACCCGTTGATCACGACGAGAGCTTCTCCACTCAACAGGTAGAAGCTCTCTTCGAAGGAGTGCACGTGCGGATCGATCCGTCCGCCCGGTGCGAGCTCATTGACGCTCAGGCCGGTAAGGACCGAGCCCTCAGCGCGGTGAACGAGCGACTTGTGAGCGTAGCCCTCGCTGTGCCCCTCGAATACGCGGTGGTGCCCAAGAGTGGCCGCGTCGAAGCTAGAGAAAAAATGCATCTGAATGGATAGTGGATGGTGGATCGTGGATAGGGGGTGGGTTCAGCGTTCCAGGTTCGCCACCAACCACCATCCACCAACCACCAACCAGCTGTTACGGCGCCTCGATCGGCTTGCCGTCAGGCCCGAGCGGAACAGGCACGCGGTTGGAGATCGCCGGGAGCGACTTCAGGTACGCGAACATCGCTTTCAGATCGTCGTCCTTGAGCTGCCCGTAGTACATCCACGGCATCGGCGGCAGGATCTGCCGTCCCTTGCCCATGTGCTTTCCCTTCTTGATCGCCTCGAGGAACATGTCCTCGGTCCAGATGCCAAGGCCGGTGTTCTGATCTGGCGTCAGGTTCGCGGCAAACGACACGCCCCACGCACCGCTCCACGCCGTCAGGTGATCGTTGACGTGCGTCGTCCACTTCTCACCCGGCTTCTGCTGGTACGGAGCGGTGATCACATCGCTCTCCGGATGGCCCGACAGCGTGCGCGACATGTCGGCCTCAGGGCCGTTCGGTCCGATCTTCTTCGGCGTGTGGCAATCGTGGCAGGCGCCACCGAGGATCAACAGCCGGCCGCGTTCGACCTGTGATTCCGCGGACGCCACGGGTGCGGCTCCCGGAGCGGGCTCTGCTGCCGGCGCACTTGCCGGCTGGCCGCAACCTGCAAACGCCGCGGCCAACATGAAGCACGCCGATGTCACGGCAACGCGATACGGAGACAAGCGCATGGATCTCAACTCCTCAATGGAAATGGACGTAGGAACGCCCTCAAAGGCGGCCAAAAATATACACCACTCGCTTGCCCTCGTCTCGCGGGGCTGAGTAAGATGCCGGGATTGATACGCCGGTACATTTTTTCCACGGACCATAAGGTCATCGGGCTGCAATACGGGTTCACCAGCTTGTTCTTCCTGCTGGTCGGCTTCGCTCTCGTGATGCTGATCCGATGGCAGCAGGCGTTCCCGGCGCAACCCATCCCGTTCGTCGGCGGATTGCTCGGACAGGCAAACGCGCCCGGCGGCGTGCTTCTCCCGGAGTTCTACAACCAGCTCGGGGCCATGCACGGCACCATCATGGTGTTCCTGGGCGTCGTGCCGCTCGCCTTCGGCGCCTTCGGCAATTACGTCGTGCCGCTGCAGATCGGCGCGCCCGACATGGCGTTTCCGCGACTGAACATGACGAGCTACTGGCTGTATGCGGCCGGCGGCCTCGTGATGCTCGGGAGCTTCCTCGTCCCCGGTGGCGCCGCCAACAACGGCTGGACGTCGTACGCCCCGCTCTCGGATCTCGCTCCCGGTCACGGCCAGACGTTGTGGCTATTCGGGATGCTGCTCCTCATCTTTTCGTCACTGCTCGGCGCGATCAATTTCATCGCGACCATCGTCCAGCTGCGCGCGCCAGGCATGACGTGGTTCCGGCTGCCATTCTTCGTCTGGTCGCAGCTCATTACCGCGTTCCTGTTGCTGCTCGCCTTCCCTGCGCTTCAGGCCGCCGCCGTTCTGCAAGGCATGGATCGCATCGCGAAAACGAGCTTCTTCCTCCCGAGCGGTCTCGTTGTCGGAGGCCAGCCGCTGCAAGTGGCGGGCAGCGGAAACGCGCTGCTCTGGCAGCACCTGTTCTGGTTCCTCGGGCATCCCGAGGTCTACGTGCTCATCCTGCCGGCGATGGGCATCGTCGCCGAGGTCGTGACCAACAACACGCGTAAGCCGCTCTGGGGCTACCGCCTGATGGTCTACTCCGTGTTCGTGCTCGGGTTTCTCTCGTTCGTCGTCTGGGCGCACCACATGTACCTGACGGGCATGGGAACCGCCATCGGTGCGTTCTTCCAGGCGACGACGATGATCATTTCGATTCCGTCGGTGATCATCCTGAGCTCGCTGATCCTGTCGCTGTATGGCGGCTCGATCAGGTTCAACACACCGATGCTCTTCGCGCTCGGCTTCATGCCGATGTTCGGCATAGGCGGCTTGACTGGTTTACCGCTGGGACTGGCTGCAACGGACATTCCGCTGCACGACACCAACTACGTCGTGGCGCATTTTCACTACCTCGTCGCGCCCGGGACGATCTTCGCGCTCTTCGCCGGTATCTATTACTGGTTCCCGAAGATCACCGGCCGGATGATGAACGAGACGCTCGGCAAGATTCACTTCGTCGGCTCGATCATCTGCATGAACGTCATCTTCATGCCGATGTTCGTGCAGGGCCTCGCCGGCGTGAACCGCAGGCTTTGGGATGGCGGCACGCTCTACACACACGCGCAGGGAACGCTGTCGCTGAACGTTCCGATGTCCTACGCGGCGCTGGCGCTCGCGTTCTTTCAGATCTTTTTCATCGTCAACCTGGTGTTGAGCATTCGGGCCGGCCGCACCGCGGGCTCGAACCCGTGGCAGGCTACGACGCTCGAGTGGTCGGCAGCGCCGAGTCCTCCA